>Ga0247727_10015340_pt1 | contig 12582 bp, 7 predicted proteins | sample WisWelCaveWW1625_FD_202498 | JGI IMG/M metagenome (GOLD analysis project Ga0247727, IMG submission 202498) | Biofilm microbial communities from Wishing Well Cave, Virginia, United States - WW16-25 | ecosystem: Environmental > Aquatic > Deep subsurface > Groundwater > Cave microbial mat | place... | reverse complement strand
CAATAATACGTTGTTTGTGAACGCAAACGGCAGTATCCGCATAATGTCAAACTTTACAATGCCTGCAGGTGGCAATGTCTCGATAGGCAGGCTGAACATCTCGTCCAATCGCGCCTTCCTGAACAGCTCAAATCTGACTTATTTGAACCAGAGTGCGCGCATCATCCTTCACGGCATCACATCAAATGACCCTGCTCCGTTCGTTGACTTCCAGGATGATGGCACGTTCACGACCTGCCCGTCGAACATCTGCCGGGAGGAGAGCTTCTCAGGCACCACATTTGTCTTCAACGTGACCCAGTTCACGAGCTATCAGGGCAATGAGACAGGCGAGCCGCTGACCGGCTGTGCGGTCATCAACCAGACCAGCCGCCTTGTCCAGAATGTCTCAAGCAACGGCACCTGCATCACGTTCAGCAACGACAGCATCCGCCTCAACTGCGCAGGTTTCACGATAACATATGGCGCCAATGGCAGCCAGATAAACAACAGCATGGGCATCAACGCCACAAACGTGACCAATGCCACAATCTCCAACTGCATAATACTCAAGGGCAACCAGACCGGCACGAGGAGCTATGGCATAGGATTGTTCAACGCACCCTTCGCTTGGGTGGAGAACAACACCATCACGACAAATGGCACGAACGAGAATGACGGCATCCACGTTGAAGGATTTGCCGGACTTGGCAGGAGTGTTGATCTTATAACTGGTCCTGGCGACCCCCAAAGTGGGTTATTGCCAACACCCACCTGCGTCAACCCTCCGAATGTCAACTTCTGCAGTGCTTGCCCGACTGCTGCAGGAGTGGGCTGCACGGTCTTTGTCGACCAGGACGGGTGCGCTGATGGCGAGGGCTTCAAGACAAGCACGCACCTTAACTTCACTCTTCAGGCAGGCCTACTTCCTGCTGGCGGTTATATCCAGATTTATGGCGGGGAGAACATGCAGTGCCGCCTGAACAATGTTCTTCTCATCAATTCGTACGCAGGCAACCAGTGCGGAGCCAGGCGAACCGGCACGATTCCCTCGAACGCGTTTGTCGCTGGTCTCAACAACGTCACTTGTGCCATCGCTGGCTCTGGCAAGGAAGAGGATAATGGCATGCTGTTGTACAAGTTCTCGTACAATGAACCAGGACAGCGGCCGCTGAACATCACAATCCGCAACAACACGGTTGTGGCAGATGGTGGCAACAGCACGCATGGCATGTTCCTGCTTCTCTCGAACTCGAGCATCGCCAACAATACCGTGACTGCGCTCGGCCAGGTTGATGGGCATGGCATCCTGCTTGGTTTCCTGGCAATCAACAACACGGTCGCAAACAACTCAATACAGGCATTCGCTCAAGGCGGAGACGGAATACACATAAGCGGCAGCATCAACCGCATCCTTAACAACAGCATCGTGAGGGCAACCAGGGCTTCGATATTCCTTGAGCGCGCCTTGAACAACACCTTCAACGAGAGCGGCATCTCCCTGAGCGTGAGCGGCACATCCTTGTTCATCGACGAGATTGATGGCAGCATCAATTTCACCCAGGCGCTCAATTTCACCAATGCGACCTTCCTCGTAAATGTGGTCAGTATAAGCCTGAACAGGACATTCCTCAACACAACAGACTCAGGAGGACAGCAGCTGAACCGCAGCGCGATAATAAGCATGATACTGAACGCGTCCTTCCGCGACAGCATACCTGTGGTCGACGTTGCTGACGCGAACATCTTCCAGGCATGCATAGGCCCGCGCTGCACAAATAGGAATTACAGCACGTCCAGCAGCACCCTGCGCTTCAATGTCTCGTCCTTCACCGCATATGCCGCTTCAGAAGTATCTGGATGCGGAAGCCTTGATACTGACGTCAATGCATCAGCGCAGACCTTCACTGTGCTCAACAACGTTACGTCTTCCTCAGGGAGCTGTTTCACAATCATCGGCGACAATGTTACTCTTGACTGCGATGGCTTCACCATAACCTACGGCACTAACAACGTGAACAATGTCTTTGGCGTGGACATCCGTCCTGCGAACGGCACAAACGTCACCGTAAATGAGACAATCAACGTCACTGTGCGCGACTGTATAATAGTCCAGAACGGCACAGGCACTGGCGCGCACGGAATCCGCAGTGTCAACGGCAGAACTGTCAATCTGCTCAACAACACCATCACTACCGCAGGGGCTGGCTCGCACGACTACGCGATAGTAAGCTCTGATAATGTCACCATCAGCAGGGGCTCCCTGAACTATGGAGGCCAGGGCGTAGGAAGCAGCGGCATCTTCTCTAATTTCACAAGGAACCTCTCTATCCTCAGCGTGAACATCACGCAAAATAATACGGCTAGTTCAGCCCATGGCATCAACATCACCAGTTCGAATAATTCGCAGGTCGGAGACTCTATCATCGTTGTCCAGGGATCTGAGGCCCATGGCATCAGGTTCAATACCAGTGATGGCGGCTTGCTTGATGAGAACAATATCACCACGCGCGGCTTGCGCGCGCACGGCATAGCGCTTGTCAGCTCATCAAACATATCCCTGGTAAGCCAGAATATCACCCCTGAAGATGACGCGCTGCGCGTTGACGGCTCGATAAGCGAGCACTGGAGCACGCACGAGGTCAACACCTCTGTCTCGCTTGGAAGGAACATGACGTATTATGGAGGCAAGGGTTCTTCCTGTCCTGCCGCGCCTGTCGTAAACCAGCCGTTCTCCCACGTCACTGTCGTGAACTGCGCCAACGTCGTCATCCGTCAGATAAATGCCACTGACATGATGAGCATAGTCAACAGCTCGAACGTCACAATCAACGATTCAGCGGTCCTCAACAATTCGCGCGGCATCAGGGTGTTCTTCTCTCTGGACAGCGTTGTAGGCAACAGCACGTTCACCACAGACAGGAATGAGAGCAATTACGCGATCCACATCCGCAACAGCAACAGGACGAGCATCAGGTACAGCCGCACCCAGACGAATGGCACCAATAGCAATTATGGCGTGTTGATCGAGGCGAATTCCTTCCAGACCAACGTGACAGGCAGCAATATCACGACAAACGGCACAGGAGGAGACAATATCGGCATAGTCCTGACAGACGGCACAGGGCACGTGGTGGAAACAAGCAATATAGTGACCAATGGCGTATCGCAGAATCACGGAATCATGCTGAACGGCACTGTGCAGTCAGTCACCATCAGGGGCAACAGCATCACTGCGACCGGAGGGGCGAGCACTGTCGGCGTGCTTGCCAGGACAAACGGCCACAATCTCTCGCACAACAGCATCTCCACGTTCGGCACAGGCAGCGATTATGGGGTATTTATCTCTGGTTCTAACCACACGCGCGTGAGCAACAACACCATTCAACCGGATGGTACTGGCAATTACAACAGGGGCGTCTTTGCCAATGGCACCCAGAATAATACGATGGAAAGCAACACGATCATCACTAACGGGACGAACAACAACAACGGCATTGATTTCTTCCGTGGCTTCAACAACACCGCACGGAACAACACCATCAGGACATTTGGTTCAGGGGACAGCAACCTCGGCATCCTCTTCAATGATACCTCGTACAGCAGGGCGTTCTCGAACAATATCACTACGAACGGCACGACCCTGAATCGCGGAATAGGTATCATAAACGCTTCCAACATCACAGCCGACTTCAACGTCATCAGCACCAGAGGAGACACGAGCAACAATTACGGCATCCACTTCGCATTGCGCTCGCAGAACAGCAACGCCAGCCTGAACAACATCACCACCAATGGCACGCACAACAACACAGGCATCAGGATTGACACTGGCTCGAGCAGCAACAACGCGACAGGCAACATCATCATGACAGGTGGTTCTAGCGGGCATAACCACGGCGTCCATTTGCGTTCATTCAGGGATATAAATGCCGGTGAACTCAACCTCACATCGAATGTCATCTCTGGAAACAACATCAGCACGTCAGGCACAGAGTTCAATATCGGGGTCTTCCTGCATGCCAATCGCACCACGATTGTGACTGTAGCGGTCGTTGACCTTAACGCAATCAGGACTTCAGGCACTCAGGATAGCAACTTCGGCGTGTATGTCCATGAGTTAGCGTTAAATATCAACATCACAAGGAACCAGATCTTCACCAATGGCAGGAAGAATAATTCTGGCGTGCGTGCCGATCATAGACTGACATTCGAAAACGGCTATGACAATCTTTTCGTCGCGCACAATAGCATCTGGGCAGGAGGCAATGAGTCGCTGAACGTCGGAATCGCGGTAGATGAGACTACTGGTGGAGATTCTGATTTCATCAGAATCCTGAACAACACCATTGTCACCAACGGGACAACCAACAATGCAGGCATATACGTTGGTGCAGGCACTTTCAATACAGCAAACATCAGCAGCAACCGTATCACGACAAATGGTTCGAGCGCGAACTTCGGCATATTCCTGGAGACGCCTCCTGTCTCGGCAGAATTCCATTTCGCTTACAACAATATCAGCACCAATGGTTCTGACGGATTTGGCCTCTTCATCCGCACATCGGTAGGAGGGACAGCGCAGAGATTCTTCTTCACGCTCATCAATGACACAAGCCAGTGGATTTATGTCGGAGGGGTCAGCACCACTGAATTCACGAACACGACCTTTGAGCAGCCCAACGGCAGCATCAATATCCCAGGCCTCATCAGCATATTCGGCGATGGCAATCTCCTCAACGTGACAAAGCCCACCCTCAACATCACGCACAACAGGGCTTTCCTGAACGCGAGCGCAGTTAGCGACTTGAACCGGTCTGCATTCATCACCCTGCGCTTCCTGCCGTTCATAGTCAATCCATCGCCTGTCCTGGACACAGAGGACGATGGCACTTTCAGGGTCTGCGACACAGCACAGTGCACGTTGCTTAGCTATCAGGGTAAAACTCTCATGTACAACGTGACTTCGTTCACTACGTATTCCTCTGATGGCAACATCAATATCTCTCTCGACAAGATCGACATCCCTGATCCTGTCACAAGAGGAAGGCAGCTCAATTACACGATACAGGTCAATGTCAGCAGCAACGCCTCGGCGATAAATGTCACTGTCAATGACACTTATCCGCCACAGGTGATATTCAACAGCGCCCAGCCTGCGCCTGTTTCTGGCACGAACAACACTTTCTTCTTCCCCAACCTGACAAACGGCACTCGTCTCAGCATCAACATCACAGTGAATGTGACGTCCAACTTGACAAATGGCACTAACTTCACCAACCTGGTCAATCTTTCGTTCCTGAACAGCACAGGACAGCAGATCAACATCTCTGACTTGGAGACCACGTCGGTGCTTGCGCCGATATTAAACTTCACCAACCTCACAGTGAGGAAGACAGACAATCCTGATCCTGTCGAGAACAGCACCCAGCTGAATTACACTATCAACGTGACTGTGAACGGCCTGGCTAACGGCACTGCGTATAATGTGACAGTGAACGAGACTTATCCATCGCAGGTGATCTTCAACAGCGCCCAGCCAGCGCCTGTGCCTGGCACCAACAACACATTCATCATCGGCAACCTGACAAATGGCACAAGCGTGCTCATCAATATAACTGTGAATGTTACCGGCATAGTCACAAATGGCACTGTCATCAACAACACTATCAATGCCACTTTCCAGAATGACACAGGAAACACATTGCGCGTTGACGTGGTGGAGGGCACCACCCTGCGCAATGGGACAGGAGCCGTGGGTCCTCCGCCAGCTCCTGCGCCAGCTGCAGCTGGAGGCGGTGGAGGCTGGGTCACGCCGACTGTCGGTGGAGTCCAGCCAGAGGTGGAGAAGCCTGCCGCAGGAGCCTGTGTTGAGAGCTGGGCTTGCGAGGGATGGAGCGATTGTTCGGACGGCAAGCAGGTGCGCACTTGCACTGACCTCAATGCGTGCAACACGACCCTGCTCCTGCCTTTGACAGAGCAGGCATGCGCTGTTCCAGAAGAGATACCCGAACCAGAGCCAGAGCCGCTTGTCATGCCACCGCTCGTGGAAGAACCAATGGTCGAAGTGCCGCCGCCTGCATTCGACCTGTGCTCAGTCCTGCCGCTGGCGATCGATGGCGCGCTGATTGTGCTTGCGGTTCTGATCTTCCTATCGTTCATGCTGACTTCGAAGCAGCGCGGCAAGATATGGCGGACAGTTACAGCAATAGTCCTGATATGCCTGCTGGCGCTGCTCACCGCAGAGTACGTGTCGTGCGGCAAATTCCTGCCCTTGCAATACCTGATATTTGCCGTGCTGGTGCTGCTCTTCATCCTTTTGGTGCTCGCAGAGATGCTCGGCTCGCGCCGGGCCCAGCCGAAACAGCCAAAAGCCGAGCGTCAGGAACCAGGGAAGCACAGGAGCCTGCTTGCGCACAAACCCCGTCAAAGGAAGAATCCCTTGAATCTCTTTGGCTGGCTCTCAAGGCATAAGGAACCGTCTGCAAAGCCCGCGCTTCCTCCACAACCGGAGAAAACAGAGGCAAAGACTTCCTGGTTCAGAGCCCCTCAGGTTGTCGAAAAGCCGGCTACAAAGGGCACGGTGACGCAGAAAGGTGAATCTGATGCGACCTCGCGGCTGCGCGAGAGAGATGATGAATTGAAGCAGAGAATCGATGATATAGACAAGGCCCTTAAGAAGCTGAGGAAGGGCCTGCGTTAATAGCAGAGAACGTTAATAATCGTAAAATCTCGTTCTCTGCTAGTATAGCGAAGAGCACTATTTCGTTCGATTATTAATGCTCTTCGCTCTAACCGTACTTCTTGCTGACGTATTCTTTCTGGAGAAGCAGGGCATATATGAAGACAGAGATGATCACCAGCTCGAAGAAGGCATTGATGTGTATCGGGATGTCTATCACGCCTGCAGAGCGCGTGACTGTCAGGACTTCCTCGATTACGAATACTATGACTGCGAAGAAGAGCAGTTTCCACGGGAATAGGAAGACCTTTGCCTTTGGCGGGGTCTTGAAGAGCGCGATGAAGAGCCATATGACTGCCACTACCATCGCCAGATTGTAGTACGGCGCTATCGTGCCCAGGGCAACACCCAGCTCAACCATCAGTCATACCCCTTTGTCACTTGTATCTGCATCACCAGCGCTGCGATGAGCAATGCGAGTATCACGCTCGGTATCACGTGCGTCAGCCAGGGTGTGCTCCAGACGCCGAATGTCTTGAGCGCTCCAACGAATTCCTCTATCGCGAAGAACACGAGCGCCCATATCAGGAACTTCCACGCACGCAATTGCCTGCGCTGGTGGGCATGCTTGAAGAGCGTCAGCGCGATGAATCCTGCTACGAACGACAGGATCACCGAGCCTATCTGCCCGCTTCCATAAATCCAATCATAAGTTGTTAGCATGCTGCCTCTTTTGTCGGTTTTCTGGCAGATAGTTATTTAAATGTTTCTGTGCCCCTTGCCTGCATGAATCAGCGCACGCGTGAGCTCTGGCGCAAGATCGTGCATATCCTCATCGGCACAGGCTGCCTGCGCGTGGCATATCTCATCTATGACAGGTACGGAGCAGCAAGGCTGGAGCTTGTCGCAGCAGTCATTCTCGGAGTCTTGGTTTTGGCAGACATCCTTATCGCAGACTACGGCTGGAATCTGCCTCTCTATCACCAGTTCCAGCGTGAGCACGAGGAGCACGGCTTGCACACGGCAACTCTTGCGTTGCTCAGCAGCATCATCGCGTTCAAGCTTTTTGCTCTTCCTGTTGCCCTCGCCGCGGTTGGCATGCTCATCTATGGCGATGCCGCAGCAGCCATTGCGGGTTTGTATGCGCGTTCAGGCAGGAAGAAAAGGACCCTGCCTCGCGTCGCGGCCATGTTCATCGTGAGCGCGCTTTTAGGATGGCTCATTCTCGGAGGGATTGGCTTAGCGATGGCAGTTGCGGCTACGCTTGCAGAGTGCATGGTGAACAAGATAGATGACGCGGTGACAATCCCTTTGTTCGCAGGACTCGCAGGACATGTCTTGCTGCTGTATTTCTTATAGCAAGCGCATGACTGCGACTGAAACGACAAGGAAGATTGCCCCTGCAAGCAGCGCGTCTTTCGGCTTCTTCGCGAGCGAGCCGGTCGGCAGTCCGTGCAGGAAGATGAGCGAGCCTAGAAAGAACTGCTGGGATGTCAGACTAAAGGCAGCGCCAAAAACCGTTTGCACCAACCACCAAATCCTGAATTGTTTGAATGCAAGATAAGCGAAGATGAGCGCAAGACCGACGCCTGCGTGCACGAACTGCAGTTTGTGCGCGTAGGCGAAGACAAACATTGTCGCGACAAAGAGCACGTGCTGCGCGAGCGTGAACCATCGCCTGCCAGGAGCCAGCTCTTCCTTGGCAAACCTGCCAAGGACATACCCGGTAAGCGGAGCGAGCGAGAGAACGAGCGCAACGAGCACATCACTCATGGTTCCCATGCGCTGTGCCCCCACTGCACTAAAAGGTCAACGTCGAGTTCCTTAACGACCAGAGGAATATCACAAGCGCCATAGCACGATCCCATCCATATCAGGATCGTGGCTCCGGTCTTCTGCTCTAATTCGTCAGCGATACGCTTGGCTTCTGGCTTCAGACCGTCAGGTAGCTGGATACAGACCATCTTCGCCTTGTTCTTCAGTATTTCAGAGGCGACCCGCTCCAATTCCAGATCATATTCCATACGGGCCTAGCCAGACAGCGGCAGACATTGGTCGGCTAGCCTGTCTAGTCCCTCCATTGCATAGCATTTCATAACGGGCCTAGCCAGATTTGAACTGGCGACCTGTCGGTCTCTTTCCTTTCGGATAACAGCCGACCGCTCCACCGGGCTAAGCTATAGGCCCAAAATGGCCCCGCGCGGATTTGAACCGCGGACCGCTCGATTATCAGTCGAGTGCTCAACCGGGCTAAGCTACAGGGCCGTCACGACGGAAAGAACAGAAATGGCTTTTAAAACTTTGTCTTTACAATCCCTTTGGGATGGAATAATCATAGTCCTGGGGCAGGAAGACCAGAGGATTGCGGACAAGGTCTTCCTTGTAGAACGTGGCGTTCGATGAATAGAAAGTGGGCGGATTGCCTGGCAGGCTGACTGTTGAGTACTGTGCCGCGCTCTTGAATGCCTTGCTGAGGAGGCTGCGCGTCTGGTCATCCAGGCCTGTGTTGAGCTTTATGTTGCGCGTTATGACCTGGTGAGCGACAATCGACCAGAGGTCGTATGTAGCGATGAACCCGTACTGCCTTGTGGTAGGCGGGTTGTAATGCCCGTCGCGCGTGACTGTCACGACCCCGTCCACTGCAGGCTGCTGGTTGCAGAAGCTGGTGAACTGGTCTGCGAGTCTCAGATAGCCTGATCCGCCGAGGGCATTCTCTGCTGCCGGGAAAGACCCATCGTGATGGTTGAGCGCGAGCATGGCAGCGAGCGCGCCTATGCCATGGTCCTCCTTATCAGGAAACGCGCCAAGCGCGTCTTTCAGTAGAGTGCCGTGCGCTATCGCGAATGAGAGATGGCGCGTGTCATTGCTGAACGTTAGGAAATGCAAAGGCATCATCGTACCTATTCTGTATGGAACGAATTCAGGCAGGTGCTCATGGCCAGTGGTCCTGTGCCCCAGGGCGTGGCATATCATGAGCAGGTTAAGGAAGCGCTCTCCATCGCTCTGCATGAAGATGCTTTTGTCAGTGCGGTCGTAGTATGAGACATGCCCTGGAACGCCTGCGCCATAGCTTATGCAGATGTCGCTGTCGATGGGTTGCCCGTATTCCTTGACCCATGCCTCGTTGACCGCATCAGCGATATCATCCTCGTAGCGCGTGACCGGTTGGGACGTTAGGAACGACGTTGAGGCGCTTGCCTGGATGGCACCGTCAGTTGGTCGTGCCAGGCGCACGCCATGACACTCAGGTGCTGAACAGCCGGATACAGCGAGCGCGCCCATGGCGCTCATAAAGTCCCTTCTGCTGATTCCTGTGCGCATATCATGATATCGGCACGAGACATTTTTAAATCTGGTGGGCTTTCTGGCTCTTGATGGGGCAAATCATCCAGGTAGAACAGCATGCTGCCGAACCGGTCTTGAATCTCGCGCTTGATACGCTCGCGAAGAAGAAGCAGGCGTTCGTGTTCGTGAACACAAAGCGTTCTGCAGAGAAGACTGCTGAAGACATCGCGAAGAAAGTGAAGGACGAGGACGCGCACGCTGTTGAATTATCTGAGGACGTGCTGCACGTCTTGCCAAAGCCGACGCAGCAGTGCGAGCGGCTCGCGAAATGCGTGCGCAAGGGCATCGCGTTCCATCACGCAGGCCTGCACGCGAAGCAGAAGGAGCTTATCGAGGACCATTTCCGCAAAGGGGTGGTCAAAATAATCTGCTGCACTCCGACGCTTGCCGCAGGGGTTGATTTGCCTGCATTCCGCACGATAATCAGGGATGTCAAGCGCTATACCGGCCAGGGAATGGCGTTCATTCCAGTGCTTGAGTTCCATCAGATGGCTGGCAGGGCAGGCAGGCCGAGCTTTGACCCGTACGGCGAGGCGATCGTGGTCGCGACAAGCGAAGGCGAAAGGGATTCATTGTTCGAGAAATATGTGCGCGGTCTGCCTGAGGATATCTATTCCAAGCTCGCTGTGGAGCCGGTGCTCAGGACATACGTGCTTTCACTGATCGCAGCAAAGGTCGTGCAGTCGCACGAGCAGGTCCTTGACTTTTTCAACCGAACTTTCTGGGCATACCAGTTCAAGGACATGAAGAAGCTCGGCAGGATCATTGATAAGATGCTTGCGATGCTGGAAGAATGGGAGTTCTTACAGCACACGGATGATACTTATCGTGCGACAGTTCTTGGCCAGCGAATCGCAGAGCTGTACATCGACCCGCTTACTGCTCACCAGTTTGTTCTCGGATTGGACAGGGCGACGGGCATCAAGCCCAGGCCTCTTTCCTGGCTGCATCTGATCGGCACTACTTTGGAGATGAGGCCGCATCTTCGTGTCCGCGCCAAGGAATACGATTCAATCCAGGAAGAGCTTGCGAAATACACCGGCAACCTGCTCGTCGCAGAGCCGTCAATGTTTGAGCCTGAGTTCGAGGAATGGCTGCACGGCTTCAAGACAGCTTTGATGCTGCAGGACTGGGCAGAGGAAAAGGACGAGGGATACCTGCTCGAGCATTATGATATCCGCCCTGGAGAGACGCGTGCAAAGCTCACCACCGGTGACTGGCTGTTGTACGCGCTGGGCGAGGTCGCGCGCATCAGGCAGCATATGGCTTTGCTGAAGGAGATTTATAAGATGCGGTTCCGCTTGAGATACGGCGTGAAGGAGGAGCTTCTGCCATTGCTCCGCTTGGAAGGCATCGGCCGTGTCAGGGCTCGGGCATTGTTCAGGGCAGGAGTCAAGGACCTTGGCGATGTCAGGAAAGCAGAGCTTGGCAGGCTCGAACAAGTGCTTGGGCGGAAGATCGCCGCGAGCATCAAGAAACAGGTTGGAGAGACAGTGCCTGAGATCGAGGAATTGCCTGCGCCAGCCGCGAACAAGTTCTCTCAGTGGGAAAAAGAATAAGAAGCTATTTAAACCCGCCCTCGATAAATTATTCCATGCCCCTGTAGGCTAGCTTGGATAGACTGGCGGGTTGCGGTCGCGTATTGCGGCAGATTCCCGTCGACCGGGGTTCAAATCCCCGCAGGGGCGTATGAGATTCGAATTGGTTGAAGACACAGAATCAATCGAAGACAAGCTCAAGGTAGATCCTTCTCCAGGAACTCAGGTCATAGATGCGCTCGAGAGATCCCTGCACAGGACACAGGCAGTCGTGGTTGAGGACAACACCTATGTTTTCGGATCTAATCCGCTTCAGTATACTGAAACGCGAGCTGAACGCTTGCAAAGGATTCTAGCAGAAAAGAAGCCCGATAAACGAGAGAAAAAGCAGGAACTGAAGCAGCCGTACAAGAAGCCGCCACGCAAGTCAGAGCACTTGCAGTATGACATCCTGACGACGCACATCCCTGAGGAGAGATTGCCGCCTGCGATTTTTCCTGACCCGATGCTCGATGCGTATATGCGCACGCAGGATTTCAGGGACCTTGAGCACTATCTCACTAATATCAAAGAACGAGATTTGATGCCTGTGCTGCAGTCAGGCAGGACTGACTTGGCGCGATATGGCCGGAGTGACGCTCTCGCAGCCATGCTTCCAAAGCGCTCTGGCGCATATGTTGTCGTGGACTCTCATTTCCACACAAAGACGCGCAAGATGGCATATGACACTCAGATGTTCAATCCAGGCTCGATGACGCTAGAGGATTGCGCTCAGGCTCTTGAGGAGAACGCTGTCTATCACGAGACAGTGCACAGGAGCCAGGACCACTCTGGAAAGCATTCAGAGATTGACCTCGAGCACGACGTGGAAAAGACATTGATGGGATTCTATCAGAAACAGATGAGCAAATACCAAGGAGATCCAAAGAAATCAGCCAAATACACTTACTTATACAAGATAGCTGAGCAGCGGTACAAGAATGTTGAGAAGAATTACAATCCGTTGTATAGAGCAGCGATGAATCCGTCGAAGAACTG
>Ga0247727_10015339_pt1 | contig 12583 bp, 11 predicted proteins | sample WisWelCaveWW1625_FD_202498 | JGI IMG/M metagenome (GOLD analysis project Ga0247727, IMG submission 202498) | Biofilm microbial communities from Wishing Well Cave, Virginia, United States - WW16-25 | ecosystem: Environmental > Aquatic > Deep subsurface > Groundwater > Cave microbial mat | place... | reverse complement strand
AGCAGGGCGGTCGAAAGGTCGGCGAGCGCCAGTTGGTTGATGTGCGTTTCCAGCCCGCACTCGGCGCCCACTCGCTCCAGAAAAGCTGCGCCCGCCGGCACAGTGTCGTGGGCGAGCAGGAAGAAGAGCCGGCGACCGAGCGGCTCGGCGTACTCGACGACGGCATGCAGCAGTTGTCGCGCCAGCCCACGCCGCCGCCAGTCCGGAACGACACGCAGGCTGACATTCAACACATGCCGATTTTCCGGAGTGTCGGTGAAGTCCGCGATGGCCAGCGCGGCCAGTGTCTCTCCCTGCCAAAGACCCCACGCCTGCCGCACCAACAGCTCCGGCGCCAACTGCCAAATGGCGCGGTCGAGCTCCAGCGGAACCGGGGGATCGTCGGGCAACTGTTCGGCGCGCAGCGTGTTGTGGAAGGCGTTGAGCGCGGCGTATTCGGCGTCGCTGGCGGCGCGCAAATTAACGGTCGCGAAGCGCAGTTCGTTCGGCATTGGTTCAGCTTGGCACTAAGCGGAGCGCCGGTCACGGCTTTGTAGCCTGCGTTTCGGTCGTCGTTCGCGGGAGGGTTTTCGTCTCGATCGTCGGCGTGGTCGCGCGCGGGAGCGTGCTTGTGTCTGCCGACGGAGGCGACGCTGGCGCGGGCAGGTTGCGCAGCTTCTCGGTGAGCGCGGCAATTCGCTCGCTTACCACGCGCGCACGATCGCGCGTGCGCGCGTCCTGCTGGACGAAGTCGCCGACCACCGCGCCGAGGTCGGGCAGCGCCTCACGCAGTTGCGGCGAAGGCGAGTTCTCGGCAATCTTCAGCAGCGCCTCGGCGATGGTGAGGCAGTAGGAGTTTTGCCGGCGGCGGAAGCCGAAGAAGTCGCTGATCTTGAATGAGTTGCGCACCACCTTTATCGTTTCCCAGCCGGCTCCCCAGATTTCGCCATATCCGCTGGTCACCTCCAGCTTGACAAGCAGCAGTGTTATCGCCAGCAACACGACAATCACGGCCACGAATCCGAGCCACACCAGCACTTCACCTATCGCCGCCAGCGCCACCAGACCTGCGCCCGCGATCCACTGAAACCACGGCCGCCGCCAGGCGAAGGTGTTGCGCAGCACATCAATGAGCGGTCCCACTGCGCGCGGGTCGCCGATTTCGCCCAACGACTTCGCCGCAGCGTCGCGCACGGCGCGGTCGGGATCCTGGAGCGCAGCGCACAACGGATCCACTGCAGTTTCGCCATATCGTGCGAGCGACTGCGCGGCGACGCTACGCTTGCCCGGCGTCTCCCGTTGCAGCTCGGAGACCAGACGGTCGAACGCGTCGTCGGGCTTGCGTCGCAGCCGAATTTTCATAGCGCGGGGAAGGCGTTGAGCGCGGCGTTTTCGGCGTCCCATGCGGCGCGCAAATCAACGGTCGCGAAGCGCAGTTCGTTCGGCATTGGTTCAGCTTGGCACTGGGCGGAGCGCGCGTCGCTTGACAGCCGCGCGGGTTTCTTTCATAATCGCCTGTATCTCACGTCCGGAGGACGCAAATGAAGTTGCACCACATCGTAGTAACGATTGCCGCCGTGGCGACGCTGGGCGGAGTCGCCCGCGCCGCTGACAACGAGAACTCGCCACCCGCCCGACAGAGCCTCAGCGGGCCGACCGGCCTGATCAGCCTGCCGACCGCGTATACGCAGAAGCACAAGGCCGGGGGCGTGAATGGTAACTTTTACCAGGACGAGATCGGGGGCACGATCACCGAGACCGTCGCCTTTTCCGGGGTCTACGGCTTCACGCCGCGCGTTGAGGGCGGGTTCTTTTACAATCGTCGGTACAACCAGGCGGTGGCCCAGAATTCGGCCGGCGGCTTCGTAAAATACGTTCTGAATCCCGAGGGCGAGAACCAACCGGCGTTCGCATTTGGAGTGGCCGGCGGCGGCGGTGACCATTCGCCGGCCTCGGCGTATCTGGTGATCAGTCGATTGGTTTCCAAGCCGGATACCAAGAATCTCTTGAGTCTGCACGGCGGCCTGGAGTATGCGAGCTTGCGCAACTATCCGGCCTCACCAACCGCTGCGCGCTCCGATGTGCAGCCGTTCGGCGGATTCGAACTGACGATTGCGCCGCGCACGTCGCTGGTGGGAGAAGTCCGTCCCAAGCACAAGTATGAGTCGAAGACCTACTTTTCCGCCGGGCTATCGCACGTGTTCGGCAAAACGTTCACTGTCACCGCCGGGGCCACCAACAACGGCCTCGGGCAAGGCATGCGACCGTTAGTGATGGCGGGGTTCAACTTCGCGCTGCCGGCCTCTCGGTAGGCGGAGAATCGCCGGGCGCCAGCGCGGCGAGCAGCGCCAGTTCGGCCATCAGTATGTAAACCAGGTCACACAGCGGCATCTGCGCGAAGTAGACCGAGTAGCCTTCGCGCGATTCGGGCTTGAGCAGAAACTGGCTGTTGACGAAAAGCAAGGCGCCGACTATGGTCGCGCACGCCGGTCGGAGTCGCCAGCCGACCAGCAGCGCCAGCGCCCCGGCCAACAACGTCGCGACAATGAGCGGGAAGGTCCACGCCAGCGCCGGCAGGAGATAGCCGGTTTGCGTGCTGAAGAAATCAAACGGCCTCGCCACCCGCAGATAGGCACACCACAGGGCCGGCAGCAGCACCTGCCCGCCGGTCGCCAGGCGCAACAGGTGCAGGACACGCGTTCGCATTTCTGCCCCGCCCGCGAGGTGGAGCGCACCCAGCGCCAGCACCAGTTGCACGTGGTTCCAGATCAAGACTTGCATGCGTTGCGCGTGTGCCTGACCCGGGTTGATGAGCTCCTCGAGCGTCAGAGCTCCCAGGTTGGATAGATAAAGTAGTGCGGCGCCGCTGGCCGCGAGCGGGAGCCGATGGCCGATCAGCAGCATGGTCGCCAGCGCGAACTCGATCGCAGTTTGCACGCGCATCGAGACTTCCAAAAGCGAATGCGCGAGTGATGGTCCAATGAAGAGGCCGAAGACCGGATCGAACCGTTCGTGAATGAACTGCTTGAACCACGGCCAGGTTAGGACATGGTGGGTGGCCATGGTTAAGATTGTCGAGCCGGTAACCAGGCGGCACAAGGTGAGCGGCCAGGCGAAGTCGCGAGCGGCGGGTACGGTGGTCATTCCGAAGCGAGTATAGCCGCTGCGCCAGACTCTCGCCAACTTTGTTGCCACGAGGCGTTATGGACCCGAAACTGCGTGACTTCATCCGTACGGTTGCCGACACGGACGTAAAGAAGGAGTTGCTGCTCTACTTTCACACCAACCCGGCCCTCGACAGTCCGCAGGGCCTGGCGATGTGGATTAATCGCAGCGCGGAAGAGATTGCCGCCGAGATCGATGGGCTGGCCGCCGCGCAAATCCTGGCGCGCAGCGGGACCGGGACTTCCGCCATCTATCAGTACAAGCCCAACCCCGAGCAGCGCGAACTGGTCGAGCGCTTTGTTGAGTTCTACCAGTCCGATGTTCGTTCGGCCGAAGACGAGTTGGTCGCATTGCGCCAGTCGCTGAGCGACCTGGCTGCCAGCAGCCTGCGCGAGATTCAGCGCGAACAGAGCAAGACCAAGACGATCCTTACCAGCATGGTCGATGGCGTCGTCGTGACCGACAACACCCAGCGCGTGGTGTTGTACAACCCCTCGGCCGCCAGGATTCTGCAACTGAAGCATGACTGCACGCTGGGCCAGACCCTCACTGAGTGCAACGCGGATGTCGGCGTCCAGCAACTCGCCGCTGCCATTGACGAGGTGCTGCGCACGGAACCGACCATGAAGGCGCTGGAAGTTCAACTCGCCGCGCCGCAACCCGTCTTTCTCAAGGCGCACCTGTCGCCGCTGGTTGATGGAAACCGGCAGTCGGTCGGCGTGGTTACGGTACTGCGCGACATCACCGAATTGAAGCTCGCCGACGAGCAGCGGGTGGCCTTTATCCACATGATGAGCCACGAACTGCGGTCGCCGCTCACCTCGATCAAGGGCTTTGCGCAGTCATTGTTGCGCGGCGTGTTCGGCACGATCAGCGAGAATCAACAGGCGCCGCTCGACATCGTCATGACGCAGAGCGATCGACTGCTGAGTCTGATCAACGACCTGCTGGAAATGGCCAGCATGGACGCCGGGCAAAAGGAGATGCGCCTCGAGCCGATGAATCTGCGCGATTCGATCGAGAAAATCGTGAGGCTCTTCCAACCGCAGGCGTCGGAGCAGCAGCACACAATTCGGCTCGACCTGCCCTGCGATTTTCCGCTGATCGACGCCGACAGCGACGCGATGGATCACGTCTTCACCAACCTGCTCAGCAACGCCATCAAGTACACGTTGCCCGGAGGCACAATCATCGTTCGCGGAGAGGATCGCGGCGACCACGTGGCCGTGGCCATCAGCGATAGCGGCATTGGGATTCCGCCGGAGGCGTTGCCGAAGCTCTTCAGCCGATTCTTTCGCGTGAAAGACAAGAAAACCCGGGAAGTGACCGGCACCGGCTTGGGCCTGGCGATTGTGAAGAACTACGTCGAAGCACAAATGGGCACGATCGACGTGCAGACGCAAATTGAGGTCGGGACTACCTTCACCGTTACGATGCCAAAGCGCCAAACCGCTTCCACCCCGAGCGCAGTGGAGACGGCGTTGGCGGAAATCGAAACGGTGCAGGAGCGGACCGGCTAAGCGGCCGCCGTCCGCCACTCTGCCACTTGCCGCAGGTGGTAGGAATCGTGGCCGAGTATCAGCGTGGCGAGGTCGGAAATCGTCAAGCTTCCCCACTCGTCGTGGATCGCCGGGCGCGACCAATCTTCGGGCTCCAGGTCGTAAAGCATGCGGAGCATGTCTTCACGACCGGCGCGAAACCGCTCGAGTTGTTCAACCACAACGGTGCCCGCGTAGTTGTGTTCACGGGCGAGTTCGTCTGGATCATAACCCTGAAGTCGCGGTGATTCGTGCCAGCGCATCCGCACCATGCGTTCTAGCCAAATGGCCTCCCAGTCGGCGAGGTGTGCAACGACTTTACGAATGGTAAAGCGCTCCGGATCGCGGCGGTGGTTGCTCTCCCTCTCCGAAATTGCGACCACCAGTCGCTCCAGCACGAATGGAGTGGCTTCCAGACCTTCGAGCAAATAGTGACGGACGCTGTCGGGCAACATGCTGTCCTATCTACCGCGCGACCATTAGTTCGTCCATCCGAAGTTCGTCATACGTCGCAGGGCTTGCCAGCCAGAAGTTAGGAAAGCGATCCGAAACAGCCTGAAAAGGGAAACTCATGGCTTACCCATGTATTTAGTGTTGAGTGAACGGGTAGGCACTACATCTCGGTTTGGTCCGGAAAAAAAGTCGAGAGATTTTCCTCTCCTACTTACTTCCGCACTCAGTGCGATAATTTACCTCACGTAGCTTCACAGGACCCTAAAACTTCGCTATCCTCCGCCGAGAGACTCCACAGTGGCCGAAATCTCCGAACTCAAAACCATGACCACTTCGCAGCCATTGCCTCCTACGTTCACCGGAATTCGCCGCGTGGCGATCGACATCAATTTCCGGTTCGCTTTGCCGAACCAGATCGTGGATCGATTCAAGAACGAGTTCATCATGACCATCGATCAGCATAACCAGTTGGTCATGTTTACGGAAGAGCGCTTCAACAAATTAGGCGAAGAGATGTTGAAGGAGCGACACGCGAACCGCGGCGAGTTTGCCATCGCGCGTGCCACTGAGCGCATCTGCGCGCTGGCGGAATACGTGAAGGCCGACTCGAACAACCGCGTGCAGATTCCCGAGACGTTTCGCAAGATCTTGAAGGACGAGGTCGATTTGCCCGAGGGCGAAGTGCCCGCAGTCGATTTGCCCGCAGTCGATTTGCCCGAGGGCGAAGTGTACCTCATCGGCGCGCTCGACAAGTTGATGGTGCTGAGCACGCAGGGCTACAAAAAGTATTTTGCTTCGACGGTGAAGAATCGCGACCTGCAGGAGACGCATGCGCGCCTGTTGCGGCTGGACACCTCGATCGCTCCGACCGCGAGTGGAGGCGCGCGATGAGCCGATGGAACCACCGCGTCTTCATATTCCGGCAATGGTACTCGAAACGCTGCGGCTTCTCGGAGTGGCCGAACGCGGCGGCCTCTACGTTGATTGCACCCTTGGGACTGGATCTCATGCCCAGGCCATTCTCGACGCCCATCCCGACGCACGTGTCATCGGAATCGATCTTGACGCCGACAGTCAGGCCTTCGCTTGCGCCCGACTGGCGAATTACGGAGACCGGCTGATTCCCGTTCGCGGCAACTACCGCGACGTCAATCGTTTGTGCATTGAAAATTTGGAGGTTGACCAGGTCGACGGCCTGATCATCGACGCCGGGGTAAGCCTCTGGCAGCTCACGCATCCCGAACGGGGATTTAGTTTCCGCCGAGACGCGGAGTTCAACGTTGCATATGATCGCAGCCAACATCGCACAGGTTACGACCTGGTCAACCTTCTTCCGGAACACGAGCTCGCTTCTCTGATCCGGAAGTACTCGAACGAGAGATGGGCGGACCGCATCGCACACCGCATCGTCGAGGCCCGACGCAGGCAACCCATTCGGCGGACTGCGCAACTGGCCGAGATTGTCACAGCAGCCATCCCAGCCCGGTTTCGTCACGCAACCATCGACCCTGCCACCCGCACATTCGCAGCACTACGCCAAAGCACAAACGACGACTGGGGGTCGCTGGAAGCGGCGATTCCAAACGCAGCAACCATTATGGCACCGAACGCAACACTTGTCGTGCTCACCTACACGAGCGCAGAGGACCGCCTCGTGAAATCGCAGTTCAAACGGCTGTCGGCGCCCCGGCAACGGAAGCAACGATATCCGCAGTCGCAGCAAGGTTCACCAAGTCCGCCCACCTCTCCGTTCCGAGATCTTCCCAACGCCCCCCCCTCGGCTGCGCAGTCGCCCAGCGACGCAGTCCTGTTCCGGATTCTCACGCCCAAGCCGCTGCTGCCGCAGTCGGACGAGATTCGCTCGAACCCTCGATGCCGTGGTTGCCGACTTCGCGCCGCCGCCCGGGTGTGAGTTGTTGACAATTGAATACCGGCCCAAGGTTTCGACGTGGCGGTGCGCCGAGACGCTTCAGCTGATTACCGCGCATTTTGGAGGTGTTGTCATGGCCGTTGAACAGGATCACGCGGTTGCTCTAACCCAGGCTGTTCCGTCGCTTCGTCGCCGGCTTCAACTTCGCTGGCACCATCTCCTCCGACCCGAGCATGATCGTCCCTTTATGGCGCTCGCCGCGTTCGTGGTTATCATGGCGTATGCGCAGGTCGGCGCTGCCAATCACACCGCCGTCCACCGCGCCAATCGCGCGCGTGGGGCGGCTAACGCAGTGCAATCACGGGTTTCCCAAATCACCCAGCGCCTTGCCCGCTACGCCTCGACCACCACGATAGCCGTCTGGGCCGACGAATCCGGCTTTAAGTTCGAGCCGATCGCCCCATTCGTCCGTAAACCTTCCGCGCAGCGGGCTGCTCCAACCCGGAACGTGCCAACGCCGGATCACTTCTACGTTCGCGTCTTGCCAGTGCAATAGCGGGACAGCAAATGATGGACGGTTCGCTGCCCACTCCGATCCATTCACGGATTCGAGCACGCCAGCTCTGGGTTGGCAGCACCATCGTTTTCGGGCTGCTCGGCTGCAAGTTGCTTGCAATTCAGGCCTTCGGCCGCGCACCCCGCGCGCCGCTCACCTTTGTCAAGGAAGTGCTGGCGCCACCCCGCGGAGCATTGCTCACCAGCGACGGAGCTGTGCTGGCAACCTCGATCGAGCAGCATCGCGCAATCCTCAACGCGCGCCAACTGATTTCCCCCACGGCTACGGCCGATTTAGTCGCCGCTGAACTTGGCATGCCGCGTCGCCCACTGCTGGCCAAGCTCCAGCCTGACCTCCGGGGTCGGCGTCGTGGTTACGTGGTCGTCAACGATAATCTGTCTGAGTCTCAACGCGAGCGCTTGCAAATGCGAGCGCGTGAGTTCGCGCCCGGGCGCGCCGTCGCGACCCCCAACCCGTGGCATGGCCTGAGCTTTGAAACGCACACACGTCGTCAGTATCCGCAGGGTGCGCTCGCTGCGCAATTACTCGGGACGGTGGCGGTGCGTCAACTGGAGGAGCTGTGCGGCGAGGTTGAGCTGTCTTACGATCTGCTCGCCAGGAACACTCGCATCGAAGTGGGCGCGGCTGGCCTGGAGCATGCGCTGAATCGCCTGCTGGTCGGGCAGCCCGGATTCATCAAGGCGGAAACCGACGCCCGCGGCCAGTTGATTCCCGATGGAGTGGAAGCGCCGCGCGCCGCGGTGGCCGGCTACGATGTAGTGCTTACGATTGACCAGCAGATTCAGCGCGAGGTGGAGCGCGTGCTGGATCGTTGTCGCGCGGAATCGAAGGCACGGTACGTCACTGCCATCGTGATGAAGTCGCGCACCGGCGAAATCCTGGCGATGGCCACTGCCCCGGGCTACCACCCGTCGAAGTATCCCACGAGCGAGCCGAATCGCGCCGTCAACTGGGCGACAGCGGCGCTCTACGAACCCGGCTCAACCTTCAAGCTGCTGGTGGCTGCGGCTGCCATCGACCGGTTGCCCAATTGGCAGCGGATCAAGGCTCATTGCGACGGATCGCGTGAATTGAACGGTCGAACAGTGAAGTGCTGGATTCTTGCCAAGCAGGGCCATGGTCACGGACAATGCGATTTGCAAACGGGAATTCGCGAATCCTGCAACATGACCATGGCGGAATTTGGTCGCCGTCTCGGACGCAAACACTTTCTCGACTACCTCGAGAAGTTTCAAATCACAGCCCTGGGCGATGACGCCGAGCGACTCATTCCGGGCATTCGGCGTGGCCAGGTCCCGCCGCTGAGCGAGATTTCCGATCACACGCTGGCCGGCATGTCGTTTGGCCAGCATGTGGCAACGACTCCCTATGCGCTGCTACGGGCGGTCAACGTGCTGGCCAACGAGGGCACGTTGGTGCATCCACAGTTGGTGCAGGAAGTGCGCAATCACGAGGGGGCCACGGTGAAATCCTACCTTGCGCGCGTTGAGCCGGGAGTCGTCAAGCCCGCGACTGCGCGCGCGGTGAGGGACATGATGGTGGAAGTCGTCAATCACGGCACCGGGAAGAACGCGCAGATCAAAGGCGTCAAAGTAGCGGGCAAGACCGGAACCGCCGAAGTGGCGATCGGCAAGGGCGGCTACGTGCAAGGCAAGTACATCGTTTCGTTCGTCGGCTTCGCGCCGGCGGATCATCCGGAGGTTTCGGTGATCGTCGTCGCCAATCAGCCGACCAATCCGCCGAATCCCTCGGGTGGACTCGTCGCCGCGCCGGTGTTTCGCGAAATCGTCGAAGCCACGCTCAGCCGGTTGCAGCGACTCCCTCGCGCCCTCGCCCGCAGCTCTTGAGCCTTCGTCAGCAGCGCTCACTCCACCCTGCACCTGTCTGGCGGGAGCAGGGTTGGAGTGAGTTTTTCCCCTTCATTTGCGCGCTACACTGACAACAGGTTTCATTCTCACATGTGCCAGTTAGCAGCAAACGAACGAACGCTGGATCGGTGCCCGCCGGGCACCGGCGGGCGCATCGTGCGCGTCGATAGCGAGGCGGCGCTGCAGCAGCGGCTGCTGGAGTTGGGCTTTGTGCCGGGCACGACAGTCTCGGTCGTCAAGCTCGCCTCGCTCGGCGATCCGCTGGAAGTGCTCATCCGCGGTTACCATCTGAGCCTCCGCAAGCGGGAGGCGCGCACCGTTGTCGTCACCTCCAGCTAACGGAAGAGCGGAAGAGCGGAAGAGCGGAAGCAACAACGACCGCAGCGATACTACCGTTTCACCCGCTTCCGCTGCGCCCGTTGCCGTTGCTTCCGCTCTTCCGCTCTTTCGCTCCTCCGCTCCGCCGTTAGTCGCCCTCGTTGGCAATCCTAACTCCGGCAAGTCCACCGTCTTCAACGCGCTGACCGGCCTGCGGCAGAAGATCGCCAACTACGCCGGCGTCACCGTCGACAAGAAAGAAGGCCGCTGCCTGCTCAACGGCGGCGGTGAGGTGACGATGCTCGATCTTCCTGGCGCCTACAGCCTCACCTCTCGCTCGCCGGACGAAGACGTCGTGCGCGACGTGCTGCTCGGTTTGCGCAGCGATACACCACGCCCCGAGGCAGTCATCGTCGTCGTCGATGCCAGCAACCTCGAGCGCAACCTGTACCTCGTCACGCAGGTCATCGACCTCGGCCTGCCGACGATCGTCGCGCTCAACATGATGGACATGGCCATCGCGCACGGGCGGCCCGTGGAGGCGCGCAAGTTGCAGCGCAAGTTAGGGGTGCCGGTGGTGCCGATTGTTGCTCGCAAGAGCGAGGGGCTCGACCGGCTGCGCGCGCAACTGAACCCGCTGCCTCCGTCTCCGCAGGCCACCGTGCCGCTCCCACGACCACTGGAAGACGAGGCCTCCGCGCTTGCCGCGCAGATCGAGCAGCGCGTCGGCGCGAGCGATGCGTTATCCCGCGCGCTCGCGCTGCGCATGCTGGTGAGCGACGGCGCCGCCGAGGCCGCGCGCTCGCGCTGGAACCTCGATTGGACGAACGAACTCGATCAGGCGCGCACTCGTATTCGCGCGGCAGGCTGCGACCTGACCAGTGCGGAGGCGACGACCCGCTACCAGTGGATTCACGAGGTCTGCCGCGAGACGGTGGCATCGCCCGATCAGCAACGGCTGACGACCACCGAGAAGCTGGACCGCGTGCTCACGCATCGCGTGTTCGGCCCGATCATCTTCCTCGTGCTGATGACGTTCGTGTTCCAGGCCCTCTTCACCTGGGCGAGTGTGCCGATGGACGCGATCGATGGCGGCTTGAAGTGGCTGGGCGCGCAACTGGCGACTGCGCTGCCGGCGGGCGCGCTGCGCTCGCTGCTGGTCGACGGCGTGCTCGGCGGCGCGGGCGCGGTGTTCGTGTTCCTGCCCCAGATTCTCATCCTGTTTCTCTTCCTCGCGATTCTCGACGACAGCGGCTACCTCGCGCGCGCCGCGTTCATGATGGATAAGCTGATGTCGACGGTCGGCCTGCACGGACGCTCATTCATCCCGCTGATGAGCAGCTTCGCGTGCGCGATTCCCGGCATCATGGCCACGCGCACCATCGAGAACAAGCGCGACCGCTTCCTGACCATTCTCATCGCACCACTGATGAGTTGCTCGGCGCGGTTGCCGGTTTACACACTGATGATCGGCGCGTTCATTCCGAACAAGAAGGTCGGGCCGTTCACGCTGCCCGCGCTGACGATGCTGTCGATGTACCTCGTCGGCCTCGCGGCGGCGATGGCCGTGGGCTGGTTGTTCCGCCGCACGCTATTCCGCGGCCGTCCCGCGCCGTTCCTGCTGGAGCTGCCGCCGTACCGTCCGCCGATTCTGCGCAACGTCTTCATCTCGATGTGGGAGCGCGGCCGCGAGTTCGTTACGCGCGCGGGCACCGTCATTCTCGCCATCAGCATCGTTCTCTGGTTTCTCGCCGCCTACCCGCAGCGCGCACCGCAGCCGGGCGAATCGGCTACAACCGCTGTTGCTGAGCAAAGAAAGCAGAGCTTCGCCGGACGCCTCGGCCACCTCATCGAGCCGGTGGTGCAGCCGCTGGGCTTCGATTGGAAGATGGGCATCGGCCTGATCGCCAGTTTCGCGGCGCGCGAAGTGCTGGTCAGCACCATGGCGACGATCTACAACGTCGGCGAGGCCGACGCGCAATCGGTCGGCCTGCGCGAGGCGCTGCGCAACGAACGCTATCCCGATGGCCGCCCCGTCTACACGCCGCTGGTCGCGATTTCAGTGATGGTCTTCTTCGTGCTCGCGTGCCAGTGCATGAGCACGGTCGCTGTCGTCCGCCGCGAGACCAACAGTTGGCAGTGGCCGGCGTTCATGGTAGCGTACATGACGGCGCTCGCGTACATCGGCTCGCTGGTGGTGTTTCAGGTGGGGCGCGCGCTGGGATGGGGGTGAGGCGTGGCAGCGATCGGCGTTGTGGATTCATCGGCGATTGTTTCGCTCGTTGTTGTCAACGCGTCGAACCTTTTGCAACTGGCGCAGGAACAACTCCCCGTCCCGCCCGGCGTGTATGAAGAGCTCATTGCTGCTGAAAGGGCACGCGCACACCGCAATCGAGAAGTAGTCCAGTCGCTCTTCGAAACGAAGGTCTTGAATGTCACCGGGCTGAGTGCTGCGGTTGACGCGCTGACGACGGATCGTCAGGTTGTGCAACTCGCAGTGGACCGACAAGCGGCATGGGTCCTCGCCGATGATGAGAAGTTGGGCAGGTGCGCGGCGAGAAAGGGACTTACCGTGCTGACCAGTCCGGGCTATCTGTTTCTGTTGCTCGAACGTGGTCTGTTGCAACGACGGCGCTATAATCAACACGTTATCAATCTCTGCCGGTCCGCCAGAATCACTGCGGAAGTCCGTGACGCATACTTAGCCCGGATTATTCACGAACATCGTTCGCAAAGTTGATTTCCTACCGATTATGATTTATCCGATGAAATTGGTGGCCAGATTCGGTCGGCCCAGCGAGGACAACCGAACGAG
>Ga0247727_10015338_pt1 | contig 12583 bp, 12 predicted proteins | sample WisWelCaveWW1625_FD_202498 | JGI IMG/M metagenome (GOLD analysis project Ga0247727, IMG submission 202498) | Biofilm microbial communities from Wishing Well Cave, Virginia, United States - WW16-25 | ecosystem: Environmental > Aquatic > Deep subsurface > Groundwater > Cave microbial mat | place... | reverse complement strand
GCCGCACGAGGAGGAGGCCGCATGAGCCGTGCGCGACGAGCCGCATCGTCGCCGGTGCAGCTTTTCCCCTTCCTGGCCGTGCTCATGTCCGTGATGGGGGCGCTCATCCTCTTGCTGCTGGCCATCAATCGCCAGGCGGCCGAGCAGGCGATCGCCGCGGCCGTGAGCCTTCTGGTGAAACAGACTGACGTGGAAGAGGAGTCGTTGGCGCGGCGGCGGCAGGAACTCGACGGCCGCGTGTCCGCGCTGCGCGGCCAGCTTGCGAAGTCGCAGGACGCCGAGCGAGCGGTCGAGAAACACATCGTGCATGCCGACGACACCACGCGCGCCCGCGTCGCCCACGCGGAATCCGCCCGGCAGGAACTGGAACAGATTCGCGCCGCGCGGGAAAAGTCCGAAGAGCAAATCGCCGCGATTCGCCAGCAGATCGAAACGATCGAGGCGGCCAAGGCACGGCTGCTCGCGGAACAATCGAGCGACCAGGCGTTCATTCCCGTGGTTCATCCCGGCGCGAACGGCGTCGCGCGGCAACCGATTTATCTCGAATGCACCAGCGACGCGGTCGTGATCCAGCCCGAACGAATCGCGATTTCCACCGCGGCGCTGACGAACGATCCGCGAGCCGCCGAGGCGCTGGCCCGCGCGATCCAAGCACTCACTCAGTTCCATCTCAGTCGAGACGCCGGCCGAAACAGCGCGGCCGCGCCGCCTGAACTCGAACCCTACCCGCTGTTGCTCGTGCGGCCCGGCGGCACGTCCGCGTACTACGCCGCGCGGCAGGCAATCGAGCAGCTTGAATTGCCATTCGGCTACGAACTGATTGATCGCGATTGGTCGCTGCGGTTCCCCGAAGCGGACCCGCGGGCTCGCGCGGTGGCAATGGCGGCGCTGAGGAGCACCGTGGGTGGCGCGCGCGGCGGCGCCGCCGGCGCCAGGTTGGGCGCGGGCGGAGGCACCGGATCGGGCGCGGTGCCGTTTCTCGATCCGGTGCCCACTGGGATCGGGCGCGCTGGCGCGACCGGTGCGATGCCGGGCTTCGGCGCGGGCCGGGGATCCGGTGGCAGTCCAACGGCGATCGACGCAACTGAGACTGAGACCAAAGAGTTCCCTGGTCAGCGATCGCGCGACGAACAACTCGCGAAAAGCCCCGAACGTGAAAACGCGACGAACGGCTCAGACTCGAATTTCGACCCGACCACGAGACTGCAAGAGGGTTCGCCAAATACCAGTGACGCCGAGGCACGCCGGACTACGACGACCGGCGCCGAGTCCGACGAATCGAAGCGGCCGGTTACTGGCCAGGATTCGGACGCGCGGCGACCGCGACGCGGCGCCGATGGTGAGGCGGCGCAGCGAAACGCCGCGGCCGAGCGATCCGCGGATCGGCCGAGTGCCGGCGCGGACGGTAACGCGCCGGGTGAACGCCCCGCCCTGGCCGCGAATCCGCGGCCCGGCGGAAAAATCGCAATCCCACGCAGCGTGATTGTGATTGTCGAGCGCGATCGCCTGGTAGTCGGTCCGCGCAAAGTCGTGATCGACAACATTGCCGCGACCGCGCGCGGCGAGTTGGCCGGCCGCATCGCCGACGAACTCGATCACGAGGCCGCGAGCTGGGGACCGCCCGGCATCACGTTCTACTGGGAGCCGCAACTCGATTGCCGCGTCCACTCGGCCGCAGTCGAAACTTATTACCGACTTCGCTTCGCGCTGGCCGGCGGATCGATCGCCGTCGAGCGCCGGCTCACGAACGAAAACAATGAGAACTTGATCGACGAACTCGCCGAGAGCCGCTTCCTGAAATCGCTGGATGCGGCCTCTGGCCAACAACCCTCAACGCTTAACCCTCAATCCTTCTTGGAGTAACCGTGGCGCGACGAGCAACATCGAGCGAGCCGGCCTTTGGATCGGATTCGTTCCTGGACGTGACCGCCAATCTGGTCGGCGTGTTGATCATCCTGATCGTGCTGGTCGGGCTGCGTGTTGCGAAGGCGCCGCCACGTCCCGCTGCCGTGGACGTTGAGATTGAGCGGCGGCTTGCGGCCGCGAAATCGGACCTGACCGCGCTAAATCTCGAACGCCTCGATCTGGAGCGGCAGTTGAATTCGATTCAGCAGGGACTGTCGGCCAAAGAGGCCGCGCTCATCGGGTTTCGTGCCGGCGCCCCGCAACAAGCCGCCGTCGTGCAGGCCGTCGCGAGCGATCTTCTGACCGAACGGCAACAAATGAACGCCCAACAGTCCGATCTCCTCGTCGCGCAATCGCGACTCGTTTCACTCGGCAACGAATTGGAACGGGCCAAGGCCGGTGTGCCCGCGGCGCGCCAGCTCGACCACCGCAGCCCGGTCAGCCAACGCGTCGAATCGGAGGAAATCCACCTTGAACTCGAAGCGAATCGCGTGAGCTTCATCGACCTCGCGAACCTGATGGAACGCGCGAAGGGCAAATGGCGGTCGTTGGAGAATGAGCTGCGCACGCGCGGCCGCGCCACGTCCGAGGTCGGGCCGGCCGGCCCATTCCGTCTCAAGTTCACGGTGTCGCGCGAGGACGTGCCGTTTTCGCAATCGCTGCTCTACGGCAACGGCAGCTTTCGCGCGCGGCTCGCCGAGTGGCAGGTCATTCCGACGCAGGACCCGCACGGCGAACTGCTCGACGCCGCGACCGCGCCCAGCTCGCAATTGGACTCCGTGCTGGCGCGTCACTCGCCCAACAAGTACGCCGTGACAATTTGGACCTACTCGGACAGCTTCACGGCGTTCCGCCAGCTTCGCGACCATCTTACCGAACGCGGCTATACGGTCGTCGCCCGGCCACTGCCGGTCGGCGTGCCGATTCGCGGCTCCGTCTACGGCTCGCGATCCTTCTCGCAGTGATCAACCGGCGCGGTAGTTCGTCCAGAGGAGAGGGAGCGATGCTCCGCTCGTTCGATGTCGCGTTCATAACATATTGACTAACAATGCTTTACGGTACTAATCCGCATTCCATTTCAACCATGAAACCAAAAGTTGCGCGCCGCGCAACTCCGGTTGCGCGCCGTGCAACTGCACTCGCGCGCCGTGCAACTCCACTCGCGCGGCGCGCAACTCAAGTCGCGTACCCTGCAACTTCGCTCGCGCGGCGCGCAACTTGAGTTGCGCGGCGTGGAACCGCAGTGCGACGACGCGCATCCGGACCTTCAGGCGGCGCAACCGCACCCGCGCGACGCGGAACTGGAGTGCCGAGTCGGTGGTTCAACAAGCGGAAGGCAGGCGACCGGCCCGCCGAGCCCGCAACGGGATGTGCCGCCGATCGCCTTCGCGGTAGAATTCGCTCATCGCATCGAACCGATGGAGCGAACATGACGGACGTGCTGCGACCAACGGCGAAACGACGCGGGGCACAGATCGAGCCGGCGAATCGATTCGAGCCGGCGCACCGCGAGGACGATTTCGAGCATCGCGAGCACGACGAAGAACTGCTCGCGAGTGCGCGCGTGGTCGAGACGCAATTCATTCCGGACCATTCCAAAAGTCTGCTGACGGAGAATAGCAGCCCGGACATTCCGTTCCGCTGGAGCATCAACCCGTATCGCGGGTGCGAGCACGGTTGCGTGTACTGTTATGCCCGGCCGACACACGAAATGCTCGGCATGAACGCGGGCATCGACTTCGAAACGAAAATCATGGTGAAACTGCGGGCCGCCGAGTTGCTGCGCGCGGAGCTGAGCAGTCCGAAGTGGCGGCCGGAATTGATTTCGATGTCGGGAGTGACCGATTGCTATCAGCCGGCCGAGCGCAAGTTTCGGCTCACGCGCGGGTGCCTTGATGTATTGCTCGAGGCGCGGCAGCCGGTCGCGCTCGTGACCAAAAACGCGCTCGTGCTGCGCGACCTCGACCTGATCCGCGAAATGGCGACGCTCGGATTGGTTCACGTCGCCGTGAGCCTGACGACGCTCGATGCTGAATTGGCCCACACGATGGAGCCGCGCACGTCGCCACCGGCGGAGCGGCTCCGCGCGGTTCGCGAACTGTCCGCGGCGGGCGTGCCCGTGGGCGTGATGGTCGCGCCGGTCGTGCCCGGTCTAACCGATAGCGAGATGCCGAATATCCTCCGCGCGGCCAGCGCCGCCGGCGCTCGCGCGGCCGGCTACATCCTGCTGCGACTGCCGTGGAACGTCGAGCCGGTGTTCGTGGATTGGCTCCAGCGCAGCTATCCGCTCAAGCAGCTGCGGGTCGAATCGCTGATTCGCCAGATGCGTGGCGGGCGCATGAACGACGGCAATTTCGGCTCGCGCATGCGCGGACAGGGCGTCATGGCCGAGCAGATCGAACACGTGTTCGACGTATTCACGAAAAAGTTCGGGCTGGACGGCGATCTGCCGGAGTTGGACTACACGCAGTTTCGCCCGCCGCGGCCGCCCAGTGGACAACTGAGTCTGTTTTCTTGATTCGTGGCGAACGCTGAACACGTCAAATTGATTTCTTGTGGCGCCGACGCGACGTGGAACTGGCGCGGCGGGCGGCTGGACCTGCGCGATGCGGACTTGAGCGGCCTGCGGTTGCGCGGCGCGAGGCTCGAACAGGCCGACCTCCGTGGCGCGCGGCTCGTCGGCACGGACTTGACGGGTACACGGCTGCAGGAGGCGAATCTAGCCGGCTCGCAGTTGATTCGCGCGACGCTCGACGACGTCCGGCTCGGCGGCGGGTCGCTGGCCGGTGCGCTGCTCTGCGCGGCGTCGCTGCGGCGAGCGATGCTCGTGCGCACGGACCTGACATGTGCGAACCTTGCCGGCGCCGATCTTGAAGCGGCGAACCTGTCGCACGCGCGGCTGGCTGGCGCGATTTTCGATCAGACGAAGCTGGTCGATGTCGAACTCGACGGCGTTCTTGGACTCGAAAAGGTCGTTCACGACGGACCGAGCGAACTTGGCACTCACGCGCTGCTCCGCTATGGCCATCAAATGCCGACGGAATTCCTGCGAGGCGTTGGGTTGTCGGATAGTTTTATCCGATACCTGCCGTCGATCATTTCGAGCGCGAGACCGGTGGACTATTTCTCCGTCTATGTTTGTGCGGCACAGCAGGACGCGGAGCTTGCCCGCCGGCTGCACAACGACTTGCAGAACGCGGGCGTGCGATGTTGGTGCAGGCACGTCGGACCCGCGGGCGGCGAATCCGACGGCACGCTCCGGTTGCACGACCAGTCGATCATCGTGTGGTCGAGACACGGGGTGAGCAGTTCGGCCGTCATGGCCGACGTGCGGACGGCGAGGCAACCGGATCGGAAGCCGGCGATCTTCGTGCTAGCGGATGACGCGAGCGAGCCGGCTCCGACGCACGCCGGGCATGATGGCGGCCCGCAATTCGACTTTCGCGGCTGGCGCGATTTTCGACAATACGTCGCGGCGTTCGATTCGCTCGTTCGGTTCCTCGTCGATCGCTGAATTAGCATGCCTGAATTGCCCGAACAGTTGTCAACCGGCTGGTGGTATGAGCAGAGCGGCGAGCTGGAGCGCGCGGAACGAAACTGCCGCGAGTTTCTGGCCGCGCAGCCCGATCACCCGGACGGTCTATTCTTGCTCGGCATCGTGTGCCTTCGCACCGGCCGAGCGCGCGAGTCGGCCGAGTCGTTCGATCGTGTGACGATTTTGAAGCCGGATTACGCGGCGGCACACGGAAATTTGGGCGCGGCACTGACCGAGCTTGGCCGGCTCGACGAGGCGGTGACGAGCCTGTGCCGCGCGATCGAATTGAAGCCGGATGAGGCCGACTCGCACTCGAACTTGGGCACGGCGCTGGCGCGGAAGGGCCGGCTCGACGAGGCGGCGGAGGCGTTTCGTGAGGCCGTGCGGCTGCGCCCGAAGTTTGTCGAGGCGATCGCGAATCTCGGCGCGGCGCTGGCGAAGCTCGGCCGGTTTGACGAGGCGGTCGCGCAGTACCGGCGGGCACTCGAACTCAAGCCGAATCACGCGGAGACGCACAACAACATCGGCAGCCTGCTGCTGCGCATGCTGCGGCCGGCGGACGCGGAAGAGTTTTTGCGCAAGGCCACGCAGATCAATCCGCGCTACGCCGAGGCGCACAACAATCTCGGACTCGCGATGGTGCGGCAGCACAAGGTGGACGACGCGGTCCGGCTGTTCGAGCAGGCAGCGGAGTTGCGGCCGGACTACGCCGATGCGTGGCGAAACCTCGGCATCGCGCGGGCGCGGCTCGGCGATTGGCAGGCGGCGGCGGATGCGCTGCGGCGCGCGCTCGATCGGAAACCGAACTCGATCGCGTCGCTCGTCTGGCTCGGCAAGGCGCTGGGCGAGTTGGGGCGCATCGAGGAAGCGGAGGATTGTTATCGGCGAGCGATCGAATTGGAGCCGAGCGCCGGCGCGGATGCGTTCGCGGACCTGTTCGTGCCCGATGCGGGTGTTGCGGCGTTCACCGACTTGTCCGTGCCCGACGAGGATTTGCCGGCGGGCACAGCGATGTCGGCGGGCACGGCGCAGTTGGTGCCGGCACCGACGCGAGCGAATCAAGTGGCCGCGGCACTCATCGACTTCGCGCACATGCTCAGCCTGCGCGCGAAGCCCGACGAGGCGCTCCGGGAACTGGAGAAGGCGCGCGAGCTGAATCCGAACGACCCGTTCACGATCAACAAGATGGGCGCCGTGCTGTGGTCGCTGCGACGATACGACGAGGCGACGGCGTGTTTCGACGCGGCGCTGCGGATCAAGCCGGATTACGCGGACGCGCACTTGAATCGCTCGCACTACTTTTTGATGCAGGGCGATTTCGCGGCGGGTTTTGAAGAGTACGACTGGCGGCTGAAGATCAAGAGTTATTTTCCCGACGCGATTCCGGAACCGTGTTGGAACGGCGAGCCGCTCGACGGGCGGCCGATCGTGCTGCATCACGAGCAGGGTTTGGGCGACATGCTGATGATGTTGCGGTTCGTGCCGCTGGTGAAGGAGCGGGGCGGACGTGTGATTTACAAATGTCTGCCGCCGCTGCGCGGACTGCTCGCCGGGTTCGCGAGCATCGACGAATTGGTCGCACCGGACGCGCCCGAATCGTCGCTGCCGCCGGACGCGGTGCACGTGGCGATGATGAGCTTGCCGCGCGTGTTCGGTGCCCGCGCAGATCGCGTGCCTGGCTGCGCGCCGTTCCTTGCGCCCGACCCCGTGCTCGTGCAATACTGGCGGCGCGAACTGGAGCGATTTCCCGGCACGCGCATCGGCATCGTGTGGCAGGGCAGCCCACGGTACGTGGCGGATCGCGAACGGTCGATCCCGCTCCGTGCGTTCGCTCCGCTCGCAAGCATCGAAGGCGTTCAGCTTTTCAGTTTGCAAAAAGGGCACGGCAGCGAGCAGATGCAGAACCTGCCCGACGGGATGCGCGTCATCGATTTGGGCCGGTGGCTCGACGAGCGCGGCCAGCCGTTCGTGGACACGGCGGCGGTGATGTGCGGGCTGGACCTGGTCATCGTGGCGGACACGTCGATCGGTCACTTGGCCGGTGCGCTCGGCGTGCCGGTCTGGCTCGCGCTCGCGGCCGCCGCCGATTGGCGATGGATGCTCGATCGCGACGACACGCCGTGGTATCCAACGATGCGGCTCTGGCGGCAACGCACGCCGGGCGATTGGGACAACGTGTTCGAGCGCATGGCCGATGAACTCGACGAATTCCCGCCGCCGCGCCGCGGCATCGATGCGATTCCGATCGGCGTGTCGCCCGGCGAACTGATCGATCGCGTCACGATCCTGCGTATCAAATGTCAGCGTCTCTCGGACGGCGCCGCGCGCGGCCGCGCTCACCGGCAACTTCAGTCGCTCGAAGCCGCCCTATCCCGCGCGTGCCCGACGTCGCCGGACCTCGATCGGCTCGCGGACCAACTCGCCGCAGTGAATGAGCGACTCTGGCAACTCGAAGGCGCCATCCGCGCGTGCGAACGCCGCGGCGACTTCGGCCCGCAGTTCATCGAACTCGCCCGTTCCGTCTACCGGCTGAACGACGAGCGCGCCCGACTGAAACGCGCGATCGACGAGCTGCACGGGTCGCCACTTTCGGACGAAAAACAGTACGAGCCATACGACTGAGAGAGGCATTCAAAACCGGCGGACTCACCAGCGAACATCGCGGTCGGTGAACGCTATCACGTCGAACCACGTCCTGTACCACCGCTTGTTGAAGCGGTCGAGCCAGCCGCTGGCGGCGAAGACGGCGGAGTCGAGTTTTTGGTGGGCCAGCACCAGCCAGTTGCGGCGCTGATTGTATAGATTGGTGAGCGTGCGTTTGGCCAATTCGCCTGCGGCCTCGTCGGAGTTCGGCACGAGTAGCGGGTAGCGGACCGTGCCGATGCCGCCGTTCGTAGTCCCGCCTTCAGGCGGTCCTGCACTTCCGTGGTGCGATTCCGGAGGGGAACCGGCTAAAGGCGGGACTACGAACTGGATCGTGGCCGGATCAACGTAGCGAGCCCACGGGCCGTCCACCGAGCCGTCTTGAGTAAAACTCCAGCACCTCCTCGCGCGTCCACTCTGGCGGATTGAGCCAGCCCGTTCGCAGCCGATCCAACTCCCGCGCAATCTCGGCGGGCTGGGCAGGTGCTAAGGTCGCTTACTGCCCTCAAGGAACCGTGCCCGGCGTTCGATGGCCTCGGCGTCCTGCTCGCCGTGCAGTTTGCGGAGTAGGTGGGCCTGTTCCATCGCGACCCCTTCAGCACTGGCAAACACGCGTCCGTTTGCCTCCGCGGACCCTTCAACAGAGGCAAACCGTTGCCATTTTGGCATAGTTGAAGGGTCGGCGGACTAGAACGCATGAGTGGTTGTTTATGTTGGAGGGTCAGCGGAGGCAAACCGACGCCATTTTGGCATAGTTGAAGGGTCGCGGGAGGCAAAACGGTGTCGTTTTGGGAGTCGTGAAGGGTCCACGGAGGCAAACGGACGGTCGTTTTGGTGTGAATTACGACACAAGACTAATAATATTAAATACTTAAATCGATTTCAGTCAAAAAGCCCTTGCGCGTCGCGTCTGGCTTGCTTTCACGTGCCGTGTCGTAGGTTCAACACGAGCAGCTTTTCGAGGATTTCGTCGTCTGTCAGGGTGTAGGGCCAGCCGTAGGCGGCGAAGACGGTGGAGTCGAGTTTTTGGTGGGCCAGCACCAGCCAGGTGGGGCGCTGGTTGTAGAGATTGGTGAGCGTGCGTTTGGCCAATTCGCCTGCGGCCTCCTCCGAGTTCGGCACGAGTCGCGGGTAGCGGACCGTGCCGATGCCGCGCGAGTCGGGGTCGTGGACGTAGCGAGCCCACGGACGACGAAACGGTGGCTGGAACCATTTCCGTGGTCTGGATCCTTTTCCGTGGTCCCAAGCTTTGCTTTGCGCGATCCTCATTTTTTTACTCGAGCATCCTCACAAGCAGACGCGTTCCTGAGCGGCGAACGAGCCGATAGCCTGACAGACGACAAACAAGAAAGCCGCCCGACACGACGAGGGCAAACGTTGCGGTAAACACAACTGAGAATAATGACGGTGCCCGCAAACCGCCCTGGTACAAGATGTCCAAACTGAACGCAACAAGGACCGAGACGACCGCGAACACCAACAGGCGTGACCACAGATGGGTTCGTGCCAGGACCGCCCACGCAGAAGTGAGAGCAACCGGTGCCAAGGCTGCAACTATCGCTTCTCCCGTGACCCGCATCAAAGAGAAAAGTAGGGCGGCAACCGCAACAGAGACAAATATGTCTGTCAGTGAGAATTGAAAGTCCTTTCTTTGATTCGTCGTGTCCGCCAGTGGGACGTTTTCACCGCGTTCAAGCCCTAACCCCACAGCGCGAGCGCTGAGGAAAACGAGCAGAGTTCCCGCGGCCAGAAAGGAAAGGCGAACGACTGCGCCTTCGCGCGTGTCGCGCCCCAAGTGCAGCACCATTAGCGATGACAACCACATCGCAATGACTACGGCAGGTGCCCTCAATACCCACCGACCACGGCTGATGGCCGACCACGCGGCCACTAAAACAAGCTGACCGTATAAAAACGCCGAGACAGCGATGAAATCGGGCCGGGTATCGGCACTCCCGGACCATTTGTAGAATCCGATGCCCCAGTAATAGATGCCCCCGTTTACGAGTAAGACGGCGGCCGCTTGAAGAGCGACGAGCCTGATGCCGCGCAGTTCCCCGCGCAAACAAAACAACGTCCACACCATCAAGCAGACACCAGCGCACAGCGCGGAGACTCCTGCGACAACTGCCCACGTCTGCCATGCGAAACTGCTTGCCCCTTCGATCACGGGGATTTCGTCCGAGGCCGGTTCGACGTGTACCTGTTTCCAGCTCTCGAACGACACATTGATTTTCGCTACGCCAAGAGCGGCTTCGCTGAGGACCCGCACGGGGCCATGAAACTGGTTTCCTCAACACCGCTCTTTGATCACATACGTCTTCGTCAAAACCGGTTCACCAGGCTGCTTCGGCAAGAACTGGATCTGTGCGGCCGGGAAAGCGTCCTCCGGGACCAGATCATGGCACATGGTCACAAACGTACCGGGGCCAAGACCTGGCGTTCCGACGTACACGGTCAGGCTCTCCGGGCTTTTGCCGCGGCGCAACGTGGCCTGTGGATGGAGACGCGTGGTCAGTGGTCCGCCGAAATGGACGATGGGTGCGTCTTTCGGGCTGTCTGCAAAGGCGAGGTGGCCGTTCTTGTCCAGCCAAGCGGAATGTAGGACATTTGATCCCTGCAAGCCGTAGCATCTCGGATCTAACTTGATGGAAATCAGGAACGTAATCCCGTCCGGCACCTGATGCCGCACCGAATCCAGGTACTGCTGCCAGTTCGCAGGATCCGTGACCGAAGTATCGACCGTCTGGCGGTACTCGCTTTGGCTCACCGTGAGATCGGTGTGAGTGAGACCCCCGACTTGAAGGGTGCCGGCGAGAACCGACCTTTCCCTCGCGTGTGCCGGATGACCACTCGCCTTGAATGCCGGAACCTCAACCCGTTCTCCTTCTTCAGTCAAGTCGCCGTTGCTGTTGCGATCCACATACAGCACGTTGTCGTCCAGTACGAGCCACACGCGATGCGAGGCATCTGTTTCGAAAACTAGCAGGCAGTACTTCGGGCGTGTTTTGTAGTCGGGCTCTTTGTGGATCGTGCGATCAACGTCGGACAGATTGGCGGCTACGCCGGCTCTGGCCTGTGGCATCTCTGGCATAACGTACTCGACCTCGGGCGTGTCGCGGAAAAGTTCCCCCGTTGCCAGTCCGATCACACCTATCACGAACAACACCGCAGCGCTGATCGTCAGCTTCATCGCGATCATGTGCCGCAGCACTCCGTCTGCCAGGGCGATAACCTTCGGCGAGATGCCTGCCGCTGTTGCATGGCCCTGTGCAAACAAACCGCCGGCGTGAGAGGTGGAGATGAGCATCGAATTCGACACGGCAGCCGTTGCTTTGGTCTGGGACAGAAGGGTCGCGGTCACGGCTGAGGACAAGGCCAGCCCACGCCGAGCCAGCCGGCTGCGCAACAATTCTCTGGCGCGGGCCAGCCGAGTCGCAACGGTCCCCCGCGGCCAGCCCAGTTCCTGGGCAGCCTCATCGTTGGTCTTTCCTTCGAGGTAGCACATCACCACGGGGGCTCGGTATTTTTGCGGCAACCGACTGACCTCTTCATCCAGCATCGCCTGAAACTCTCGCTGTTCCACGTCACTCACGGACTCAGGTGCAGGCATTTCGGGAACCTCGCCTATTTGTACACGCGAACGAGCCGCCTGCGCTCTGGCCTTGAGCGCCACGCGGTGAGCCACACCGTAGAGCCAATTCGCCAGCCGCTCCGGTCTCGCGATCGCCCCAGCCTTGCGAGCCAGGACGAGAAAGGTGGCTTGAAAAGCATCCTCCGCCTCGTGCCAGTCATTGAGCACGCGGCGACACACACCCAGCACCATTGGCCCATGTCGCTCAACCAGATCCCGGAATGCCGCCTCATCACGCTGAGCAACGAATCGCTCGACGAGCTGCTCATCCGCAGTGCCGCCAGCGTTGGGCAGCCCGACTATCTTGCGAATGTACCGCAGGGTGCGCCTCATTTTGCACTCAGCATCGTTCGGTCGTGCTTGCAGTAACGTTCATCGTAACCAAGCGAACTCTATTTAGTACTGCCACAGTCCCGCGTTTTGCTTTCAACTTTGTTCTGAAGAAAACCAAAGGAGACGGGAGTCGTTTTCAGGGGATGCAACCAAGGACACAACTTCCATCCCTTTTGATTCTCCCCATCGAATTCTATCGTCTGGTCTGGTAGCGACTTCAGAGAAAAGGTGTCAGGAACCGCTTCTGGGTGAAATGCCGGCATTTAGTTCCTGACACCTTTTCTGCTCCCAGATTAAAGTCGTACACACGCTTCACTGTGTCCGTGAAGTTCGTGTGGACCTCGAAGCGGTCCATGTCGCAAACGACCAGGAGCGGCGGGTTGCCCAGGTCCTCGCGATAGAGCAAGAGTTGCTGGTACGCGGCGGCGAGGTCCTTGTGCTTGCCCTTGTACTCCCAGCCGAAGTGGTGGCGTTTCCAGACATCCGCCCATCCGTCGCCGCCGCCGGTCTTGCTCACGCCACGCTCGAAGGTG
>Ga0247727_10015337_pt1 | contig 12584 bp, 20 predicted proteins | sample WisWelCaveWW1625_FD_202498 | JGI IMG/M metagenome (GOLD analysis project Ga0247727, IMG submission 202498) | Biofilm microbial communities from Wishing Well Cave, Virginia, United States - WW16-25 | ecosystem: Environmental > Aquatic > Deep subsurface > Groundwater > Cave microbial mat | place... | reverse complement strand
AACTATCTGGGCCTGGGCTACCAACGATAATAATGATGGCGGCGGATGGAATGATGAGGGAGATGATAACCCAAAAGAACCAGATCCTGATCCCGACGATACCAATAAGCTAGTTGAGAGATTTATCCGTGAATCCCAGGAAAAAGCAAAAAATCCCGTACTAAAGTAACGGGATTTTATATTTTTAAGGATGCCAAGTGTGTTTCCAGGGTATTGAAACATTGCGGTTTGGTTGACAAAATAAGCTTTTCTTTATAGAATATAATCGGCTGTTTGTAACAAGAAACAAAGGAGGCGAGGGTATGGCTGATCGCGGTTTTCGGGTGAAGGATGCCGTAATCACTAATTTTTATGACGTTTTAGAAGTAAGCCCGCGGGCCAGCGCTGAAGTTATTCAAGCTGCTTATCGGACGCTAATGAAAAGATTTCATCCGGACGTAGGCGGCAATGCGCGAACTGCTCAACTGCTCAACGAAGCATATGAAACTCTATCTGATTCAACCAAGCGAACGCGATACGACCGAGAAAAAAATGCTCTGCCAGGAAAAATTGTCGGAAATTTCCGGGTACTGGAACGTATTGCTGAAGGAGGTTTCGGAACTACTTATAGAGGCGAGCATACTTTAGTTAAAGAACTAGTGTGCATCAAACACTGTTTAAATATTTCGCCGCAAGATGAAGAGATATTAATCCAAGAAGCCCAGGCAATTTGGGATCTTCGGCACTTCGCCATACCGGCTGTTCGCGACGTTCTACGATTATCTGATGGAAGTCTGGCCTTAGTCATGAGTTACGTTTCCGGACCAACACTTCAGCAGCTAGTAGAAAAAATGAAAACCGATCGAGACAAATTAGATGCGGAAACCGTAGCTTGGATTACAGAACGTATTCTTAATGCCTTAATGTATCTTCATATGAATGGTGTCGTGCATGGCGATATCAAACCCGCTAACGTTATCATTCAACCCAAAGATCATATGGTAGTGCTGGTTGACTATGGACTTTCTATGGTCAAGCCTTCCCGCGGCTCCAATAGCAAAGGATACACTCCGCTTTTCGCTCCACCGGAAGAACTGGCGGGTAAACCACTTCTTCCTGAATCTGACTTTTACAGTTTGGGCATGACAATGATTTACGCGTTAAGCGGAGATATCCGCAACGTTTCCGGTAAGCAAGTTCCAGAAAATACACCGGAGGTGATGTGTGATTTCATCCGCCAACTTATTGCTCGCGATGTACTTGCTAGACCCAATTGGGAAAAAGAAAATGTTTTTGAAGCTTTTCAAAAAGTTCGACTGAAAGCATTCGGCCGGGCCCGATCCGGACTCAAGCCAATTCCTGGATTTTAAAATATAAAAAATTTCCAACCCCGTTTCGCGGGGTTTTTGATTTGCAAAAAAATTAGGAAAGTGTTACCGTAATAGCAGTTGGTCAGCATTTGGCTGACCCACCCACCGGCAGAGGCTTGCCTCTGCTAGTGGGCTGCCTTAACAACAAAGTACGTCGGAAAAGGAGGGGAATCATGTCAGAATCAGCCGACTATGATCCGGGTGTATGGCGTGGTCATGATTTCAAAAGTGCCCGCGCTGCATATCATCGAGATGTAGTTGATCGCGGTTATGACGATGCTGTGGCACTTTCTAAGAAACATGCCGATCTGCTTCCCAAAACCCTTGCTACCAACAGCACCTCGCCGCTAGTTATTGTCTGCGACGTAACTGGTTCTATGGGTGAATGGCCGGCAACTATCTTTTCTAAACTTCCTTATCTTGATCACGAGGTGAAGACCGAGTATCTAGGAGTAGATGCGGAAATCTGCTTTGCGGCAGTTGGCGATGCCAATTGCGATCAATATCCTGCGCAAGCTCGTCCTTTCAGTAAAGGAAAAGGGCTTGCAGAACAATTAAAGGGATTGGTAATTGAGGGTGGCGGCGGCGGACAAATTCAAGAAAGCTACGAACTAATGGCGCTCTATTTTGCTCGCAATGTAGCCATGCCAAAAGCAGTTCGACCAGTCTTAATTTTTATTGGAGATGAAGCTCCCTATGAAGTTGTCAGTCCGGAGCAGGCAAAAAAAGTTATCTATACTACGCTAAATCAGCGAATACTAGCTAAAGAAGTCTTTGAAGAACTTAAGCAACGGTTTGATGTTTATCTGATTCGAAAGCCATATGGAAGCAGTACTCGAAACGAGATGGACTCCACCAACCAAGGTATCCACTCCGCATGGGTGGAACTCTTAGGCGAAGATCATGTTTGTATTCTTCCGGAACCAGGCAGAGTGGTGGATGTCATTTTTGGTATTCTCGCCAGAGCTGCCGGGCGCGTTGATTATTTCCGTAAAGAATTGGAAGACCGCCAGACAAAAAAGCAGGTAGATACAGTTTATAAAGCGCTGAAAACTGTTCACGGGACCAGTCCGGTACCGCCTTCGCACCAGCTCGAAAAAGATAAGTCTACTCTCCACCGTCCAACTGACGGCGGGAAGACTAAACCGCTAATTTAAAAATCTTCCAGAAAATTCACACCATGAACCTACTAGCCAGCTGGCTAAAAAAATCAGAACAGAGAAATAAGGAGACTGATAAAAATCTAGAATTATTAGTTACCTTGTGGCCAAGCTTTCCGCACTTCCTGCGCTTTGCTCAAGATTCACGATTAGCTGGCATCCGCTTAAATAGCGCGATGATGAATAATCCGGAGTTAGAAAATGAACTCAAACTTTTGAAAACTCTGCCAGTAAAAATACCGCTTTACTTTGATGTAAAGGGTCGCCAATTGCGTGTTACCAAAGTGCATCCGAATCCGGATTTCCCAGAACTTAGCCTTAATCATCCAATATCAGTCGAAACACCAACAATGGTTTTATTCAAGGCTGGCGCAGACCAAGCAATATTAGATCGCATAGACGATGATGGCACGCGGCTTATTTTTCGCAGCTGCCCAGCTTATAACATCCGCGAAGGAGAATCACTGCATATCCGGCATCCCAGCCTGCAGGTGCACGGAGAAACCTTTACCGAAGCGGAACTGCAAAAGATTGAAAAAGTTCGGCGCGCTGGTTTTAAGCATTACTTTCTTTCTTATGTTGAAAGCCAACGTGACGTTGATCGTTTTCTGGAATTAGTTGGCAAAGATGCGGAGGTAATGCTAAAAATCGAGAATAAACAAGGTCTTTCCTTTGTTGCCAACGAGTTTCATAAGCGATCAAATTTGACATTAGTTGCGGCGCGCGGCGATCTCTATGTGGAGCTAGATAAACCTCATGAAATAATGGCTGCCCTGCGCCTAATTATTGCTAAAGATCCAAAGGCCTGCGTTGGTTCCAGAATCTTCCTCTCAACCGTAACCAGTCCAGTGCCAGAATGCTGTGATTTTTTAGAACTCGCTTGGCTCTACGATATCGGTTACCGCAGCATGATGCTCTGTGATGAAATTTGTTTAAAAGAACATTTACTCGGAACTGCAGTTAACGCCTTTGAAAGTTTTCGAAAAACTTACACAAAAAATCCCGCTCATATGTAGCGGGTTTTTATTTTTATGGCATCCAAGCCCAGTAACCAGGCCCGATCCGCATCTGATGATGCCAAACCATAGGAATAAAGTTATGGATGGTCACGGCAAGCGCTGCGTGACCGATCGCCAGATACCAAAGATTGCGGTTTCGCCCATAAAAATACGCGCTGACTATACCGCCGATAAATGTGACTACAACAAGAACCGGATTTGGAAGATGCACTAGTCCGAAAAGTAAACCGGCAGCAATCATTACATAAAATTTATTCTTAAAAACAGCTTGCAGACGATTCACGAAATAACCATTAAAGGCTAATTGCTGAAACCAGGCCCAAATTAAATATTGAAAAAAATGTTTTATAACATTTAAAACCGGGGGATCAGCTACCACTGCCGGATTCCAAATTTCTGCAACCAACATTACTGCTTCCCATAAAATTAAAAAGGTGAAGCCCAGCAAGACTGCGTCCTTTTTCCAGTCAACTGATGTAATGCCTAATGAACTCCAGGTGTCTCCACGCTTATGCCAGCTGTAAATTACCATCTCTAAAAGCGCGGCACCAGCCAGCCATTTTATCCACCCCAGTCCGTCAGATGTCCAAATCAGCGATTCAACGGCTGCGAAAACAAGTGTCAGCTCCAGCCAAATCGGCATTTCCCTTCCTTTATATTTTCAATGAGCAATTTTATTTAAAATATCAGTTTCGTGGCGGCGTTGCAAGTATAACCACAGACTATTTTTATCCCCACCCCAGCCCTATTGACATAATTTAGTGATTTCGGATATACTATTTTGTATTACGCGTCGAGCAGTAATTTTTATAAAATAATAAAAAAATTAATAAACAGCGGCACGGCTTAAAATCCGCTAAAAACCAAAAATATGGCAGAAAAAGCCAAATTTGAACGCAAGAAACCACACGTAAACGTCGGCACTATTGGACACGTTGACCACGGCAAGACTACCTTGACCGCGGCTATTACGCACGTCGCATTTTTAAAAGGCTTAGCTTCAAAAGAAGAGCGGGTTGATCAAATTGACAATGCTCCGGAAGAAAAAGCCCGTGGTATTACTATTGCGCTTCATCATTCAGAATATGAATCCGAAAAGCGCCACTATGCGCACGTAGATGCTCCGGGACACGCTGACTACATTAAGAACATGATTACCGGCGCTGCCCAGATGGATGGCGCTATTATAGTAGTTTCTGCCGCAGACGGACCAATGCCTCAGACCAGAGAACATATCTTACTTGCAAGGCAGGTAGGCGTTCCGTCTTTGGTAGTTTTCTTGAATAAAGTTGATATGGTTGATGATAAAGAATTAGTGGATTTAGTTGAGTCTGAAGTGCGGGAACTTTTAAAGAAATATGAATATCCAGGCGATACAACTCCTGTAATTCGAGGATCAGCTTTAAAAGCTTTAAATGTTAAATCTGCCGATGAGGCCGATGCAAAGCCTATTCTTGAATTAATGATAGCTCTCGACGAATTCATTCCGGAGCCTGTTCGCGATACCAGTAAACCATTCTTAATGCCAGTTGAAGATATTTTCTCAATTGAAGGCCGCGGTACAGTAGTAACCGGCCGCATTGAAAGAGGATTGGTTAAAATTAACGAAGAAATAGAAATCGTTGGACTTAAACCAACTGCTAAAACTGTTGTCACTGGCATTGAAATGTTCAATAAACTGCTTGACGAAGGAAGAGCTGGCGATAACGTCGGCATCTTGCTCCGCGGCTTAAAGAAAGAAGACGTGGAACGCGGCCAGGTATTGTCAAAAACCGGATCCGTTATTGCTCATACCGAATTTGAAACCGAAGTTTATGTATTAAGCAAAGAAGAAGGCGGAAGACATACTCCATTTTTCAAGGGGTATAAACCTCAATTCTATATCCGCACCACTGACGTAACCGGAGAAGTATTTTTACCGGAAGGCATGGAAATGGTTATGCCGGGTGATACCGTCAAGCTGTCAGTTAAATTAATTGCCCCAGTCGCCTTGGAAGAAAAGCAAAGATTTGCTATTCGAGAAGGTGGGAAGACTGTCGGCGCAGGCGTGGTAACTAAAATCACTAAATAAGATTCAAGATTCAGGTATCGGCGTCAAGATACTTGTAATATGAAATTAGACGCATAAACGCTGTAAATAATGGCGAAAAAAGACATTGAAAAAGAAAAATTAAGGTTAAAGATAAAGGCTTACGACCATAAGCTAATTGATAATTCTTGCAGACAAATTATTGATACTGCAAAACGTCATGATGCGGAAGTTATCGGGCCGATACCTTTGCCTACCGAGATTCGAAAGTATACCGTTAACCGATCGACTTTTGTCCATAAAGATTCTCGTGAACAATTTGAGCTGCGAGTTCACAAACGTTTGATCGATATATTAAATCCGAATCAAAAAATTATTGAATCGCTCTCGAATCTTAATTTACCTGCAGGGGTTGATATTGAAATAAAGATGGTGTAAAATATCAACTACCATAAGGATTAGCCAAAAGAAATAAAAATCACAGGCTAAGCCTGTGATTTTTAATGAAAATTATGACAAAAGTATTAGCGACAAAATTAAAAATGACTCAGATATGGAAAGGCAACGCGGTTGTTCCGGTTTCCCCGCTGAAAATAAAAGATGGGGCGCAGCTCGATGCTTTCAAAGAAGGGGATAAAGTTAAAGTAACCGGCACGACTAAGGGCCATGGTTTTCAAGGCGTGGTAAAACGCTACAGCTTTGCCGGCGGACCCAAAACCCACGGCCAAAAAAATCGCTACCGCGCCCCTGGTTCTATCGGCAATACTTCGCCGCAACGGGTTGTTCCGGGAAGGAAAATGGCCGGGCATATGGGTACCGCCAAAAAAACTATCCGGAATCTTAAAGTAGTCATGATAGATAAAGATCAGGCTATTTTAATGGTTAAAGGTTCTGTGCCGGGGACCATTAATGGAAAAGTGACAATTGCTAAATTATAGAAACATGACCCAAGTTAAAATATACAATCAGGATGGCAATGTTACCGGCGAAATGGCTGCGCCGACTTTTTTATCCGCAAAATGGAATAGCGCCCTTGTTCATCAGGTTTTCAAATCTATCGCGGCAAATTTAAAACAGCCGACTGCCCACACCAAAGACAGAAGCGAAGTCAGGGGAGGAGGCATTAAGCCTTGGCGCCAAAAAGGTACCGGCAGAGCAAGGCACGGTTCAATCCGTTCTCCGTTATGGAGGCACGGCGGAGTAACGTTTGGACCAAGAAACACCACTGATTTTTCTCAAAAAGTTAACAAAAAAATGTTCCAACAGGCACTAGATAGCGCCTTGTCTAAAAAATTATCTATGGACGAGCTGAAAGTTTTAAGCAAGCTGGAATTCCCGGAGCTTAAAACCAAAATGGTTGCAAATATGATAAGTAATCTTACCGGCGGGAAATCTGCGCTTTTAGTAGTCTCAGCTGAAAATAAAAATGTTATCCGCGCTGCCAGAAATTTAAAAAATCTGGAATGCGCAATGGCTAAAAATATAAGCGTTTTTGATATTTTAAATCATAAATATATTTTAATGGATCAAAAAGCATTAAGTGAACTGACAACGGAAAAATAATCACTATGAATAAATTTTTAATTAAAAACTTGATTGTCACCGAAAAATCCACCGATATGGCCAAGGATGGCAAATATGTATTTCTAGTTGATAAAAATGCCACTTCTAATGAAGCTAAGAAAGTGGTTGAGGCTGTCTATAAAGTAAAAGTTGTAAAAACGAACTCTATCAATGCAAAAAGCAAAACTCGGAGGCTCGGTATGTCGGTTGGCACCAGGCCAGGCTATAAGAAAATTATTATGACCCTTCAAAAAGGGCAAAAATTAGATATACTTCCACAATAAGAAATTTTAATATTTTATGAAAAATTTTAAACCAACATCTCCGGCTCGCAGGCAAATGACCACTGTAGATTACAGAGTAGTCACTGCCACGGAACCATATAAGCCATTAACCATGAAAATCTCTGATAAAGCGGGAAGAAATCATCATGGGCGAATTACTATGAGACATCAAGGAAGCGGCAACCGCAAACTTTATCGCATTGTTGATTTCAAGCAGGATAAATTAAATATTTCTGGAAGAGTGGAAACTATAGAGTATGATCCTTATCGTACTGCTTTTATAGCTTTGGTAGTGTATAAAGACGGAGAAAGGAGATATATTCTTGCGCCAAAAGATTTAAAAGTCAGCGATGAGATTCTGACTGCTCCGACAGCTCCATTAAAAACCGGCAATCGCTTAATGGTTAAAAATATTCCAATTGGCTATCAGGCTCATAATATAGAAATGCAATTAGGCAAAGGCGGCCAACTTGCCAGATCAGCCGGATCTTATGCCGAGGTTCTTGGTCAAGAAGGAAAACATTCAATCCTCAAGCTTTCTTCCGGTGAAGTGCGCAAAGTTCCGTCAGAAGCATATGCATCCTTAGGCCAAGTCTCTAATCAAGACTGGAATTTGGTAGTTATTGGAAAAGCTGGCCGCTCCAGATGGTTAGGAATCCGCCCGACCGTCAGAGGAAAAGCTATGAATCCGGTTGATCACCCATATGGAGGAGGTGAAGGCGACACTCAGCGAGGCACGAAGAGGCCAAAAGATATCTGGGGTAATATTACCGGCGGCAGAAAAACTAGAAAGAAAAAAAGGTGGTCAACTAAATTAATTATGAAGCGCAGACCAAAATAATATGTCACGTTCAAGTAAAAAGGGTCCATACGTAGATCCAAAATTATTAAAAAAGATATCAAAATTAAAAGCCGGCGACCGGACGGTTATTAAGACTTGGTCAAGAGGTTCGGAAATTGCCCCAGAAATGGTTGGATATACTTTTGGCGTTCATAATGGAAAAATTTTCAATGAGGTTTTAGTCAAAGAAGAAATGGTTGGCCATCGTTTTGGAGAATTTTCACTAACCAGAAAATTTGTAAGGCACGGCGGCAAAATACAGCGCGCATTAGAAGCTTCCACTGCGCCAGCAGCACCGGCGGCAGCTCCTAAAAAATAAGATATATTAATTTATGACAAAAGTAATTGCAAAATTAAATCACCTGCATATTGCACCGAGAAAAGTCCGGCTGATTGCTTCTGCATTGAGGGGGCTATCTACCAATGAAGCGGAGGCACAACTCTTATTCAGGCCGCAGCGATCCAGTAAGCCGCTTTTACAGCTGCTTCGTTCTGCTGTTGCAAATGCCAAAAATAATCATAAATTAAATCCGGACAATTTATTTATAGAAAGCATCAGGGTAGATCAGGGACCAATGATGAAAAGATCCTTACCTAGGGCAATGGGCAGGGCTACGCCAATCCAAAAAAAGACCAGCCATATTTTATTAGTAGTGGAAAATCGGGAGAATTTAAAAACTCCTAGATTCAGCATTGCCGAAGCTAAAAAATCAAAATTACCCAAAAAAGATAAGGCAGGAAAATCTGCAAAGCCAAAGCTGGAAGTAGAAAAATATGAATCAAAATCGAAAGAAAAAGTCGGATTTTTAAAAAAAATGTTTCAACGTAAAAGCGTCTAAGGTAAATTAAAATTATGGGTCATAAAATTCAACCAAATTCATATAGGCTAGGCATCTCTAAGGATTGGTCTTCCCGGTGGTTTATCAAAAAAGGATCGCAAAATTTATTGCAGGAAGATTTGTTGATCCGAAAAATTATTAAAGAAAAAATAGGGACAGCCGGCATAGATAAGATTGATATTGAGCGCAATAGGTCTCATTGTAAAATTTTCATTAAAGCCTTAAAGCCGGGATTAGTCATTGGCCGTGGCGGAAAAGGTATTGAGGACTTAACTAAAGCGATTGAGACTAAATTGGCTAAGCTGAATAAAGAAAACAAGGTTGAGAAATCCATGCCTATCAGCGTTAACGTTGAAGAAATCAGGAGAGACGACGTTTCCGCATCTGTAACTGGCCAACAAATTGCTTGGGATCTGGAAAAAAGAATGCCATTTAGAAGGACTATAAAAAAATATCTGGAATCTATGATGCAAAATCGGTCTGTACTGGGAGCTAAAATCAGATTATCTGGAAGATTAGACGGCAATGAAATTGCGCGCCGCGAATGGCTTGCCAAAGGCAGACTACCGTTAACTACGCTTCGATCCGATATTGATTACGGTGAAGCAACTGCGTTCGCCAATTATGGAGCCGTCGGAGTTAAGGTATGGATTTACAAAGGCGAAAAAGCATTATAAAAATTATTAAATTATGTCTGCCCCCAAAAAAGTAAAACATAGGAAATGGCACAAGGGCCGTTCCATCAATAGAAAAGTTGAAACTCGTGGCACAACGCTGGCTTACGGGAATTTCGGATTAAAGGCGCAAACCGGAACCTGGGTTACCGGCAGGCAAATTGAAGCCGCCAGGCGCGCAATCAGTAATTTTATGAAAAGAGAAGGCAAGGTATGGATCCGGATTTTCCCGGATAAACCAATCACTCAAAAACCTCCGGAAGTTACTATGGGTGGAGGCAAAGGTGACGTAAAAGAATACGTCTGCCCGGTCAGACCCGGACGCATCCTATTTGAAGTTGATGGAGTGTCCTTAGAAGTGGCCAAAGAAGCTCTCAGGTTAGCGGGGCATAAACTGCCGGTAAGAACGAAAATCATAACCAAAGAATAATTTTATGAAAAAAAATGATGTAAAAAATTTACGCGAGAAAAATGACCAGGAGCTGCAAAAAGATTTGCAGGTCAGCAAAGATGCACTTTGGCAACTAAGCACCGATCTGGCTGCCGGTAAAGTTAAAAATGTGCGCGAGGTCAGAAAATTAAAACAAAAAGTTGCGATTATTAATACAATTTTACAAGAAATAAAAGTAATCAAATAAATATATGTTGGGAATATTTAATAAAACAGAATCAAATCAAAATGAGGGCGGCCAAACTAAGGCCACTCCGACAAAAGGACGCAAATTGGAAGCGGCGGTAATTTCTAATAAAATGAAAAAAACCGTGGTGGTTGCGATTACCTCTTTAAAATTACATCAAAAGTACAAAAAATATTTTAAAGTTACCAAAAAATTTAAGGCTCATGACGAAAATAACGAGTATCAAGTCGGAGATAAAGTAACAATCCAAGAAACAAGGCCGTTAAGTAAGGAAAAAAGGTGGGTGGTAATAGGTAAGGTATAAAGAAAATATGATACAAGAACGATCTATATTAAAAGTTGCAGATAATAGCGGTGCTAAAATAGTGCGCTGTTTTAGAGTTTTGGGCGGCAGCCGCAAAAGATATGCGGAAGTGGGGGATATTATTATTGCCTCAGTTCAAGTGGCAGAACCAAGAAAGCCAATTAAAAAGAAAGATATCGTGAAGTGTGTTGTAGTCAGGCAAAGAAAGGCATTGCATAGAAAAGACGGCTCTTACCTGCGCTTTGATGATAATGCGGTAGTTATAATAGATGAAAAAAAGGAACCTAAAGGAACCCGTATCTTCGGGCCATTGCCAAGAGAAATTAAAGAAAAGAATTACGAAACAATATTTACTATGGCGGAGGAAATAGTATAAATTTTATATGAAATTACACAAAGGCGACAATGTTCAAATAATGACGGGCAAAGATAGGGGCAAAAGAGGCAAGGTATTAAAAGTTATCTCCGATAGCGGCCGGATTTTAGTTGAGGGAGTAAATATTTTTAAAAAGCATCAGCGGCCAAAAAAACAAGGAGAAAAAGGCGAGGTGGTGAATGTCTCAAGATCCCTGAATGCGTCAAATGCAATGTTAGTTTGCCGATCCTGTGATAAACCCACAAGAATCGGCCACAAAGCTGACGGCGATACTAAAATTCGCTATTGCAAAAAATGCCAATCGGCCTTATAAAATAACTTTTATGAATCAAATATATAAAAAATTAGAAAAAGTTGTGATAAATGTTGGCACCGGCCGCCTATCCAGCCAGGCAAACTTTGATAAAGTTTTGCCGGAATTAATGAAGGAATTAAGCATGATAACCGGGCAGAAACCGTCTATCCGGCCAGCCAAACAATCTATTGCGGGATTTAAATTAAGGACCGGAACAGTTGTCGGCCTGAAAACTACTCTGCGCAGCAAAAGAATGGGTGAATTTTTAAATAAATTAATTAATGTTGCCTTGCCCCGTCTCCGTGATTTTCGGGGGCTTAAAAAAGAAATAGTTGATGAAAAAGGTAACTTAACCATTGGACTGAAAGAACACGTAGTTTTCCCAGAAGTAAGCACGGAAATAGCCAAGGTAAATTTTGGGATGGAGATCACGATAGTGCCAAAGATCCGGGATAGAGAAAAATCAATGCAGTTATATAAAGAATTAAAGGTACCATTTAGCAAATAAAAATATGGCAAAAACATCAGTAATAGCAAGATCAAAAAAGAAACCAAAATATTCTTCCCGAAGTGTTCGGAGATGTTTTCGCTGCGGTCGCAAAAGAGGATACATCAGAGATTTCGGCCTTTGCCGGATTTGCTTCCGGGAACTGGCAACTAAAGGTGAAATACCCGGTGTTAAAAAATCCAGCTGGTAATAAATTTTTAAAATTATGTATACTGACTTATTAACAAAAATTAGAAACGGGCAAGCGGTTAAGAAAGAAACCGTTAAATCTCCTTATAGTAATATGGATTTTTCCATAGCGGAACTTTTGGTTTCGCATAAATTCCTGGATGGAGCTTCTAAAAAAGGCAGAATGCCAAAAAGAATTATTGATTTAAAACTAAAATATAACGACGGTAAAGGCGCGATTCAGGATGTCCGCATATTAAGCAAGCCGTCTAAGAGAGTATATGCAAGCTATAAGGATTTAAGACCAATAAGACAGGGTTACGGCTTATTGGTACTTTCAACTCCTAAAGGAATTATGGACGGCAAAGTAGCCAAAAAACAAAAGGTTGGCGGACAATTATTATTTGAGATTTGGTAATTCAATAAGTTCACTATTATAAAAATATGTCTAAGATAGGAAAAAAACCGATAGCAGTTCCCCAGGGAGTTGCTATACAAATAAAGGATAATTTAATTGAAGTTAAGGGAAAGGAGGGC
>Ga0247727_10015336_pt1 | contig 12584 bp, 10 predicted proteins | sample WisWelCaveWW1625_FD_202498 | JGI IMG/M metagenome (GOLD analysis project Ga0247727, IMG submission 202498) | Biofilm microbial communities from Wishing Well Cave, Virginia, United States - WW16-25 | ecosystem: Environmental > Aquatic > Deep subsurface > Groundwater > Cave microbial mat | place... | reverse complement strand
GAGGGCTGCCGCGGGAGGTGAAGGACCGCGTGTATCGGCGGATGGGCGAGGCGCTCGACCCGGTGAGGGGCGGCCGGGATTACGCCTACCTGCCCGCGGCGGAAAAGCAGGCGGTTCGCGAGATCCTGAAGGCGACGGTGAGCGACTTGCCGAAGGAGTGGTGAGGGGGCGCGAAGCTCAAAGCTCAAAGGTCAAAGCTCAAGGGAAGAGTCAGGTATTCAAGCTCCAAGACCTGGGGGCTTCGCCGTTGTGTTGTGAAACCTGGCACTTGGATTTTCCCTTGAGCTTTGACCTTTGAGCTTTGAGCTTGGTTCCAGAAGGGCCTCGCGAACGAAAAACGGGCGCTCCGTTGCCGGAGCGCCCGCGTGGGACAGTGGCTAGGGCTTAGTTCGCCTTTTCCAACTTCTCATTGGCGGCCTTCCAGCCGGCGATGCCGGCGGAGAGGTGCTTGACGTTGGTGTAGCCGAGCTTCTGGGCTTCCTTCGCGGCCTTGGAATAGGCGTTGCACGTCGGTCCGCCGCAGTAGGCGACGACCAGGGCGTCCTTTTCCTTGGGCAGCTTGCCTTCGATCTGGCCGGCGGCGTACGCGATGGCCGAGGGGATGTGGCCGTTCTTGTAGGAGGCGGCGCCGTTCACGTCGATGACCGTGACTTTGCCCTTCTCGATGGCGGCCTTGAGTTCGGAGACGCTGATGTCGGGGAATTCCCCGGCATAGACGGAGCCGGCGATGGCGGCAGTGGCGAGGAGTGCGAGCAGTTTCTTCATAGTACTTATTTTTTGGGTTATGACTGTGTGGCCCCGCTTCTACGTTGAGGCGGGTCTGACCTGCGAACCGGAACACCCGGCTGGCTGGACGCCAGCGACATGTTTTGTCGTCTCAGAATCATTGCGAGGTTAGAAGCATAGGCAATGGATTTCATTCAGCAATAGTTTTGAAGTGCCGGCTGCCATGGCTCGAATCCGGAACGCTTTGGGCCGGGGGTAAATGCGGCCGCAGAGCCGGGCCGGGCGCCAGTGCCAAGATTACGCCCTGCCGACGCCCACGTGGGCCCAAGCCGGCGTCGCGCTTCGCTCGAAAGGGTCGATGTGCCTGTCATCCGCGCTGTCGTAACATTCGCGCATACACGGACTTCACCCGGGCGCCTGCCACGGGGGCGGCGCATTCCCGGCTCAAGGCCTCATACGCGGCCGTTCCCCGGCGGCGCGCCTCGTTTGGGTTGTCCAGCAGGCGCTCCAAGCGCGCGGCCAGCGCCGGCACGTCTTCGTTCTCGAACAGCAGTTCGTCCGCGCGCACCAGTTCGGGGATGCCCCCCATCCGGCTGCCCACGCAGGCACGTCCCATGGCCGCGGCCTCGACCACGACGTACGGCGCCGGATCGTTCCAGCGCGACGGCACCACGACCAAGAGTGAACGTGCCATCGAGGCGAGCACAGCTTCGCGGGGCTGGCGCCCGGCGAAGGTCACAATTGAATCCAGCCCCAGTTCCGACGCCAACGCGCGCAATGCGGCCAACTCTTCGCCGTCGCCGATCAATTCCACGCGAAACACCCGGCCGCACGCCGCCATCCGGGCCGCCGCCCGGAGCAGCAGGTCGGCGCCCTTGGTCGTGTGCAGCCGTCCCGCGAATAGAAAACACGGTCGCTGGCCCGGCCAGCCCTCAGGCGGCGCTGCCAGCGGCGGAAATTCAAACGGATTGTAGTCGAGTTCCACGCGCACCGGCAGATCCGTGGTCTCGGCGACGAAGCGGCTGCACGCCGTGCGCTCGCGGACCAGCAGTGCCACGGCCACGCGCAGGAGGGAGCGCGCCACGGATTCGCCGACGAAGCGGACACGCTTCAACGTGACGCCCCCGCCTCGTCCCTGCCGCCAGCGGAAGCGTGCATCCTCCAGTAGTCGGCGCCACAGCGGACGCGGTTCGTGCTGGCCCTCGACGGTCTGCCCCCAGAACGGGAAATGATACTTGATCAGCACCGGCTTGCCCCGGAGCCACGCGATCAAGGCGAGGCGCAGGTGATTGGAGTTGAGATGCACGAGGTCCGCGGCGCGCACGGCGGGCCACAAATCACGCCAGCGCGCTCCGTGCGTCGAGAAAACGCGCGCCTCGACGCCGAGCGGGGCCAGCGCGGCGCGGAGATTCTCGACGTAGGTCAGCACGCCGCTGATTTCGCCGGGTGCGTGAGGATGCTGGAGCAGGACGCGCATGATCCTCACCGCGGGCGCCGGCAAGACCAGCCGGGTCCGTTCAGGGCAACGGGCGCAATCATGGCGCGGTGGCTGCGGCGGGCGAGTGTTGCGCGATAACGCCCGCCTGGGCGCACAAGCCGTGGAAGGTCTCGATGAAATTGTTCCGGTTGTGCGTGCTCTCGATCCAGGCGCGGCCCTCGCGGCCGAAGCGTTCGCGCAGCGAGGGGCTGGCGATGAGCTTGCGGATCGCGTCCTCGAAGCGTCCGAGCGAGTCCATCCCGTCGCCTTGCGCCTCGCCCACGAAGATCCCGAAGTGCGACACAACGCGCTCGGGGTCGAGGCAGCTTACGATGGGTGTCTCGCAGGCGAGTGCTTCTTGAAAGGTCACGGGCAGGCCCTCGTGGATGGAAGTGTTCAACAACATCCACGCCGAGGACAGCAGCCGCGTTTTCTCCTCGCCGTCCACGTGGCCGAGCAGGCGCACGTTGAGGGGGAGGTTCGCGGGCTGCCAGGAACCGGGGCCGGAGAAGTGATTCTGGCCGAGGAAGAGGAATTCGACGTTGGGCAGGCGCTCGGCGAGGGCCGCGGCCACCCAGGGCCGTTTCACGGGATCGAGCCGGCCCAAGACGACGACGGTGGGCTTTTCCGTCTTGGTCACGCGGCCGGGCCGCAGGTCGATGAGGTTTGGCAGGTAGGTCACGTTGTCCGGTGTGATGCCGTACGTGGCGGGAATCTTCGCCCTGAGGAACTGCGCCGGGACCGCGAAGACCATCGGACGTCCGAGGCGCCTGGACCAGGTGTAGTCGCGGGTGAAGTTGGTGAGGTCGCGGGCGATCAGTCCCTGCGGCGGAGCGGGATCGCCGGGGATGCGCAGGGCTTGGAGGACAGCCTTGTCGGCCGGCGGCCAGGGATCGCGGATCCAGAAGATCACCGGCGTGCGTGGCAGCGACCAGTAGAAGAGGCGGTAGATGGCCTGGTTGTCGATGGCCAGGAGCAGGTCGAGCTTCTGGGCGCGCAGGCGGAGCGCCTGGAGCAGCGGATTTTTCGCCCGCCAGAGGATGGGCGAGCCGTGGAGCTTGTCGGGCTTCTCCACCCCTTTGTGCACCGGCCGTGTCATCAGCAGCACGACGTCCACGCCGAGCGCCTGCTCACCACTGAAACATCGCGACACCTGCCGGGCAGCCCAGCCGAAGCCGCCGATTCCCGTGAACTTCGGATCGAACAGTTCGCTGACGATCACCCCCAGGCGCAACCGGCGGTTGCGGCGCCGAAAATCCACATCCGGCCTGCGTTCAGGACCCATGGGCGGAGTTCATATCGCCGCCGCGGACTGGTTGCGAGCGAACATTTTTCCCGCGTGCCCGGGAGTCGGGCCGGAATCAGTTGGCGCCGCCGGTGGAAGATCGTGCCGGCGCTTCGGCCGGTTGCCGCCAGCAGGCGGGCAGGTTGGGCTTCGCGTCCCGGCGGGAACGAGGGCGTAAAGCGCGACCGCCCCTGCGAGCAGGCCGGTCGGGCGCAGGATGTTCATCAACGATGGCATGTCGGTCACGGGTTCTGACGCAGGTGGTAGAGTGGCACTTCGCCGAAATTGCCCAAAGGTGGGCGGCATTTGATCCGGGTCAATTTCAGAACAGCCCGGGAGCGCCGAAGTAAGTGTTGGAGGGAGGCTTGGGCAGCGTGCGCCAGCTCTGCAGTTTGCCCTCGCGGAAGATCAGTTCGGCCGCCACGTATTCGCGCACGTCCACGTCGCGGACGAGGTGGCGGTCGAGATACGTGCTGCCGTCGGGGCGCTTCACCGGGGAATAATGCCAGTGCAGATAATCGTCGCTCGTCTGGCCGTAGTACAGCCAGGTCGAGGTCCGGCCGGAGGCGTCCGCGCTCTGCAACACTTGAGCGGGTTTGCCCCAGGCGATGTACACCGCATCCTCGTTCATGCCGATCTTGAGTTGTCCCTGGTCCACGAGCACGCGCTCGTCGTCGCTCAATTGGGCGTAGGCGCCCGCGCGTTCCTGCCGGCGGCTTTCAATGGTGGACGGCGTGGCGCAACCGCCGGCCAGGAGCGCCGCCGCGATCACGCCAAGCGCGAAGGAGTTGAACCTCAGCATGGCGCAAGATTACGCAGTCGCCCCGAGGCTGTCCAGTTATGCGCCCGGTTGGCAGTGTCCTGTTTTGCCGCAAACGGCGGATTCATAAAAATGTCCGGCCGACGTCGCCAAGGAGGTGGGGCTGGGGAAGCCCACGGAAAACAACGCCGACCGAACAGTTGAGCGGTGGCATCGCCACCACCGCGCTTAACCCCAGCGGCATCGCCCCTTCGGCGGCAGCTTCAGCGACCCGCCCACGCAAGCCGAGATGCAGGACTTCGCGGCGCATGTGGAAAGTTTGCGCGCGGCGCTGGTAAGGTGAGAAATCACGACAGATTATTCGAGCCACACGAATCGCGCGGTGTCGCCTTTGGTTCACCGTCTTGTCCGCACCCGCCAAACCCGAATGACCGCGCCCGCCAAGCCAGCCGCCGCCAACAGCCACAGGCTGGTCGGTTCTGGCACCGCTCCAGTGAGAATCGGAGTATCGGGTTGCGTCTGGTAGGCGTATTCGTAAATCCAGCCGCCGTTAAAGCCTGCCAACGGCGCGCCAACGCGTGCCCAGCCGTAATGCGTCTGACCATCAAGCTGAAATTGCAGCCCGGCGTAGCCAGACTCAAGCCCTGTGAACAAGCCGAGGCAACCGATGGTGCTGCACGCGGTGAAGCCCAATCCGACGGTCGTGCCTCCGGTGTTCACAGGGGCAACCCATTCGCCAGGTCCGGGCCATGCCGCACGGACTTCAACTCCCGCTTGAAGTGGCACAACGTAGCCGCCGAGGTCTGGCGGCACCGCGCCGATCGCGATGACTGCGTTTTGGCCCGATCCAATAATCGAGAATCCGCCAAGCGAGAAGTTGGCAGAACTAAATGTGAATTCGGTTATGCCATCCCCGTTCATGTCCATGTTGTAGGTGCGTGGCTCGCCTCCCGACAACAAGCGCAGCCCTTGAGCATCCCACGGAAAATTCGGATCGGGATTGGGCGTGGACAGTTGAACGTGAACGATGCCTTGCGCAGCTGCCGCCACCGGCAGCAGCCACAGCGAGAGATGGAAAATCCACATCCCAAAATGCGTCACTGCATGCCGTGGCAAGGAATTCATCGGTTCACCGCAACTGGTTCACCCGGTAGTAGCGGTTTGTCAAACTGGACACTCCCGCCACCGACACCGCGACGTTGGTTTTGGTCGCGCTGATTTCGCCGCTGGCATTCAACCACGAGCCGCTGTTCAAATCGTCGCGGTATTGAACTTCATAGACCCGGCCCACGACCGAAGGCCAGCCGAGTGCGATGAGGTTGGAACTCACTTGCGCGATCTGGGTGATGTCCAGCGGCGGCACAGCTTGCGGGACATTGCCGGACAAGACGAGGGAGACACGCTGGTCGACCACGGCATTCGTGTCGTTGACTAGGTTTCCCTTGTGCGTCACTCGCACTGTGTAGGTGCCATTGGTGGGAATGGAAATGGCGATCTGCTCCACGTTGTCCCGGATGTTGTCCCCATTGGTCGCCGCATTGGTGCGGTTCACGGGGTCGAGCACCCTCGGAAAGTTCGTTGTCCCGTTCGGCGCGATGATTCGCAGGTCGAGGTCGTTGATCAGCATCTGATTCGTTGGATCGAGCGAAGCGGCGGTGGGCGTGCCGGGCGGATCGGTCCAGGAAATAGTTACCTTCAGAGGTTGTGTGTTCGTCGCAACGACCGGGAATTCGATATAATCGCCACTTGGGAGACGAACCTCCTTGATAAATGCGAGCGACTGACTGGCGAAATTGTTCGAGATGAGGAGCGCCGCAGTGCGGGCGTTGAGCAGGCCCCAGCCAAATCGGTAGTCCGGGCCTGCCGCCCCGCCGGCTTCATCCGCCGTGTTGATCACCAAGCCCTTGAGTGTGGAAGCCAGTGGCGGCTGGTTCGTGCCGTAAAACTGCGTGTGCAACTGCAACAACAGGCCGATTGAACCGGCGACGCTCGGCGTAGCCATGCTGGTGCCGGACGAATTGAAGTAGTCATTGTCGGCGAGCGAACCCGTTGAGAGGAGGTTCACGCCGTCGGCGACCACATCCGGCTTGATGCGTCCGTCATCCGTTGGGCCAAAGCTGCTAAACGTGGACATGCCGACGCTGTTGCTGCCAGCGTAACCGCCGACAATGTTGCTGACCGCGCCCACCGTAAGCACGTTCTTGGCGACTGCCTGCGGCGGCAGCAAGTCGTAGCCGCCTGTGTCGCCATCGTTCGGCCGGGTAACACCGTCGAAGAAATACGCATCCGCACCGATGAAGGCGATATGCCGGACGGGCTGGCTCGGTGGCGCCAGTCCCGCACTTCCGCGCTCGTTGCCAGCGGCCCAAACGGGGAGGTAAGTGCCCGCAGTGTAAGCAATGCTATCAATGCTTCGTGCCGTGCTGTCGTAAAAACCAATGTGGTAGTCTTGGGTGACGCTTATGCCGTGGTCGCCCCACCAGACGGGATAGTTGGTGCCTCCGATGTTGGCGGTTCCGCCCCAACCCACCTGCAAGCTGTAAGAATGGTTTGACACTCGGATTGCGTTCGTCGCCGCCGTCCCAGGCATTTCTGCAAGATCCGCGAAGAAGTCGGCAGCGAAGACTTTTGCGCGGTGCGACATCCCTCGGGCTGCTGTAGTAACACCATAAGCGCTGAGCGTGCCTGTGACGTGGGTCGGGTGGTCCGGCGTCCCATACTGGCTGACACCGTCCACGTCAAACACCCGCACACCGCCCGAGGAAAACTCCTGATGGGAAATGCGGACATCTCCGCCGTCCCAGAGTCCGATGTTGACGTTCGTTCCAGTGAGACTCAACCCGGTGTTGCCACCCGGCCACAACTCATCCGTGGACACGGTGTCCGCCGAGGCTGCGTTCTGCGTCGTGTAGGCGCGCGGGATGCCGTTCTTCATTTCGACAATCGCGGTAACGCCGCCGCCGTCCTTGTGGATGACGGTCGGGAACCCCGTCCGCCGGGCGAAATCAGCAACGTCCAATTTATCCTGTGCGGCCTTTTGTGATTGCGCGTCCGAAATGGCGAGCAACTTGGCTTTCGTGATGGCAGCACGACTGGCCTCGTTCGCTCCCGATCCATCTGGCAAGAGATCATCGGTATGGGCCCAAGGCGCAAACTCCCTCTGCCAAGTTTCAGCGCCTTTGATCTCCTGCGCTACCCGTGTCGCCGCCGCGTTGCGCTCGGCTTGCGCGATCTCCGCCGCCGTCGGGTCTCGGGGCGGTGGATTCCGTCGCTTCGGTTCGGTTCCGTACAGCATCTCGACGTAATCCGTCAGGCCGTCCCCGTCGGAGTCAATGCTCCGATCCCGGTGGTTGATCCCATAGGCCTGGCACCAGAACTCGCCCCAGCCATCCTTGTCCGGGTCGGTGATTGTGTACGTTTTTCCATTCGGGCCGATAACGGATATGGGCGTGATGATTCTTCGTTCCGCCGCAGCGGCGACAACGAGCGAGATAAGCAGCAGGAGAACGGTGAGCTTGATGGTTTGCATGGGAGCTTTTGGGTTGTGAACTTTTCCCCCATCAAGACAAGAGGCGCGGACTGTACGCCTCCTGTCGCGGCTCCCGGAAGGAGGGCCGACTAAAAGAGACAACAGCCGCGCCCATTTGGGCGCGAGCTGGTTGGCCTTTTAGTAAGAATCCTTCCGGGATTTCGACAGGGCCGAAGCCAGAGCTTCGCGAAAAGTTTTGTGAGTTGGTTTACGGCATAATTCTTTCGGACGTTTGGATTGAATCTGAAGCAGCACGCTTGCGCAACTTGTTTTGAGGCAGGACTTACGCAGTACTCAGGGCGCGGCTTCACTCGCGCATGAGGGACAAACCGAGTTTTGGGGTGGGGAGCAACCCCTTGATCAAGCGCTGGCGCGCCGCACCTCGGCAAGAACCTGTTCACCGGGGATCGTTTGGACGCGACCGGATCGGACTTCGGCGAGCCGGCGTTGCGCTTCCTTCGCCCACTGTTTGTCGATCTCGCTCAACTGCGCGGCATCGAGGCTGTCGACGATTCGATCCGCCAGCAAGGCGCGTTATTCGGCGGGCAGGGCGAGCGCCTCGTTGGTGAGCTGATCAATCGTCATTGGCATGGCCGCAAGTTACACGGGCGGTAGCAGGCACAAGCGGCTCACTGCGCCTTCTTCGTCACCCAGTCGAACGCGATCTTCACCTCGTCGCCGGTCTTGATCAGACCGAGGCCGAGTGACGGCGCGGGGGGCGTGATGCCGTGGTCGGTCATCTTCAACGTCGCCTTGCCGGCAATCTTCAACTTGTCGCCATCGCGTGTCACCGTGATCGGCATCGCGAGCGGCTTGGTCACGCCAGCGACGGTAATGTCGCCCTTGCTGTCGAACGCCATCGCGTCCGTTGCGGTCTTGGGCGCTTCCTTCAGCGACAACTCGGTGAGCTTGTAAGTGATCTTGGAGTGTTGCTCGGCCTTCATGGCTTCGTGCATCACCGCGTCCATCGAACTCTTGCCGGACGACTTGAGCGCGCGCACGAGGATCGTGGCTTCCACCTTCGCGCCGGCGACCTTGCCGGCCTTGGGCGCCTTGTCGAAGCCCCCGTCCCATTCGAGCGAGCCGCCCACGAGTGAGGTCTCGGCGTTCCAATCGTGGATCGTCGAGGTGCCGTCCATGCGCAGCTTGCTGCCGGGCGTGGCGGTGTATTTGGCGGTCTGGGCGCTGGCGAGAACGGTCGTCAACGCGAGCGTCGCGGCGAGGAGGAGGCGGAGGTTCATGCGGAGTAATCAGTATTCAGTGTTCAGTAATCAGTCGTTCAGACGCGGCGCGGTTCAGGCGACTTCATAATCCGCCTTCGCGATCTCGACGCGCCTGTTGGCTTTGATCGCCTCGTTGGCGCGCAGCGCGAACACCGTCGCTTCCAGGCCTTCCTGCGCGTCGGCGTGCGGCTTCTTGCTCTTCTGAATGTCCTTCAGGTAGTCCAGCAACGCCGCCGGGTCCGCGTCCTTGCCGAAGCTCGACGTGAAATCCTCCACCGCCGCGTGGTGCATGTCCGCGTTCGTCACGAACGCCGCCAACCCGTGATACAACGGCGTGAAACCCGCCGCGATCGGGTCCGCGTCCGCCGTCGCCGTCGCCTTCGACGCGCCCGCCACGAGCGCGATGCCCTCCTGCCGGTAGAACTCGTCCTTGCGCGCGTAAACCTCCCAGCCGAGCAACGGCGCGTCGGCCTCCTTGAACATCCACGCCTTGAAATCGCGCACCATGATCGTGGCGTCCGCGCCGGTATAGACCTCGAAGTTCGTGTCGTAGGAACTCAACAGCGACCCGTCGTAGCAGAGCGTGATGCCGCTGGGAAACTCGAACACCGCGCGCACGTTGTCCGCCACGTCGCGGCCGTCCTTCCACTGGCGGATCGAGCCGAAACCCGTCACCGCCTTGGGCCGCTCGTTGATGAACCAGCACGCCACATCGAGCGAGTGAATGCCCAACTCGCCGACCAGCCCGGTCGAGAGCTTCGAGTTCAGCCGCCAGTTGATTTCCTTCAACCGGTCGGGGTTCGGCGAATCGCGCCGCCAACTTTGCTTCTTGCTCGTCTGCGCGCGGATGTCGCCAAACGTGCCAATGCCACCCGAACGGATGAACGGCAGCACGAACAACCGTTGCGCGTCCGACCGCTCCTGCAAGCCGGCCTGGAAATAAAGTTTCGGCGCCTTCTTCGCCGCGGCGGCGATGGCTTTCGTGTCCTCGACCGTGTGCGCGAGCGGCGCCTCGCAATAGACGTGTTTGCCCGCCACCAGCGCGTCGATCACGATCTGCTTGTGCTGGTGCGTGGGCGTGGCGATCACCACCGCCTTCACGTTTTTGTCGGCGAGCAGTTGCTTGTAATCCGCGTAGGGCGTGGCCTTGGGGGCGAGTTCCTTGGAGCGGTTCAGGAAGGCGGGGTAATAATCGCAGATGGCGACGACCGGCGCGTTCGGCAGGCGGGCGAGCGTGGCGAGAATCTCGCGCCCGTGGACGCCCAGGCCGATGACGCCGCAATTCACCGGCGGCGTGGTGGTCTTGTAACTCGTCGCGCCCTCGGGCGGTTTCTCGGCCGCCGGGGCGACGAGCGGGATACCGCCCAGCAGCGCCATCAACGACGCGACGGTGCCGCCCTGGAGGAACTCGCGGCGGTTGAGATCGGAAGGTGAAGAGGAGTCGAGCGGAGAGATGTCTGGCAAATCGTTCATGATGTGCGGGCCGCAACTCGGCCGGGTTTTGAGCGACACCAAAAATCTTCGGCAGACAGGATTAAGTCAAGAAAGCCGTGTTCCCCAAACGAGGAAGCCCCGGCTCGAAGGCCGGGGCTTGAGGGGTGGGGCGGATTTGAAGAATCGGGGAAGAGCCGGATTACCACCGGCCGAAGCGACGGCGCCAGCCCACAGCGGCCACACCCAGCGCGCCCAGCGCGAGGAGCGCGGTGGTGGAGGGCTCGGGGATGGCGATGACGAACGCCTCGAAGTCGCCGAGCGGATTGATGCCGTTGCCAACAATGGTGTAGCCGTCGGCGGACACGCCCGTGGCTTCCATCAACGTCCAGCCGGTCAGATTGGTGACGCCGGAGCCGATGGCCACGTCCTTCAGATTGCGCATGCCGTTGGCGGCGTCCCAGATGAACGCCTCGGTGCCGTTGTCGGTGTCACCAGAGCCAACAATGATTGAGCCGTCCGCATTCGCCGCATAGGCCACGCTTAGGAAGACGCCACCCGAGAGATCACCCAGGCCGACAAGCCCACCACCAGAGGTCCAGATGAACGCCTCCTGGCCGGGAGCCGAGTAGGTATAGCCGACCACCGTCGAACCATCGGCGCTCACGCTGTGGGCAGAGCTTTCGTGGAGGATGCCGCCGGGCAGCACGCCCAGGCCGACCATCCCGCCGCCGGGAGTCCACACAAACCCTTCCTGGCCGGCGGAGACGCTGGAGTAGCCAACGACGGTATTGCCGTCCGCGCTGACGCTGTAAGCCAGGCTGAAGCCCGCGCCTCCCAGGTCGCCCAAGCCGACCATCCCGCCGCCCGAAGTCCAGCGCATGGCCTGTTCGAGATTGTTGCTCGCCGAATAGCCAACGACGACCGAGCCGTCGCTGCTGGCCGCGTAGCCGGTGCTCTCGTTGTGGCCGGGGAGGAAGCCAAGGCCCGTCATGCCACCACCCGACGTCCAGAGAAACGCTTCATACTGGCCAAGGGAATTGCGGCCTTCACCGACGACCACGGTGCCAGCGCTGTTGACGCCGTACGCGGCGCTGTGGCTGAGACCCGAAGGCAGGTAACCCAAGCCCGTGAGGCCGCTGCCACTGGTCCAAGTGTAAGCCTGAATGCCGGCGGCAGTATTGCCCCAGCCGACCGCCAGGCTGCCGGCGGGCGTCAATCCGCTGCCGAGGCTTTCGCTGGCGCCACCGCTAAAATCGCCAAACGGTTGAAAGTAAACTTGGGCGCGCGCGGAACCGACCAGGCCCGCAAGGGCCAGCGCCACGATCCACAGCAGTTTCGCGCGGAGGAAGGGCCGCACACCGACCGGCGAGAGGGTCTGCACTGTAGTCTTCATAATGGGTCTGTTGCTTTCGTCGCCCGCGCCATCCGGCGCCGACTTCGCTTAAGTTTGGCTGACGGGGGCGATTTAGCAGTGACCATGCCGCCGGGAGCGGAGTGAAGCCTTGCAGGACGTTTGTTCCGCTTCTCGGACGACATCCAAGTTGTTGCAATCACGATTACTTGGCATTGGCGCGAATCATTAAAATCGGTGCCTCAATGGTGAGAGTCGGAAGAGGCGGACGCGTGCGATCCCAAGGCGGAAACGCCTTGCATTGTCCAGCGCCATTGGCCGGTTGCTGGACAGTGAGCCCTCGGACGAAAGCGGCTGTTAGGTGCCAACGACTCGGCTCGCGGACCAAGAATTGTAACCCCGACGGTTGATTAAAGCGTTGCCTCAAAGGGTCGTCGAATTACCATCGTGCCAACATGGCGCGCTGGCGTCCGACCATCCACAACCCATGATCCGGTCATTTGCCTTCACCACTCAGGGGCGGCTTCACAGCGCCGACATCGAATCGTTCCTGATGCCGACGTTGCTCGCCGACACCAATCTCTTCCTCTGGGTCGATCTGGAAAACCCGACACCCGAGGAAACCAAAAAGGTGCTCGAGGAGATCTTCCACTTTCATCCGCTCTCGATCGAAGACTGCGTCATGGTCAGCCCCTCGCCGAAAGTGGAGGAATACACGCCGAAAGAGAACGACGGGTTCACGCCCTACCTCTTCATGGTCATTCACGCGGTGGATTACAACCGCAAGGACGGAGCGTTC
>Ga0247727_10015335_pt1 | contig 12584 bp, 12 predicted proteins | sample WisWelCaveWW1625_FD_202498 | JGI IMG/M metagenome (GOLD analysis project Ga0247727, IMG submission 202498) | Biofilm microbial communities from Wishing Well Cave, Virginia, United States - WW16-25 | ecosystem: Environmental > Aquatic > Deep subsurface > Groundwater > Cave microbial mat | place... | reverse complement strand
CTGCGCCACGCCGGCCTACCCGCCCAAGCCCGACGGCCTGGACGAGCGCGAGCCCAATTCCGGACGCCCGATCCCGTGGAACACCGAGCTGGTCTGGGCGCCTAGAGCCGGGGCACGCGTCCGAGCCCGGTGTGCTGTGGTGCGGCACGATTCCGGGTGGGCTGTCGCGACCGCGGCGGCTCGTGGCAGCTCGTCGAGTCGCTGTGGCGCCACCCCAAGCGGCCGGGCTGGTTCGGCGGGGGTGCCGAGCTGCCGGGCGTGCATTCCGTGTGTGTGGACCCGCGCGATGCGCGGCACGTCACAGTCGGGGTGTCCTGCGGCGGTGTGTGGGTGACGCGGGACGCGGGCGCCAGCTGGCGCTGCCAGGCCGACGGGATGCGCGCGGCCTACATGCCGCCGGAGCGGCAGGGGGATCCGGACGTCCAGGACCCGCACCACGTGGTCCAGTGCGGGGCGAACCCCGACGTGCTCTGGGTGCAGCACCACAATGGCGTGTTCCGCTCCACCGACGGCGCGGCCTCCTGGCACGAGATCGAGACCGTGAAGCCGTCGGCGTTCGGGTTCGCCGTCGCCGTGCACCCCGACGACCCGGATACGGCCTGGTTCGTGCCCGGCGTGAGCGACGAGCACCGCATCCCGGTGAAGGGCCGGGTGGTCGTCGCGCGGACCCGGAACGGCGGGAAGAGCTTCCAGGTCCTCACGAAGGGACTGCCGCAGGCGCACGCCTACGACCTGACCTACCGGCACGGCTTGGACATCGACGAGACGGGCGATCGGCTGGCCTTCGGCACGACGACGGGCTCGCTGTGGATATCAGAGGACCAGGGCGATTTCTGGGAGACCGTCGCCGAGCACCTGCCGCCGGTGTACAGCGTGCGGTTCGCGTGATGGCGGGCGGCGGGGCGCGACGGCTCGGGACTGCGCTGCTCGCCGGGGCTGTCGTCGGGCTCGTCATCCTCGGCGTCGGGGGGCGCATCGCGATGCGGGTCATCGCGATCGTGGCAGGGCAGGCGCCGGGCTTCAGCGTCGGGGGCACGCTCGCTGTGGTCCTGCTCGGCGGCATGTGGGGCGCACCCGGCGGCCCGATCGTGCTGGCGCTGCGGCGCGTCATCCCGCGCTCGGCCGTGCTGCGCGGCGTGGTGCTCGGGGCCATGGGATTCGGCGTCGCGATGCTCACGGTCGGGCGCGCGCTCAGCGGACCCGTCACCGGGCCTGGAGTCTGGCCGATCGCCGTCGCGCTGTGCGCGGCGCTGTTCCTGGCGTACGGGATCGTGGTCGATCTCGTGGTCGGGAAGACACGGGAAGCGGGAAGCGGGAAACGGGAAGCGTTACCCCTGCCGCCCACCCCCCCGCCGCCAGCAGGTAATTGAGCCGAGGCGAGCACGCCCCACGCACCACGCACTGCGCACTACTCACAACGCACTACGGACTCCTCACTCTCATGCACTCAACCAAACGCTTCCGGTTAGTGGGCGATCCCGACCTCTCGCGCCGCGACTTTCTCGTCACCGGTGCCCTGGGTGGCCTCGCTGCGATCGCCGGTCCCGCCGCGGTGACGCCGCTTTCCGGCACCCCCACGCCCCCACGCCCCCACGTCCCCACATCCCCACGACCCCACGTCCCCACGCCGTTCGAGCTGGAAGAGGCGGCGATCGCGGACCTCCAGGAGGCGATGCGCAGCGGGCAACACACGGCGCGGTCGCTAGCCCAGGCCTACCTCGCGCGTATCGAGGAGCTGGACGCCCGGGGTCCGACGCTGCGGTCCGTGATCGAGACCAACCCCGAGGCGCTGGCCATCGCCGACCGGCTCGACGCGGAGCGCAAGGCGGGTCGGGTGCGCGGGCCGCTGCACGGGATTCCCGTGTTGATCAAGGACAACATCGCCACGAGCGACCGGATGATGACCAGCGCCGGCTCGCTCGCCCTGGCGAGCGCGCCTGCGCCGCGGGACGCGTTCGTGGCGCGCAAGCTGCGCGACGCGGGCGCGGTGATCATCGGCAAGACGAACCTGAGCGAGTGGGCCAATTTCCGCTCGACGCGCTCGTCCAGCGGCTGGAGCGGGCGCGGCGGCCTGTGTCGCAATCCGTACGCGCTCGACCGCAGCGCCTGCGGCTCGAGCTCGGGCACCGGCGCGGCGATCTCCGCGAGTCTCGCGGCGATCGGCGTCGGCACGGAGACCGACGGCTCGATCGTCTGCCCGGCCACGGCGTGCGCGCTCGTCGGGTTCAAGCCCACGCTGGGCCTCGTCAGCCGTTCGGGGATCATCCCGATCGCCCACAGCCAGGACACCGCGGGGCCCATGACCCGCACCGTGACGGACGCCGCCATCCTGCTCGGGGCGCTCGCCGGGGCCGACGCGACGGATGCGGCGACGCGCGCCCGGCCAGCGGGGTCGGCGACGGACTACACGAGCGCCCTGGACCCGAATGGGCTCCGGGGCGCGCGGATCGGCGTGGCGCGCGCGAAGTTCTTCGGCTACAGCCCAGCGGCCGACCGGCTGGTCGAGGCGGCCATCGAGACGATGCGCCGCCTCGGCGCCGTGATCGTGGATCCCGCCGACATCCCCCACGCCGGCGAGTACGACGACGCCGAGTACACGGTGCTGCTCTACGAGTTCAAGGCCGACCTGAACGCCTATCTCGTCGGGCTGGGGCCCGGCGCGCCGGCGCGCACGCTCGACGATCTCATCGCGTACAACAGCGGGCACCGTGACCGGGAGATGCCCTACTTTGGGCAGGAGATCTTCGAGCGGGCTCAGGAGAAGGGGCCGCTGAGCGACGACGCCTACATCGAGGCGTTGGCCCGGTGCCGGCGCCTCTCGCGCACGGAGGGGCTGGACGCCGTCTTCACGCAGCACAAGCTGGACGCGATCGTCGCGCCGACGGGAAGCCCGCCGTGGACGATCGATCTCGTCAACGGCGATCACTTCCTCGGTGCCAGCTCGACGCCCGCGGCGGTGGCGGGCTACCCGAGCGTGTCGGTGCCGGCGGGCTATCACTTCGGGCTGCCGGTGGGGATCACGTTCATCGGGCGGGCGTGGAGCGAGTCCTCGTTGATCCGGCTGGCCTATGCCTACGAGCGGGCGACGACGATGCGCCGGCCGCCAAAGTTCCTGGCGACGGCCGATCTCTCGGCGGGGTGAGTCGACGGAGGGCCCGCACGCTACGGGGGCGGGTGTTTCGCCATCGAAACGCCCGCCCCCTGCCATCCCTGACCAGGGGGAGTCATGAGAGCTGTGACGCGCTTGATGGCAATGCTGTCGACGGTGGGGCTCGCCGCCTGCGCCCCGACACGGGATCCGCTGCCCGCCTGGAACGACGGCCCGTCCAAGCAGGCAGTGATGGACTTCGTCGCCCGCGTGACGCGCGCTGGCGGGCCTGACTTCGTCCCGGCGCCTGAGCGGATCGCGGTCTTCGACAACGACGGGACCCTGTGGGTCGAGCAGCCGCTGTACGTCCAGGCCGCGTTCGCGCTCGACCGCGTCAGGGCAATGGCGCCGCAACATCCCGAGTGGAAGGCCAGGGAGCCGTTCGCGTCGCTGCTCAGGGGCGACCTGAAGGGAGTGTTTGCCGGCGGTGAGCGCGCGGTCATCGAGATCCTGATGACGGCCCACGCCGGGACGACCACCGAAGAGTTCAGCGCCATCGTGCGGGATTGGATCGCGACGGCGAAGCATCCCCAAACGGGCCGGCTCTACACCGACATGGTGTATCAGCCCATGCTCGAGCTGCTCGCCTACCTCCGCGCGAGCGGATTCAGGACGTTCATCGTATCGGGGGGTGGGATCGAGTTCATCCGGCCCTGGGCCGAGCGGGTCTATGGGATTCCTCCCGAGCAGGTCGTCGGCAGCAGCCTCAAAACGATCTACCAGGTCCGCGACGGCACGCCGGCGCTCGTGCGCCTGCCGGAGGTCAACTTCGTCGACGACGGACCCGGGAAGCCGGTGGGGATCCAGATGCACATCGGCCGCCGGCCGATCGCCGCGTTCGGCAACTCGGATGGCGACCTCCAGATGATCGAGTGGACCACGGCCGGGACGGGTCCGCGCTTCGGGCTCATCGTCCGTCACACCGACGCGGCGCGGGAGTACGCCTACGACCGGGACTCGCCCATCGGCCGCCTCAACCAGGCGCTCGATGCGGCGGCGGCGCGCGGCTGGACCGTCGTGGACATGGAGCGGGACTGGAAGGTCATTTACCGGAGCCAGTGACCGTGGCCGAGCTCAAGACCAGACCCACCAAACGCAGCGTAGCGGCGTTCATCGCCGCCCTCCCGGACGAGCGGCGACGGGACTGCCGCGCCGTGCTTCGCATCATGAAGGAGGCGACCCGGGCGCAGCCGAAGATGTGGGGGACGAGCATCGTGGGGTTCGGAAGCTTCCGCTATCGTGGCGCGAGCGGTCGCGAAGGGCATTGGTTCCTGGCCGGGTTCTCGCCCCGCAAGCAGAGCCTGACACTCTATATCATGTCGGGGTTCGCGGGCGCCGGCGCGCTGCTGCGCCGGCTCGGCAGGCACACCACCGGCGTGTCGTGCCTGTACCTCAAGCGACTCGACGACGTCGACCTCGGGGTCCTGAAGCGGTTGATTCGGGAATCCGTCAGGCACCTCGCGACCCTGCGTGCCTGACCGCCGCTCCGGCGCCAGCGCCCGCCCGCCATGCCGAGCATCTACGACCTGAAGCCGGCGTTCCAGCGGCTGCTGCGCTCGATCGTGCGGGTCCTGGCGCGCGCGGGGGCGACGCCGAACCACGTGACGGTCGCGGCGCTCGCCCTCTCGTTCGCGATCGGCGGCCTCATCGCCTGGTGTCCCACGGCGCGCTGGCCGTTGCTGCTCCTGCCCGCCGCGCTGTTCCTCCGCATGGCCCTGAACGCACTCGACGGGATGATGGCACGCGAGCTGGGGATGGCGAGCCGGGTCGGCGCGGTTCTCAACGAGCTGGGCGACGTGATCTCGGATGCCGCCCTGTACCTGCCGCTCGCGCTCGTGCCGGGAATGCAGCCCGGGGCCGTCGTGCTGGCCGTCGTGCTGGCCGGCGTCTCGGAGATGGCCGGCGTCGTGGCAGTCCAGATCGGCGCCTCGCGGCGCTACGACGGCCCGATGGGCAAGAGCGACCGCGCATTCGTGTTCGGGGCGCTCGCTCTGGCCCTCGGCATCGGCGCGCCCGCAGGCCGGTGGGTCGCGGTCGTGGTCTGGCTGGTCGTGGCGCTGCTCACCATCACCATCTGGAACCGGGTGCGCCGCGCGCTCACGGAGACCCCTCGATGACCGATCTGCACCCGCACGTGCGCGCCGCCCTCGCCGGCATCTTCGGTGTCCTGATCCTCGCCACCGCGATCGTATGGCTGGCCGGGCGGCTCCGACCCGGGATCGACCCGGGCGAGATGCGGGCCCGGATCCGGAGCTGGTGGGTCATGGCGGTCGTGTTCGCCGTCGCGCTCGTGCTCACCCGCAAGATCTCGCTGGTGTTCTTCGCGTTCGTGAGTTTCCTCGCCCTCAAGGAGTACCTGTCGCTCATCCCGACCCGACGCGCCGACCGGAGCGTGCTGCTGCTCGCCTACCTGAGCATCCCCATCCAGTACCTGTGGATCGGGATGGAGTGGTACGGCATGTTCATCATCTTCGTGCCGGTGTACGTCTTTCTCCTGCTGCCGCTGCGGATGGTGCTGATCGGGGAGACCGCGGGGTTCCTGCGGTCGGTGGGGACACTGCACTGGGGCCTGATGGTGACGGTGTTCAGCATCAGCCATGTGGCCTATCTCCTGGTGCTGCCACAGTGGGTCAACCCGCTGGGCGGGGGCGCCGCGCTGGTGCTGTATCTCGTGTTCCTGACCCAGGGAAACGACGTCGCCCAGTTCCTGTGGGGCAAGAGCCTGGGCCGCCACCGCGTGGTTCCCACGGTGAGTCCGAACAAGACGTGGGAAGGGCTGCTGGGCGGCGTCGCCACGACGGTGGTGCTCGGGCTGGTGCTGGCCCGCTGGCTCACGCCGTTCAACCTGCGCGAGGCCGCCGCGGCGACGCTGCTCATCGGGTTCGGCGGCTTCATCGGGGACATCGTGATCTCGGCCCTGAAGCGCGACCTGGGCATCAAGGACTCGGGCACCCTGCTTCCCGGCCACGGGGGTATCCTGGACCGGATCGACAGCCTCACCTACACGGCGCCGCTGTTCTTCCACTACACGTACTACCTCTACGCCTGACGGTGAGCCGGATCCTCCAGTCGCTGTTCTTCTGGGTCGTGGTCCGCCCCATCGTGCTGGTGGTGATCGGCCTCAACGTGCGCCATCGGGAGCGGCTCCCGGCGCAGGGGCCGGCCATCGTAGTGGCGAACCACAACAGCCATCTCGACACGGTCGCCTTGATGACACTGCTTCCGTCGCGGCTGCTGCCGCACATCCGGCCCGTGGCAGCCGCCGATTACTTCCTCCGGAACGCGGTGATCGCCTGGTTCGCGCGGCGGATCATGGGGATCATCGCCATCGAGCGACGGGGACGGGAGCCCGGCGCGGACCCGCTCGCGCCGGTGTCGCAGGCGCTCGAGCGGGGCGAGATCGTGATCCTGTTCCCCGAGGGCACGCGGGGCGAGCCCGAGCAGCTCGCGGCGTTCAAGAGCGGCGTGGCGCATCTCGCCCGCCGGCATCCCCGGGTGCCCGTGATCCCGATCTTCATGCACGGGCTGGGCAAGACTCTGCCGCGGGGCTCGCTGCTTCCGGTTCCCTTCTTCTGCGACGTGTTCGTGGGGGAGTCGCTCCACGGGCTCGAGGACCACAAGGCATTCATGGCGGATCTCACGGGACGAATGCAGCAGCTGGCGGGGGAAGGGAAGTTCCCGCCGTGGGAGTGACGGCAATGGGGGGACGGGGGAAGAGGGAAGGGGGACGGCCAAGACGCGCGCTGGAATGATCCGGCGCGCGGCGTTTCGATACCGGGGTTCGCTGGCGTGGGGCGTACGTTTGGCGCATGGCGGTTCCCGAGCCGGGGCGGGGTCTGCGGCTCCTGGCCGAACTGCGGCAGGCGTTGCGCCTGCGGCATTACAGCCGGCGCACCGAGGAGGTGTACGTCGGGTGGGTGCGGCGGTTCGTGAAGTTCAGCGGGCTGCGGCACCCGCGGGAGTTGGGGCAGGCCGAGGTGACGCGGTTCCTGTCGAGCCTGGCGGTGGACCGTCACGTGAGCGCGTCCACGCAGAACCAGGCGCTCGGGGCGCTGGTGTTTCTGTACCGGGACGTGCTCGAGGCTCCGGTCGGGTGGCTGGCGGCGCTGGTGCGAGCGAAGCGGCCGTCCCGCATTCCGGTCCTGTTGACGCGCGACGAGGTGCGGAAGGTACTGGCCCGTGTGCGGGGGACGGCGGGGCTCGTGGCCGCGTTGCTCTATGGGACCGGGATGCGGCTGCTCGAGGCGTTGCAGCTGCGGGTCAAGGACGTGGACTTCGCCGCGAACGAGATCGCAGTGCGTGGCGGGAAGGGGGACCGCGACCGGGTCACCGTCTTACCGGAGCGCTTGGGGGGACCTTTGTTACATCATCTCGCGGCCGTGCGGAAGCAGCACGAGGGGGACCTCGCCGAGGGGGCGGGGTGGGTCGAGCTTCCCGGGGCGTTGGGCGTCAAGTATCCCCGGGCGGGGCAGGAGTGGGGGTGGCAGTGGGCATTTCCGGCGACGCGCCTGTATGAGGATCGCGCGACCGGCCAGCGTCGCCGCCATCATCTGCACGAGACCGTTGTCCAGCGGGCCTTCCGGGAGGCCGTCCGTGGGGTGGGCATCTCCAAGGGGGCGAGCTGCCACACCCTTCGGCATTCGTTCGCCACGCATCTCTTGGAAGCGGGCTACGACATTCGTACCGTTCAGGAGTTGTTGGGCCATGCAGACGTGCGAACAACGATGATCTACACCCACGTCCTGCGCCGCGGCGGCCTCGGTGTCCGTAGCCCCGCGGACACGCTGTGACAGCGAAACTAGGCCGGTCTGTCTATCCGGCGGCGGTGCGGCCAGACGAGAACCCTAGCTGGCGGCGTTGATGGCTAGCTTGTACTCTAAGAAGACCAGTCAAATTACCGTTAGGCAGCGCGTGCCGGGGCGCAGGGTTGTGCATCACATTGCAAGGACCCATCCCATGAACCAGGAAACCATGCTCACTCAGCTCGGTGAGAACATGCGATTCTACGCCGACATGAGGTTCAAGCAGATCAGTGTCCTCACGGCCGTTCTAACCGTCGCCGCAGCAGGAGCGATCCAGTTTCCGAATGCGATGCTCGCCGGGCAGGCTTCAGTCCGCACGGCGCTCGCCTCTTTCGCGTTGCTCCTTACGGCCGTCGTTTGGATCATGGAAGTGAGATCCACACTCTTTTGGGCCGCGCATCGCGACGTGGCCTCGGCCCTCTGGCCTACTCCGACGAATGCACCGTTTCCTTGGCTCACGGCGACGAATGCCTTGCTGATCCTGTACGCTTCGCTCTATGGATTCTGGCTCTACTGTGCGTTGCTCTGGAAACTAGTGACGCCCATGGTCGTGTTGTTCGGTGTACTGGCCGTCCTCCTAGTAGTATTCTCCGTCCGCGCATATCTTCCGCTTTCGCGCCGTGGCTCGACACCTCCCAAATCGGGCGCGCCAAGTCATGCTGAGGACACGCCGGCTATGGAGCAAGCCGCCGAGCACGAAAAGCGATCACAGGAGGTGGCCGACACCCTCCGACGCTTTCTAGTCGCGATTCATACTGGCGGTATCGGCGCCCTGCTCGCCGTCGCAGCCTCTCTCGTTGATCGTCGCGTTCATCCTCGGTGGGCGTTTTGGCCGGTCTCGATCTTTGTAGCTGGGCTAGTGGTAATCGGAGTCAGTTTGATTCTAGCGAAGCACCGTGAAATCAAACGTCGTGACGCGGCGCAGCGCGGCGAATCACAACCCGACTTCACCGGCCTGGCGTGGCGTAGCCAAACCTGGGACACGCTCTCGCTAGTCTTGTTCGTCACGGCAGCCATTCTTGGCTTGGTCATGTTGTCCTTGGTGAACCTTGGTTCATGACCATGCCGCGCTGCCTAACCAGCGCGTGAAGCTGACGGGCGCTGACGCTTTAATGGAATCAGACGTTTGTGCGCCGGCGTGCTCTGGCGTACGTTCCTGTGTGGCGCGCCTGCTGGGCGGTCTCGCCCGCAGCTTACGCGCGATCCGTTAGGCGGCGGCGGGCGAAACTCAGACTTTTTTTGGAGTTTACGCGGGCCGCCGTTCGTACCTCCTGGGTGCTGGGCGCCAACATTCGCTCTCCTTATCGTGCGGCGCTCAGCAATGGTGAGGGGAGCCAGTCCCTCGGCCCGGGCCGCCGCCTAACCAGCGCATGCAGCTGGCGGGCCTAAGCGGAACCGTGGAAGCGTTGATTTGTGCGCCGGTGGGCATCATCCTTCGTCCAGCCGCGTATCGCTCGGCGGGCACGGCGCCCGCAGCTGATGCGCGATCCGTTAGGCGGCGCCGAAAGAATACGACCCCAGGTACCTAGTGCGGGTGCTGGAAGAGCTGCCGGGGAGGCGGAAGTGATCGACGGGATCCGCCAAGAGGCACCGAGCCACGGCAAGGTAATCATCCTGGTCGTCGTGTGTGCCGTCCTCACCACATCTGACACGGTGCGAGCCAATGCGCAGCGGAATGCTTCTGCCTTTCGTGCCGAGTACACCGTGGAAGTCAGAGACACGGCCGCTCGTCTGTTCCACGTCACCGCGACGTTCAGCAACCTCCAGCAGCGGTACCTCGATCTTGCGCTTCCCGTCTGGACGCCCGGGTGGTACACGATCGAGAACTACGCCAGGAACGTCTTGCGCCTCACCGTAAGAGACACTTCGGGCACAAGACTCCAGGCGCCGAGGATTCGCCCGCAGACCTGGCGCCTCGACACCCGCCGCACGAACGGCATCACAGTGGAATTCGACTATCTCGCCACCGCCCTCGCGGTCAACCAGGCCAAGGTTAGCAGCCAGTACGCGTTCTTCACCGGCACGCAGCTCTTTCTCGAGCCCATCGGGCATCGCGACACCCCATCGACCGTCCGCTTCGTCGTGCCAACCGGGTGGCAGATCGTTTCGGCGTTGCGCGAATCGGCGGATTCCGCCGTGTTCACCGCAGCGAACTACGACGAGCTCGTGGACGCACCGACCGAGATAGGCCTGTTCGACGTCGCTCGATTCGAGGTCGATGGCAAGCCTCACCTCCTGGTAACGACGCCGGCCGGCGCCCACACTGCGGACACCGTTGCTGCGTTTGTGCGAATGCTGCCGCCTATCATCCGCGCGCAGCGCGCGATCTTCGGCTCGCTGCCCTACGACAAGTACGTGTTCTTCTACTTTCGGCTGGAGGCCGAGTCCAACGCTGGCGGCTGTCTCGAGCACCTGAACTCGCACGTCTGCATAGCGGGCGGGACACAACTTAACGAAGGGTTGCTGTGGAGCGTGGCGCACGAGTTCTTCCACGTCTGGAACGTGAAACGCATTCGCCCGGCCGAGATGTGGCCGTATGACTATTACCGCCCAAATGAGAGTCCGTCTCTCTGGGTGTCCGAGGGCGTGACCAGCTACTACGCGCCGCTCACGCTCTACCGCGTCGGGGTGATCGCGGACACGACCTTCCTCCAGGACCTCGCTATCACAATGTCCACCATCGAGAGCAATGAGGCGCGACTTTACCTCTCGCCGAGCGATGCCTCGGTCTCCACCTGGATCGGCTACGACACGCGGTTGCCTTTCGAGATCTCGTACTACGCCCAGGGCCAGGTCCTCGGCGCGCTACTCGATTTGTCGATCCAGCACGACACGCGAGGACAGCGCGGCCTTGATGATGTGATGCGGGTGCTCTACAGGGAATACTATGAAAGGAAGAGAGGCTTCACCGCGGACGATCTCATCCACGTCGCGAGCGCGGTGGCAGGCCGCGACTATGCCACCTTCTTCCGCCGGTACGTGACCGACGTGCAGGTCCCGCCCTATGACAGCATCTTTGCCTATGCCGGCTACCGCCTGGCGCGCTCGGGGCGAAAGCTGGGCGTGCTGGGCGTGTACAGCGACAGCACGCCGCAAGGTCGGCGCGTCTTTATCGTCCTTCCAGGCACGCCCGCCGCCTTGGCGGGCATCCGCGTCGGTGATGTGATCGTTTCGGTGGACGGCGTGCCTATTCACCAGGTTCCGCTTGTCTTCCTTTTCCGTTGGGTCGTCGGCAAGGCGGGGGCGCGGACGGTGCTCAGAATCCTGCGCGATGGCAACGAGCAGGAGGTTGCGCTCACTCTGGGCACGTACGACGAGGTGGACTTCCGTATCGAGAGCGACCCGACCGCGACGCTCGAACAGCTGACGGTCCGCAGCGCGTGGTTGAGGACGTGAGAAGTCCTTTCTGCACCCCCGAGCTCTGTCGGTGGTCCCCAGCACGGCTGGCCGAATCTACGCCCCCTCAACATGGGGCCTCATGACGGCGCCGCCTAACCAGCGCTTGCAGTTGACGGGCCGCCCGCCAACATTGGCGGCGGCCGCCGGAACGGGCTGGGCGGCCCGCAACTGAAGCGCGCTCCGTTAGGCGGCACCGCGGCACCAGCGCCGCTTATTACGCATTACGTCGTCCAACGTTATGCTTCCGCGGAAGTTCTGAGTCACCTCATCGCGAAGGAGGGGATCATGCGAGCACCTGGCGGCTTGGCGTGCGTGGCTGCGGGAGTACTCGTAGTCGTGGCCTGTCAGGCGCGACCAGCTACGTTCAGCGCGCAAGACGAGGCTACGCTGCGCGGAATGTTCGATGCCACGCCGCGCTACGTTCGGGCTGGCGACTGGGCCACGTGGGCCGGGCAGTACGCCGAGGATGGCCTATTGCATCCACCGAACGCCCTGATGGTCAAGGGTCGCCCGAACCTCCTGGCGTGGGGCCAAGCGTTCCCCCCGATCGAGGGACTCACCTTCTACAACGTGCAGGTGTGGGGGGAGGGCAATCTCGCTTATGGAACGAGCGCCTACGCGCTCAAGGTGAAAGGTCTGGCTCCCGACACCGGCAAGCAGCTCGTCGTTTTTCGTCGGCCCGCTGGTGGAAAGTGGGAGGTCATGGCGGCAAGCTTCAGCTCGGACCTACCCCTTCCAGGGCAATCACACTCGACTACGTCGGCCAACAAGTGATTGCGTGGGTCCGGAGGTGAAGCTCGCTGCCGCCTAACAAGCGCTTGAAGCTGACGGGCGGTTATCGTTCCCAAGGAAGCGGAGTGTTGTGCGCCGGCGCGCACCGGCTAACGCCGAATCACCTCGCGCCAGCACGTGAGTTGCCCGCAGCTTAAGCGCGATCCGTTAGGCGTCAAACGACGCGAGCGACAGGCACCTGGATCAGAGAGTCGTCCTGTGCGTGAATCCGCTATCCTAAGTCTCTTCCTCCTCGTCTCCGCTTCCTCGCTCGGCGCTCAGGACGCATGTCAGGTCCTTGCCGGTGCGACGATCGTAGCGGACGATGGACGGGGTGTCGGAACGGTCCATGAGATCGAAAAGGGGCACGTCTTTTTCGTTGGGGCGTTCTCCGGAGTGTTCTTCAACGACGTCGCCAACGGCTTCATGGACAAGAGCTCGGTGGAATGTCCGGGGGTGAACGA
>Ga0247727_10015334_pt1 | contig 12584 bp, 9 predicted proteins | sample WisWelCaveWW1625_FD_202498 | JGI IMG/M metagenome (GOLD analysis project Ga0247727, IMG submission 202498) | Biofilm microbial communities from Wishing Well Cave, Virginia, United States - WW16-25 | ecosystem: Environmental > Aquatic > Deep subsurface > Groundwater > Cave microbial mat | place... | reverse complement strand
TCTTCGTATCCGCCGCCATATTATAAATCGAACGCAAAACCTCATAACCTCCCCGGACAAACCCGCGTTGGTAAAGGGCATACGCGTACATCACGGTCATGTGGCTAAAAAAAGCGCCGTTTTCTTTCGTACCGTAGGCAAAGCTAAAGGCGCGGCCTAAATCCAAATAATTGCGTAAACCAAAATCCGTGTTTAACCGAAATCCGCCTAATGTCTTGTCCTGCAAATACAGACGGACACTGGCAACCACCTCTTTAATCTCAACCTCATTGGCCAGACCGCTCATAATGGGAAACACCTGGCCGGTTAAGGTCATCCGGACCTTCCCATCCATCTGCCCTTCCACCCGGTGGCCTTGATTATCGTAATAACCATTAAACCAGGAGTTGTCGCTGACCGCGACTTTTTCCTGCCGGCGGATATGATCAAAAATCCAATGACCTTTCTTGCGTAAATCATCGACAATATCTTGGATGTTAACGTCCAGCTGTTCGCCGCTGATTTCCGGCTGAACAGATCGAAAATACATTTCAAACAAGAGTTTCTTTTTCTCGGCCGCGTTGTCATAATCGCATTTTCTTTCCGTGAGTGTATCCAAAAGGATAAGAACCTCCATGGCCAAACAGATGCGCTGAACGCTCTTTTTTTCAGAGACGGCCGCCAAAAGATCAGCTAAAGCCAATAAATTGCCACCGTAAAAACTCATAAAGGCCGTACTTTCGCCACGACCAAAGGCCATGTCCAGACCATCGTTCCAGTCCGCGCTTTCCAAACGGATGATATTGTGCTCCCCGACATTAAAAAACTGCACCAAATTTTGAATCAATAAATGTTCAAGGAGTGTTCCCGTATAAATTTTGCCGTCACGACTTTTAAGTTGACTGCCGTAGGGATGAACCCAGCCCAGGTCTTTTTCAAAGGTCCGCGATAATTGGACATCCCGGAAATAAGAGGTCTTTTCAAAAAGGACATCAAAATCTCCGGTCTGATGGACATAAAGAAGTGTCGTTAAAAATGGCCAGGTGCCATGGTCCATCCACACGCGGCTAATATTATTCCTGTCGGCGATAAATTCGCCCGGCTTGGCGCCAATGATGGTGGCGTTGGAACCGTCGATCCTCACCCCGGCAAAATTATTGATAAGGTTTCCCCGGACATTTTCCGGCTCGATTAAAATAAGCGACAGTAAATCTTGCCAGAGGTCGCGCCAGCCTTTACCACCTTTGCCGTAATCGTGGTCGGGCAAAAATGAATTGCCGAAAATCCTTCGTAAAATCGGCTGCAGGGTGACCCATTGCATCCAGGAATTAAAATTTTGGTCGCCAGTCGTGAATTTAATCGAATGGGTTTTCTCGAACCAGGTGGATTTATTTTGTTCAAACGCCTGGGTGAACTTTTCAACTGAATTGAAACGTTCAAATGTCTCCTGGGCCTCAGCGCGACTTAAACCGATTCCCATCACCAAAAAATATTCTTGACGCTCTCCCGGGGCCAAAATCTTTTCCTGAAAACGCAACGCGCCAACGGCCTCTTTTCCCTGAATCGTATCTTTCGATAAAATTTCGGGCGCGCGATTACTTAAAACCGCTTCCGGACATACCGGCGTTGCGCTTTCACCATAAAAATTTTCCACTGTTGGAAATGTCCCCACAGGATTCTCTCCATCATTTGATCCAAAGACGTAATAAACGGTCTCATTAAGACGATGACCCTCTTCATTAAAGGTCATGACCGGTTCAACCAAAACGCCGTTGGGCAATTGAGAGATTCGATGGAGCAAACTCGTCACATGTTCGTGGTCATGTTTATTGGCCAGGGCGCGGCCGAAAATAGGAATGGCGGCCGTTGGGATTATTTTTAATTTCCTGCGCCCCGTATTTCTCACCGTCACCCGCATCAACTCAACGTTCTCACCGGTAACCGGAACAAAATTTAAAGCTTCCAGCTCCAACCCGACCGTGGGGTGTCTGCGCACTAACTTATGCCACAACTGTCCCACCTCAACAAAGGCTAAACCGCGCGGACTTTCTTGGGTTAGCGAAAACACTTCCTTGCTGTCAACACTCACAAAAAAATCGCGTAAGTCCTGATGCAGATCTTTACGCGAAACTGGTCTTGTTAAAAAATGGTCTTTATCAATTTTGATGTCACCGCTAAGAAAAGGCGTGATGGAGGATTTGATGCTATCCGAATGGATTCCACAGAGCGGCGCGTAAATCGTCCGTATCTTGGCGACTTGTTCAGAGACAAAGCTGACGCCGTCGGATAAATATTGATATAGCGGGGCCTCGGTCGACGGCCCCTTATGGCGGATCTTTAATCTCCGGGATAATTTCCTGAAAAGTATTTTTGATCTTCTCAACATTTTCGCACTTCTGACACGAGGCAGAAATTCCTTCCTCGATTAAATTGCGGCAACTGCCTCAATCTCCACTAAAACATCCTTCGGCAGGCGGGCCACTTCAATAGTGCTCCTGGCCGGCGCGGTTTTCTCATCAAAAAATTCTTTGTACACCGCATTCATCGCCGCGAAATCGCTCATATTCTTTAGGAAAACCGTGTTCTTGATGATCTTCTCCAAAGAGGAACCCGACGCTTCCAAAACGGCCTTCAAATTTTTTAAAACCAATTGGGCTTGTTCGGTTATTCCCCCGGCACAGACTTCATTGGTTTTCGGATCAATCGGGATTTGGCCCGAGGTATAAACAAGATTACCGGTGGCAACGGCTTGATTGTATGGGCCGACCGGCAAAGGGGCCTTAGCTGTTTTGATAATTTTCTTGCTCATGAATTTCCTCCGTTGTTGTTCCAATCTTTACCGCCCAAAACGCGGGCGACCATCATGCTGGACACGTTATCGCCGACGGCATTGACCATGGTCGCGGGTGGATCCACCAAAGTCCCAATCATGGTGATGAGCGGCATGGCTTCCAGCGGAAAACCATACAGCGTGATGATGAGCATTTCACCCAGCATCCCGCCGGCGGGAATTCCACTGATGACCGTGCCGCACAAAATAGCCACGGCAATGGCGGTTATTATAGTCCCGGCACCGGAAAAATCCATCTGAAAAATGCCAAAAAGAAACGCGATCTTTAAGATCGCCGCCAGGCACGAACCCTCCATATGAATGGTCGCGCCGATGGGGATGATCACCTCGCGAATGTCTTCGGGAATACCGATTTTTTTCGCGGCTTCTAAATTTGCGGGGATGGTAGCCACACTGCTCCCCGTAGCTAAAGCCGTTAATGCCGCGGGGATGATATTCATCCAAAATATTTTGATGTTTGACAAACCAGCAGACAGATAGGCGTAAAATGAAAATCCGGCAAAAAAATAAAAAATTGCCAACGAATAATACAGCGCCATGGCCCGGCCGTAAGAGCCTAACAATTCGGGACCGAAAACTCCAACTAAATAGGCAAAGTATGCTCCCAAACCAACGGGCGCGTACCACATGATACATCCCATGACCTTGGTCATTACCGCATTGCCGGACAAAAGGAATTGGCCGAAAAGTCTTCCCTTCTCACCGGCTGCCGAAGTCGCTAAACCCATGAGAAGTGAAAAGACAATCAAGGCCAGCATATTTTTTTTCGAGAGAAGTTCAGAAAAATCCGGGGCGGTAAAAGCTTTAACAATTTGCTGGGAAACATTTTGTTGTGCGGACGCAGAAGTGACCTGAGACAATGTCCCTTTTAAATCTACAACCATCTTCTCATCAACCGGCGGAAAAATCTTCACTCCGACGACCATCAATGTTGAAGAAATAATTCCGGTGGCAACAAAGACCAACATCATCCAGCCCATGATCCGGCCCAGGCGTTTTAAGTCCCCCATCCCGGCGACCGCCGAAGACATGGAAAAAAATACCAGCGGCACAACCGCTGTAAAAAGCAGATTCAAAAATATATCGCCGAAGGGTTTAAGAATCGTAGCGTCTTTCTTAAGCACAATTCCCAAAGCAGATCCGATGAGAATCGAAAAGATTAATAAGATTGAAAAAAAATAACTCTTTAGAGGAGGGGATTTAATATTCATTATTAATTTATTATACGTTCAGCCTAAAGACTACTTTTTTCTCTTCAACCGACTCTGCTAATTGATTTTTGTAAAAAAGGTCGAAAAAAGTCAAATTTTTGGCATACTTCTTGTCGTTGTTACCGTTTCTGGAATAGCCGCTGTTTACAGTCTTAACCAAAGCGCAACCACGACGCCGACATTGGCTAGTCTTACCGGCGCTGAAGACCAATCGCTACGCCGAGATCCGATGCCTGCCCCTCTCAAGAAACCAGCGCCACCAAAATAAACTTCTATTGTCCTTAATTATTGTTCACATAAAAGGTGACAGTCACTCAAAGTAGCTGTCACCTTTTTATTAATAAAGTATTTTTCTCCCCTCAGAATAGACGGTGTCTCTTGGAAGTCGATGCGGATGCCCGCCGTCATGTTCAATCCGCAATGTGTATAAAAGCCCGGGGATAAATTTCGAGCCGGAAGCCTCAATCTGGGCGTTTTTGATTCCTTCCCGGTGGGCCTCGGCATTCAAAGCGTATTCCCAAAACTTCTGCCAAAGCTGTGCTTCCAAGGGATTGTCTTCCTGACTTGTTTTGTAGTCATCGGACACTCCTTGAATAAGCAATAAAGACCGGGTCCCAATAAACCCTTTACTTATCTAAACTTGCCACCAGAAGTATCCCCGCTTGATTCGAATTCATAATTCTAGCCCGCAAGCCAGAATTCACAAATACTATTTTTATGAAGATAAATAATTTATTTGGAATAAAAATATATCGCGCTTTCACCAGACGCTTGAGAAGTTCAGCATTTTTTTTGACAAGAGCATCTATCTCCCGATGGACATCGACCAATACAATATCTTCTTTAAACTGGCGGAGAATCAAATCAATTCTCTGGCGAATAAGAGAAGATTCGGGGATATAATTTCTTTAGAGATAGCCCCTAACTGGTTAAGCTAATTTTTGTCTAATTTTAAGCTAATGTTTTGCATCACGTCATCAGTTTGAAATAAAATCGCAAGATCATTATTGTCAAATTTTCCCCTGGACAAAAACAGTGACTTACTGAGACAAAAACCAATCGTTCGGGGCGTAATCCCCGTATTAAAATCTCTTTAATCCATCATCGTACTTCGTTTTACTACTTTTTACACTTCGGGCAGATGACAAAGTAGCTCGCCAATAAACACAAACCCGAAAGGCCAACCAAAACGTAAATCACTCTGGTTAACGTTCCCTGGCCGAGAAAATTTTCTACCACGTTGACACCGCTTAATCCGATCACTCCCCAGTTTAGACACCCGACGATGCCGATCGCACCGACAACTTTACAAAAAATACACGCCTGTTTAAGCATCGGTCTCCCTCCTTTGCCCACAACTGAAAACGACACACGGCCCCATGATTTAAATGGGGCTTAAACGCGTATCATTTCAGATTGTTTCAATGTTCGATCACCCAGGTTTCCTTTTTCGCGGCCGTTTGCCATTCCCGCATCGCGGGAAGCTGGAGCATCACATCAAAATATTTTTTGGCGTCAGTGGAGAGTTTAATTCCATATGTATTAAACCGCCAGACAACGGGGGCGTAAAAGGCGTCGGCAATGGTGAAATTTCCGAATAGAAAATCACCCTTTTTGCCGAATTGCCGGCGGCAGGATTCCCAGATGGAGACTACTCGGTCGGCGTCTTTCTGCGTGTCGGTGGGAACGTTGAACTCGGGCTTGACGGTCCGAACATCCATCGGGCAATTCCGGCGAAGCGCGATGAAGCCTGAATGCATTTCCGCGCAAATTGAACGCGCCGCCGCGCGCGCTTGTTTTTCTTTGGGCCAAAGGTTTTTCTTGGGAAACGCTTCAGATAGGAATTCACAAATCGCCAAAGAATCCCAGACCACGACATTTCCCGAAATTAGCGTAGGCACCTTGCCCGCCGGAGAATATTTCAATATTTTTTGTCTATAATCACCTTCATAAAGCGGGACAAGGATTTCTTTGAAGGGAATCTTAAAATACTTCATCACCAGCCACGGCCTTAATGACCACGAGGAATAATTTTTATTGCCGATGACTAAAGTAAAATTTGCCGCCATTTTATTTTCCTCTCTTCTTTTCATGCCGCCAATGCCAGGGTTCATACGTGATGCCACTGCCGGTGGCTTTGGGATACGAAAGCACAAAATCGAACGCGCCGGCGTTTTTCAACAGCCATTGATTTTCTTCAAGGTCTTCAAATTCTTGCGGATTGTCTTCGCCATTGATCCCCTCGGCATTGATAAAATCGATCGCCTGGTACGCGGGCGCGCCGTGCTCGCTATAACCGGGCAAGGCGACGAATTTGACGGTCTCGTGGATGGAATAATCATGGTTCTTCATATAAAAAATAAACAGATAAAGTTGATACGCGCTCGAACGGTAACCGGATTCGACATAAAGGCGTTTACCGATATCCTGTTCCATCGCCGCCATCATCGCGAGATATTTCTCATAAACTTCCGGCGGCAGAAACTGCGGCGGCAATTCTTTCTCTTCGTCTTTAACCCTGATCTTCTGTCCTTGAATCACAACCAACTCTTCTTTGCCGGTGGCAATCCCGCGAAACGGAATTTTGACACCAAGTTTCTTGCCGTCTAATTTCTGAAAACTCTTTAAGAACTTTTGTTCTTCTTTGTTAAGCGGCGCGTAAAGTTCAGGAAACGTCAGAGTCGCTAAATTCTGTCGTTCATCGCGTTCTTTAATGAGCGGGGTGAGTTTTTCTATCAAGTTTTTAACCGCCTCAACATCGGTCTCGGGAAGACGGTTAACATTAAGTCCCGCTAAGGCCGGCGCAGCCAGAACCGGCAAGCCGACAAAAACAAGGATAAAAAAAAGACAACCCGTAAGGGTTGTCTTAAATCGGAATTGGACGTTTAATGGCATGTCTGCATTTTACTCTAAGGCAAAATCGCAGGCAAGGTAAAATTCATATCAATTGCTCACATCCTCAACTGTTTCTCCGAATCGATCACATCGCGGTTGATCAAGCCGATGGTCTGTTGAATCCGTTCTTTCAGAAAATCGGAAACCGGGGCTTCGCTTATCTCGCGTAAAATCTGAATGCTCATCCGAAAATAACGCACCATCTCGCCCTCATCCGTATCCGTGTGCTCAAGCGTTTCTTGAAAACCCTCTTGATTGACCCACGCCTCCATGGCCGCGGTTAAATGAAAATAACACCGTTTGCTGACGTCCCTGATACCGGCTCTTTTCTCGAGCCGGTGGATATCATCCATGATCTTGTTGGTCATCCGTTCCAAATTTTTTGCCAACCGGTTTAAATACGGGGGCTGCTGCCCTTTGCGGGGTTCGTAGACGACGGCCGTACTTAAAACCGCCAACTCCCTCAGAGAAAAATTTTCCAAAACACCTTCTTCGTAAAGCTGGGAAAGGATCAATTCATAGCCGTAAACCTTGCCGGCGAAAATACCTTTGGCCGTGAGACGGTTTTTGCGGATGCATCCGAATTCTTTGAGGATGTTGACCTTGGTACGCATCAAATCCGTGGCCCGCTTGTGCAAATTCTTCCCCACCTGAAAATAATGAAACGATCGCGGATAAATGTCATAAAGCCGTTCGCGGTAATTTTGATAAAGATTCAAGATAGTAGCGTAAGACGTGTTGAATTGGGAGGCGACTTTCTCGGGCGCGCCGTAAACAATGCCTTTTAATTCCTGGGTGGAAATATAGCGCGGATTGACCCGGCAGAAGACATGTCCTTCTGTGTCAATCGACCGCCGTCCGGCGCGGCCAGCCATCTGAAAAAAATCCCGCGTGCGCAAAACCGCGAACCCGCGGCCGTAATATTTACGCAGTTCATCGAACACCACCGTTCTCGCCGGCATATTGATCCCCAAGGCGAAAGTCTCAGTGGTAAAAATAACTTTCAGAAGGCGGCTGGTGAAAAGCCGTTCCACCACTTCCTTTAAAGTCGGCAGCATCCCAGCATGATGATAACCGATACCACGTTCAATCAAAGGCCTTAACTTTTGCGCGCTGGGTTCATTCGTCAAATCAAAACGCCGGCAGAGTTCTTTGAAATGCGCCATGATGTCCGCGCGCTCTTGATCATTCAGAAAATTCATGGCCTGGATTTCTTCGGCCAAATATTCGGTGCGTTTGCGGCTGAAGGCAAAGTAAATGCACGGCAGCAAATCGTTTTCAAAAAGGTATTTGATCAACGACACCGGCTTATTGGGTCTGACCGAAATATGCTGCGGCCATTTGCCGTAATGTCCCTGGATGGAGTCCACTCTCCGGAACCCCTTTTTGATCAGATGAGTAAATTCCTCATAAACTTCGCCCTGACATTGATAAAAAAAATGGAGCGGCACCGGACGTTTATTTTCCCGGACGACCTTCACCGAACGCCCGTGAATGTTCTCCAGCCATTGGGCTAGTTCGTCTATGTTGGGAATAGTCGCCGAAAGCCCTAAGAATTTCATGTGCGGCGGCAAGAATATCAAGGACTCTTCCCAAACACTGCCGCGCTCGTAATCATCGAGATAATGGATCTCGTCGAAAATAATCCACGCGTAATCCTGCAAAACTTCCGTGCTCTCGAGAATTTTATTACGGAAGATTTCGGTGGTCATGATGAGAACCGACGCCTGAGCGTTCAGCGTGACGTCGCCGGTCAAAATTCCCACGTGGCCTTCGGTTTCTTCCTGGAACTCGCGGAATTTCTGATTGGAAAGCGCTTTGATAGGCGCGGTGTAAATAACTTTCTCTTTTTTGCGGATGGCTTCCCGGATAATGTGCTCGGCAATCAAGGTCTTGCCTGCACCCGTCGGCGCCGAGACCAAGACCGAATGGCCCTGGTTGATATACTCAATCGCCTGTTTTTGAAAGGGGTCGTATTGCATGATTTGATATAGAGTACACTCTTAAAGGCGACTTGACAATTCTCTTTTTTTCCTTTAAGTTCTTAGCCATGGAGCTATCCTCAAAAGAAATCACCCGCTACAGCCGGCAATTGCTTCTGCCAGAAATCGGGAAAGAAGGTCAAATCCGTCTCAAACAAGCCAAAGTCCTTCTTATCGGGGCCGGGGGATTGGGTTCGCCGGTGGCGGTTTATTTAGCCGCGGCGGGCGTGGGCACCATTGGGATCATTGATCCCGATCAAGTGGACTTGACCAATCTTCACCGGCAAATCATCCATTCGACGCCGGATATTGGAAAGCCAAAAGTTGTCTCGGCCAAAGAAAAAATTTCACGGTTGAATCCAGAGATCAACGTCATCACTTATCCGGAACGGTTCAATGCCCAGAACGCTCTAAAAATTATTCGAGATTATGATCTCATCGTGGATGGGACGGATAATTTCCCCACCCGTTATTTGATCAATGACGCCTGTGTTTTAACGGGGAAACCTTTCATCTTCGGCGGGGTATTCCGTTTTGAAGGCCAATGCAGTGTTTTTGCCTTTGACCATGGCCCCTGCTATCGCTGTCTTTTTGAAAATCCGCCACAGCCCGGAGAAGTCCCCTCTTGCACGGAGGCCGGGGTCTTAGGAGTTCTGCCAGGGATCATCGGACTTTTACAGGCGAACGAAGCCATCAAAATTATTTGTCAAATCGGCGAGCCTTTAAAGGGAAGGCTTCTTATCTTCGATGGTCTCGCTACTCAATTTCGAGAAATACAAATCAAAAAAAATCCGGATTGTCTTATCTGCGGGTCCAAAAGGACAATTCATCAGGTTGCCGAATATGCCCCGATTTGCTCACCCGATGGGCAGGACCAAATCCCCATCCCAACAATCACCGTACAAGAATTAAAAACAATCATCGAGCAAAAGCCGTCCCATTTTTGTCTCATTGATGTCCGTGAACAAAAAGAATGGGCCATCGACCATATCGCCCCCGCCATCCTTAAACCTTTGAGCACTCTTGAGAATAATTATCACGATATCCCCCAAGACCGGAAAATATATGTCCACTGCAAAACCGGCGGGCGAAGTCTGAAGGCCATTCAATTTCTCAAAAGCAAGGGGTACAAGGATATTTTCCTTGTCAGCGGCGGGATGGATGCCTGGGAGAAGGAGATCAAAATATAATTCAACTTGTACCCAATGATCCTTTTATCATTTTTTTCTTAATAGGCAGCGGTGGTTATTGGATTTATCGAAAAACTCCCTGGCCGGAAATTTCTTTATTAATAGCTGTCATCGCCGCGATAACGGCCTGGCAGAAAAGAAAATCTATGACCTGGGGAGTCATCTTATTTTTTGTCATTTGGATAATAGGACATTATTTCTTTATTTATCTCGGGCGGGGGAAATTCGGGGAGATATTGATCCATTCGCGGCGCTACGGCCTATGTTCATCTTTGGGATTGCCGGCGATTTACGCGGTCATTTTTACCGCGCTCTCACGGGAAAAACATTGGACAGCATTCTGGACGCGGTTTCATCTTTCAAAAATCATCCCCTGGATAGCCATTGTCTTGATCGCCTTTTACGGCGTCTGCCAATACCGCAACGTTGCCGGGGCTTCAAAAGAGCGGGGCGATCTTCTTATCTTAGGAAAAGAATTCCGAACCGTTGTCGAAGGATATCTTAAAGAAAGTGGACGCGACCATATCACACTCGAGAATCGGCCTGTTTTTATCAGACCTTTGTTCCCATATGCCAGGGAAATCAAACGCTACGCCTCGTTTCTCTTGTCTCCTGGACTTAATGAAAAAATTATCTGGTCGACGACAAGCGATGCGGACTTTCTCAACTACGTCACATCCCAAGAATCTTCGCTCAAAGCACTTCCGTCAATGCTCGAGTCGGGTGAGGATATTAACTCCGACTCAAAAAATAAAGGCCAACCTTAACGGTTAGCCCTGAAACATTGCGAGGAGAGAGTTTCCCCGACTACCTTAATTAAAATTCAGAGAACGTCGGGATAACCTTCTCAGCAAATCTCACTCAAAAATAATAAGGCCGCCAATAAAAATTTACTGGCGGCCTAAGAGTTGCGGGGGACAGATTTGAACTGTCGACCTTCAGGTTATGAGGGATTCAAACGATCTCGATGGTGGTTGATGATTTTAGCTAACTGTTAACGGTGTTAGGGCTTGTGGGAAATTGACTTGTTTGCTGATATACCGCTTTTGCCCCTGTTGGGGCTTATTTTGCTAGCACAGTGCTAGCACGGGCGGGCCGAAATTAATACAACATTCCAAAAAGATATAGCGGGATCTTTTTCCCTGCCCCTATCTCTATCCGGTCTGCCGCGACATAGGCATCCTTAACCTCTTTGACCTGGTCAAAATTCTTATCTTTGCCGCCAATCTCAATAGTGTATTTATCATTCACTAAAAAATCGCCTTTATCACTGGCCGTTATTTTCAAGAGATCTTTGAGCTGATTCACAAAAAATGTTTCCCGAAGTGCTCCCTGGTCACGCTCAGACATAAGCTGATGATTCAAGACCCCCAGCAAATTAGGATCTTGGATATAGATTTTTTCTGGTTTACGCGCTGATGCATATCCTTTGCCACCCGGACGTAAGCAGGAAATAAGCCCGGAACCTTCAAGATATTCTAAATAAGAATAGACATACTCTTTTGATAATGTCAACTCTCGACTCATTTTCTCGATATTAACCGTAAACGACCCGGAACTTGCCACCAGCCACAACATTTTCTTAAGAACTAAAATATTCGATCTTTTGAGATTGCCCATAGCGGCAACATCTTCATAGAGAGCCTTCTCGATGATATTCAATAACTTGGCATAATAGGTTGCTTCTCCTTCCAAAAAGAATGGATAGTACCCAGCCGCTAGATATTGTTTAAAATATTTTAACACCGGAGCCCCTGATGCAATCTTCTCTGCCAATGTTACATGCCGAGAAATAACTTCATCAAGAGAAACGGACGGTAGCGCGATCTTCTCTTTTAACGTCAAATATTCTCGGAAAGAAAGCCCTTTAAGGCCGTAATAAACTAGACGGCGGGAAAGGTCCACCTTGCCTTCTTGAAGGGCCAGTGATGAACTGCCGGAGACAAAAACCCTTTTTTTCTTAAATGTATCTAGGATGCTTTTAAGCTCGCCTTGCCATTTGGGATATTTATGGATCTCATCAATGATAAGGGCATCGCCCCCATACTGAAAATATTCTTTGGCTACCTGAAAAAGACCCAAGGCAGATACTTCCACATTGTCTGCCGAAACATAAAGACACTTTTCAACTGTCTGATAAGCCTCATGATAATGCTGAAGCAGAAGCGTTGTTTTACCAACGCCGCGCGGGCCCATGACGCAAACAGCCTGCGCTTTCCAATCAATCTGGTCATAAAGATACCGCTTAAAATCCAGTGGCGTATCTTCAACCGTCTGTTTATGGATAAAAAATAGCTCTTCTAACATAAGTCCTCTCTTGTTAAACCGTCAAGTAGAGTATACGATAATAGCATAAAATCGTCAAGTGTAGTTTACGATTTAAAAACAGCCTTTTCCGTAAATGTTTAGCGGGTAGCCCGATATGCTAAAGGTTCGGGCGTAGGTTTGGGGAAGAAAAAGTTGAAAAAGTTTTTGC
>Ga0247727_10015333_pt1 | contig 12584 bp, 8 predicted proteins | sample WisWelCaveWW1625_FD_202498 | JGI IMG/M metagenome (GOLD analysis project Ga0247727, IMG submission 202498) | Biofilm microbial communities from Wishing Well Cave, Virginia, United States - WW16-25 | ecosystem: Environmental > Aquatic > Deep subsurface > Groundwater > Cave microbial mat | place... | reverse complement strand
AAGACGTGGCTGCGGTACCGAACGGAATCAGCGTGGTCACTTCGGCGGAAATGCTGACGCGGCCCGGGGTCATCGTGCCGCAACTGCTGCGGGAAGAACCGGGCGTGCAGTTGCAGCAGACGAGCGGTCATCAGGGAGCGGTGATCGTGCGCGGGCTGACGGGCCAGCAGGTGCTGCATCTGATTGACGGCGTGCGGTACAACAATTCGACGTTTCGTCCGGGGCCGAACCAATACCTGGCGACATTGGACCCGAGCTTTATTGAGCAAATGGAGGTGTCGCGGGGACCGAACTCGATGCAATACGGGAGCGACAGCCTGGGCGGGACGCTGAACCTATTGCCAGCCCGGCCGCTCGCCGGACCGGGGCCAAAACAATTCCACGGGGAACTTGCGCCGCTCTTCCGGAGCGCAGACCTGACGGGCGGATCGAGCGTGAAGCTCTCTTATGGAACGGAGAAATGGAGTTTGTTGGGTGGGGGATCCTTTCGACGAGCTCAGGATTTGAGGGCGGGACAAGGGGCGGATTCACACGCGGCCGTAACACGGTTTTTGGGGCTGCCGGCGAGCGTGCTGGGTGAGCGCCTGCAGGACACGGCGTACAGCCAGTGGGGAAGCTATGCGAGGTTCTTTGCGAAGATGCGGGCGGACCAGATGCTCAGCGCGACCTATCAGCACGGGGAGCAGAGGGGTGGGCGACGATATGACCAATTGAACGGCGGAAACGGAAACCTGATTCATTCCTTCGATCCGCAACGGCTGGATTTTTTTTATGCGCGGTATGAGAAGCAGAGGCTGGCGTGGCTGGATTCGGTGTCGGGCGTGTTCTCGTTGAACCGACAGAGAGACGACCGGCGATTCCAGGGCGGGAGCGGGGACCCGCTGGCGACCATCACGAGCGAAGGGAACGTGGCGACGGTCTTCGGCTACCAGGCGCAGGCGGCGACGCACATTGGGACGCGACACGTGATCCTGTTCGGCGGGGAGCTGTATGACGAGTCCATCGGCTCAGCGGCACAGAATCTGAGCCCGACAACGGGAGCCACAACGGCGGTGCGGGGACGGTATCCGGACGGGACACGGTACCGGAGCTATGGATTTTTCGGGCAGCACAGCTCGGAGTGGTTTTCCTCGAGGCTCCGGACGCAGGCGGGAGTGCGAGTAAGTGGAGTTCATTTTGAAACATTTGCGGAGAAGAATCTGGCCGGGACAGTGCCGGATTTCTCGACGAACTTTCACGACGTGACCCTGCAGGGCGGGTTCACACTGCGGATTGTGGGAGGGCTGAGCGCGTTTGCGTCTGTGGCGCAAGGATTTCGCGCGCCGAATACGACTGATTTTGCGTCGGTGGGGCTAACATCGAATGGATTTGAGGTGTCGCCGGACGTGGCGGAGCGCGCCGGCGGATTCGTCGGGACAACGGCGGACAGCTCGGCGATTTCGACGGGCCGGACGGCACGGCAGCTCGAGCCGGAGAGGCTGATTGACTATGAAGGCGGGCTGCGGCTGAACGCGGGGAGGTTCACGGGGACGGTGAGCCTGTTTCAGTACAACCTGAGGGACTTCATCACCAAGCGGACCCTGATCCTGCCGCCGGGAGCAGTGGGCCAGACCATCGGAGGCGCGACGATCACGCAGCAATTGGCGGCGGGGGCGGTGATTACGTCGGTGGACCCGCGGGCGGTGATTACGCGGGCAAACGTGGGGAGCGTGAGGCTGAGAGGAATCGAAGGAGAGGCGAGTCTGCGGGTGACGCAGGCGTGGTCGGTGCGCGGGAATGTGTCGTACTTGCGCGGGAGAGACGCGGCGACGGGCGGCGTGCCGGACATTGAAGGCGGGCTGCCGCCAGTGCATGGGATGGCGGCCGTGCGCTGGCAACCGTCGAGGAGAGCGTGGTGGGTGGAGAGCTATACCCTGTGGTCGGATCGGCAGGATCGGTTGTCATCGCTCGAACTGACGGACCAGAGGATTGGCGCGGTGCGGACGCGAAGCTCGATCGCGTCGTTTTTCGATCATGGAGCGGTGGCGCGCGGGTTGGTGGCGGGCGGAGTGCTCGTGGCAACAGGTGAAACGCTGGCGCAAGTGCAGGACCGCGTGCTGGGAGTCGGGGTGACGAGTGCGCCGCTCTTTCTGGGGACAGCGGGATTTGCGACGCTGAACCTGCGGGGCGGGTATCGTATGAGGGAGAGGTCGGAATTGATTTGGATTTTTGAGAACGTGTTGGACAAGAACTACCGACTGCACGGGTCGGGCGTGGATGCGACGGGGCGAGGGGTGCAGGTGAGCTATTTGTACCGGTTCTAGTGCGCGATGGGCTGAAGAGGGATTCTTCGCTTCGGTCTGCGCTAGTCGGCGCGGACTTCCGCTCAAAACGACAGTGCCTCGTTGCAAGCTTTGTGCAAGGGCCTGCGCCCCAGGCCAGGGAGTAAAAAGCAGATCCCTCGCTGCGCTCGGGATGACAACCAATTGAAACGGGAAGACAGCCCTATCAAGCGAGAAAATAATCAAGCGAAGGTGGCGAAGTAAAGTCACCGTTACGGGCTTGCGTTGGGAGAGAAGGGCGCGTATAGATAGCAGCCCATGTGGGCTGAGCTGAAACGGTATTTGCTGTCGCGGTGGCTGAACCTGCTGCTGGTGTTCCTGCCTGTGGTGCTCATCCTGGACGTGATGCATGTGGGAGGGGTGTGGCTGTTTGCGTGCGCGGCGCTGGCGATTGTGCCGTTGGCGGGCGTGTTGGGGGATGCCACGGAAGAGATGGCCGGACGGCTGGGTCCGGCGGCGGGCGGTCTGTTGAGCGGGACACTGGGGAACGCGACGGAGCTAATCATTGCGTTGCTGGCGGTGCGGGCAGGCGAGCTGGAGGTGGTGAAGGCGTCGATAACCGGAAGCATACTGGGAAACCTGCTGCTGATTTTCGGGCTGTCGGTGTTGGTGGGAGGCTGGGGACGGGAGAAACAGGCGTTTGAGCGAACGTATCAGAGCGTGAATACGACGATGTTGATGTTGGCTGTTTGCGGGCTGGTGATGCCAGCGGTGTTTGACTTGGTGGTGTATGGGTCGCTCGAGCGGGATACGCCGGTCTTGCAGCGGCTGAGCCTGTGGACGGCTGGCGTGCTGTTGGCGACGTACCTGGCGAGCTTTGTGTTTTCGTTCAAGACGCACAAGCACTTGTTTACGGCCGAGGAGCACCACGAGGCGGGGATGAGCCAACGGTCGGCAATTACGCTGATGGTGGTGGCGACGGGGCTGATTGTGTGGGCGAGTGAAGTGCTGGTGGCGGAGATTGAGGCGACGACGCAGGCGCTGGGGATGACCAAGTTCTTTGTGGGAGTGATTGTGGTGGCGGTAGTGGGAAACGCGGCGGAACATTCGGCGGCAATTGTGGCGGCAAAGCGGAACAAGATGGACCTTTCGCTGACGATTGCGGTGGGGTCGAGCGTACAAATCGCGCTGCTGGTGGCGCCGGTGCTGGTGTTTGCGAGTCACCTGGCCGGACACCCGATGTCGCTGGTGTTCAATGCCTTTGAGATTGCGGCGGTGATCCTGTCGGTGCTGGTGGTGGCGCTGGTGTCGCTGGACGGGGAGACGAACTGGTTTGAGGGCGTGCAGCTTGTGGCAGTGTATTTGATCTTGGGGATTGCGTTTTATTTTGTGCCGGGGAAGTAGCCGCATTGGGACAGCCTTCAGCACCCCATGAACAGCGAAGCGTTGTCCGTGGGTGAGTGCCGAAATCAGCCCCTTCGTCTCTGCTTCAACCAGTGGGGAGAAGTGTTGGCGGAGAGGTTGATTGGAGGCGAGAATTAGACGAGGCCAGTCTGCGGAACGGCCAAACGAGCCAAGTTTGCCACCCAACCGCGGCCAGGGCGAGGTGAGCTTGACACCACAAGACGGCGAGCGTAGTCTTTTGCGCGAAGAGGAAAGCCTAAATCGGAAATTTGTACTGAACATTAAAATTCCTGACTAGATTAGTAGATTGTGATAATTATGCCACAAATAGAAACAATGCCGCCGACGAACAATACTATTTTAGTGGCGGACTCTGAATACACGTCTCATGTTACGCAGGACAAATATACGCAAAGAGCCTTTAAACCGGAATGCTCTAGAGAGCTTGTCTTCGTATATGATAAAAATTACCGTCAAGCCCTTGGTCTGGTGCCAGCTGGCCACAGGATGTCAGTTCTTGATGAAATTGCAGCTCTTTTTCACGCTGCATCAAGTCTGAGCGCAGAAGGCAAAAATCCAAGGGAAGTATTGAATGATCCACTATTTGATTATCATGCGCGCTATCCTTACCTATGGATGCATAGCCATGTGGCTTTGCGCGCACCAAAGGGCTCTAAAAATTTCGACAAACGTAGGGAAACAGATTCCCAAGGAAGAATTTATTATCTTGGCGATTATGTGGTGGGAGATAAGATTATAGCTGAAGGCGTACCTATACCGCAGGGCGACGGAAGAGTCGTCGTCGAATTGAACCGACCATTAAGAATTGCTGCTGTTGTATCAGACGGCAATGAACCGCAACATACAACCCATTGGCATTTTGACCCTAGCCTACAAGAAGTTGCTGTCCGGCTCTACGGCCGCTGTTCCGATATGCGCGACTGGTGTCTGCACTTGTCTGCCGACATCAGGCGTTCGTACTCGGGTTCGAGCGCTTCATTCCGCCTGTTCAGGGGTCTGCTTGAAGAAGTTCCGCTTCCGACTGTTGAATATTTTGTCAAAGATCCGTAAAGCTTCAGTGCGGCAACCAGTTCCTGAAAGAGCTGGAAATATGAATTCGCCGATTCTGTGCACAGCCGTTTCACTTTCTTTTAAATCTTTCATCATCAATACCTTATCAACGCCTTTGTAGAATAAAATTGCAGCGTGAAAGGAGCCTGCCCCGCCTACCCCCTCCCACTCCTGTCGTCCGGGCCGCTAGGCAGGAACGCTGGGGATTGCGCTTTAGTTGCTTTCCCGTCGATCAGGGGCAACACAATCTCCACTAAGTTCTGCAACGTGCTGTTGCCGTACCAGGACGAGGCTTATATTGTGGTTGCGGGCCCCATTTTCTGTAGTCTTGTTCATAGCGTGTTGAGATCCTTTCCGACCGGGCCGGAATCTTCGATCGGGTATCCTCGTCAGATGCCCTCAGGATGACGGGGTGGTGGTGGCCGCGCCGAGGTGGGAGAAGAAGCGGCGGGCGCGGGAGAGGTCGAGAGAGATTTGGGAGCGGAGGGCGTCGGGCGAAGGGAATTTGCGTTCGTCGCGGAGACGCTGCCAGAAGTGAACTTCCATTGGGCCGGAAGTAACAACCTCTGAAAAATCGAAGAGGTGGGATTCGACGGCGAGAGTTTGGCCGTTGAAAGTGGGGCGGACACCGACGTTGGTGGCGGAGCGATAAGTGCCGCTGCCGAGACGTGTTTCCGTGGCGTAGACGCCCATGCCCGGGAGAAGCTCTTGCTCGGGGGCGAGATTGAGCGTGGGGAAGACGAGCTTGGCGCCGGTGCCGGTGCCGGGGCGGACGTGGCCAGTGAGGACGAACGGGCGGCCGAGAAGTCGGGCGGCGCGACTGACGCGTCCGGCGCGGATGTGGGTGCGGATGGCGGTGCTGGAGACGACTTCGCGGCGACAAATCACGGGTGGAACCAAGCCGACATGGAAGCCGTGTTGGCGGCCGAGGCGGGAAAGCAGGGCGACGTCGCCCAACTGGCGATGGCCAAAGCGGAAGTTTTCGCCGACAAGAATGGCGCGCATGGAGAGCTGGTCGAGGAGGATGCGGATGAAGTCTTCGGGGGAGTGGCGGGAGAGTTCGAGGTCGAAGCGAAGGACGAGGACAGCGTCGAGGCCAGCCTGATCGAGACGTTCGAGACGCTGGGCAAGCGTGCAAATTTGCGGCGGGGCCTCGGCGGGGCGAAGGACTTTCAGAGGCAGCGGGTCGAAAGTAACGGCGGCGGCGACGGTGGAGGTGGCGCGAGCGTGTTCGAGGACGCCGCGCAAGATTTTCTGGTGGCCGATGTGAACACCGTCGAAATTGCCGATGGTCAACGTAGTGGCGCCGCGAGCGGGCCCGTAGCGCGCACGCCATTCACCGGGAGAGTGGAAGACGGCGCAAGGCATCAGGTGCATACCTCGAAGGTCAGGCCGTCGTAGGCCAACTGAACGTGGGGGAAGCCTAGGCGGGTGAGACGCGCGTTGGTTTCTTCGTGGGGGAGATCGTGAGCGATGTGAGTGAACCAGGCACGGCGAGGGGCAAGGTCGGAAACGATCGAGAGGGCCTGCTCGACGGTGAGATGCATGGGGTGGGGGTCGTCGCGGAGAGCGTCGAGAATCAGGTCGTCGAGATCGAGAAGCAAAGGACGAGAGGAGTCGGGGAGGGCGGAGAAGTCAGTGAGATAAGCGGCGCGACCTACGCGGAAGCCGAGAATCTGTTGATCGCCGTGGATGAGGGGGATGGGGATGAAGTGGGCGGAGTCCGAGGCCAGGGGATCGAAAGGGCCGGAGATGGTGTGGAGGGTGACCTGGGGAATGGTGCTGAGGGAGGGAAGACCGTCGAAGACGTAGGCAAAGGTGCGGCGGAGGATGGCCTGGGTGTCGTCGGAGGCGAAGACGGGCATGGAAGATTTTTGGCGCATGTTGAAGGGGCGGATGTCGTCGAAGCCAAGGATGTGGTCAGCGTGCGCGTGGGTGAAGACCAGAGCGTCGAGGCGCTTGAGGCCGGCGCGAAGAGCCTGCGAGCGGAAGTCGGGAGTGGTGTCCACGACGACGTTGCGGCCGGCATGTGTGACGAGAAGGGAGGCACGAGTGCGGTTGTCGCGCGGGTCGGAGGAGCGGCAGACGCGGCACTCGCAGCCGAGCGAGGGAACGCCCATGGAGGTGCCGGAGCCGAGAACGGTAAGGCGGAGAGAGCCAGCAGGGTCGGGCATGGCGCGTCAGGCCTTGCCCTTGGCCTGCTCTTTCATGGCCTGAGCTGCAGCCTTGTTCATTTCGAGGTAACTCATTTTGAGCTGGCCGAGAAGGTCGAGGAGGAGACTTTCCTCGTCGGGGGCAAGATTACCGAGAGTTTTTTCGCGGAGAGCGTCGAGCATGTCGATCATCTCGCGGGCGCCCTCGAGGTCGAGCATGGCCTGGCCGGTGCGGGGGTCGGCATAACCGCCAAGCATCATGGCGGCGTTGCGGGCGATGAAGTCCACGAGAAGCTGGAAGCTGCGCAGGGGTTTGGGGGCGTCGGCGGCAGGGACGGGAGCGGCGCCGGGAGAGGAAGTGGTGGCCGCCGGGGCAGTGTTGGCGGCTTTGATGGCGGCAGCGGTTTCCTCCTTGCGCTGCTCGTTGGCGATGGCGTCAGGACGCAGCTCGCCTTCGGGAGTGAAAAGGCGGCGGTCAACGACCTTGATGGAATTGTCGTGCTTTTCGTCAGCCAAGAGTGGACCCTCAGTGAGAACAGATGAGAATAAATGAAGGAGTAAGTCTAGCACTGGGGGCCAAGAGGGACAAGCAAAGGAGGATTGAGTCATTTGGTCATTGAGCCATTGAAGATTTTGGAGAAGCTGCATGTGCGCAGGAAAGCGAGGCGGGCTTGTCAATTGAGAGGGCGGAACGTAGAGTGTACGGCGACTCGAGGAGAAATGAAGAAGAGATGAGGGGCGGGAAAAAGAAGGCGAGAAGGAGCGATGTCGCGAGAGATCGTGCTGTTGGGAAGACGACTGGAAAGCGAACGCGGAGGGAATCTTTCCGGCAGGGCCGGAATCTTCGATCGGCCCGACCAAAAGCGTCGGGGCTCAGAATGACAGCGCGCAGCCCAAGAAAGCGGGATGGGGCGGGGGAGTGGTTCGAGAGGCTGGTGGAGCTGCAAGCGAGGCTGCGAGGGAAGGATGGGTGTCCGTGGGACCGCGAGCAGACGCATGAGTCGCTGAGGACCTACCTGGTAGAAGAGACGTACGAGGTCCTGGAGGCGCTGGAGTCGGGCGATGACGCCAAGATTGCAGACGAGCTGGGGGACTTGCTGCTGCAAATTGTGTTTCATGCGCAATTGGCGCGGGAGGCGGGGCGGTTTGACATGGCCGAGGTGATCGAGCGAATCCACACGAAGTTGGTGCGGCGGCACCCGCACGTGTTTGGCGATGCGGCGGCCAAGACGTCGGCACAGGTGTTGAAGAACTGGGAGCAGTTGAAGAAAGAAGAAAGACAAGCGGAGAACAGGGGGAAGAGGGACGCAGAGGGATTCTTTCCGGCAGGGCCGGAATCTTCGATCGGCCCGACAAAAAGCGCCGAACCTCAGAATGACAACACCGGCGAGGGCGGGGAGAAAGAGGCGTCGGTGCTGGATGGAGTGCCGCGGACGCTGCCGGCGCTGCTGGAGGCGTACCAGTTGACGCGAAGGGCGGCGAATGTGGGGTTTGATTGGGAGAACATCGAGGGTGTGCTGGAGAAGTTAAAAGAGGAGGCGGAGGAGTTGCGGTTGCAGTTGCAAGAGAAAAGAATCAACACAGAGGTCACAGAGGCACTGAGGACACAGAGAAGAGTCGAGGAGGAGATTGGGGATTTGCTGTTTGTGGCGGTGAATGTGGCGAGATTTCTGGGGGCGGACCCGGAGATCGCGTTGAAGAAGGCGAACCGGAAGTTTGCCGCGCGATTTCGCGAGGTGGAACGCAGGGCGGCGAGGCAAGGGAAGAAACTGTCGGAGATGAAGATGGAGGAGATGGAGGAGTTGTGGCAAGCGGTGAAAGAGAGGGAGTAGGGAGCCGGGAGTAGGGGAGTGGGGAGATTGAGACATTGGGTCATTAAGCCATTTGTCCATTGAGAGGTTGGCTGAATTGGAGATTGCACGGCCGGGTTTGCTGATCGCCGGCAAAGGAGCCGCGGAGGAGATGAGTGGAGAAGTGGCGAGCGGTGAGTCCAGTGCGATGAGTGGGAAAAGAACAGCGGCAGGGACGGTCGAGGTGCGGCGGTGCCGGGGGCTAGAGGAGTTTGAGGAGTGCATGAAGATTGAGGTGGCGGTGTGGGGCGAGTCTGACTTGCACGTGCCGCTGCCGATGTATGTGGTGGCCGCAGAGACCGGCGGGCAGGTGCTGGGGGCGTTCTTTCAAGGGAGGATGATTGGATTCACGATGGCGCTGGCGGGGGTGAAGGACGGGCGGCCGATCCTGCACTCGCACATGACCGCGGTCGTGCTGGAGTTTCGCGATCGAGGTGTGGGTCGAAGGCTGAAGCTCCTGCAGAGGGAGGATGCGCTGGCGCGGGGGATACAGTTGGTGGAGTGGACCTTTGACCCGCTGGAGATTAAAAACGCGCACTTCAACCTGGTGCGGTTGGGGGCAGTGGCGCGGCGTTACATCCCGAATTGCTACGGCATCACTTCGAGCCCGCTGCACGGAGGGCTGCCCACGGACCGGTTGATGGCGGAGTGGGAACTGGAGAGCGACCGGGTGAAAGAAGCGGTCAGCCGTCAGCCAACAGGGGTCAGCAAAAAGGTATCGAGGACCGATGATGTGCGAATCTTTGTGCCCGCGGATGTTGCCAGGATGCGCGAGGCGGAGCCGGAAAAGGCTGCGAGAGTGCAGCGGGAGATTTGCGAGCAGTTTCAGAAGTGGTTTGCGAAGGGGTATGCGGCGGTGGGGTTCGAGCTGGGCGGTGAAGGCGGCCGCTACATCCTGGAGCGCTGAGAGAAGAGAAAGGATTTAACGCAGAGGTCGCGGAGGCGCAGAGGACACAGAGAAGAGATGAAGATAGGGCGAATGACGCTGCGGGAAGTGCGGATGCGGCTGGTGAAGCCGTTTGAGACGAGTTTTGGGGTGTTACACGAGCGGCAGATTCTGCTGGTTGAAGCGGAGGTGGACGGGACGAGTGGATGGGGAGAGACGGTGGCGGGAGAAACGCCGTTCTATTCGCCGGAGACGGTGGAGACGGCCTGGCATGTGACGCGGGCGTTTATCTGGCCGATGTTGAAGGGCAGGGAGTTTCAGTCGGCGTCGGAAGTGCGGGGCCTCATGGGAAAGATTCGCGGGCACAACATGGCCAAGGGCGGCGTCGAGGCGGCGGTCTGGGATGCGGAGGCGAAGATCAAGGGTCAGCCATTGTGGAAGATGCTGGGAGGGGTGAAGGAGGAGATACCGTGCGGGGTGTCGATCGGGATCAAGCCGTTTGTCGAGGAGTTGATTACGACAGTGGGGCAGGAGCTGGAGGCCGGGTATCAGCGGATCAAAATCAAGATCAAGCCCGGATGGGATGTTCAGCCGGTAGCGCGGCTGAGGGAGAAGTACCCGCGGATCCGGTTGATGGTGGATGCGAATTCGGCGTACCGGATGGAGGACTGGGAGGCGCTGAAGCGGCTCGAGGCGTATTACCTGATGATGATTGAGCAGCCGCTAGGGTGGGACGACTTGTACTCGCACGCGGAGCTGCAGAAGAAGTTGGAGACGCCGATCTGCCTCGACGAGTGCATCCACACGGAAGAGCACACGCGGGCGGCAATCGAGTTGGGGGCGTGCCGGATTATCAATCTCAAATTGGGCCGTGTGGGCGGGTACACGCCGGCAAGGCGGATCCATGATCTGTGCCAGAACCGCGGCGTGCCGGTGTGGTGCGGGGGAATGCTGGAAAGCGGCATCGGGCGGGCCCACAACATTGCGCTCTCAACGCTGCCGAATTTCTCCCTGCCGGGAGATGTGTCGGCAAGCAAGCGGTACTGGACCCAGGACATCATCGAGCCGGAAGTTGAGGTGAGCCGACAGGGGACGATTCGAGCGCCGGCAGGGCCGGGAATCGGGTATGAGCCGGTGAAGGAGCGGATCGAGAAGCTGACGGTGAATCGCGAGGTGCTGGAGTAGAGCGTGAGCGAGGTAGCAGAGATCGTTGAGGACCGGGGCGAGGTGCAGCGGCCGTCGGCGCTGAAACTGGGGGTGTGGATTGGGCTGATGCTCGTGATGTGGGCGGTGAATTTTGTGGTGGCAAAGGTGGGATTGCAGCACCTGGACGTGTTTACGCTGGCGGCGTTTCGCGTGGAGCTGGCGGCGATCATGCTGGGAGTGATGTTGTGGGCCAAGCAGGCAAGAGTGGGCGGCGGCAGAAAGCTGGAGAAAGGCGACCTGTGGACGTTTGCCTACCTGGGGTTTTTTATGGCGGCGGTGAACCAGATGTGCTTCACCATCGGGCTGAACTACACGTCGGTGGGGCATGCGTCGCTGATAATCGGGACGGGGCCGATCCTGGTGTTGTTGCTGGCGTGGGCGCAAGGGTTGGAGCGCCTGACGGTGCTGAAGGTGACGGGTATGGCGCTGTCGTTTGCAGGTGTGACGGTGCTGGCAGCAGAGGAAGGACTCAGCCTGCGCAGCGGGAGATTGTTGGGGGATGTGATTACGCTGGCGGGGTCGGTGGGATTTGCGTGCTATGCGGTGTGGGGGAAGAAGGTGGCGGCGAAGTACGAAACGCTGCAGATGAACGCCTACAATTACTTTGCCGGAGCGTTGATCGTGCTGCCCTTGGCGGTGTGGCAGGCGGTGCAGATGACGCGAGAAGGAAGCTGGGGTGCGGTGGGCTGGCAAGGATGGGCGGCGATGGTGTATATGGCGGCATTCGCGTCGGTGGTGGCGTACTTGATCTACTACTGGGCGCTGCGGTACCTGGCGGCGTCGAGGCTCTCGGCGTTCAGCTACCTGCTGCCGGTAATGGCAACGTGTCTGGGGTTGCTGCTGCTGCCGGAAGAACGAGTGACGGGCCACCTAGTCGGGGGAGGGGCGCTGGTGCTCGTCGGGGTGTACCTGGCGGAGGTGCACCGCAGGGGAGTGAAGCTGGGAGACAATGAGGAGTAATAGAAAATGTCTGGGAGTTAATGGAATGAGTTGAAAGTTGAAGGTACAAAGTTAAAGAGTTTAAGCGAGGTGATGGAAGCCGACTTAAAGTTGCTGCGAAGCTCATGTGAAATGTAGGCTTGGTCGGATCATTTGAAGTCGAGATCCTTCAGCGACCCTCATCGGGTCGCTTCAGGATGACGGAAAGGGCCGGGGCGAGGATCAGTAGAGGAGCGGGGCGGGGATGAGCGGAGGAGAGGGGAAATGATGAGCGGGGGAGAGAAAAAGAGAGTGGCGGTGATCCCGGGAGACGGGATTGGGGTCGAGGTGACGGCCGAGGCTGTCAAGGTGTTGCGAGCGGCGGCTGCGGCGGGAGGGCGGACGCTTGAGACGACGGAGTTCGATTGGGGCGCGGAAAAGTATTTGCGAGAGGGAGTGACGCTGCCGACCGGGGCAGAGGAGATGCTGCGGCGCGAGTTTGACGCGATTTTGCTGGGAGCGATGGGCGACCCACGGGTGCCGTCGAACCAGCACGCGGCGGACATTTTGCTGGGCCTAAGGAAGAAGCTGGACCTGTATGCGAATGTGCGGCCGGTGGAGCTGATTGACAAGCGTTTGACGCCGCTGAAGGACTGCACCGAAGCGGACGTGCGGTTTGTGGTGATCCGGGAAAATACGGAAGGCGCGTACGTGGGAATGGGAGGGAATTTCAAGAAAGGCACGAAAGACGAGATTGCAATTCAAGAAGATGTGAACACGTGGAAGGGAGTGGAGCGGATTTTGAGGTATGCGTTTGAGTATGCAAGGGCGCACG
>Ga0247727_10015332_pt1 | contig 12585 bp, 13 predicted proteins | sample WisWelCaveWW1625_FD_202498 | JGI IMG/M metagenome (GOLD analysis project Ga0247727, IMG submission 202498) | Biofilm microbial communities from Wishing Well Cave, Virginia, United States - WW16-25 | ecosystem: Environmental > Aquatic > Deep subsurface > Groundwater > Cave microbial mat | place... | reverse complement strand
CGGCTGGCCGAAGTCGCGTCAACTCTTGACGCTGAAATCATCGTCAACGTGCAGGGCGACGAGCCGCTCATCGAGCCCGCGACGATCGAGGCAGCCATCACGCCGCTCGTCGCGGACGATTCGATTGTGATGAGCACGACGAGCGAGCCGATCGAATCGGCGGCGGATGTCGTCAACCCGAATGTCGTCAAGGTCGTGACGGATGCAGACGGGTTTGCACTCTATTTTTCGCGCAACCCGATCCCGTTTCCGCGCGCGGCGGCGGCGGCGCACGGTTCGGTGGAAGCGGCGCTGCGGGTGCGCCCCGAATTGCTCGCGCTTTACGCAAAACATACCGGGATGTACGTCTATCGGCGCGACTTCCTGCTCACCTACGCCAGGCTGACGCCCACGCCGCTCGAACAGATGGAGTTGCTCGAACAACTGCGCGCGCTCGAAAACGGCTACAAAATCAAGGTCGTTCGCGTAACTCATCGTTCGATCGGGGTGGATACGCTGGAGGATTTGGAAACGGTGAGAAATCTGCTAGACTGCGCCTGCTAAAAATCCAGTTCACAATTCGAACATATATTACCCGCATCAGGTCGCTTGTGCGTTGTGGGGTGTCGGCGCGCAAGCTGAGCGGTGCAACTCGATCACAAGTGTATACAAATTCAAAAGGAGCATCGCCCATGCCGGCCCGTGAGATTCTTCAATTGGGAAACCCCGAGCTCTGGCGACCGTCCGCCCCGGTCGCGAGCCTCCAGTCGCCCCAGACGCAGGAGATCATTGCCGACCTGGCCACGACGCTCGGCGAATTCCGCCAGCGCAATGGGTATGGCCGCGGCATCGCGGCGCCGCAGATCGGCGCGCATCGGCGGATCATCTTCGTCGAAGTCGGCGAAGCCATGCCGATGATCAATCCACAGATCGTTCGCGCCAGTCGCGAGAAGATGGAGTTGTGGGATGATTGTTTTTCGTTTCCCGGGCTGATGGTACGGGTTCGCCGCCACGTCGAGGTGGATGTCAGTTATACCGACGATCGTGGCGAGCAGCGCGTGATCAAAGCGCGCGGCGATCTTTCCGAACTGCTGCAACACGAAATTGATCACCTCGACGGCATTCTCGCCACCGACCGCGCGATTGATTCCAGGAGCCTGGCCTTGCGAAACGTCGTGAAATGAAATCACGATGGACGCTAAACTCGAAGCCTGAGTATTTCTTCGAGTCGCGTCGTTTCGAAACGAGAGGAAGGCTGCCGTCACGCGATGGCAGCCTTCCCGCTTTTACTGGCGCTTTTCGGCGTTTGGAGCGATGCCCGGGTTCTTCGCGGAAGCCTCGATGACCAAAACCTCCGGCAGGATTGAAGACCGCTGTGCGATGCGGCGGCGCTCCTGCTCCTCTTCGGCCTCGGCCTGGAAGATGATCTCTTCGATGCTCATCATGGCGCCTCCTTGCTGTGTGCCGGCGAAGCGCGCCAGATAGTCGTCGGGTTTGATCTCGGCGGCACGCGAGATGTGCGGCGTGACGGTGATGACGATGTCGCTGTGGCTGTTGGTCTGCCTGGGCGTTGAGAACAGACGGCCCAGAATCGGGATCATCCCGATCACTGGGATCGTGGCGCGACTGTCGCCTTTGTTGTCCTGTTTGACGGAGGCGACCACGGCCGTGACGCCGTCCTGCACCCGCGAGATCGTCGTCAGCGATCGCTTCGTGAACGACGGCGTCAGCGTGGCGTCGGCGGCGGAGGCTTCCACGTTGCTCGATTCGAGCTTCATCTTCACCTGCACATAACCTTCGTTGGTGATCGTGGGCGTGACGTCAATCACCAGACCGACGTCGCGGTATTGAATGTTGTCCACCGTGTAACCGTTCGCCGCCGCGCCGGTGGCGGTCCCGGTCGCGACGCCGCCGAGGTAACTCGAGCCGAGGCGGACCGGCACGCTGCGCCCGACGACGGTCTGGTTCTGTTCGCCGTCCAGCGCGTGGATTTGCGTGCTGGCGAGCAATTTCGAGGAGCCTTTCGATTGCAACAGACTGAGGCTGGAAGGCGGCAGGCCGATGATCGTGCCGAGGCTGCCGCCGACGCCGAGCAGGCTGCCCGCGAGCGCCGAAACGCCTGCCTGCCCCAAACCGCCCAGGTTGCCGAGCGAAGCCGACGTGCCGGTCGTGACCGTCACCGGATTGCCGCTCGAATCGTACGTCGTTCTCGTCACCGCCAGGCCGCTCGTCGCCAACTGGTTGCCGATCTCGAGCGAAGTGGAGTTGGAGACTTCGTAGATGTTCACGTCGAGGATCACTTCCGCGCGGTTCTTGTCGAGACTGTCGATCAGCGACCGCGCGACCGCGAGTTCGGCGGCGGTGGCGCGCACGATCAGCGCGTTGAGCTGCTTGCTGACGTGGACCTGGCGCTGCGAGCCGAGGCTGGCTTGCACGATACCGCGAGTTTCGTTCAGGTCGGCGTTGCTCAAGTAGAAGGTTTTGATCAGCAGCTTCTCCATTCGCAGCCGGTTTTGCAGGTTGTCCGCGTAAATTACGATGGTGCGCCGGTCGGGCTGCTCGAAGATGAGTTTGTTTTGCAGCAGGACCATGTCCAGAACCTTGGCCAGCGTGACGTCGTTGAGCGTGAGCGAGTATTTGGCGACGTCTTTGAACGACTCGTCGAAGATGACATTGAGGCCGAGCTGGCGCGCGAGGTTCTCGATCACCACCTTGAGGCTCGTGCCTTCGCGGTATTCGATCCGATGCATCAGATCATCTTTGGAGAGGCGCGGGGGTGTGCGAATTTCGTTGCCGGACTGCACGAGGTTGCCGGTGCGCGGATTGTAAGGCGCGGCCTTGCCCAGGCCCTCCTGCGCGCGCTGTTGTTCGAGCATGCGCATCATCTTGACGCGCGCCGTCTCGTTCGTCCGATCGTAGCCGTAGGCGCGGGCATACGCGTTGTAGGCGGAGGCAAAATCGCCTTTGGCTTCGAGCAGATCGGCGCGCGCAATGAACATCAGCGAGGCCATCTGCGCGGCGCGCAGCAGGCGCAACCGGTATTCGGCGTTGCCGGGATCCTCGCCCACGGCCAGGGCATAGCGTTCGGCGGCCAGGTCCCACTGTTCGGAACTTTCGTGTTTGACGCCTTCTTCGAAATATTTCTTCCCGGCTTTGCCTCCGGCAAAGGCAATTGGTGGAAAAATCAAGCAAATGATGAGCAAGGCCGCAAGCGGCGCGCGGAAAGTCGAATCTGTTTTCATCCCAGCACTTCTCCAAATCATGTACGCGCCTGCATTGGGCCGCGTTGATTGTGTTCTGTTTCAGGGGGGCGCCGGACATAACGCTTGCATCGGCGTTTGGTTCCATTGCTTATTCAAGCGGTTCGGTGATGGAAACAATGGACGGCAAAAAGGGCAAAGGGAGACAAAAAAGACAAAACTTGCCTTTTTTGCTGCCCTTTGTTTTCTCTTCCGCGAGACTGTTCGGGCAATGTCTCCTGTCGTCAGGTTACTTGACGTTGAGCGAAACGGTGTTGGCCGTCTTGCTATCCGCAGTGAAGACCAGATCAACATTGCCGCGTCCGGCCAGAGAGCGCGGGATGCGAATGTTGGCTTGATCAAGGCCCGTCAATGTCCCTTGCGCGCCGGCAAAGGTCACATCGGCTGCCGTGCCGCCGATCGTGGCCGTGACGGCGGAGAGCGACGATCGATTGCGGAAACCGGCGCCGAATGGGATCAGAAAGACTTGATCAGTCGTTGCGCCGAGATCGATCGGGACAGCCTCGAACTGGTTGGTCGCCGAATTGAGTTGCACCGCCGGCTCGAAGGTCTGCGTGCCGTCCGCTTTCGCTCGCAGGACGACCGCCGCCGCGACGCCCTGTCCGTTGGCGTTGGCGGCAAACAGCGCGGGCGCGACCGAAGCGATCGTGGCGACGCCCTGCCCGACCGCCGTGCCGCTTCGCAGCACGTAGATCACCGCCGTGCCCGCGCTCGTGCCGGACGGAATCTGGAAATTGATTTGCGTGGGCGAGGCGAAGAAAAGTCCCGCGTTGCGCCGGGTCCCGGCTGCATCGAGCACGACGACTTGCACGCCGCCAAGCTCCGTCGGCAGTGTCGCCGTGGTTGCGGAGGCCGTGCTCGTGGCCAGGCTCGTGCCGAAGAGCGCGCCGATCCCTTCGGGCGAGAGCGCCCCCGTGAAACTGGCCGCCGAGACCGAAGAGATTCCCGCCACGGAATCCGGCACGTTCGCCACGCCGACGGTGTAGCTGGTCGTATATCCGCCTGCTCCATCCGAAGTCAGGCTGAGCAAATCGCGCTGCCGCCGCTTTGGGCGATGCCGTCGTTGCTGTTGCGCATGTTGCGCGCGCCTCGGGTGTTGTACGGCGCTTGCGTGAAGACCTGGTCGGTCAGCGTGTCGTCAAAGACGAGTTGTGAGATGAATTGATAGGTCCGCGTCGCGCCGGCGAAAAGGCGGACTTGATAGTGGATATGCACCGTTCGGCCGCTATACCAGCCCGGATAGATCGTTGTGAATTCCACCACGCCGTTGCTGTCGGTAATCTGATAGCCGCGCAGGAATTTCTGCCCGATGTTGTTGGGATTGCCCTGTCCGCTGACATCGGAATATCCGCCCGTCGCGTCGGTCTGCCAGATGTCCACGAAAGCTCCGGCGAGCGCCGTGCAAGCGCTGCCGCTCACCTTGCCCACGTTGAATTTGATCTTCAGCGGCACGCCGGCTTTCACCGTGCCATTGGAGGGGTCCGTTCGAATGTCGGAACGGTTGAGCAATTCATCCACGAAGAAGGGGCCTTCAGTCAGCGCCGGCCGGGTGACGCAGCTCAGCTGGCTCACGTCCCAGACTGGGCGCGGCGCGGGAGCAAACAGGGCATTACGCAACAGGTTGGGCAACCCGCCGGTTTCAGCGAGCGGGCCTGCATTTCCCGCCAGACGTAGCCCCTGCGCGGAATCGCTTCTCCAATCCACGAGGGCCATCATTCCCGCCGCACCCATCGCTTGAATTGCTTCCCGCCGCGTCGGCAAATTGCTTTGTGATCGATCAGTATCTTTTTTGGTCGTCATAAACTCATCCTTTGTTTTGAATTACGCCGATTGCGGCTGTCATCCGCCAGCCGCTCGTGTCGTGAGCCGGGGGAGGTAAGCGTTGTCGTGGAATTTACCTGCATCAGGTATACAGGCGCCTGGTGCGGAGAGTTCCACGAAGTTGAAGCTCTAAAATAGCTCCGCCCTTTATCGTGGTTATGCCGTAACAGCGCATCGCTGCTTGGCACGATCAAGCTAGCAGATGGAAACGCGTTTGTATGTCGAGTTTTGTCAGAACCGTCTTCACATTTCTTCACATTTCCGCGGCGGCGGCTTGTGCTACAGTGCCGGCGCAGTGGTGAAACGTTCGTAGTCCCGCCTTCAGGCGGAATTGTTCGATTACGAGCGATTCCGCCTGAAGGCGGGACTACGAACGATTTTTCCGAGGAGCTTATCTGAAGCATGGAACGAATTCTCGTGATTGACGACGATACGGAGATGTGCGACTTGGTCGCGGAGTATCTGGAGCCGGATGGCTTCGCGGTCGAAGCGGTCAACCACCCGGAGCGCGGCCTGGATCGCGCGCTCGGCGGCGAACACGCGTTGATCGTGCTGGATGTGATGATGCCCGGCATCAATGGCTTCGAGGTGTTGCGCCGCCTGCGCGCCAGTTCGCGCGTGCCCGTGCTGATGCTGACGGCGCGCGGCAGCGATGTGGATCGCATCGTCGGGCTGGAACTCGGCGCCGATGATTACCTGCCGAAGCCATTCAATCCCCGCGAGCTGGTCGCGCGCATTCACGCCATTCTGCGACGCACGAGGCCCGCTCCCGCCGAAACAGAATCGCCCGGTCGCCTCGTGGTCGGAGATGTGGAGCTGGATTCGAGCGCGCGCACAGTGTGGCGCAACGGCGAGAAGGCAGACCTCACGTCGGCGGAGTTCGATCTGCTCCTGGTCTTGTTGCAGTCGGCGGGCAACGTAGTTTCGCGCGAGGAATTAAGCCAAACGGTCCTCGGCCGTGAATTCAACCCGCTGGATCGCAGCATTGACACGCACGTCAGCAACCTGCGCAAAAAGCTCGGCGTGGAGATGAACGGCGTCGAGCGCATCAAATCGGTGCGCGGCGTCGGTTACATCTATGCGAAACCGGGCGGCGAATAACGCCCCGCTATGCAAACGCTCTTCTTCAAAATCTTCGGCTGGTTCTGGGCCGCGATGGCGTTCATCATCCTGAGCGTATTCCTGGTCACGTGGCTCACGCTGCGCCCGCGGACGCGCGGCGAACGGCGAAATCCATTCGCCGTTTTCGGGATCGAGGCCGCGCGGGTTTACGAACGGGAAGGACAAGCCGGGCTGGCCGCGCATCTGGCGTTCCTCGATCAGCACTTCACCTATCCGACTTTCCTGCTCGATGACCAGGGCAACGAACTTTCCGGTCGCACGGTCGCGGCTGAAATCAAAGCAGCAGCAAGCCGCGTCGAACATGGAACAGCTCTCCCGCCGCCGCGAGAAGGCAGATTTTTTGCCGCGCCCGTGCAAGGACCAAGCGGCCGTCGCTATATCTTCGTGACGGAACAGCCCGAACCGCCGCCGGGATGGTTTTCCGCGACGCCACGGGGATTGGCCGCGCAAATCCTGGTGATTTTGTTGTCTGCCGGCCTGGGCTGTTATCTGCTGGCGCGGTATCTGACGGCGCCGATCGTGCAGTTGCGCGACGCGACGCGAAAGCTGGCGGCCGGCGATTTGACGGCGCGCGTCGGCGCGTCCATCGGTGAACGGCGGGATGAAGTCACGGAACTGGGACGCGATTTCGACCGGATGGCCGAGCGGATCGAATCGCTACTCAACGGGCAGCAGCGCTTGCTCGGCGACATTTCGCACGAACTGCGTTCGCCGCTGACGCGGCTCAACCTGGCGCTCGGCGTCGCCCGGCGACGCGCGGGCGACGGGGCCGCCAAAGCGCACGACCGCATCGAACGCGAGGCCGAGCGATTGAATGAATTGATCGGGCAATTGCTGACGTTGACCGAACTGGAAAGCGGCGAGCAAGCCATTAAACGCGAGCCGATCCATCTTGCCGACTTGATCGCCACCATCGCCGCGGATGCCGAGTTCGAAGCTCACAATCTCAATCGCGCCGTCCAGGTCGCCGCGGCGGCGGATTGCGCCGTGAATGGCGATGAATGGCTGCTGCGCAGCGCGATCGAGAACATCGTCCGCAACGCCATCCGTCATACCGCCGAAGGAACCACCGTTGAAATCACTCTCTCCTGCCAGCGCCCCGCAATCATCATCCGCGTGCGCGATCACGGCTCCGGCGTTCCGGCGGAAGCGCTCACGCAACTGTTTCGCCCCTTTTACCGCGTGGACGACGCACGCGACCGGCAAGCCGGCGGCACGGGCTTGGGACTGTCGATCACCGAGCGCGCGATCAAACTGCACGGCGGGAGCGTGCAAGCCAGCAATGCGTCCGATGGCGGTTTGATCATCGAACTGCGCCTGCCTGCGGTTGAGACTTGACCGAATCCCCGTCAGCGACCCGCGAGGGACAGCCGGAACGCGGCCATCTCTTCGCCGTTGCGAACCAGCAATTGGTCGCCGACCAGCACCGGGTGATTCCAGGTCTTGCCCTCGATTGCCTTGAAGCGTGCGACCTCCGTGAACTGATCAGCGGTCGCTTTGACCAGCGCCAGATCGCCCTCCTCCGACAGCACCAGCAGCAAATCCTGGTCGGGCAACAGGATGATTTGGCCGTGGCCGTAGCGTCCACCCTTCCATTTGCGCTTGCCGTCTTCGAGAGCGATGCACGCGAGGATGCTGCCGTCGAAGCCGAAGGCATGGCCCTTGTGAACGACGAAATCATTGAAGTAGGGCTTCAGTCCGTTCGACGTCCAGCGCTCTTCGACGCTCCATCCACCGGAGCCGTGCGCGACAGCGAGGCTGCGCGTGCCGTTTGCCGCAAGTCCAGAGCCGCTGCCAAGCAGGACGTTGCCTCCCGCGATCACGGCCGGCTGCACGATGCCGTCGCCCGCCCACTCGTGTTTCCAGAGCAGCGCGCCGTCAGCCGGGGCAACACTGATCGCGCCGGTTGTGTTCAGCAGCAGGATCTGCGCGACGCCGTCAATCGTCGAAAGATGCGGCGAGCTGTAGCCAGAGTCGCCAGCCGGGCCTTGCCAGCGCGGATTGCCGGTGGCGCGGTCATAGGCGGCGAGCACGCCGGAGGTGGCGACGATGACCGTGTTGCCATTGACCAGCGGCGAACTCGCAAAGCCCCAGCCCGGAAGCTTCGCACCGGTGTCGGACGCCGCGTTGCGCGACCAGACGACGGAGCCATTGCGGGCGTCGAGCGCGTTCAGGATTCCGGTGGCGCCCAATGTGTAGACGCGCCCTTTGCTCAAGGTCGGCGTTCCGCGCGGACCGGCGCCGGCATTCGACTCCCAGAACCGGGCCGCATCGCGGTGTCTCCACACCGGCTCGCCAGTCGTCAGGTTGTAGCAAGAAACGAGTTCGTCCTCGCCGCGCTGCTCCTGGGTGTAGACGAGATCGCCCCGGACCGCGAAGGACGACCAGCCCGGCCCGATTTTCTTGCGCCACAACTCGACCGGCGGCGACTTCGCCCAGTCGGTCTCGATCCGCACGGCGCGAACGATGCCGTCGCGCGCCGATCCGCGAAAGCCGGGCCAGTCGGCGTGCGGTTTCGCTGCTTCCGGAACGACAGGGGGTGGAGCCGGCTCTTCGCCAGCCTTGGCCGGAATCGTCTCTTCAGGCTCAGGAGTTGTGGCAATTGCCAGAGCCGATGCGGGAGGCGCAGGCGCGTCGCTCGTTTGGGTCAGAAGCCGTTCTTCGGGAGACTTCGTCCAACGCCAGTGGAGATCCGACGCGGCATCGCCGGTCATGCCGCCCGTCCGCAGGAGCGTGAATGCTCCGCACGCGAGCAGGATGGCGGCAACCACAAGCGCGCGCCGAGGCCCGCTGGAAAAGCGACGGCCGGCTGCCACCGCGGCAACCAACGCGAGGCTCACAACAGGGAGGGCGAAGATGGGAAGCATCATTCCCATCATTCCGTTCGCAATGGACTGGTGAACGACGAGCTTTGTCGCGAGCACCGCGACGATCATCAGGACGATAGCGCCCACGCGATCCGGCCAGGGCGCCCGGCTGAAAAACAGCCACCACACGACGATAGCCAACCCGCAAGCGACCCCGCCAAGTATCGCGGCGCCACCAGCATCGGGCATGACGATGGGGACGACGAATGTAACCAGACACAGCAGCACCGCAGCGACCACGCCGGGCCAAAGCCGGAGCGGCTTCTGAGAAGTCGGTAAGTCAATTTGAGTGGTAGTCATGCCGGGCTATACGCTCCTCCATGAGCTATTGGTGCATGTTTTTTTGCGGGACTCTACTTTCTAAGGCTCGACAGTAAATCCCGCTTGTGTCCCAGAAGGCGCGGCTAATCTTCATCGCGTTCGGCTCTCACGGCGGCAATGGCATCTTCATCGGACACGCGCGGCGCGGGCATCTTCCAGAATGATTCCGGCAATGCTTTTTCTGGCAGGCGTACTAGACCCGCCGCCGCCATCTCCAATTCTTCAGCTTCCATCTCTTCAGCGCCGGAGAGCGGCATGAGTCTGGCGATTGGACGGTGGTGATCTTTAACCAGCATCTCTTCGCCGTTGCGCACACGCTCCAGATAGGCGCTGAGATTATTTTTCAGGTCGGCAATGTTGACGGTTTGCATCTCCTTCAGCCCTCACTTTCTCATCTCATTGTTTCTCTATCCGGTCGAATAGATGGCCATTATGCCAAGTTGTCTGTGAAGAGCAACCGCTGCGCCCCGGTCTATTCATTCTCGGCTTTCAAATGCCAATGGCAGTAAAGGCCAATGCAGGTTGAGCCGCATCTTTCCGTAGCGCGGCGGCAATACCGGCGTGCCTTTCATCTTCCTCACGGGCTGGACGCTCTCGATCCCGGCGCCGGCGCTGGCGATGATCGGCTTCGGTTATTTCAAAGGGATGTACGACGCGAACATCCGGGCCTCGCTCCACGACGTGGTCAGGCCGGAGCGGCGGGCGACAGCGGTGGGTTTGATGAACGCAATTGGGTGGCTGGGCGGCGGCGCGGGGGCGTGGGTGATTGGCGTGGCCGCGCCGGTCTTCGGGATGAGCGCGTGCCTGAGCGCGAACTCGCTGGTCTATCTGTGCGTCGGGTTGTTGATGGTTTTCAGCATTTGGGCGTATATGTGCTGGCCGAAGCCGGAAGGAAGAGAGAAGAAGGTTGAAACGATCGTTGCCGACAGCCTCAAAAACGCGGTATGCTTAATATAGGAGGTCAGCAGATGACAGTACAAATTGATGTGAAGCCAGAGACAGCAACCAAATTTCGAATAGCGGCAGCGGCGTTGAATCTTTCAATCCAAGAATATCTTGAAAGGGTAGCGGCGTTGATCTATTCAGGGCAAGACAGCGAAGTTGATCAATCACAAGGCAAGACCCCTTATGAGCTAGGCAAAGATTTCATTGGCAAGATTGACAGCAGTATTCTCGATTCATCCGTGAAGCCCCATAAAACTGCTTTTGGTGAGCTTTTGCTTGAGAAATATAAGAAACAAGGGTTAGACCTTCCATGACACTCATTGACGCGGGGCCGTTAATCGCTCTCATTGACACCAGAGATAAAAAGAATCATCAAGGCTGTCTCACCGCTTTTCAATCTCTCAAGACCGCACCTCTTACCACTTGGCCTTGCGTTGCCGAGGCGATGTATCTGCTAGGCCAGCTCAACGGTTGGCCTGCACAAAAACTGTTGATGGGCTTGCTAAAGAGTGGTTCTGTCAGAATCCACAACACAATAGAGGCAGAGCTGGAACGCATTGATCAGCTAATGGAACAATATCAAGATGTGCCAATGGACTTAGCCGATGCCTCCCTTGTCTCGCTTGCCGAACTTCACGGCGTTCGTCAAATCCTTACGCTTGACGATGACTTTTTCATCTACAGGATCAACGGCAAAGACTCATTTGATGTGATTAAGCCCTAGAAAATCAAACGAAAGCAGACTTGCGTTTAGTCATACCAAACGGCATTCCGTTCAGTTCCCGCCGCGGCAACGAAATCATCGCCGCCCCCAAAGTCTATGGCTTCGACACCGGCTTCGTCTGCGCCCATCGCGGCTGGACCAGCCTGCGGCCCGACGACCTGGGCCAACTCTGAGAACACTACGTCCTCAACGAACTCACCGCGCAGCTTCAGACCGCCGGCCTGCGTTACTGGCGGGACAAGCAAGGTCACGAAGTGGACTTGATCTGGGCGCCGCGAGGGAAAAGTCCGACGGCCATCGAATGCAAATGGTCCGCTCGTGATTTCAATCCGGCGAACCTGCTGGTCTTCGCCCGCGCCTATCCCAAGGCAACATTGCTGGCGCCGACCCCCGACGCCCGGCCTGCCTTCACCCGAAATTACAGCGGCATCGAAGTACAATTCCTCACCCTCGACCGTCTCGCCGCACTCATCGCCAGCAAGTGAGCCGAAAGGAAGCCACTTCCTGACGGGGTGGACGCTCTCGATCCCGGCGCTGGCGCTGATCGGCTTCGGTTATTTCAAAGGGATGTACGACGCGAACATCCGGGCCTCGCTCCACGACGTGGTGAAGCCGGAACGAAGAGCGACAGCGGTGGGTTTGATGAACGCAATTGGGTGGCTAGGCGGCGGCGCGCGCGGCGTGGGTGATCGGCGTGGCCGCGCCGGTCTTCGGGATGAGCGCGTGCCTGAGCGCGAACTCGCTGGTCTATCTGTGCGTCGGGTTGTTGATGGTTCTCGGCATTTGGGCGTATATGCGCGAGCCGGCGACGAAGCTCAGCGCAGCCGTGGCGAACTGATAACTGCTCATAGAAACCCGTCGCCTGGTCAAGCTCTTCACCAAAGGTGTCAAGTATTGTAAGCTCTCGTCCGACAACTTGTTGGCAGAGGCTGGAAGGAAGAGTGACTGTTTCTGAAGCTCCAGACCCGTCTGGTTCTTTCGTGAAGTGATTCGTCAGAGACGACCGGACACTTTACGCGTAGTGTCCGGTGATAGGCAATTTGGCCGAATCATCGTTTTCAACGCAGTTCTCTTGAGGTGGGCGTTCATTTTGCTCTAAAATTACATTTCACCTTTGCCTGCTTTCTTGTGAACGTCGTGGAGTTATCCAGAAACTGTAGAATCACTTGATAAGGCTTTGCAAACTACGACAAAGCTGTCCAAATCACGGTGAGCGACTGCGGTGCCGCCGTGTGGAGCACATGCTATGGATACGATCTGGTGGCTTCGTCTTGGGTTCTTCTTGGGTGGTTTCGTTGCCTTCTGGTATGGAATCCTGAGGTATCGATGGGGGCTGAGCACCGTCCGTTACGGATACGGGGATGTGAAGATTATCCACGCCGTAGGGCGACTGGAAGGGCGTCGGGCCAGGTTGCTCGGGTGGTGGAGCGTGGTCTTCGGGTTGGCTCACCTTATCGTCGCGTTCGCCCTGTGGTGCCTGACCGTGGTGAGCTTTTTGCGGCCCGAGCTGGTGAGGAGGTGGTTTCTTGAGTGACATGCGCTCTCC
>Ga0247727_10015331_pt1 | contig 12585 bp, 10 predicted proteins | sample WisWelCaveWW1625_FD_202498 | JGI IMG/M metagenome (GOLD analysis project Ga0247727, IMG submission 202498) | Biofilm microbial communities from Wishing Well Cave, Virginia, United States - WW16-25 | ecosystem: Environmental > Aquatic > Deep subsurface > Groundwater > Cave microbial mat | place... | reverse complement strand
TTAATTCTGGGTGTAGCTCAGTCCGGCAGAGCACTCGGCCTGGGACCGAGGGGCCGCTGGTCCGAATCCAGCCACTCAGACCTGATAGGCTCGCCTACCTTGATGGGAGACACAAAAGGAGCAATGAAGATGCGCGACCCCGACAAGATCAAGTTAGATCCAATCGAGGTGAAACTGGGGGAGAAGACTGTCACCTTCACAATTGAGCAGGTTAGGGAGTTGTCAGATTTGCTCAATGGCTTTTTTGGGGATGATAGCACCAAGATCGTTCATGGGCCAGACTATTTGTATCCCCGCGTGCGGCCAGACTATTGGTATCCTAGCGTGATGTCCTCTGGGGCAGGTACGACACCCACGTCTGCCTACAACGATGGTCAGTGGACAGTTATCAGTATTAAGTAACAGCCAACGTCACCCAAGCCTATCATGGCCCCTCTTTATAGGGGCCTTTTCTTTTGTCATCCTGCTTGACATAAGTAACTGTTAATTGATAGACTAGACTTGGCATAATAGGCCCCCTAGGAGACTAGTATGGCGGCGTTCAATAAGTTTAACGATTTTGTAGAACAAGAAGGACTCAAGATACATGACTTGAATCTTGATTTATTGAAAGTCATGCTTGTCAACTCCCCTGCTCCGGTAGCTACAAACACTGTAAAAGCAGATTTGACTGAGATTGCTGGTGGTAATGGCTACACAGCAGGTGGAGCAGATATCACGGGGGTTTGGGATGAAAGCCCAGCGGGAACGGGTCGGCTTGTTGGTACTGATGTCGTGTGGACAGCATCTGGTGGAACTATTGGCCCCTTCCGCTATGTGATCTTGTATAACGATACCCCAACCTCGCCTGCCGATCCACTGATAGGATGGTGGGATTATGGATCTTCCATCACGCTTCAAATCGGAGAAACATTCACGGTTGACTTCGGCGCAACTGTCCTGACGATCTCATAATGTTCAACATCATCAAAGAACGATCCACTCACTCTTCTAAGCTGGAACGTTGGCTTGGTCCTGAGACGGTAGAATATCTATCCCGATCCATGACCAACTGGTACGGCCCGCCCATTGCTATTGGTGGTGTTCCGGGAGCTGTTTTTGCTCACAAGGGCGGAGACTTCCGCGGCAGTATCGAGGGTGGTGGGTTTCTTGATGGGATAACTTGGGGGATTGAGCGTATCAAGGCTCTTGGCTATAACGAGGCCATGAATCGCATTCGGTCCTCTCCGATCATGGGCTTCACCTCTCTCTCTGATCTCATCTCCGAAGCTTCCGGTGGTAAGATGCGCAAGTATTACTGGCAGAAGGCCGGCTCAACTGGAGTCGTTTCTGTTACCAACAGTCTGTGGGGTTTAGGACCACAACCCGCAGCGGGAGCGAATGCGGCGGCTGCCCCTGGGGGTGAGTCTCCGACCGATGCAACCACAGGTGCTCACCTGATCGACAATGTATCTACAGACACAAGACACATTGTTTCTGCGATGGCATCATGTGAGGACGTTGGTAATAGTCTTCTCCTTTATGACAGAATCTTTCAGGTCAACAAGACTATGAACTCTACAGCAACTGAGGCCGTAACCGGAGTTCCGACACGGTATCAGAGTACAACGACCACTGACGCAGATTACATTGGTGGTAATTTCTTGTTTGTCGAGGTTGGCGGCACAGCATTGGCAGCAACTGCTCATAACTGGACTACTTGCACATACACTGATCAGGCCAATGCCGCATCTACGTTGCCGTCCTTGACTGGAAACTCAGCCGCCATTGTTCGTCGGCTGGATCATCCGATTCTTCAGTGGTTTGCGCCGCTTGCGACTGGTGATGTTGGGGTCAAAGCATTAACTCAGATGCAAGCTTCTGCTCTTGTAGCGACGGGGGTTATCAATTTTGTGATTGGTCATCCTCTTGCATGGATGCCGATACCCATAGCCAACCTCGCATGTCAATTTGATTACATCAATACGGCTTTCAATCTTGCTCGTATCTTCGATGATGCGGCCATGGCGTTCTTGGAGATTACAAAGCCACTAACTTCTGCTACAACTTATAACGTTGAAGTAGTGGCTGTTCATGGATGATCGGGAACCGTAGGCTTCTGGGAGGTTGCTATAGGTCGGTTGCTAGACTCCAGTGGCAACCGACACTTACAAATCACGATCCTAACCCCCCAATCAATTTAGAGAGTCCGTCAGCGGCAGCGTACACTATTCCTGCCGACTCTGGCACCTTTACAATCTCCGGTACAGCAGCCAGTCTTGAGATTGGCTATCTTGTTTCTGCTGTATCCGGTTCATACACCGAAACCGGAACTGTAGCATCGCTTGAGATTGGCTATCTTGTTTCTGCCAACTCTGGTTCATATGCTGAATCTGGCGCGGCGGCTACATTAGTCTATGGTCATCCGATTGCCGCCAGTAGTGGATCGTATACTGTCTCTGGCACAGCAGCCGATTTGGAGTATGGTCGGCTAGTCAGTGCAGCTAGTGGAAGTTATGCGTTAACTGGAACATCGGTTGATCTGGAGTATGGCAGGTTAATCTCCGCCGTCTCCGGGTCGTATAGCTTCGTTGGAACCGATGCAACTCTTGTTCATAACTATCCATTAGCGGCGAATAGTGGTTCATTCTCAGTTGCGGGAACCACTGCAGACCTGCGTGCGACCAGAACGATTGTCGCCAGTTCGGTTGCGTATGCGCTGAATGGTGCCGATGCAAGTCTGGAAGCCGGATATCTTGTATCTGCGGTAGGATCGACTTACTCACTTGTAGGTACAATTTCTGGTTTGCTTGCAGCCAGAACGATTGCTGCAAACAGTGGTGCAATATCTATATCCGGGTCAATTGCTGGTTTACTTGTAACCAGGACGATTGCTGGTGTCTCCGGGTCATTTGTATTTGCTGGTCAGTCAGCAGACTTTAGATTAGGGCAACATTTTGTAGTTATAAGTGATGAACGAGTTGATCTTGGTAGCATAACAATATCAGATGAGGGGGTAAACATTGGGAGCGTTCTGGTGTCCGATGAAGCAACAAGCATTGCAGGTATTGTGGTGTCAGATGAGGCGGTAAGCATCGGGAGTGTTTTGGTGTCCGATGAGAGAATGGATCAGGGAACTATTGTCATTCTTGATGAGCAGGTGGTGGTATGAGCAATAGGTATCAATTCAATAGCCAAATACGGGTAATTGCCGATTTCTACTTGGGCGCTACTTTAACTAGTCCTACAATCATCACACTTGATATGTCTCCACCGCAGGGTCAGTGGTATCGTATCTCTAGCTCGGATGTGGACAACTATGCAACGGGAAGATATCGTTACACATTCACGCCGTCTATCTCTGGTACATGGAAGTATGCGTGGGCGGGGACAGGGGCGGTTATCGCGCATGATGATAAGTCTTTTGTCATTGAGATAAGTAGTTAGTTCTTGTCAAGCATATTGCGCTGTGTTATGTAAACCTTCTATAATTGTAGGCTAGTTCCAGAATAGGAGATATTCTTATGTTCCCAGAACCAGAATGGCGCAAGAGATTGAATCAGAAGGTTTCGAGTGCGCTGACCCCGTATGCCAGGAATTTAGGCCGTAATATCGGTCCCGCAGTACGGGCTGTCACACGACCTCCCAGACCAACTTGGGCGAGTAGGCAAGTAGCTGAGACGAATAGAAGGGTGTCTGCTAAGTTGTCTCCGTTGGCCAGAAGCGCCGGAAGTACAATTGGTCGTGGTATCAAGCCCTATGCAGACTTCCTGCGGTTTCTCAAGCAAGGTCGAGTTGACTAGAAGTGCCCTACAACGTAGCCAAACAAGACGGACTGTACTATGTCTTGAAGCATGGCAAGCGTAAGAACAAGAAGGGCTATAAGTCGCGGGCGGAGGCCATGGGATACATGCGCGCTCTTTATTCTCATTCTCCTAAATCAGAGAGGGCGTAGGAAAGACGAGTGAGAAGCCTAATTGAATGGATGGACAATCCTGGCTTTAGCACGGCTCGATCTTGGACTGCTATTGATGGGTGGTCTGGTGAGGGAAAGTTAGAACTTGTCGAACACCAGCGCCGAATCTTAGGACACTGCTTTACACCGAAGGACGATAAGTTCCCATACAAGACGGTTGTCTATTCTTGTCCCAAGAAAAGCGGTAAATCAACTGTAGCTGGAGCCATAGGTTCTTGGTACGCAGACGAAGCACCACCTCATAGCGAGATTGTATCAGCAGCGAACACGTTGGAACAGGCCGAGAACCGAGGCTTTGCTGCGATGCAATATGATGCTCGTCAACGTGGCTTCAAGAATCTGAGCGCCAAAATTCAGTATCCCAATGGTACCGCTGCCATCGCTGTCGCCAAGAAATACGCGAGTGTGGCTGGTGGGCAGAATGATCTGGTTCTATGGGATGAGCTTCATGGACTGACCGACGAGTTTTCTAGCCGCTTTTGGAGCGAATTGACTCTCAGCCCAACATCTCGTTATCCGATGCGTGTCATTGTGTCCTACGCAGGATATGAGAACGAAGACCCGAATATCTTGCTGGACCTTTACAAGCACATCGTGAAAAATGGAAAGCCTGTTGAGGAACTGAAGGATATCGTAGACCGGAATGGTGATCCGGTGTGTTGGGTGTCAGATGATGGTCAATCGTTTGCCTACTGGGACACCGAACCCAGAATGCCATGGCAGACGGCGGATTACTATGAAGCAGAGATGGGCACGCTGCGGCCGCTCGACTTCCTAAGACTTCACCGCAACCAATGGGTGACGAGCGTCAGTCCGTACATTGATGTTGCGTGGTGGGATGCTGCGGTAGAAAGAGGAGAAAAGGCCGGTCTTATAGCTCCCTTGTTTATGGCGGGGGATCATCCCTTCCGTGGCTATCCAGTGTCCTTGGCTGTTGATGTTGGTGTGAAACAAGACTGCTCCTCTGTTGTAGGGGTGTACTATGATGTGGGCCGAGTACGTGTGGGTTTAGCGTGCGCGAACGTTTGGCCGACACAAGGTGTTGGTATTGACCTTGAGACTACCGTTGAGGCGTATATACAGGAGATGTACAAGAAACTCAAGGTCATCTCTATTGTCTACGACCGGACCAACTTCCACCGCTCTATGACAACGCTGAAGAAAAAGGGTTTCCCGCTGGCTGAGTTCTCTCAGCAGGCTGGGAGTATGACGAAGGCGAGCAAGGCGTTGTATGATGCCCTTCGCAATGGTGTATTCGAAGCATACCCAGAGCCGACCTTACGGGATCATCTGAAGTATTCTGTGTCGAAGGCATCGCCGCAGGGGTTCCGGATTGCCAAGGAACATAATGCAAAGTACAAGATCGATGGGGCCGTAGCCTTAGCGATGGCCACCTATGATGCCATTGAGCGAGCTGGCGTCGATACGAGCAAGCCTATCAGGATTGTCAGCCCGTTTACGGACACCAACCGAGCGGACAATGTTTTCCAGCGCCCACAGCAAGATCCAACCGAGAGCTGGCTACCAGATGCACTACGGAGCAGGGCTAGATAAATGCCTAGACTAGATACGGTCGCAGACAAACAAGAGACCATTCGACTCATCAATAATTTCTGGAGCAGGGCCAAACGATTCAATAATGATTGGCATAACCAGATCATCAAATGGCGTAGATTGTATGAATTCAGTCACTATAATTCGACGGCCCGCCCTTACGAAGATCGGTATGCCGATCCAACATTCACGAATGTTGTTGATCTGGCGGTTGGTATAGTCCTAGCAAATGACATAGAGTGGCGTGCCTATGGCTTCAGTCCCACGGTTGAAGAGGATAAGGATACCAGCCATATTGAGAAATACCTTGCCGGGTTGTGGGAGATTAATGATAGTCGTGAAGGCTCATATCAGCGGTTTGATCTAGTTCAGAATTTTATGAGAGATGGGTGTGGTGTTATTTACTCTGTGTGGGATGAAGAACTGGCAAAGCAATTTCGTCAAGAGACTCTTCAGGAAGACCCTACATCCCCTCTGGGAATGAAAGTTGTTACCACTTTTGTCGAATCTCCGGTGCGTGTTCAGATCATTGATCCGTTGAAAGTATTTATCTTGCCAGGCGGACCAACACGGTGGCTGCAAGTGGGCAAGGTTGAGAGACAGAGTGTTTATGATGTAGAGACTGGCTATGGAGTGTCTTTCCCGAAGTGGGCGCATCTAACACTGGAGAACAAGACTCAGCAGTACGGCAGTTTGATAGACTTCTGGCGTTTGGCAGAGCAGCAAGTGCCTGTTGCCGAAATGCAGGGCACGATGGACAGCATGCTTCAGGAGTCTGCAATGCCGGGCCAATTGTCAACACCGGCCATGCCTCCAGAATCAGCAGAGACTCGGAAGAAGTATGTTGTGCAGCACGGTCTGATATTTGAGGATCAAGCTGTGTGGCCGCTGCACAATACTGGGTATGATGATTTGCCTTTCTCTGTTGGCTTCTTCAAGCCGGTGAGCAAGGATGCACCAAAAGATTGGGGCCACAGTATCCTGCGGCCTCTTGAGACAACAATCGAACTGTTGGAGAAACTTACAAACAGGCGGACCAGGCAAATCAACACTTTCACCTCTCTGCCATTGACAATACATGCGATGGCTTCCCGCCCCCCAGTGCAGATACAGGGTCTTGACATGGATGTGCTGGAACTTCAGCAGGGGGAGGAGATGGCCTTCCCTCAGTGGCCAGGAAACCCACCGGATGTTGATAAGCACATCGAGTTTATGATGCGTCGGTCACAACAATCCGGTTTCTCGGATGTGGCATTTGGCGCAGGACCAAGCCAAGTTGCCGGATATGCTCTGAGCCAACTATCGGACACCAATCGTATTCGGCTAGAGCAGCCGGTGAAACACTTGGAATTTCTGTTGTCGCATTGGGCACAGAAGGCGTTGCGGATCACCGCCAAGTATGCCCCAGACGCCATGATTCGTGTCTACGGTCGCCTTCGAGGTGAGGACTTTGTGGACCAGGTGTTCAGCCCAGACTTGGCGGAGTACAAAGTTAAGGCGTTCATTAAGCCGGAGTTCCCTAACGAGAAAGTCCGCAATCACGCGATGGCTACGCAAGTCATGGGAATTCTGGATGAGAACCTTATCATGGAGCGGTATCTGGATGTTGACCAGCCGAACGATGTGAAGGAACGCAGGATAGAAGACCAAGCTCGCAACCATCCTGTGATGATCCAGTATAAAGTCATAAACAAGCTGATGATGATGGCTAAGAATGGAGATGATGCGGCTGCAATAACGTTGCAGCATATGCTGATGCAAGCTGGTACTGGCCAACCTGAAGGACGACCGACGGAGCCGAATGCGCCTTCTCAACCTCTTGGCCTTCCATCACCATCCGGGGAACCTACACCACAAGAGGCCGGGGGCGAGCCTCCTGGACAAGACATTATGGGGCAGATGAGAGGAATAACTGAGTCCGCCCCCGGAATGACAGAATAGGAAGTCAAATATGCCCGGAATTGATACACCGCCGCGCAAAAAGCCTGTACCTAGACGAAAGTCCCCTTTAGCTCCACTCGTTCTTGAGGGCTATCAACGGGGTGACCCATCCCGATCGCGTCAAGAAAGATTGATGCAGTGGGCATATCCTTCTGCGTCTGGAGTAAAAGGCACCCCGGCTGCCGCCATGAAGGGGGACCTTCTTAGAGCATGGGCAGCATCTACGCCAGGAAGTGCTCCTGGTATTGTTGGAACGCCTGCATACGCTTTGTCTCATCCCTCTGTGGGGGGCGGAGCACCGCCGGTGTTGCCTGTTGCACCTACAACAATCAAGCCTTTGTGGGACGTAAAGTGGCAAAAGGCAACATATGATGTGCCTGGCGGCAACAAGCCAAGTTGGTGGGTGAACTTGATCCCTAAAGACTTGAAGGATGCCGAGCGTCCAGATGTTCAGTATTTGATGATGCTTAATACAATGCTTCCGTATCTTAGCCCAGAGGATCAGCGCAACGCGGCGTCGCAGTTATACACTACAGCGGCCGATGCGTTCTCATATTATAAACCCAAGCGTATTCCTATCACAGTTCCTCTGTCTCCTGAAGAGGCGGCTCAATCTGCGACGAACGCTCCGGCAATTGATTTGCCCTACTTTGAATCGCAAGCCCGATCACAGCAAGCTATTCAGGCCCTTTCAAATCTTCGGGAATCTACAGTGAAGGGCAACCGTTGGAAGCTGGGACCGGGATACACATGGTTACAGCAAATCCTTGGAACGTTTGGCGGGGCTGGCTTCGGTGCCGGACCTGGGCAGCAGCGTATGACAAAATCACAACAGTCATCCCTGCTTGGTGCGCTTGATCCGCTTTTGGCCCAGGGGCAAAGCCCGGAGATAGGCCCCATTTCTGCAATAGGTCGTATGTTGGCTACGCCGTTCTTCTCACAGAGGAACCTGCGCAAGAATCAGGCAGGGACTTCAATCAATCCATATCTCTTCGCTTAGGAGGCGACAGATGAAATACAAGTACCGCTTGGAGCGCGTTTTTCTGAATGGTGTCCGTGAGGCCACAGAGAGACTCACTGCATTGGGCGGACAGGGCTGGCATGTTGTTGAGTCTGTACACCACGGAAATGAATTGTTCGTGCTGATGGAGCTTGTCCAGCATGGAAATGAATTGTTCGTGCCGATGGTTCTGCCCATCGACAAGACAGATCAAACTCCAGCCACAGAACCGAAGCGTGGTCCTGGCCGGCCTCCAAAGAACGTAAGTACAAGCGTGACATCATCGGTCGAGGGAATTGAAATAACAGTTAGCTAGAGGTACATGACTCTTCCAGACAAAATCTTTGCGAAGTGGTTGCTCCAGGCCGGTACGCCACGAAATACCGGCTCGTCTGCAACCGCGCCATCTGCCCCGGTTAAGCCGCCTGTCCCTGCCCCACAAAAGCCTGTTACTCCTGTTGTTGGGGACAGGCTATTTGCTTTGTTTGATGCAACGACGGGCCAAGCCCAAATCACGTCACAGCAGACCAACTATCCTCTTTACTTTGATCCTCTGAAGAAGCAACTAACCCCAAAGAAGACTACTATTCCTGCTCTGTACGGTATGGTACAGACGGAAATTGATATTGCCGACTTTACAGGTACAGCGGGTGTTGGTGGTGCTATCACGAAGGATAGGGAGGATTTGTTTCGTGAGCAGGAGCGAATGCGGGTTGATCCGGGACGATACTTTACTCAACGACCCCAATCACAAGAAGACATGCTGTCAATGTATGAAGGGATCAAGGCTGGAGCTGATAGGCTTGTGGCTATTGATCAGCAGATGGATAGACTTCGCCACTATGGTATGGGGCGGGGTGCGGGACCAGTAAACCCTAACGACGCCAAGAAACTCACTGAATTGGGCGAAGAGAAGGCATCTATCCTTCGGCAGGCGTCTCGCGGCAATCTCTCATACATCATTACCGGACGAGAGGGCGAAGCAGAGATGGTCACACCTCCTGGTCTCTCTGGAGATGTGATCAAGGATTTGGGGTCGATACTCCCTGGTGGTAATCCGTCTGCGTTTCCTTACTTTATTACCTCTGGTTCCAGGTTCTTTCACGGAGTAATTGCAGAGGCTCGTACCCGCTCACCTATGCCGGATTTGGTCGGCAGCATTGCTAATGTTCTTGGCAGCTCCCCCGCTGTTTCTGGAGGGTTGGCGTGGAGCACTCTCACTTCACCGATTACATACATCAAACAGGGAATGAATTTTGCCGCCAATCCCAACATCACTACCGAAGACGCTGTAAAGGAACTTGTCCGCTGGGGCTGGGATGTTCAAGATGCACAAAGTGAGGTTGCGCAGCTTGAGAGTTCAGCAGGGAAAAATGTTGTAGCGTGGTTTCTTGTCAATACACAGGCGAGACTTGCTCCCATGGGCGAGAAGTATGCATATGTAAATCAATCTGCCAGAGCATTTCTTGAAGACCTACAAGATTTTGATCCACTTGATCCACTTCAAACTGATGTTCGAGAGCTGCGTATCCAGAGGCGAGCTGAGGCCGCAAAAGCAAACCTTACCCACGGGGAAGCAGCGGACAGAAATCTAAACCAGATGATCTTGTCTAGGGATGCTGCTTTGGCGGCACGCATGACCGATTTTACTGGAGAAACAACACGCTTATTGATAGAAGAGTCTGTGAAGTATGCTAGAGTCGCTCTTGATGAGCAATTGGCCCGAGGCGACATCCCAGACTTTACCTACCGCCACACTTGGGTGGTAACCCCAGACGGCAAAGATATGGAAGAGCAAGCAAAGAATGCTCTTGCCGAGGCGATGGCTCAAAAGGGGGATTGGCTGGAGACGTGGGAAATCGAGGCAATAACAGAAAGATTTGCCGACCCAATGGTGGAACTGGGCGGTGATGCTATCTTTGATCTGCTGAACTTTGTACCAGGCAAGGTATGGGAGACGTTGTTGGTCGGGCCGATCAAATCTATATTTGGTACTGTCAGCAGACTCGGCATGAGAGTAAAGCCAATCAGGATGACAGCAGAGTGGCTGGGAAAAGAAAGCGTTGTTGCCGGGGCTTCTAAACAAGCTAACATAACAAACCGCGTACTAAACTCTATCAGACGTGCGACTCCAGATATGGACAGCCTTCGTCAGGGGATCACAGTTGCGATTGAAGAAGCACAGAAGGTGGGTTCACATACTGCGGATGAACTTCGTCGCTTTGGTCTGAATCCAAAGTATGTAGACGAGGTTTCTAAGACGCTGACCGAGATGGCGTACAAGTGGTCGGATGAGGGGCGTGTAGCAATTACATTACAAGAAGCCGGCGACAAGCTGCTGAAGTATATTGACGATGCGGTTGTTGCTACCAAAGAATCAAAGGTTGAAAATCTTATTGCATTGGGCACTGATCCTGTAGAAGCCGAAATCATTGCTGCTCATTATGCGTCGGACGCTAACAATGTTCTTCCTCATCTGACAGATGACATCGCTAACGATATTGTTGCTGGCAGGAAGACGTGGTCGCGCAGCAGTGTTCTGGATGAGGGCATAATCTCGTGGTTTGGTGAGCACGGACTTGGTAAGCGCGCCGCGGAGTTCATGCTTACAGCCAATCGAACATTTTGGCGTGTCTGGGCTGGTGCTGTTCTGACGATGCGGCCGGGCTTCTTTGTATGGAATACACTTGATACGATCACCCGAGCGATTGTCGATGGGGCCAATCCATTTGATAACCTGAGTCGTATAAGCAGAACAATGCCCGGCGGTTTTGAGGATGAGTTGCTACGCAGTTTTACCCCAGGCGAGATTGGTGCTGAGCACCAAATCGATTTGACTAGGAAATACCTGCATGAAGGGGGCATTCGTAGTTTCGCTGATGTTGGCCTTGAGGCTTTCAAAAAACACGGCGGCAAAGGTATTATCGGTCAGATCAATAACTCTGCTGCAATGATGCGCGAGTGGCACTCTGCGATGGAGGCTGCTTGGCGCGTTCGTCTATTCTCCAGCCATCTGGAGAGGCAACTATCTCGTGCCAATCGTCTGTATCACCTGCGCAGGGCCGATCTTATTGCTGAGAATGGTCTGGAAGGGGTTTTGCGCCAGGCGGCGGACGAACTGGAAGCCCTGCATCCGCATGATGGCAATGCATTCCGACAGGCGGCAGATGAGTTCATATCCGGGCGCAAGGGTGTTGCATCGAACATTCTACCGCCTGGTTCATTCGAGGCAGTGCGCGCCCAATTTGGGGATATTGGTGCGCAGAGGTTTGTAGCTGAGGTATCCGGAAGCCTGCGTCGTATGATTGACGATGGCACTTTTACCGAAGTTGGAGTTGATAGATACTTCGGTGAACTACTAACAAACGTTAGGGAGGACATTCGTAGGAGCAGAGAAGCGGCGGCGGCGGTGCGAGGAAGCCAGGGTGACCTGAATACCAACACAACCTTCGACCACCCAGGTCCGACAGAAGAGAAGGTTGTGCCGCCTGTGGCACCAGACTCCGAAGCTAGTGCTGTGCCGCCTGCCGCAGAAGTTGAGCCGGATGTAGCGGAAGCCTTTGATTATGCTCGTAAGCAGATAAAGGGCGGTCAGAGTATTTCTGCGGAGACAGATAGGGCGCTTCGAGATGCCGAGAAGCGTTATGGTGCTATTGAAGCGGAAGTTAACGCTGAACTTGGAAATCTAAACAGGCTCAAAAGAGAATCCAGACTTGCCGACCCAGGCAATGAGGAACTTAGGGCCGCATCAGATCGTGTGGGGGATTGGCTGGATGATGTTAACCGTATCCAGCGAGGGTCGATGCGTCGCTTTATCCATGATGAGTTCTTGGGAGGGGGCGAGGCAAATTCGAACGCCATCGCGTCACGCTGGAGAAAATGGCGCGTGGCAATGGGACAGATGAGCCAGGCGATGGCTGAAGAGAGCCGCGCCCTAAGTGCGATGTTGCGGGACGGCAAGTATGCAGACATTATCGCCCGTCCATTCCCAACACCCCAAGAGTGGTGGCATAGAGCCGGCTGGAAAGTAGAGACAGAGGGAGGAAGTCTGTCTAGAATCCAGACTCCATTTGACCTTCCTACTTACTGGCACGGCGATCAGAGCACACTATATCGCTTCTTGAAAGCTAACGGC
>Ga0247727_10015329_pt1 | contig 12587 bp, 15 predicted proteins | sample WisWelCaveWW1625_FD_202498 | JGI IMG/M metagenome (GOLD analysis project Ga0247727, IMG submission 202498) | Biofilm microbial communities from Wishing Well Cave, Virginia, United States - WW16-25 | ecosystem: Environmental > Aquatic > Deep subsurface > Groundwater > Cave microbial mat | place... | reverse complement strand
CTCCTCCACATCCACCCAGCAACCCTGGCAGCGGAGGTTGCAGGAGTTGAGGATCGAGACGTAGAGGAACGGCGGAAAATACTCGCCGCGCTTGATGCGCCGCTTGAACTTCTCGACCGACAGCATGCCCTTCACCCCGAAGTTCCAGAGAAACTTCGCGATGCACCGCTTGTTCGCGGAGCGCAGGGTGCGGAAGATGAGTCGTGGCAACATGGCAAATCAAATCAACGAATGCGGGACAACTTCTCCCGCTCCTCGCGCCGTTTGACGCGAACAAACTCGCGGTAAACGTCGCGCAACGAATCTTCCAACTGGCGGACGGTCAATCCGGAGGAACGCGACCCGGTCACGACGTTCTTGAGCAACTCTTCCAACTCCGCCCGCAGCTTCGCCTGCTCTTCTGGCGCGCCATTCTCGAGGCGATGCTTGGCGGCGAGGATGGCCTCCAGCTTCGGGCAGCGCGACATAACCGGCGCCCTTCACGCCGCGCTCCCGAACTTCAAATCATCCGGCTCCACCTGGAACACTTCGCGGATGATGGCCTTGCGCTGCTCCGCGGTCATCTCACCATGCCAGGCGGTCTGCGCCGAGCCGAGGCCGCGCACAGCGGCTTCGAGGTCGGCACGCGAAATCCGGTCGGCGTTGCGCGAACCATCGTCGGCCTCCGCCCATTCCAGCAGCAGCCGTTCGCCGTCCGCCTGCAACGTGGCGAGGATCGCGCGATGCCAAGCCAGGTCGTCGGGCGTCGGCTCGTTCTCCATCAAACGGTCGGCCTCCGCTTCGCGAAAAAGTGTGAGCGACTTGAACCAACTCGCCACCTCGCTGCCCAGCGTGAAACGCCCCGCGATGAGGTCGCGTGTGTTGTGCTCGACGATGGAGGCGACGGCCTGCCAGGGAGGGGTGAGAGTCATCATGGCTGGTAGTTAAACCTGTTGTGCCTGCTTTTGCAACGCTGCCTGTGCCTTTGCCTTCGCCTCTTCCGCCCGGCGCAGGATTTCCTCCGGCGACGGCAGGCTCATCAGCACTTCCATCGGGATGTCGCCGCCCTGGGCGAGTTTGGTGAGGCACTTCTGGCGCTCCTGCAACGCCTTCTTGTCGTCGCGCTCCTTGCTGAAGCGCGCCTTGGCGGCGTCGCTGCGCTGGCGGAGCGCCGAATACACGTCGCCGCCGAGCAGCGCGGAGATGTCCACCTTCATCTTCTCCTTGCCCATGTCGGAGTCCTGCACCACGTCGCCGTTGATGGGGCCGGCCTTGTATTTCGGGAACATGATGGCGGCCTCGGGGCAGACGCGCGAGCAGGCGGGGCAGTTGGTTTTGCAGTTGTCGTGGTTCTGCGCCTGAATCTTGTTCTGTTCATCCACGCCATAGACGCCGAAGAGACAGAAGCTCAGGCACTGCATGCAGTTCGTGCAGCGGTCGTAGTCAATGACCGGAAACCACGGCTTCCACTCGCCGTGCTTCGCGGCGCCCAACTCGGCGCGCGTGCTCTCGGCAACTTCCGCGATGCGGCTCGTGTCAAAGCCGGTGATGTCCTGAAAGCGCACCGGCGTCTCGGCGGAAATGCCTTCCGCCTCCAGCTTGCCTCCGCCAGTGAACTTGCCGAGCACGAGCAACGACCCGCGCTCGTGCGGCGCGACGCGTCCACCCGCGACGGCGCGCGTGACGGCGAAACCTTTTTCGAGCAGCGCGGTCAGGGCGGAAAAACGGTCGGTGCTGTCGAGCGGTTGCGCATCAACGCCCTCGTAGAGAACTACGCGGAGAGTGGATTGCTCTTTCAGGTTCATCTCTTGCCTCCGTTCTTTCGGTTGGTGTGCTCTTCGACTTCACTGATGAGCATCGGGTTCAGGAGGATGGCGGTATCGGCTGCCGTCCAGACAACCACGGTCTTCTTGCGTGGAGAGAAGCCGAGAAAATCCGGGTGTTCAATCCGGTGCTTGCGTCCGCCTGCCACGAAGATGGTGAACGGTTGAAATGGCGAGCGTTGAACCAAGGTTGCGAGTTGTTCGACGATGTTCATGGGAGTTTGATTGGTTTAAGCCGCTGGCGCTTTGGGCGCATCGCTCGCCGTGACTTTTCCCTGCGGCAAATTTGGCCTCACCTCGGCGTTGAACAGCGCGGCGCAAACTTCCTCCGCGCTTTGCACGCGCATGTTGAGCACCTCGGCGGTGTCGAGCGGCAGGTCGGCCCTGGCGGTGTGGAAGAGCCATTTCACGGCGCGCGGGAAGCACGCGGCGATTTTCACCGGACCACCATCGGCGAGACGCTTGAGCGACGGATCCTGCCGCGCGCTCATTTCGCACAAGTCCGCCACGGCGTCGAACGCCACGCCCGACTCGGCCAGCTTGCGCAGCACCGCCTCCTTCACCTCGGGCGGGACGACCTGGGCGTATTGGCAATGGCAGTAGAGGATGCGCGGTGCGACGGACATGTTCAGGTGCGAAATGTAGCTGGCGTTGGTTGAAACACCAACCTCATGCGATGGTTGTGACGCGGTGCGTCGGCTGCGGTTTGCCGGGGCGGAAATGTTCGGAGTGCTCCAGCTTGAGGCTCAACCCGGCGAACTGAGAAGCCAGGTCACCCAGCGCCTGTTTGACCGCCGCAAGCAACGCTTCCGGCGCAGCCTCGGCGCGGCAGTTGATGATGAGCTGGCCGCTGCTGATCGTGTCGGGCAATTCCTGCGACAGTTCGGGCACGAAATCATTTCGCACGAGGTTGATGACCGCGATGTCGCCGAGGCCTTCGTTCGGGCTGAGCGTCATTTTCAGATGGGCAATCTCGGCACCGCTGGCGTTGAGCAGTTCCTGCATGCGCCGGGCGAGGGCGCGAATCGCCGCGTTGCCGTCGAAGCTCGCCGGGGAGTTCATCGCCACGGTGCAGTTCAGCCATCCGAGCAATGCCTCGCCTTCGGCATAGACTTCGTAATCCACCTGCATCGCTTCGCCACCGGGTTGCTCGGCGGAGGCGATGCGGGCGAACCACTCGTCCAACCCCGCGCTGGTGCGGGCGGAGACGGCGAGAATTTCCGCTTTCGGAAACTCAGTGGAAAGTCTGGTCGTCAGTTGCGCAAGCTGCGCGGCGTCGAGCAGTTCGCGTTTGTTGATGACAATGAGGTCGGCCTCTTCGAGTTGCTTGCGGTAGATGTAGAGCACCTTCTCGGAAAACTTCCCGCCGTCCGCGAGGCCGAAGATGCGCTGCGCGCGGATCGGGTCAACGAGCACACTCAGCGGCGCGATGGAGAAGTCGTTGCCATACATCCGGCGCAACGGATAGGTGACGGTCGCGACGAGGTCGGTGCAACTGCCCACCGGCTCGGCGATGAACACATCCGGGCGCGAGGCGGCGGTAAGCTTGCTGGCCGCGTCCACGAGCGAGTTGAACCGGCAGCAAAAGCAGCCCCCGGGAATCTCCTCCGTGGCGAAACCGCGCGAGCGCAGCATCGCGGTATCGACGAGTTCGCTGCCCTGGTCGTTGGTGATGAGACCGACCTTGAGGCCGTCGGCGGTGAGTTTTTGGGCGAGCCTGGCGACGGACGTGGTCTTCCCCGCGCCGAGGAAACCGCCGATCATGATGTAACGAGGTTTGGGCATGGCGGCGGGAGTATTCAGTGTTCAGTGTTCACTATCCAGTCTGACGGTGTGGACTGCCGCTGGGCTTCATCTGAACACTGAATACTGGTTACTATCCTTTAGCTTCCTCCGCCTGCTGTTTCTCCAGAATCTTGTCAATCGTCGCATCGAGCAGCGAGCGGTAAGCGTGGACATCCATGCACTTGGCCTCGGCATCGCCGCGCGCGGCATAGAGCCAGCCCGCGCCGTGGCAATCGGTGTCCACCAGGCTGAGTTTTTCCTTGAGCGCCGGATTGCTGCCGGCGAACTCGCCGCGCACGACGCAGTAGAGGTCCGAGATGGCCTTGAACCCTTCAACCCAGCCCACAATCTGCCCGGGCTGAACCTGCGCGCCCGCCGCAATCTCGAAGCCGTGATCCACCATGTGGCCCAGCATCCGCGTCGCAAAGCGGGTGAGGCCCACGCGCCATGAGCCATCCGCCTGCCGAGCGAGCCAGGCGTGCGAGGGCGTGTAGAGATAATCCACCGGTAACTGCGTCGCGAAGTGCGAGCGCTTGTAGTGAACTGTCTTGGGCTTGCCCGTCGCCATCGCGCGCACGAAACCAAAATAGCTCTCGAAAGGGAAGCGGATTGATGGTCTAGTTCGCCCGTGCAATACGGCGACGACATCTCGATGAAGGTGGTTGGCCGCAAAGGCCAGCCCAAGGGCGGCCTGGCTGCAATGGACGGTTTTTTCAAGATGGTCATCGGGCTGCGTGGCACGAAACCGTTTCTCCCCAAAGGGGTTTACCGGTTCAAAAGCTTTGAGGAGGCAGACGCATGGACGCTTCGCATGATGACGCGCCGCTCGAACCGCGCTTCGCAGAGCTAACCTATCTGTTCGAGAAGGACGCTCTGGACCGGTCGTTCCTCCGCGAATTGTTGAAGGACGAACTCCCGCCGGGCGCATGACCTACTTCGACCACAACGCCACCACGCCGATGCTGCCGGAAGCCAAACAGGCGTGGCTAGAGGCGGTGGACAAATTCATCGGCAACCCTTCAAGTCCGCACCGCGTCGGCGCGCGGGCGGATGCCGCGCTCTCGGAGGCGAGGGAGAAACTGGTGCGCATCCTTGGGTGCGGCGCGCTCGACCTCGTGTGGACCTCGGGCGCGACGGAGTCGAACAACGCGGTCATGCGGCACTTCGACGAGACACTGGCGAGTGATGCCGAAGTTTGGGTTTCCGCGATTGAGCATCCGTGCGTGCTGGAGTCGGCGCGCCATCATTTCGGTCATCGGGCGCAAGTGATTCCTGTCACTCGCGGCGGGGTCGTGGACCTCGACTGGCTTTCGCACGAACTTGCTGACCGCCGTCCGGGCCTCGTGGCGGTGATGGCCGCGAACAACGAGACCGGTGTGCTCCAGCCCTGGCGTGAGGCGGCCGCGATGTGCCGCCAGTACGGCGTGCCCTTCCTCTGCGATGCCGCGCAATGGATCGGCAAACTGCCCGCCGCCGGTTTGGGCGAATGCGATTTCGTCAGCGGCGCTGCGCACAAGTTTGGCGGGCCGCGTGGCGTGGGCTTTCTCAAATGCCCGGCCAAAGGGCGCGTCGAGCCGTTGCTGCTCGGCGGGCCGCAGGAGGAAGGGCGCCGCGCCGGCACGGAAAACGTCGCCGGTGTGCTCGCGATGGTCGTCGCGCTGGAAGTTCGCGAACGTCAGCTTTCGGCCGGCGAACTCCACGCCCGTGAAACGTGGCGCGACGCGTTCATCAGCGAACTGCTGACTGCGCTGCCCGGCGCTGAACTGGTCGGTGCCGGCCAACCGCGCCTGTGGAACACGGTTTCGGCGTTGATGCCCGAGGCCGATTGCCGCCAGCGCTGGGTGGTGAAACTCGACAAGCTTGGCTACGCCGTCTCGACCGGCTCGGCGTGTTCCAGCGGCAAGGAAGCGCCGTCGCACGTGCTGTCGGCGATGGGCTTTTCGCCGGCCGACGCGGGCCGCGTGCTGCGCTTCAGCGCGGGTTGGGAGACGACGCGCGAAGACTGGCAGCGCGTGCTGGGCGGCCTGAAACAGGTTCATGCTGGCATGGCCTCGACGGCCCCGGTTTGACGCACCCCGCCACGTCGCGATACCTTGGCCCCATGAACCGCCCCAAGCACATCGTCCTCTACGACGGCGACTGCTCGATGTGCACGTTCCAGATGCGCGTGCTGACGTGGCTCGACTGGTTCAACGTCCTCCAACTCGTCCCGATCACGAATCCGCTGGCCGCGCAAGTCGCGCCGCAGATCAGCCGCGAGGCGCTGCTCGAAGCGATCCACTGCGTTACGCCCGACGGCCGCATCACGCGTGGCGCGCGGGCGATCCGGTTCGTCGGGATGCGACTGCCGTTACTGGTTTTGCTGGCGTTGGTGTTGTGGATTCCCGGCGCGATCTGGATTGCCGAGCACATCTACAAATGGGTCGCGCGCCATCGCCACGTGTTGAGCCGTCTCTTTGGCTGCAAAGACGCGTGTGCGATTCTGCCCGCGCGGGAACGCGAGCACGACGTCCACTCCTGACGCGACCGGACGGCCGCCGTGGAACCCTTGCTCTCCGCTGAACTTCTCCCGCGCGTCGAGCGCGCCCGCCAAACTGCCATCGACACGCTCCTCGCCGAACGCGGCCCCCATGGCCACTGGGAAGGCGAACTCTCCACCAGCGCGCTCTCGACCGCGACGGCGGTGGTGGCGCTTCAACTCGTAGCAGCCGACGTAAGGAGGCTCACTTCAGAATCCGAAACTGGTCAGAGCCTCCTTACGTCGGCTGCTACCTTGATCAAAGGGGGCGTCCGCTGGCTGGCGCAAAATCAAAACGCCGACGGCGGATGGGGCGACACGATCAAGAGCATCAGCAACCTCAGCACGACGACACTTTGCTGGGCGGCGTTCGGTTGCGTGCCCGGAGCGCAGAATGAGTTTGGAGAAACGATCACTCGCGCAGAAGCGTGGTTGATCCAGAAAGCGGGCGGCGTTGAACCGGAGAAACTCGCGCCCGCGATCATCGCGCGCTACGGCAGGGACCGCACGTTCTCGGCGCCCATCCTCACGATGTGCGCACTGGCGGGCCGGCTCGGGCCTTCGCCGGACTGCTGGCGCTGGGTCATCCCGCTGCCGTTCGAACTGGCCGCCGTGCCGCATCAACTCTACGGGGCGATCCGATTGCCCGTCGTGAGCTACGCGTTGCCCGCGCTCATCGCCATCGGCCAGGTGCGGCATCATTTTCTGCCGAGTGAGCGGCGTATCGTGCGGCGCATCCGCAATGCAGCCCGCAATTACACCCTCCAGATCCTCGACCGCATCCAGCCGGAGAACGGTGGCTTTCTCGAAGCCACACCGCTGACGAGCTTCGTCACGATGAGCCTCGCCGGGATGGGATTGAGTGATCATCCCGTTGTGCAACGCGCCGCGGGCTTTCTCGTGAAATCAGCCCGGCCCGACGGCTCCTGGCCCATCGACACGAATCTGGCGACGTGGGTGACGACCCTCGCGGTCAACGCACTCGCTGAATCCGGCGACGCGTCTGTCGCAACGTTGTTGAATGCCGGCCAGGCGGCTTCGAGCGGTGGCTCCGTCGAGGACCTCGGCAAGTACCGCTTTCCCGGCGTGGCGCACGACACGACCCGCGGTCATCAAGCGGGCGAAGTGTTGCATTGGCTGCTCGATCAACAGCACAAGACCGAGCACCCCTACACCCGTGCCGCGCCGGGCGGCTGGGCGTGGACGGATTTGCCCGGCGGTGTGCCGGACGCGGACGACACGCCGGGCGCGATCCTCGCCGTGCTTCGCCTCGCACCCGACAGCCAGTTGGCGCGCGAAGCGGCCGCCAAAGCCGCAGCCTGGCTGTTGAACCTCCAGAACCGCGCCGGCGGCGTCCCGACTTTTTGCCGCGGCTGGGGTGCGCTGACGTTTGACCGCAGCAGCCCCGATCTTACGGCCCATACTCTGCGCGCCTGGCTCGCGTGCCGGCCGCATGTCGCGGATCGGATCGAACGACGACTACGCAAGGCCATCCCGCGTGCGGTGGAATTCTTGCGAAAATCCCAACGGCCCGAAGGCTCGTGGATTCCGCTCTGGTTTGGCCACCAGGAATCGCCCGATGACGAAAACCCGCTCTACGGCACCGCGCGGGTGCTGCCCGCGCTGGCGGAGGTGCAACGCGCGAACGCCGCCGAGACGCGCCCGATGATCGGGTCGGCCGTGCGCTGGCTCATTGCGGTGCAGAATGCCGACGGCGGCTGGGCGGGCGCGATGAACACGCAATCGTCCGTCGAGGAAACCGCGCTGGCGGTCGAGGCGCTCGCCTCGTGCGCCGAATACTCCACCGACTTCCCGCTCCACTTCCGCGGCGCCATCGAGCGCGGCACGCGCTGGCTGGTCGAGCGCGTCGAGTCGGGCGCGTGGCGCGAGCCGGCGCCCATCGGCTTCTACTTCGCGCGGCTGTGGTACTACGAGCGGCTCTACCCGTTGATCTTCACAGTGGGGGCGTTGAGCCGGGTTGCCGCCGCAGCCGGGTTGCGCTTGAATCGGGAGGGTGAACCCGGCGTGGCGTCGCGTGCCTGAACCCCGGCGCCCGGCTGACGCTTATGAATTGGACGCTCGAACAATTCCTCACCGGCCTGGACAGCTATCGCTCCAAGATTCCGCTCGACGTGCTGATGGAGGGCCTGGGCAGGCTACAAATCGACTGGAAGCAACTGGAACGGTTCGCGCAGTTCTCGCCCGAGCGTTACCGGCGCAACCTGCTCCGCAACGGCCCGGCGTACCACGCGTTGCTGCTGTGCTGGCGCAACGGCCAGCGCAGCCCCATCCATGACCACCGCGGCTCGGCGTGCGCGGTGCGCGTGCTCCGCGGCGAGGCGACCGAGACGGTGTTCGAGATGACCGATGAGGGCCACGTTTTCCCGGTGCGCACGCGCAGGCTGCCCGAGGGCCACCAGTGCGCCACGGAAGACCTCGACATCCATCAACTCTCCAACCTCCAGCCGGGCAACGCCGACCTCATCACGCTGCACATCTACTCGCCGCCGTTGCTGGTCATGGGCCAGTATTCCCTGACTGAGCCGCTCATGCGCGAGTTCCGCGATGAAGTCCACGGATTGACCGGGGGCGCTGGCATTTGAAGGACGCGGCCACGGCGCTTACGCTCCTCGCGGTTGAAAACTGAATCACGCCTTCGGCCCGAGGACCGTTCGATACACGCGGCGCACCTCGGCGCGCCAGCGGTCCATGGCGTCGAGGAACTCCGCGGCGCTCGTGAACCCGCAGCGCACAGCGACGCGATACTGCGCGGGCGGATCGTCCGGCAGTTCGGCCTCACCCTTGATGCTCCAACGGCGAAGGATGCCCTCGACGCGCCGGAGCTGCCGGTAATTGGCGAGGAGCGCATCGGCGTCGCCCTTGGGCAGCGCGCCGTGGTCGCGCGCGCGTTCGAGCGCGCGCAACGTGTTCGGCTCATGCCAGCCGTGCGCTAGGCAGAGGGTCTGGGCGACGAATTCCGCGTCGATCAATCCGCCCGCGCCCGTCTTGAACGCGAGCCGTTCCTTCCCGGTGGGCGTGCGTTCCTTTTCGATCCGCTGCCGCATCCGGTGGACTTCGTCCCGCCACGCGGGCGAGTAGGCGGCGATGTCCTTGCGCGGCCGGCTGAAGTCGGCCAGACCCGCCATCATCGTCTGAAACTGCGCGCCGACAGCGGCGTTCCCGGCTACGAACGTCGAGCGCATCAGCGCCTGCAACTCCCAGAGCTGCGCGCGCTGCCGCAGGTAGGCCTCGTACGCCGGGAGCGAGTTGACCAGCAGCCCCTTCTCGCCGTCGGGCCGGAGCCGCGCGTCAGTCGCGAACACGACGCCCGCCTCGGTGCGCCCCGAGAGCAGCGCCATCACGTCCACGGCGATCTTCTGGAGATCGGCCAGCTTCTCCACCTTCGGGTCCGCCACGAACACGAGGTCGAGGTCCGAACCGTAGGTGAGTTCGTCGCCGCCGAGCTTGCCCAGGCCGAGGATGGCCAGCGGGGCCGGCTTGAACTTGCGCTTCCGCAACGTGACCTCCAGCGCGTAGGCCAGGCACGCCCGCGCGAGCGCGGAGAACTCGATACGGTTCTGCTCCAGGTCCGCGAGGCCGAGGATTTCACGCAACGCAATCCGCATCAACTCCGCCTGATGATAACGGCGCAGCCACAGTTTCTGGTCGTCGTCGCGGAGGCCGTGGCGCAGGTCGGTGAGGATTTCGCCGGCGGACTTCGAGCGGCGGAGACGGCCGCTGAGTTCGAGGTCGTCCACCAAATCGGGCGTGCGGATGGCGACCTCGGCGAGGAATTCCGAGCGGTCGAACAACAGGAGCAGCAGGCGGAACAGGTTCGGGTTGTGCGTCCACGTCTCGTAAAGCGCCGCGCGCGCGCCGTAGGCCGAGATGAACGTGTCCAGCCGCGCCAGCACGCGGTCCGGATCGGAGAGCGTGAACTCGGTACGTGGAACGTCACGAACCGTATCAACGCTCACTTTGTCCACCGGAGAACCCACCCCCGGCCCCTCCGAGGAGGGGAGCTTGGCCTTCCGCAGGATCGACGCCGCTCCTGAAGCCGTTCCCCTCCTGGGAGGGGGCAGGGGTGGGTTTTCCGCTTTGCGCTTTCCGCCTTCCGCTTTTCCGCCCCTCGGACACATCTCCAGCAGTCGCGGCAAGAGCTGCCGCGCCAGATCGGTCGTGCGCGTCGAGACGTGGACGTAGCCCGGTCCCAGTGCGAACTCGCGCACGAGGCGGGCGGAGCGTTCCACGTCCTTGAACGAGTGCTCCGCCAGCAGCTTCCGCCATTGCTCCTCGTCGCGCTCGAAGTCCGGCAGCGCCTTCCCCACCGGTTCCGCGCCGTCGCCCTTCAGGATGCGCTCGTACACGCCGCGCACGAACCGCCGGTGCGCCGTGTGCGCGGCCTCGAACTCCTTCAGCGACGCGAACCCCATCAACGCCGCCAGCCGCTCGCGCGCCTTGCGCTCGGCGGGGATCGTGTGCGTCTGCTCGTTGTTCTCCATCTGCAACCGGTGCTCGACGTCGCGCAGGAAGCCGTAGGCCGCCGCGAGTTTCTCCGCCTCCTCCTCCGCGAGCAGCTTGTAGCGCACCAGATGGCGCAGCGCCGGCACCGTCTGCGCCCCTTGCAGGAACGGCGTCCGCCCGCCGTGCAGCAGTTGCAGCGATTGCGCCACGAACTCGATCTCGCGGATGCCGCCGGGGCCGCGCTTGACCTCGCGCTCCAGTTCGCCCGCCCGCACGATTTCGTCCTCGATCCGCTGTTTCATCGCCGCGATCTCGCGCAACGTGCCGTTGCTGAGCGAGCGCGGGTAGCGGAACGGCTGCACCATCTCGATGAACCCGGCGGCCAGCGCCTTGTCGCCCGCCACGCCGCGCGCCTTCATCAACATCATCCGCTCCCAGGTCTGGCCCCATTGCGCGTAGAAGTTCTCGCAGCTCTCCAGCGAACGCGCCAGCGGGCCGGCGTCGCCTTCGGGGCGCAGGCGCAGGTCGATGCGGAATAGCATGCCCTCGGGCGTCAGGCGCGACACCTCGGCGATGATTGCCTCGGCCAGCCGGCGGAAGAACTGGTGGCTGGTGGCGCCCCGGCCCGTGGCGGCGGCGGCGCGCGGCGGTTCGCGGAACACGTGCCCCTCGTCGGCATACACGAACATCACGTCCACGTCCGAGCTGTAGTTCAACTCCTGCCCGCCCAGCTTGCCCAGGCCGATGACGGCGAAGGCCGTGGGCTGCCACGCGCCCGCATCGTCCTGGTGAAACGGACGGCCCAGCCGCGCGGTGAGCTGCTCCCAGCACACACGATAGACGCCCTCGAGGCAGACATCGGCGAGGTGGGAGAGTTCGAGCGTGATCTCGGCGAGGTTCCCCAGCCGCGCAAGGTCGCGCGCGGCGATGCGGAGCATCTCGCGCCGGTGGAACTGGCGCAGCGCGGCCAGCGCCCCGGCGTGGTCGCGCGCCTGGAGCCGGGGACGGAGCAGGGCATCCGCCTCGCGCCGCAGCCCCTGCGCCTGGCGGGGAAACTTCAGCGCCTCGGGATTGAGGCATTGGGCGAGCCACTCGGGATGCGCGAGCAACGTTTCGCTGAGGAACTGTGAGCCGCTGAACACCGCGGCCACGATCCGCGCCTGCTCCGCGGACGCGCGTTTGACGGCGGCGGGCGCGGCGGCCTTGAACTTCGCGAAGTACCCGACCGCGCGCTGCGCATCAGGCGCGGCCTTGAGCACGGTGTCCCAGACGGATTTCGGCACGGGCGCGATCTAACCGGAAAGCGCGCCGGCATGAAATGCGGAAACGCGGCGGGATCCGGATGCGGAAGGGAGTCCGAATGCAGTCTAACGCCAAAGCTCAGCGACGTGCGCCGGGTGAAAAGGTTGAGCGCACGGAGGGCGAACGATGAACCCGCAACTCTTGAGCGGAGAAGCGGGGCGCACGTTCGCTGGAGCGCACTTGTTAGACCGCATCATCGAATCACACATATTCGTCAGTGCTGTGGTCGGTATAATCGCTGTGATCCTGTGGTGGATCATGGTCGCCTATGGGCTGATGCTCCTCCTAAACAAATCAACGAGGTGGCTGATAAATTGGCTACGACCTGCAAAATAGCTGGCGGCAACAACCGCGCCAATGACTGCCGCCGCCGTCGCGAGCATCCAGCCCCGCGTCTTGGTGGTGCAATGCTGAAAGAACCACCAAACACCATGCTCATCCGTGAGCTTGATGTCAGGGCTTGGCTCAGTAGGTGTGAGACCGTGCTCCAACTCGGTGATGGCCTGCGCAATGATGCTGTCCATCTGGCTAAGGAGGTATGTGTATTCATCGCGCCGTGCGCCGGGAAAAAGTGCGCGACTGGCGCAGGTGACAAATGCGGTGTGATAGGCAGGACTGAAATGGAGAAAGGGAGCAACTCGAGGGCGTGTTGCCCAAATCAGTGGTTTGGATGACACCTTTGAGGGAGGTGGGCGTCTGTGTCTGGCAAGTATGAT
>Ga0247727_10015328_pt1 | contig 12588 bp, 11 predicted proteins | sample WisWelCaveWW1625_FD_202498 | JGI IMG/M metagenome (GOLD analysis project Ga0247727, IMG submission 202498) | Biofilm microbial communities from Wishing Well Cave, Virginia, United States - WW16-25 | ecosystem: Environmental > Aquatic > Deep subsurface > Groundwater > Cave microbial mat | place... | reverse complement strand
CTTCGGCTTGCTCGGCGAAGATGCTCCGGCGGGTGGTACCGATGCCGCAGACCGCGAGATGAGTCGCGGCGAGGTCCGACACGTCTTCGATCCAGTGAATCGGAACGCCCTCGAGGGTCTCCGCGCAGCGGCCGCGATCGAGGTTCTCCACGAAGCCGGCGACGTCGTATCCGGCGGTGGACGCGACCTCCGCGATCTCGCTGGAGAAAGCCGTCGTTCCGAGGACGAGAAGGGGGATTGGGGCGGTCATCGATCCCCGACGAAGGTGCGCACGGAATCGACGATGCGGTCCACGTCGTCGCCCGTCAGCTCGGCGAAGAGCGGAAGCGTGAGGAGCTCTGCGAAGAGCTGCTCCGTGGCGGGCAGCGGCTCCCCGCCGAATCCGGAAAACGCCGGCTGGAGGTGGTTCGGTACGAAGTGCACCCACGCCTGGATGCCGTTCTCGCGCAGGTGCTCGAGCAGCTGGTCGCGCCTGCCGTCGAGCACGCGGAGCGCGCAGAGGAACGGGAACGCCGAGTCGATGTCCCCGTCGACGAGCCGGATGCCCGGAAGCCCCTCGAGTCCCTCCCGGTAGCGCCGGAGCAGCGATCGCTTGCGGTCGCGGAGCTCCTCGAGGCGGTCGAGCTGCGCGAGCCCGATCGCAGCGTGGACGTCCGAGAGGTGGTAGCGAAAACCAGGGCTCGAGGCCTCGTAGTACCACGGCTGCTCCGCGCCGCGGCGGCTCCAGGAGTCCCGGCCGATGCCGAGGTTGCGCGCGAGCCGGATCCGCTCGGCGAATCCGTCGTCGTCCGTCGCCACCGCTCCGCCCTCCCCGCAGGTCACGTTCTTGACGGGGTCGAAGCTGAAGCAGGTCAGGTCTCCGATCGACCCGATCATCCGGTCACCGTAGGCGGAGCCGAACGCGTGCGCCGCGTCCTCGACGACCAGGAGGCCGTGCTTCCGCGCGAGGGCCATGAGCTCTTCCATCGGACAGGGGAAGCCCGCGTAGTGGACGGGCATGACAACTCGGGTGCGGTCCGTGACCCGCTCCCCGACGCTCGCCAGGTCGATCGCGACGGTCTCGGGGTCTACGTCGCAGAAGACGGGCCGCGCTCCCACCGCGAGGACGGCCTGCGGGCACGAGACGAACGTCATCGAAGGCAGGATGACCTCGTCGCCCTGTTGGAGGTCGCAGGCGACGAGAGCGAGGTGGAGCGCGGCGCTACCGCTCGTGACCGCGACCGCGTGACGGCAGCCGACCATCGTGGCAATGCGGTCCTCGAAGTCGCGGGCCACGTTGCCCATGCCGAGCCAGCGCGAGTCGAGCACCGACGCCACCGCCGCGAGCTCCCTCTCGCCCACGCTCGGCCGGTGGATGGGGATCGTTCGCCTCACCAACTCGGCGATTCTACGAGGGCCCGGACGCGGCCCGTTAGCGTACGTTGCGAATTCCATGAAGCTCGTGATGACACTGCGGACGCGCGACCAGGCGGACATCGTCGATGCGGTGTTGTCGTTCCACCTGAACGCCGGCGTGGACTTCGTGATCGCCACCGACCATCGGTCGGAAGACGGGACCGTCGAGACCCTCGAGTCCTACGCCGAGGAAGGAGTCCTCCGCCTCATTCGCGAGACGGGCGAGGAGGTGCGCGGAAGTGAGTGGCGGACGCGCATGGCGCGGATGGCGGCGGCCGAATACGAGGCAGACTGGACGTTCAGCTGTGACGGCGACGAGTTCTGGTGGCCGCGCGGCGGCTCCTTGAAGGACGTTCTCGATGCAGTACCCGGCCGGTATGGGATCGTGCGGTGTCCGGTCAGCGAGTTCGTTGCGCGACCGGACGACGGCTCCTCCTTCTCGGAGCGTATGACCGTTCGCCTCTCCACTCGAGCGCCGATGAACAACCCGACCGGCGCCCGACCGGCCGTGATGAAGGTCGTCCACAGGGCGGACCCAGCCGCGGTCGTGAATCGGGGGAGCCACGGTGTTTACGAGACGTCGCTTCGCGCCTTGCGGGGTTGGTACCCGATCGAGGTCCTGCACTTCCCGGTTCGTAGCCTCGACCAGTACGAACGCAAGCTTGTCGCCTGGGGACGCGCCCTCGGTGACCGCGCGTCCGGGCGTGGGTACGAAGCCCACCGGCGAGGTCGACTCAGCGATCACTTCGTTGCGTCGACAATCGACGACCACGTGCTGATGCGCGGCCTCGAGCAGGGTTCGCTCGCCGTCGACACGCGCCTGCGCGACGTGCTACGAGCGCTTCGTCTTCCGGCGGTGCCTGAAGGGCACTCGCGCGAGCGCGGGTTCTGGCTGCCCTCGGGTGGCGACTCGCTTTCCTTCCCGCGACCCGGCGTAGAGGAAGATGCGGCGTACGCCGCCGAGCTCGCGATGATGGAGGAGGCAGATCTCGTCCGCCTACGGCGGAGCGCCGATCTGATCGGAGCGCGGCTCGCCTCTCTCGAGCGACCGAAGTTCACCTCTGCCTTCGCGCGCCGACGTTCTCGCCCAACGTGAAGCTCGTCATGACGCTTCTCGTCCGCGACGAGGCGGACGTGATCGACGCCAACCTTTCCTTCCACCTGAACGCCGGCGTGGACTTCGTGCTCGCGACCGACCATCGCTCTCGGGACGGGACGACCGAGATCCTCGAGCGATGCGAGCGGGAGGGCTACGCCCGAGTGCTGCGCGAGGAGCGTGAGGAGTACCTCGACGCGGAGTGGAGGACACGAATGGCGCGAATGGCGGCGACCGAGTACGCCGCGGACTGGGTCTTCAACGCGGACGCAGACGAGTTCTGGTGGCCGCGTAGCGGCTCGTTGAAGGAGGTGCTCGGAGCCGTCCCCGCTCGCTACGGCGTCGTACGCGGCGTCTGGCGTCACTTCGTTCCGCGCCCGAGCCGCGACGCCTTCTTCGCCGACACGATGACCGTCCGCACGGTCGCGCAGCGACATCGCGACCGGCCGTTTCGGCCGCAGATCAAGGTTGCGCACCGTGCACATCCTCGCGTCGTCGTCGCGGGCGGCAGCCACGACGCGTTCGTGCCAGGGCTCCTGCATCTTCGGAGCTGGTACCCGATCGAGGTCCTGCACTTTCCCGTCCGGTCGCTGGAGCAGTGCGAGCGCAAGTATCGAGTGGCCTCGGTGGTCCGCGCCATGGACCCCGCTGGGCTCCCGCAGCGCCCCGCCGTCGCGCGAGCGATCGAGGCGTACGAAGGCGGCGTTATGAGCGCGTTCTACGACTCCTTGACCGTTGGCGACGACTCTCTCCGGGAGGGCCTCGAACGCGGAACGCTAGCCATCGACACCCGCCTACGCGACGCGCTTGCGCGAATTCGCCGGGAGACGAGCGAGCCGCTCGAGTTCCCCACGCGGGATCTCGCGGACGACGCGGGACTGGTGGAGGACATTGCGCTCGTCGCCGAGTACGACTCGCCCGTCCGCCTAGAGAAGCGTATGCGTGCCTTGGAGGAGCGGCTTGCGGCCCTCGAGGTCCACGGGCGTCCGTCTGGGACAGTTGCCGCGGGGCTGCGGTCGCTTCGACGCCGAGGTCGACTCTTCAGGCGACAACTTCGCCCGTGATGCTCGCATCGCCCTTCTCTGCCGCGACGGGGCAGGCGTCGAGCGGCGCGTCCCTCGGCGGGCCCCGCGCTGCTCGCCATACAGTGCCGGTGTGAGGGCCAGGCTGTATCTCAGCTGGGCGCGATCGCTCCTGGCTCCCAGGAAGCGTCTCCTCCCCGGTCTGGGCGCCCGGCTCGGTGCCCATTCGCGTCTTGCGGCGGCGGTTCTGGCCGCCTTGAGGAGCCTCCCGGGTCGGCGGCTGCGTCGTGCGGCTTACGTCAACGTCTCGCGACCTCTTGTCCAGCGCATGAGAACACACGTCGACGTCCGGGTCTCAGGAGGCTTTCGCATCTTCGCGGACACATCCGATTTCGTCGGTAGCACGCTTGCGACGACCGGCGTGTGGGAGCCGCACGTCACACGCCGGTTCCAGAGCATCCTTTCGCCCGGCGACGTCTTCGTGGACGTCGGAGCGCATATCGGCTACTACACGCTCCTCGCCTCGAAGCTCGTCGGGGCAGAGGGGCACGTCTACGCACTCGAACCCGCGCGGACGACATACGAGGCGCTTTGCTCCAATCTCGCGCTCAACGGTGTCGCTAACGTCACCGCACTCCGAATTGCAGCCGGTGCGGAAGACGGACGCGCGCTGCTCTACGACGCTCCACCCGGGCACTCCGGGAGAGCCTCGATTCGCGATCTATCCGGCTCGGCCGGAGCGGGCGGCGTCGCGGGCGCCACGGGCGTCGACGTGCGCCCGGTGGCTTCGGTTGTGCCGCAGTCGGAGCGCGAGAGAGTCCGGCTGGTGAAGATCGACGTCGAGGGGTATGAGGCCGAAGTGCTGTCTGGGCTGGAGGCGCTCTTCGTAATGGGAATCCGCCCCGCGCTCGTCGTCGAGATCCACGTCGACGCAGCCAGCGAGGCTGCCGCATGCCTCGTGAAGCTCGCTTCGAACTACGGGCTGACGGCCCGCGAGCTCGTCGAGGAGGAGCCTTTCGTGCGTGCTGTGCCGGCTGACGGGCCGTGCGAGATCTCGTCCCTTCTCGCGTCCGAGGCGTGGAGAAGGCCCACGATGAATCTGCTCCTGACAGCGGCAGATCACGTGCGCACGCAGGCCCGGAGGGCCTGACGGGCGTCTCGATAGCTTTGCCGCAATTCGTGAAGCTCGTCATGACACTTCTCTGCCGCGACGAGGTGGACATCGTGGACGCACACATCGCGTTTCACCTCAACGCAGGGGTGGATCTCGTCGTCGCCACGGACCACCGCTCTCGGGACGGTACGACCGAGATCCTGGAGTCGTACGAGCGGAAGGGCTACGTTCACCTGATCCGCGAGGAGGGGGAACGGATCCTTCAGGTGGAGTGGATGACGCGCATGGCGCGTCTTGCGGCGTCCGAGCACGGTGCCGACTGGGTGCTCCTGAGCGATGCCGACGAGTTCTGGTGGCCGCGCGGCGGCTCCCTGAAGGAGGTCCTCGCGGCGGTGCCCGAGACGTACGGGGTCGTTCGCGCGCTCTCGCGGCCGTTTGTTCCCGTGACGGACGACGGCAGCTACTTCGCAGAGCGGATGACCGTCCGGCTGGCGACTTCGGCCCCGATCAGCGATACGGCGACGCCGTTCAGGCCGGTCGCCAAGGCCGCGCATCGCGGCGACCCACGGGTCGTCGTCGGTCGGGGCAACCACGAGGTCTCGGGCATCTCGGGAGTGCCGTTCACCTGGTCCCCGATCGAGCTCCTACACTTCCCGCTGCGCACGCGCGAGCAGTGCGCGCGAAAGTACGAGAAGACATGGCTCGCGTGGGACGAGAACCTCCGCGGAGACATCGCCCGCGCTCGGACGCTCTCCCTAGGCGAGCGCGGGCATAGCTTCTGGGACCAGCACGTCGTCGATGCCGTCGCGCGAGCTTCGGGGCTGGCGGACGGCTCGCTCGTGTCGGACACGCGTCTCCGGGACGCGCTCCGAATACTGGCCCGTGGGACGGAGCTTTCCGCGCACGGTGCCGCTCGCTATGCCTTGCCGTCGGATCCACCGCGACTCCTCTTCCCGCCTCCGACCGTCGCCGACGACGCCGACTACGCCGTCGAGGCGGCCGTGCACCGCGAAGCGGAGGTGGTCCGCGCCCGCCGGCGCGCCGACGAGTTGGAGCCTCGCATCGCCTCGCTCGAGCGAGGACAGTGGTCGCGCGTTCTCACAGGCGTGAGGCGTGTCCCGTGAAGCTCGTCATGACGCTCCTCTGCCGCGACGAGGCAGATATCCTCGACGAACAGCTCTCCTTCCACCTCAACGCCGGCGTCGACTTCGTGATCGCGACCGACCACCGCTCGCAGGACGGGACGATGGAGATCCTTCGGCGCTACGAGCGCGAGGGGCACCTGCGCCTTCTGCGCGAGGAGGCGACGGAGTTTTCCCAGGCCGCATGGGTCACCAGGATGGCGCGGCTGGCCGCGACCGAGCTCGGTGCGGACTGGGTCATCAACGCGGACGCGGACGAGTTCTGGTGGCCGCGAGGCGGCCAGCCGAAGGAGATCCTCTCTGCCGTTCCTCGCCGCTACGGCGTCGTTCGCGGCTTCCAGCGGCACTTCGCGCCCCGGCCAGGAGAGGAAGGGCATTTCGCCGAGCGGATGACGGTGCGCATCACGCCGTTCAGGACCCCGCCAGGGGCGGAGGACCCGTTCCAGGGAACGATCCAGGTGGCCCATCGTGCAGAGACTTCGGCGACGGTCTCGCCGGGCAACCACGACGTCAGAGGACGTGGTCTCCTCGCGCTACGCGGCTGGTACCCGTTCGAGGTGTTGCACTTCCCCCTACGCACTCTCGAGCAGGCACGCCTCAAGTTCGCCCACAGGGTTCGAGGTGTGCAAGTCGACCCCGTGGGACATCACACCTGCCGCGCGGGGCACGCGATCGAGCAAGGTCGCTTCGAAGACTGGTATTCGCAGTACGTCGCGGACGACGCCACCCTCGGGCGCGGCCTCGTCGATGGGACGCTTACCTTCGACACGCGGCTACGGGACGCACTGCGCCGTCTCGCGGGAGTTCAGGAGCTTCCTGCGTATCCCGCCGAGGCGTTTGCGCTGGCAGGCGACGATGCGTCCCGGCTCGAGTTCACTCGGGGCGATACCGTGGAGGAAGCGGCGTATGCCCACGAGATGCAGCCGCTCGACGAGTGGGACTCGCAGCTGAGGGCCATTCGGCGAATCGCGGCGCTCGATGGGCGGCTCGCGGAGCTCGAGCGCGGACTCGGAACACGCGTGCGCACTCGGCTGCGCCGCCGCTTCACGAGCGCCTCGGTGCGATGAGCGAAGGGCGGAACAAGCAGGCCGCGCTGCTCAACGGAAAGCGGGTCGTATTCGTCCTAGCGGGCGAGGTTCTCGGCGGTGCCGAGCGAGGTGCGCTCGATCTGGCGCGCGACTTCAAGCAAGTAGAAGGTGCGTCGGTTGGAATCTGCGCGCTCGACGACCGGCCGGGTCTCGCGCGCGAGCTCTCAGCGGAGTACAAGATTCCCTGGAGCTGCATCCGAATCCCGTGGGCCGGCAACCGGGTTGCGAAGGCGGCCTCGCTTGCGCGCTTCGCCCGTGGGCTACGGCGACTGAGCCCCGACGTGCTCGTCTCGTCGACGAACAAGCCGAACGTTGCCTGCGGGCTCACGTGGCGCACAACCGGTGCGTCTCTCTCGATCTGGAACCAGTGCGACGTCAATGGGACGACACGTTTCAGTCGCGGACTGTTCCGACGGGCGCTTTCGTCGACTCCGATCGTGGTCACGGCGGCAAAGCATGCGGGAGACTGGCTCGTCGAGACGTTCGGCGCCGACCCTCGCCGGGTGTACGTTGTCCCGACACCCCTGCGGCTACGGGCTCCGCGGGAGAGCGGCGTCGGCTGGCGGGCGCGACTGGGGCTCCGTGAGAACGACGTCGTCGCGTGCATGCTCGGACATCTCCACGAGGGCAAGGATCATGCGACCCTACTCCGTGCCTGGCGTCTCGTGGCCGACCGCCTGACGCCCGAGGGACGGCGTCCCGTCCTGATCCTCGCCGGCCGAGATGCCGGAGGCGAGCCCGTAGTGAAGGCGCTCGCGTTCGATCTCGATCTTCGCGAGTACGTTGTCTTCGCCGGCGAAGTGGACGACGTCAGCGGGCTTCTCTCCGCCGCCGATCTGGCCGTTTTCAGCTCCAGGAGGGAGTGCTTCCCCCGTGGGGCGATGGAGCCGATGTCCGTCGGACTCGCCGTCGCCGGAACCGATGTCCCCGGCGTCCGTGAGGCAGTCGGAATGCCTGGCGTGCCATATCTCGCACCTCCGGGGGACGCTCCGGCGTTGGCGGACGCGATCCTCCGGCTTGCAGGCGACCCGGTGCTGCGCGCCAGTCTCGGGCGCGCCAACGCCGAGCTCATTCGCTCACGCCAGTCCGGCGAAGCGACGTCGCGGGTCTACGCCAGGCTTCTGGCCGACGGACTCGCCGGGAGACTCCCGTATCAGGCGAGCGACACCTTTCGCACACCAAGCTGGTAACCGGCGAAGAGAAGCTCGTACTTGCCCTCGATCACCGTGAGGAAAGCGTCCACGGCCGGGCCCGGCCGGAGGAGAGGATCCTCGCCGAGCTCGGCCCAGCGATAGTCGTCGAAAACGATTGTCCCCTCGGGGGCCAGGAGCTGCCACGCGAACGATGCATCCACGATGACATCGAGCCCCAGGTGCGATCCGTCGACGTATACGAGGTCGAAGCGCGTCTCCTCGGACGTCAGCTCGAGCAGGACCCGGCGCGAGTCGCCGATGAGCTTTTGAACACGCGTGGAGTCAACCAAGGCGATGTTGGCGTCGAAAGCCGCTTCGAGCTGACTGGTCTCGTTCATGAGGCGGTGCTCCACACTCCCGGCAAAGGTGTCGACGCAGGTGATCGTCGCGTCAGGCAGCCGCCAGAGGAGGAAGCAGGCGGACATGCCCTCGAACGAGCCGATCTCGAGCAAGTTGACTTTGCGACCTTCGAGGTGGCGAAGGACCGGCGCCCAGGTCGGAATATTCCCCAGGAACCACTCGTGGCTGAACGCCCCGCGGCTCACAATTTCCTCGCGGAAACGCTTGATCGACGGATCGAGTTCGAGGTCCGAGTGGACGGAGTCACCTTCCCGTCGGGCAGCCGCTCCGGCTGACGAAAGCGAATGTGGAACTCGAAGATAGCGTCGCCAGAATCTGTCCGGGTTGAGCCGAACCCACCGGCTCGCCTCGAGCGCGCGTAGACGCTCTTCGGCCGCCCGCAGCCGTCTGTTCTCGGCGATCAACGCATTGAGGGCGTCGCTCACAGCTCGACACTGTACGGGGTCGCCTGGGAGCGACGGCACGTTGGCGCGATACCCTTTCGCCCCCGATGAGGCTCGTCCAGACGCTCGTGGTCCGCGACGAGGCGGACATCGTGGACGCCCAGATCGCGTACCACCTGAACGCGGGCGTCGACTTCGTCATCGCGACGGATCACGAGTCGCAGGACGGGACGACCGAGATTCTCGAGTCGTACGCACGCGAGGGGTGCCTAGCCCGGATTCCTGTTCAGGGCGAAGTGCGAGAGAGCGTGTGGCGCACGCAGATGGCTCGACTTGCCGCGACCGATCACGGCGCCGACTGGGTGATCAACACCGACGCGGACGAGTTTTGGATGTCGCGGGCAGGCACCTTGAAGGGGACGCTCGCCGCACTGCCCGATCCCTTCGGCGTCGTGTGGGCGCTCAGTCGGCACTTCGTCCCTCGCCCGGACGATGGAGCGTCCTTTGCGGAGCGTATGACTGTCCGCGTGTCCGCGCACGCTGCGATCAACGACCCCACGAGTCCGTTTCGGCCACACCTCAAGGCGGCTCATCGGGCCGATCCCGACATCGTCGTCGGCTTCGGTTCGCACACGGTCTCCACGAAGCGGTGGCAGTCTCTTCACCACTGGCACCCGGCCGACGTGCTCCACTTCCCGTTCCGTTCTCACGAACAATGGGAGCGCAAGGGGGTGCGGCGCGCTCGCGGTGACAAGCCGCTCGGCCAGTACGTGCGCGCGCTGCAGGCGAAGGAGGAGGGACGGAGTGCGGATCGCTACCGCGATCTCGTCGTGGACGACGCGACTCTCGACCGGGGTCTGGTAGAACGGTCTCTCGTCATGGACACGCGGCTCCGCGATGTGCTACGCGCGCTCAGACGCGATGGCGGGAAGGGTCAGCCCAGGCCGGGAACCAGCACGTGCCTGACGGACTCGACCGTTATTGCGGAAGGCGCGGCCCTCCGTGATGCCGACGTTGTACGGCTCGTCCGCCATCTGGACGGTCTCCGGGCGCGTCTTCCAGCCCTCGAGGAGCGGGCGTGGGCCCGCAACAAGCGCGCTGGCGGAGTTGCATCATGACCGTGGTGATGACGCTGGTCGTCCGCGACGAAGCGGACATCGTGGACGCCCAGATCGCGTACCACCTAAACGCGGGTGTCGACTTCGTCATCGCGACGGATCACGAGTCCCGCGACGGGACGACGGAGATCCTCGAGTCGTACGTGCGTGCGGGGTACCTGCTCCGAATCCCGGTTCAGGGCGAGGCGCGAGAGAGCGCCTGGCGCACGCACATGGCCCGTCTCGCGGCGACCGAGTACGGCGCGGAATGGGTGATCCCTAGCCGGGCTGACGAGTTCTGGTGGCCTCGCGGGGAGAGTCTCGGAGATGTCCTCGCCGTCATTCCGCAGCGGTATGGAGTGGTGCAGGCGCTCATACGGACCTTCTCGTCCCGCGCGGGCGACCACGCGTTCTTCGCAGAGCGCATGACCGCCCGCCCATCGCTCCACGCCGCCGACGAGGAGGAAAGGGAGCTGTCCGCGTGGCTCCGACCGGTCCATCGGGCCGATCCCAGGATCGAGATCGACGCCGCCGGGCTGACACTCGGCGAGCGCCTCGTGCCCCTTCGGGCGTGGTATCCGATCGAGGTTCTCCACTTCCCGCGTCGCGTCCCCGAGGACGGAGACGAGGAGCGACTGGTGCACGGCCTCGAGGACGGATCGCTCGTCGAGGACGTCCGGCTTCGTGATGCGCTCCGCGCCCTCCGCGTCCAGCCGGACCCGGAGAGCGCCGGAGCGGGTACCGGGTTCGTGCTCCCGCCCGATGGAGTGCGTCGCCTGGGGTTGCGGGCGCCAAACATCGTCGACGACGCCTCGTACGCGGTCGAGTGCGCAGCGGTGGGCGAGGTGGATCTCGTACGTCTCGACCGGCACATCCGCGAGCTCGAGGGCCGAATCGCGTGGCTGGAGGCGCGTTTCTGGCCCCGCGTGCTCCGGAGGCTGACACGCCTAGGCCGCCGGCCTCGGTAGCATCGGCCGGGATGGCCAAAACCGAGCTCGAGGTGCGCGACCGCGCGCCGACGCGGGGCGCCGAGCTTCCTGAGGCGGGACAACGGGTCGGGCGAGTCACCGTCATCCGGCCCGCGCCGCGCTGGGCGCACCTCGACGTCCAAGAGCTCTGGCACTACCGGGAGCTGCTCGGCCGGCTCGCCTGGCGCGACATCGCGGTGCGTTACAAGCAGACGTCGATCGGGGTCGCCTGGGCGATCATCCAGCCCCTGCTGACCATGGTCGTGTTCACCCTCGTCTTCGGTTACGTCGGAGGCTTCGCGTCAAAGGGACTTCAGTACCAGGTTTTCTCCTATTCCGCCCTGCTGCCATGGTTCTATTTCCAGTCCTCCGTGGCTCTCTCGAGCGGGAGCCTCGTCTCGAACCGCGCTCTCGTGACCAAGGTCTACTTCCCGCGGGTCCTCCTGCCGCTCGCCGGGGTCACCGTCCCGGTCGTCGACTTGCTGTGCGCCTCTGTCGTCCTCGTCGGGCTGATGGTCTGGTACTCGGTCGCGCCGAGCGTTGCGATGGTCCTCGCACCGCTGTTCCTCCTCCTGGCTCTTGTGACTGCTCTCGGAGTCGGGCTCTTCTTCTCGGCAGTTACCGTCCGCTACCGCGACGTTCCTTACGCGATTCCCTTCCTGCTGCAGAGCTGGATGTTCGTGTCCGGGGTCGTCCTGCCCATCGGCGAGTTCCCGGAGTACGCGCAATGGCTGCTCGCGCTCAACCCCATGACTGCGGTGATCGACGGCTTCCAGTGGGGTGTAGTCGGCACCGAAGCACCCGAGCTGGCAAAGACGTTGATCGGAGTTGCAGCGGCGGCGACATTCTTCGTCGTCGGGCTCGCGTACTTTCGCCGGTCCGAGCCGCGCTTCGCGGACACGATCTGATGGCGACCGCAATCACGGTCGAAGGGCTCTCCAAGCGCTACCGCATCGGCGAGCTTCAGAGCGCCTATGGGACGCTCCGTGACTCGCTCGCGGCCGGTGCCCGCCGACTCGTTCGCCGCGATCACAAGCCGCACTACGAGGAGATCTGGGCCCTGAAGGACGTCTCCTTCGACGTCCGGGAGGGCGAGGTCCTGGGAGTGATCGGGCGGAACGGTGCCGGGAAGTCGACGCTGCTCAAGGTGCTCACGCGGATCACGACCCCGACCGAGGGGCGCGCGACCATTCGAGGCCGCGTCAGTAGCCTGCTCGAGGTTGGCACCGGCTTCCACCCCGAGCTCACCGGCCGCGAGAACGTCTTCCTGAACGGCTCCGTCCTCGGGATGAAGCGGCGCGAGATCGTCCGCAAGTTCGATGACATCATCGAGTTCGCGGGCACCGAGAAGTTTGTCGACACGCCCGTCAAGCGGTACTCGAGCGGGATGTCCGTTCGACTGGCGTTCGCGGTCGCCGCCCACCTCGAGCCCGAGATCATGCTCGTGGACGAGGTGCTATCGGTTGGAGATGCGGAGTTCCAGCGTCGATGTCTCGGCCGGATGGAGGACCTCAGCGAGGCAGGCCGGACGGTGCTGTTCGTCTCCCACAACATGCAGGCCGTCGCGCAGCTCTGCGGCCGCGTGATCTGGCTCGACGCGGGCCGGATCGTCAAGGACGGCCAGAGCGCCGAGGTCGTCGCCCGCTACCTTCAGTCCGGGCACGGATCGGGCTCGCGCAGGGAGTGGCCAGACCTCGCGAGCGCGCCAGGCGACGACCTCGTTCGGCTTC
>Ga0247727_10015327_pt1 | contig 12589 bp, 8 predicted proteins | sample WisWelCaveWW1625_FD_202498 | JGI IMG/M metagenome (GOLD analysis project Ga0247727, IMG submission 202498) | Biofilm microbial communities from Wishing Well Cave, Virginia, United States - WW16-25 | ecosystem: Environmental > Aquatic > Deep subsurface > Groundwater > Cave microbial mat | place... | reverse complement strand
GCGAAGGCGGGCGGGGGCTGGCCTCTGCGGCTGACGCTTTTGGGTTTTTCAGTAGCCTGCTAGTGCAGACTAGCATCGCAACAGACTTCTTGCAAGAGCGCAGCAGCATTTTCGTGCCTCACTGCAATTAACTCACTTTTCAACATTTCTCATCAACTACAGGAGATAACCCAATGAGCAATTTCAAGAGGTACCTCAGCCTCTTCAACGCTGGTGCGATGATCACCGCGGCAGCTCTCAGCGTCACCGCTGTTGCACAGGAACATCCCAAAGAACATCCACAGGAGCAAGTCAAAGAACAGCCAAAAGTCGAGAAGCATGAGCTCACCATCCAGGAGCTGGCAGAGGCCGTAAAGGAGTATATCAATAACGAATCGAAGAAGGGAAAAGGGTATTTCTTGGTCCAGGATGACAAGCAGAAGAAAACGCTATGGCTCAAACTCAAGAAGATTCACGAAGACCGCCTATCGCCGCTTGGTGACGATATCTATTTTGTGTGTGCGGATTTCAAAGCTACCGATGGTAACACCTATGATGTCGATATCTTCATGAAGGGTGAGGACAAGGAAAGTCTCAAGGCAACAGAAGTGATCGTGCATAAGGACAACGGTAAACCGCGTTATTCGTGGTACGAAGAGAATGGTGTCTGGAAGCGAACAGAGAACTAATACTCTCACCGTAGCCTTCGACCAAACTCAACCTGAGTATCGCTGCAGGTGCTCAGGTTTTTTTGACACATTCATTTGAGATCCCCAAGGAATACTATGTGCATTCCAACTGTGACTCGAATCGTCGCGTGTGCAGTTCTGCTCGTGGCGGTTTCTACGGAATATTATTCAGGAGAGAATCTTCCGGCACGCTCTCGAGTCTTCGAGTTCTCGTACTCGGTTTCCTTGTCCACCATTTCGGCTGCTGCAGATAAAGTTGAAATCTTTCTTCCTCTTCCGCAGTCGGATAATTGCCAGGTGATTCAGGGATTAACGATACATTGTAAGTATCCCTATGAGATTTATTCAGAACCCGAGTATGGGAACAAGATTCTGTATGTGATGTTGAATGGATCATTACCTGAGCGGGTTGATGTTGCGGTCGATTTCACTGTAGACCGCAAATTGGCGGTGGCTCCAAACTACGACCGTTCAACACTAAGGCTCCAGCGGTTTCTCATGGCCGACAGCCTTGTGCCGTTTCACAGAAAGATTGGCGCAGAGGCGCAACGCGCTCTGAAAGGTGATCCTATCGAAACGGACAAGGCGAAGGCAATCTACGACCACGTCATAGGGACAATGTCATACGACAAATCCGGAACGGGATGGGGGAGAGGCGATGCGATGTACGCGTGTGATGTTCGAAAGGGAAACTGTACAGATTTTCATTCGTTGCTCATTGGAATGAATCGGTCGGTAGGGATTCCTTCGCGCTTTGTGATGGGTTTTCAAGTCCCGGAGAATTCAAATGAAGGTGAAATCCCCGGATATCATTGCTGGGCGGAATTCTTTACCGGGGACAAAGGATGGATTCCCGTCGACGCCTCAGAAGCATGGAAGCATCCGGAAAAGAAAGAGTTTTTCTTCGGCTCGCTCGATGCCAATCGAGTCCAATTCACGATCGGACGGGACATTCTGATACAACCAAACAAGAATACCACTCGTCTCAACTACTTTGTGTATCCGTACGTCCTGATTGATGAGAAACCGAGTACCGATTACACAACACGGTTTTCGTTTCAAGACCTTGATCGTTGAGCAGACTCCAAGAACGAACTGACCGGACAATCATTCGTTACATCAGGCGGGCGTGAGATAAAGAATCTCCACGCGTGCCACAATTTCACCGCGTAGGCATATAGCTATGGCGGATAAATTTCGGAATAATTTCACTTGCTCTGTTAGGCGGGTTACGACTTCTCAGACATGAAGGGGGTACGCATGAAGTTTTCCACGACTCAGGTACATACAGTTTTTCAAATTGGGTTCATGACCTTGCTCGGTCTCGTGCTCCTGCAGATGACGTACGGCCAGGGTCCTCAGGCCCAACAACAAGACCGTTCCTATGTCGTTGAGTACTACTACAAGGCCCAATGGGGGCACAGCAGCGAGTTTATTCGTCTTTTCAAGAAGAATCACTACCCCGTTCTGAAGAAGCAGATGGAGACAGGACGTATCCTGCGAGTGAGCGCAGTTGCTCCGCGCTTTCACATGACCGAAGATGGGCGCTGGGATTATCGCGTCACCATCGTCTGGAAGAATGTTGAAGTCGCTCATGAGGAGTACGATACAGAGCCCATTATCAACCAGCTCTTTCCTGACCGCGAGAAATACGAGCGGGAGGAGCAACGACGATTCGAAATTCTTCTCGCGCACTGGGACCTACCAATCAAAGACGAGAATTTGGAAAAGTGACAGCAGGAAACGCGGCACACATTTCTACCGTGTACTTGTCTTGCGTCTCAGAGGCGGAATGAGTATTTTGTAGGCCCCGCGCTTTTCGGGACGCATCTCCGAATACACTGTAATCAGTTCTGAGATCAAGATACGGACAGCCCGGATCGCGTGTTCGATGTGAGACACACGCCGGTTTGAGTGCCTGATCGACATAGGAGAAAGAAATGGCAACCAAAATGTTGGTTGTGGATGATGAGCCGGACTTGGAATCATTGATTCGCCAGAAATTCCGAAAGCAGATTCGCGAAGGCGAATATGAATTCCTTTTCGCGCACAACGGCGTAGATGCGCTGGAGAAAATCGTCGATCATCCTGACCTCAGCCTGATCCTCTCCGATATTAACATGCCCGAAATGGACGGCTTGACATTGCTGCAAAAACTCAATGACATCAAGAATCGTTCGCTCAAATCCGTTATCGTCTCAGCCTATGGCGATATGCAGAACATTCGGACTGCGATGAATCTTGGTGCATTTGATTTCGTCACCAAACCGATCAATTTTGGTGATCTGGAAGTGACGATCAACAAAACCCTTCAAGAATTGCAAATCATCAAGCGGGCAATGCAAGAGCACGACCAGCTCGTTGCCGTGCAACGTGATCTGAATATCGCGACTCGCATCCAGCAATCGATCCTACCTCAAACATTTCCCCCATTTCCTGACAGAACGGAATTTGAAATATATGCGCAGATGATTCCTGCGAAAGAGGTGGGTGGAGATTTTTATGATTTCTTTTTTATCGACCATGACAGACTTGCCTTTGTTATCGGAGATGTTTCAGGGAAAGGAGTGCCCGCAGCAATTTTCATGGCGGTGAGTCGCACTCTGCTCAAGGCCACAGCGTCGCAGCTTGTCAATCCCGGTGAATGCTTGCGTCGGGTCAACAGCATGCTGATTGCTGAGAGTGACGCAGAAATGTTTGTGACAATATTCTACGGCGTTTTGAATACGCGTACGGGTGAAGTGCAATACAGCAGTGGCGGGCATAACTCTCCATATATCGTACGAGCGAATGGGAATGTAGAACCATTGGAGGGCACAGGGGGAATATTCCTTGGCAAGATTGATAATCTCGAGTATGATGTTCACAAAACCTCCCTTCAACATGGAGACACCTTGTTCATGTACACTGATGGTGTCACCGAAGCGATGAACAAGGAGCGGAATGTATTTGCCGATACAAGGCTGGTTGAGTGCTTGCAACGATCAAAGGGCCAATCCTTAGAAAAGATGCTTAACTGCATTTATACCGAAGTTACGAGTTTTGCAGCGGGTGCGCCACAGTCGGATGATATCACGATGATGACATTACGATATAATGCATAGCATGGCTCAGCTCACGCAGAACCTCCCCAATAGAATTCTCTTGGCAATGGAACCACTACACCGTGCAGCCTTTGCAGAATGAGATCTCACACCCAGAGGTGTTGTACCGCGTGGTCGTTTCATTCCTAATGTCTCAAAACCACTAACATAATAGAGAGGAGATACGCATGAAACAGCTGCTGAACGCAATCCTGTTCATCTCGGGTCTAGGGGTTTTTGCCTTAGGCTGCGATGGAACAAACCATCCGACGGGAATTCGTCCTGAGGAGGAAAAACCAGTAGTGAGAATTCCGAAAGGCGAGACGCAAAGCGCTGCAACCACGATCTGCTCCATACTTCCACAAGGCGTCGTGTTGACTGGTTTTCAAGTTGACTACGCTGGTCGAACATTCGTGAATAACCAGACGACGTTTACATACATGGTGTCCGGCCCGGCAGTTGATATGCATTTCAGACTTGAGCTGCCTTCCTGTGCGCCTGCTTTCTCTGCACTGTCTCCAACGAATGGAACAACGACGAATAACGATGCGTTTATCAACCCTGGTGTCGAGTGGCATCCCAGTGTCGGATCAGGCACAACGAACAGCTTTACCTTTTCTATAACATATCCCGGTAATGTTCGGGAGGGGATAGTTCTCGTGTCTGTGAAAACCACCAGCACAACCGCAGTTGGAGAAATCGCAGGCGCGTGTGCGCGAGTCTTTGATATTTCCGGGACGGTCTTCACCGACGCTGATGAGGATGGGGTCAAAGATGCGAGTGAAACGGGTATTGCAAATGTCACGGTGAACCTCCTGAATTCTTCAAGTATGGTTATATGCACCGCGATGACTAATGCCACAGGAGGTTACATCTTTGAGACTGTGCCGGCGGGGAATTACACGGTTGAAGTCGATGCAAATACCGTGGCGTCGACAGGGACAACATATGTGGGAGCTTCAACCCCAACCACCATCAATATCGCTGTCGGTCCCAATTCCACCGGGAATGACTTCGGATTTGCGCCGAAAACGGCTCAGCTCATCAACGACCTAAAATTTGGCATTCTCTCGACCAATGGAAAATCAGCAACTTTCTGGAAAAAACAACTGCAAGTCGCAATCACCGGCAAAGGTACTGCGACGGTGTCGACGGCACTTCTCCAGTCCTTTGTGGTTCAGATCCGGGCTTTGCTCCTCCCCGACCCATTTCTGTTGCCAGGGGTAGATGGGCTTCAGGCTGCGTTCGATATCCTTGACAGGCCCGTGAGAACCGATCGCGACAAACTTGTGAGGGAGCTCCTCGCTGCAGAGTTCAATCAGGTATCAGGGCGTGGAATAAGTGGTACGGACGAAGCACTACAACTGCTGCTGCTTGGGTGGGGTGAAGCACTCGTGGTGGAATCCTCAGGCACGGCACCTGTAGGAGCAAGTTCAGCTACGAGCACGATTGGAGATGCAATTGATGTCTTCAGCCAGCTCAACAGATCGGGAGGCAGTGGCGGTGAGTTTTAGGAGTGCATTTACTCGCTTAGAATAAGATTTCGCCTACATCAAAAGGGGAGGCGAAAAGCTTCCCCTTTTGCTTTTCCACCTGCGGACTCTGTAATTAGCTGGTGCTTCTTGGCAGACGGATAATAAATTCCGCGTACTCACCTTCCTGGGTGTCAACTTTGATTTCGCCATGATGCTGCTTGACTATATCATAGCTCAGCGATAAGCCCAACCCAGTTCCCTTCCCGGTCGGCTTGGTCGTGAAAAAGGGTTCGAAAATCTTGCCGATGATCTCCTTTGGAATTCCCTTGCCGTTGTCGCGGATGCATATCTGGGCCATGTCGCCCAGGTTTTTTGTGTGCACAGAGACCGTTGGAGAGAAGTCCGGGCCCGCTTCTTTTTTTCTTTCATTTGCGGCGTAGCAAGCGTTATTGACAATATTGAGAAACGCGCGGCTGAGGTCTTGTGGGACGACGTCAAGCTGACCGATAGACCTATCATAGTCAGTATTGATGGTGATACGGAAATCTGCATCTTGCGCCTGCAAGCCGTGATATGCAAGGGTAATGTACTCTTCCAACAGCGAGTTGATATCGGTCGGCATGCGCTCACCGGATTTCCCCCGGGAGTGCAAGAGCATGCCGCGAACGATGCCGTCTGCTCTTTTTCCATGCTCGTTGATTTTTGTTGCATTATCTTCGAGCGTGCGGAGAGTGTCTTCTATTCGGTCAAGTGTTTGGTGATCCAATCGATCTTTCTGCTCCACAAAGTCTTCTCGCAACTCCTGGATGAGCTCCGTGGAAAGCTCTGCGAAGTTATTGACAAAGTTGAGTGGATTCTTGATCTCGTGGGCAATGCCTGCGGTCAGAGCGCCGAGAGAGGCCAACTTTTCCTGCATAATAAGCTGTTCCTGCGTTCTCATGATTTGCTGGTTTTTCTCTTCCAATTCTGTGTTGGCCTTGGCTAATTGTTCCGCCTGCACACTGATTTCCTGTGTTCTCTCCTCCACCGTCTTTTCCAGCTGACGGCTTCTCTCCTCAAGTTGTCTGGTTCGGTACCGGCTAAATCCATAGACGAAAGCGACCAGAAGGACTGTATTGAGTGAAAGCCACCACCACCGAAACCACCATGGTGGTTGTACCGAGAATGAGTATGTAAGCGGAGTTTCTGTCCATAGCCTATGATTATTAGACGCATGTACCTCAAAGGTGTATGCTTTGGGAAAGAAGAAAGCAGGCAAGTTCGTATACCGAATTGAAATCTCTGCCTTTTCTGGCGACCAGGTTTTGTCGTACCCAACGAGGCGAGATTTGTATCGCACAAGCTTTTCATTGCCAAAACTCAGTGCGGCATATTCAAATTCGATCTCGTTATTGTTCAGATCCTCGATGAATTGCGCCTGTTGTAACCGAACGAGTGGAATGACGCGGTTTGCCATATCTGCGGAGGGTCGATACACCGACAGGCCCCTTGCCGTGCCATAATACACCGTCCCATCGTCACTGATTGCAACTGATCCTAAGGACCACACTTCGTTGTCCACAAGACCATCGTCTTTGGTAACATTCCGAAGAATTTTTCTTGTTGTTGGATCAATCTCCGCGAGTCCAGCGTTTGTGCCGACCCACAGTGAGCCCGTGACAGAGGAGAAGGCCATACTCGTGACATTATTTGCTCCGAGGCCATCTGCAATTGTTACATGGGTCACCATCTGTGTTGGCTCTCCCTTGAGAACAGCTAAACCCTCTGTCGTTCCAGTCCACAAGGCATCGTGCCGCCATGAAATCGCGTCAATCTGGTTGGATGGTGCTCCCGTTGACCGATTCCACACGGACACAAAAACAGGCATGATCATTTCGCGGCCAAACTGATCTTTCTCCTCTTGGAATTCAATTTGCTGTGTCGGGAGTGAGCGAATCCCCGCGAGCGTGAGTGGGAGACTACTTCGGTAGAGGCCTCCATCTCTCGTTCCGACCCAGAGTTTTCCGTCATTGTCAAATGCAACATCGTGAAAAAAAGTTGAGGGAAGTCCCGAGGCAGTTCTAAAAACGAACCATTCATTTTCAACATAGCAGTAGAGATTTTGGTATCCCGGGAACCAAAGACTTTCCACCGTTTTTCCCCCTTCTGTCCCCTCAGGCAATGGCAGGGCTTTGCAGAGAAAGATGGTGTTGTTTCTGTATGCGGCGATCGTGCCTTTGCGGTCAAAAATAGAAATATCCCTCACTTGGTGCGATGGTGGAGGCGGAGCTTTAGGATCAAACGACAGACAATTTATGCCCGCATCTGAGCCGATCCAGAGTCGTCCGCTATTATCGAACGCCAGACCGTTCACCCAATCGTTTTTCAGCCCCCGGTCGGATCGCATGACTTCCACATCACCATTTTCCGCAATGAATGTGACTCCGCCGCCAGATGTTCCCACCACGATCCCAAGGAATCCAGACGCTCTTGTTGGTGGAATGACGACGTTAATCGCGGGCGTAGCTAACATTGGGCGTTCGCCGGCGTGTGAGGTTGCTGTGTACATGAAAAAGGCAGCGTAATTTGGCCGCAATTTGGAAATCCCACCAGATTGTGCGAGCCAGATGTTTTTTTCCCTGTCTTGCATGATATTGCTGACGTTGTTACTCAACAAACCATTCTTCTTGGTGTATATGGAACGCTGATCGCTTTGATGCTGCGATTTGTCATCTCGATACGCGATCCTCATTACTCCAGATCCGTTGCTTGCCACCCAGAGTATTCCTTCAGGCTCATCGACGATGGAGCTAATTCTCTGCGTCAAATCATTACTTACCACCACAACGCGCCGTCGACCGTCTGTTTCAACCAGTTGCCACAAAAGCCCATTTCGGCAACCACCAAAAAGCTTTCCAGAGTGAGTTTCATGGAGGACGTCGGAATTAAACCGCGGGACTCCGGCTTTTTCGGTTAGGAGATCATATGTCAGTGCATCACCAGAAAACGTCATCAGGTCTCCTCCGCCTATACCGACCCAGACTGAACCATCTCGTCGTGCGATAATTGACCTGACATCTTTGTTTTTACCCTCTCCATAGATATCTGTCCTGACAGTATCGGAGTGCACCGAGTCGGAACCTTGAAAGCGGTAACGAATAATTCCATCCTGTCTTGTTCCTACCCATAGCCAGCCTCGTCCATCGACACACAAGCGGTTCTCGACGATCGTGGTCTTCACAAGATCCTTCGTACCAATCCTGGGACGAAACCGAATGCGGTTCCTGCCGAAGTATTCACTCAGCGGTTTTTCTGAAACGGCCAGTCCTGCATCTGAGGAAACCCATAGTCTCCCAAACTGATCTTCCAAGACTTGCCTCACGGTAATATCTGGCAGCCCATCTTCAGTGGTGTAGCGATCAAGCGTATGACCATCGTAGCGTACAAGCCCGGAGGAATAGATGACCATCCAGATATACCCAAGTCGGTCTTGGTAGAGCGTTCGAACATCAGCTGAGGGTAGAGGATTTACCTCGTTATCTTGCGTGTAATGGGTAAAGGGGAGCTCTTGGCTGAAAGTGAGGCTCGATCCCAGCAAAAGGGCTGCGGCTGTCATAGCATTCCTAAAACGGGTCATGTGCTTTTCCTTCGCATTGAAGCACGTTTAGGAATGCTGTCGTTTTTGCACAAAGCAGGTACGACAAGAGGACAACGACTGAGTTGGGAGGTGGAACATCCTCGGATGAGGAATTCGTATGCATTTTGTGAAAAAGCTACGGATAATCTGAGTAACTTTCAAACCTATGTTCTAATCGTTGCGGTGAGAACAAGAGAACGTGCCGTCAAGCAGCCTCACCAGGTTGGGATTAGTTGTGAAAAATGGGATGAGTCTTGAGCCGGAGCGTTTTTTTTACTATCATGTGCAAGCCGACAATCCTGATCGTTTCAACGAAACGGTCTATCGATCGGAGCCGTCCTTTAGGCCTCCGGGTCGAAGCACATGTTGTTCACTTTTGCCCATCCATTTTGACAAGGAGTGTATATGTCACGATTTGCAGCGTATGTAAGCCTCATTGTGTTCAATACCTTGGGAACCACAGCCATGTCTGGAACCATCTTTCCCTACAAATACCAGAAGGAAACTCTTCCGAATGGGCTCACCGTGATCATGATACCAATGGAGAGTCCGGGGCTGGTCGCGTATTATTCTATCGTGCGGACAGGAAGTCGTGATGAAGTTGAGCTGGGGAAATCCGGCTTTGCACACTTCTTTGAGCACATGATGTTCCGCGGCACCAAGAAGTATCCTGGTGCGGTGTATGACAGCATCATCACCAGCATCGGTGCGGATGCCAATGCGTACACGACCGATGACTACACCGCCTACCATCTCAATTTTGCACGAGAGGACCTCGAGAAAGTGATCGATCTTGAGAGCGACCGTTTCCAAAACCTTTATTATGAAAAACCCGCTTTCCAGACGGAGGCGGGTGCTGTCTACGGAGAATACCGGAAGAACATCACGAGTCCGTACTCTCTGCTGAACGAAAAAATACAAGATCTTGCCTATGACGTTCACACCTATAAGCACACTACCATCGGGTTTGAGGCTGACATCAAGGCGATGCCGGAGGCGTATGATTATAGTAAGACCTTTTTTCAGCGATTTTACCGGCCGGAGAACACGATCATCGTGATTTCGGGCGACATAGAGACGAAGGCAACGCTTGGCCTCATCACTAAATATTACGCCGAGTGGAAAGGGGGATATGTTGCGCCAAAGATTGTCCCCGAGCCTCTTCAGGAAAAAGAACGGTTCGGCGAAGTGCCGTACCCAGGCAAGACGTTGCCGGTCATCGACATTGCCTATAAGGGAGATGCCTTTGACCCAAACAACAAGGACTACGTCGCCGCGTTGCTGTTAGGTGAGCTTGCGTTCGGCGAGAGCAGTGACCTCTACAAGAAGCTGTATATCCAGGAACAGAAAGTGCAGGTGTTGGGGGTAAGCATTCCGATGAACAGGGACATGCCGTTGTTTGAGATCTATTCAATGGTGAAGAGGGAGGACGATGTTCACTATGTGCGTGACGAAGTATACGGCACGCTGGAGGAATTCAAAACGAAGCCGGTGAACGAGAAGAGGCTCAATGACCTGAAACGGAGGACCAAGTACAGCTTTCTGATGGGACTCGATACGCCGGATCACGTTGCCGGTGGGCTGGCCCGATTTGTCGCAGTCGCCGGCGGCATTGAGATCGTTGATCGACTGTACCAGCAACTCGATGCGGTGACGGCACAAGACATCATCCGCGCTGCCAAGAAATACTTCGTTCCGGAACAACGAACGGTCGTCGTTCTGAAAGGAGTTCAGTCATGAGGTCGGCTCTGATTGTCCTACTCTGCCTGTTTTCGTTCATCGGTTCATCGATAAGCTTCGGAGGATCAAACGTGTTAGATGATGATATTGTCCTCGTACCTGTCAAAGACGATCCGACGATTTCGTTCCGGATATGGTTCAAGGTTGGTTCGCAGGACGACCCTCCGGGGAAGGAAGGCCTCGCAGCCATTACCGCCTCGATGCTCACAGACGCTTCGACACAAAAGAACAGTTATGAGGAGGTCCTCGATAAACTCTTCCCACTCGCGGCAAGCTATTCTGCCTCGACTTCAGTCGAAATGACGATCATCTATGGACGGACGCACAAGGATAATGTCAAGGTGTATTATCCCCTGTTCACCGATGCAATATTGCTACCCGCGTTCAAGCAGGAAGACCTGGAGCGCATCAAGAGTGAGGCGCTGAATTATCTCGAAAACACGCTCCGCTATCACAGCGACGAGGAGCTCGGGAAGGCGGTGCTCTATAACAATATCTTTTCCGGCACGCCGTACGGACACATCACCACGGGTCTCATTGAAAGTGTCAAAAGCATCACCCTGGATGACGTCAGGAATTTCTACACAAAACATTTCACGCGAGACAATGCCATCATCGGACTGGGAGGTGGTTTTGATACCGCACTCAGGGAAAACGTGAAGAAGGATCTTCAGAATCTCCCCGTCGGTCGGCCAGAGACTGTCGGAACGCCTCAGCCTCGAGCGATTGACGGGATGCACGTGACCATTGTGGAGAAAGAGGCGGCGTCCACCGCCATGAGTATTGGATTCCCCATCAACATACTGAGGGGCCACAAGGATTGGTACGCGCTAGCGATTGCAAATTCATGGCTGGGTGAACACCGCAACTCGAGCAGCCACCTGTATCAAGTGATTCGAGAAGAGCGCGGACTGAACTATGGCGATTACTCCTACATCGAAAACTTTCCGCGAGGAGGAGAAGTGCGCATGCCTCGCCAAAACGTCAGCCGCCGCCGGCAGATCTTCGAAATCTGGATTCGTCCAGTCCCGCACGAGGCGAAGCATTTTGCCCTGAGGGCTGCACTACGAGAGTTCAAACGTCTGTTGGAAAACGGGATGACCCAGACTCAATTTGACCTCACGCGAAATTTCCTCACAAAGTATGTCCTGCACTACGCACCCACCACAATGCAGAGACTCGGGTACGCGCTCGACGATAGGTTTTATGGAATCCAAGGAAGTCACTTGGCGAAATTCAGGAAGATGATACACGAATTGACACTCGATGATGTGAATTCGGCAATCAAGAAATATTGGCAATATGGAAATATGCAAGTGGCTATTATCACGAAGGATGCCAAGTCCTTGAAAGAGGTGCTGGAAAATGACACACCAAGTCCGATCACGTACCAGACGACAAAGCCTGAATCCATACTGAATGAAGATAAGGAGATCAGCGCGTTCCCGTTGAATGTGAAGGCAGAAAATGTGAGGATCGTGCCAGTGCAGGATTTGTTTGTGAAATGAGAAGGCTGATGACTCGGGGAAGTGCAAACGGTAGTTCTTAACCGCGATGAGGAGTGATTCTAAGACGGTCCTGCGTTGACAAAGCGCCTATCAACAGATCTACCGGTTACCCTCTGGCCCTGAAGTGCCTGTATCTCTCGTTCTCCGCTGCCTGATTGTAACAGTCAGAATCATGCACACCAGAGCACCGGTTCCCGCGAGTCCCATATCTTTTTGTGCATCCCATTGATCTCCTTGCGTCCCCAGATATGCGGCGCCGAGTTCAGGATTTGTCATCGCAGTCGCTCCCCACTCGATTATCTCGTACAGGCCACTGAATGCCAGGGTCACATCGAGAGGCAGATAATATGCCCAGAAGCCTTTGGTGTTTGCGACACGAAGGAACACTTCGCGGATCGGATAGGCCATGAACAGCCCGAAACTAAAGTGAACAATTCGGTCGTAATGGTTACGGCTGAGACTCAATGTCTCCTGTAGCCAAAAACCAAGCGGTACCTCA
>Ga0247727_10015326_pt1 | contig 12590 bp, 12 predicted proteins | sample WisWelCaveWW1625_FD_202498 | JGI IMG/M metagenome (GOLD analysis project Ga0247727, IMG submission 202498) | Biofilm microbial communities from Wishing Well Cave, Virginia, United States - WW16-25 | ecosystem: Environmental > Aquatic > Deep subsurface > Groundwater > Cave microbial mat | place... | reverse complement strand
ATGTGACAAAGAAGCAGCTGTTGATTCTAAACTTTGTAATCACTGTACGATAGATCGGCTTGCTGCAGCATCTCAAGCACGTATTATAGCAGGTCGTGGTTTAAATAGCGAAAATGGTGAAGCATATTCAGAGGAAAATTGGATAAAACACAAGAAGGGAGAAGATGAAATGAACAAGGACGAGGACGATCCGTTCAAGGACGACGATGATGAAGATGAAGAGGATGAAGAAGAGGACGAGGATGAAGAGGATGAGGATATAGATGACTATATGGATGATGAAGAGGAGTACGAAGACGAAGATGAAGAGGAAGAAGAGGAAGAAGAGGATGATAAGGAAAAGAAGGAATGAAATGTAAAAAATGTAACGGAACAGGTCATATCTGGTATAAACCTAATTTCCCTCCACCTGAGGAAGAGGAATCTATAGTCCTGAGAGCTTTTGGAGTTGATATAGATAAAGAGAATACAAATTAACGAAGAAGTGCCCAAAATGTGCAGGAAGCGGTAAAATAAGGAAAGGAGGAAACATGCCTATAGCAAAATACCTGTTCTTCGATGAAAAATCCAATGAATTCATTACCTCTATCGTCGTCGAAGATGAAGAAACATTCAATGAAATCTGGCGTCTAATAGATGAAGCAGATCTAAAGAAACTTGATGGCAGTGATCCAGACTATGAAATCATAGAGCGTTTCAAGAGTCATAAGAGGATCCCAAATATTATTAAATCAGAAAAAACGGAACATATCTTCAAGCTTCTAGAAATTGAAACCACCAGATTTACTGGTATCCTACGCGGATGGTCGTCGATACCAATGCCTAAAGGGGGATAAATGATAGGAAATTCACTTGAAGTAGAATTTAAAGACAAGAAGGAAGTGCCAGCAGGATTTAGATCGAACAATACTTATAAAGTGTACGAATGTGATATCATAGATGACGAAGAAACGCGCTTATTGTTAAGCGATGACCAAGGTAATTTCAAGTGGGTTAATATGTCATTACTCAAGGTTCCCACGTATGGAAGGCGGTGAAAATGACAGCACAACTAGAACACAGAGAATACCAACAAAGAATTATCACAAAAGCAGTAGAAGCATACCTGACCGACTACAAGAGCATCCTAGTAGAATCTCCAACAGGTTCAGGCAAGAGTATCATGGGCCTGAGCATATGTAAAATCCTAGAAGAAAAGTTAGGAATTTCTATTAATTGGGTAGCCATGCGCAGAAAATTATTAGATCAAGCATATAAAGAAAACAAAAAAGTCGGTGTCAAGAATATTAAATTCATCTCAATGTTTGATAAGAATCCACCAAAAGCTGATTTTATGGTAACAGATGAATGTTTACCTGGAGATACGAAAGTTATAGTCTTGGATAAAATGTCTCCATATATCTGTACAATGTTTGATATTATGAACGGTTTCGGCACGCATGTTTTATCAACAGATAATAACGGATTGATTTTTCAACCAATATTAAATAGGACTTATATGGGCGTCAAAGAGCTTATCGAAGTTGAAACAGAAGACGGTATTATATTAATAACAGATAATGGTAAGATATTTTGCAATAATAATTTTATATGTGTATCGGAATTGTCAATTGACATGTTAGTAAATAAATTATGCTGTCAAACATACAATAACGAAGGTGGTACAACACATGGAAAAGAACGGACGAAGAGAATACGAAGCGATACAATTACAGAAACGAAAGAAAGCTCCACTATGCGCGTGCGGATGTGGCCAGAAGGTACTGTGGAACTTACATGGTCACTCTTATCGCAAGTATTTGTTCAACCATCATATAATGATGGACATATCCAAATTAAGCCAGAGACAAGAACAAATAGTACGTGGGACATTATTAGGAGATGCCAATCTCCAGTTTATCAAAAGCAGAAAAGGGCCGGAATTGGGAATTGCCAGAATGAGGATACGTCATTCGACCAAAAGACAACTAGAATACACAAATTGGCTATATCAAGAGATACAGAACTATGTTCGATCAATACCAAAAATATCAAAGAACAAAGGGTTCGGGAAAGAAATAGTGGCGTTCAGTACAGTATCAACAAGGCAATTATACGAGATAGGGAAAGAATTATACAAACCAAAGAAAACAGTAACAAGAGAATATCTGGACAAATTAGACGATCTAGGATTAACCGTGTGGTGGATGGACGACGGCTCAACAGCGGCATTAGCAACTCACTCATTCTCATGGGAAGAGAACGAAATTATCAAGAAATGGCTATTGGAGAAATGGAATATCAACAGTCAGATAAAATTAGACAAAAGAGTAACAAAACCGTTTATTTATCTAACTCAACCAGATGTGTACAATCTACACAAAATAACATTCAAACATATGATCCCAAGTCTATGGTACAAATACAAACATTACCTACCATACCTACAAATGGGAAAATCATCAGTATCAGAAGGACTGGAATCTTTGTAGATACATTTGATATTGGCGTTGAGAACACTCATTGTTTTTATGCAAATGGTATATTAGTTCATAACTGCCAACACGATAGTGCAGACACCTGTACAACGCTTCATAATACTATGAAAGCCAAGTACTCTCTTGGCTTGACCGCCACGCCATTCAGAACAGATAAGATCAAGCTCTCATATGAGAAAATCATTAGCGATTGCGGCGTACGATTTCTAATCGAACAAAATTACTTATCAAACTTCAACCAATGGGTTATACCGAAATTCGATGTATCAACCATATGTAACCAATATATGGCTGATCCCGACAGATGGGGTAAATCAATAATTTATCTCAAGGACAAGAAATTATGTCTTGAAGCAGATCAAATTCTCAAGAGTAATGGCATAGCATCAGAGGTAATATTTGGTAATCACTCGCCATCTAGAAGAGAGGAAATATATGACCAGTTCGAAGAAGGGAAAATTAAAGTTCTGATCAACGTCTATCTTCTCACAGAGGGATTCGATTGTCCTGATCTTCAAACAGTATGGGTCAAAGACTGTGGACGTCTTTGCACCATGCAAATGGCAGGTAGAGTTCTTAGAAAGGATCCGAACAATCCTCACAAAGTGGCGCATGTAGTCCAATCAGAGAATACTTATTATCCATATACAAAGACTGCTAAGGCTAAGATGCAATATGTGTTTGTGGATAATGAATGGCGCTCTGTTGAAGCTGGTCCACAGGTTGAACAAGTTAGTAGCAGGGTTAGAACAACTATTCTTGTGAAACCAGTTGAGATTCCTAAATATGTGACTAATGGTGGTATGGGTAATCTGGTTGTTGACAAGAGGGGAAATGTCACAATCAAGAAGAGTAGTCAGAAAAGGCGAGAGTCTGATTATTTTGATCTTGATTAAGCGGTTCCGAGATAATTTCTAAATTTCTATATAATTAACCGAAAGACAATAGTAGATAAAAAGTATCAACTCACTGGAGAAAAAACATGACACAAATGGCATCACTTCCAACTTTCAAGTACCAGACAATGAATATTGGTGACGTTCGTATCGCGAAAACCTATGACAAGAAAGGAAAAGCTGAGGTACGAACACTCCAAATTGGCGATACCGAAGCAAAGCCATCGAACAGATTCTGGGATAGTCTCTGTTCGAAATTTGGCTTCGGACCATCAGTGTTCAATTACTTCACCCATCATGAAGTGTTCGACAGGATCAACTCCGTAAGTGCCAAGAATAAAATCCGTGTGACCATCCAGGCGGACCCTGATGATGGTGTGCCAAGTAGCGAGTTCGAACCAATCGCTCTTGGTGTCAGTAACCCTGACAGACATATTCTAAGGGCATCACAAGCAGCATATGCCCTGAACAACCTTGAAGTTAAGTCACTGGCATATCATGACGGTGTTATCTCCAGTACGCATCCGCCAAGAAATGAGGTATCGTTTAATATTGGTGGTGATGATCATGCTACTAGACTGGCGCTTGAAACACCAGTTGATGGGTATGGTAGGCCAAACGTATATCTATCCCTGTTGCGCCAAATCTGTCTTAATGGAATGGTTGCTCGTGGTAAGGCATTCCAGAGTCAGATTAATCTTGGTAATGACTCCAATGCATTCCAAACCTTGGAGCGTGTTGTCCAGGCTTATAACAATGAAGATGGTTTCATAGCCTTGAAGCAGAGAGTTACAGCATCACAGAATTCCTGGGCATCTGTCTTCGAAATGATGAGACTGTCCAAGATGCTGTGGCGCGTTAATAATGACGACTTCAAGGCTAGTTATATAAACAAGAATTATCAGGGCAACGTAGAGAAGGATAAGCTCCGTAATGATATTCTTAGAAGTCTATATAATAAGTCTGGTGATGTTAGGGCGATTTATGGCGTAGCGCAGATTGATGCGATTTCCAAGAAGAAGATGCGCACACTGCCTACTAAGGCCAAGACGTATGATCTGATTAATTTCGCTACTGAGGCTGCTACACATTGGTTCAATCAGGAATATGCCACTAAGATGCATGCTTTTGTTGGTGATCTCGTTAGTAATGAGTACGATCTTGAGAATAGTGTGCAGGATTTTGCTGAGTTCGATGATTTCTTGAATCCGGCGACTGCAAAAGCTATAAGCAATTAAAGCCAGAAGAACTGGAGGATCAAATGAAAATCAAAGCGACCATTCAACAGCCATGTATGGTTGGCATTGGTGGGACTAGTAAATTCGCTGGTAAGCCGGTTAGATCTATACAATTTAAAAAGAAAAAGATCAAAAACCGTCTCGGTTCAGAACTTTCTATGAAAATAAATGGAGAACAATGGACAAGTTGTATCGATGTAATTGCGATTTTATGTGAACTTGGTTTAAAAATAAGAATTACAAAAAACACGCGAGCCTACGGCCCCTGGGGCCAAGACAGGCTTCCTAAACTCTTTAGTTAGAAGTGAATTAACAAAAAGGAGAAATACCATGGCCAGTGCGATGGACCTGCTCAAGAATGCCGCAAAGAAAGAGCCAGTGCAGGAGAAGAAAGGTAAAGACGAACATCCTCTATTGGAACTCGCCAATACTGCAGAAAATAAGAAGGAAATGGAAAATCTGGTCAAACAGAAGCAAAGTAAGAAATCTGCTGAAACTTCCCAAAAGAAATCAGAAGGAGTTCTCCGACCACAAGCTGCTATGCTCCGTGAGCAGTTCTGTGCGTCAAACAAGAAGTTCCATTCTTCTGTGAAGCTCAAGTGTGGAGATATCGGACCGATCAATTTCATCACGCAGAACAAGTATAGTGAGATTGGCATCAGCAAGGAAGACGAACTCAAGGCAATTTTCGGTGACAAGTTCAATGAGTGTTTTATGACGTTTACTGAAATCTTTCTCACTGATAAGGGTCTGGTTGAAATTGACACGTTGCTGCCGAAGTTAATCGAAGCGTGTGGTGGGACGATGGAAAAGTTCCAAGAATATTTCAATATCACGCAGACGCTCAAGCCCACTGAATTACTGCACGAACAGCGTGTGCAGAACCCTGAAATCAAGAAGCTGGCGGATAAGGCTATTGACGAGCAGTTGCTCAAGCCTCAATCTCAAAGCTTCTTGGTGTAATCAGTAGGTAGTGGAATGGGGTAGTAGGCTAATCACCTACTACCCCCTTTTCATTTAAGGAGGTTAGATATGGATGATATCATAGCTCCAGAATTTGCTAAGACTATAACTGAGAAAAATCATTGGAATTTGAGTGACATTTTCATTAATTATCTTTTTACACGAGAACAGGATATGGTTAGTCTAGGATATATATTGTCTAATTATGAAGAGAAATTTCTGATAATCCCAGTAGATATAGTAGATCCTATGACAGATAATAGAAGAAAATGGAAAGTGCACCTAGATTTCTCAATAGAATCCCCAATATTCAAATTAATATATAATAAAAGAGAAATTACTCAATCTGAAAAATTTAGTGAAATTATTGACGCAGTAGTAAAAATGAATGAAGAACTACGAGAAAAATACCTCACATCCAAAAAGAACGCAGCACAAAATAAGGGCGATATTCGCTATATTATCGCTACTGCTATTCGTGAAGAAGGAATAAAGAGAAATATTAGATTTGAATCAGCGGTAACAGGCGATGATGCCTACGCAATATCATTTTCAAGATATGTTGATACATTGCATTATGGCCGACAAGAGCTTAATATTAGAGTGAAATTTGATACAGAATCAAACGTCGAAATCTGGTTTGGTAAGCTGAGATATAAGATATTTATGGCAGACCCTAGTTTCGATCCAGACAAGTTAGTTGCTCTTGTATATCACTTGATAGATGATATAGCTGAAACTGAAAAGAAATCGCACGATATCCAAACACAACATTTTAACCATGTAGTCCAAACGTGGTTTAAAAAGGTCTAGAATGGCGGTGCGCCATGGACAAATTAACCGAAGAAGAACAAAAAGAAATAGAAAAGCATTACGGATTAATCTGGAAAATTATCAACGACCATTATAAAGGATTATCTAGATTAACTAGAACACCTACTAATGATTTCTTCCAAGATGGTATTATAGGATTAATTACCGCATATAGAAAATACGATAAGTCGCATAACGTAACCTTTGCAACATATGCTGTGTTCTGGATAAGACAATCTATCTCAAAAGCTGTTGTTGACAAATACATGAATGTCATTAGATGGCCTGCATTTTGTGCATATGAATTATTATCAGATAATATCGGTTATCGCGCTGGTAATCCTATAAAATGTCTCTCCCACGGAGAACGATTCGTCATCTCAGGTGGTGATATGAATGAAATGAACAGTAGTGTTATTAATCACCTGCATCTCGTCCAAGATATAGGTCTTCCACAACATAGAATCGATGAACTACGTGAAATGTTCAATATGGCCCTAAACCGTTTAGAAGATAGAGCCAAAGACATTATGATCAAACGGTTTGGATTAGATGGTAATAAACCTATGATATTACAGGAAATTGGTGAATTATATGATTTAACCCGTGAACGAATTAGACAGATTGAGGAAGAGTCAATCGAAAAGATTGCTTTTTTTCTTGGTAAGGACCCAGATTGCGGAGGTGAAAATGAAATTAAGGTTTCCAGACAAACCATTTGAATCACATAAAAGCACAATAAAAGATTTTGACACAAATCAATATATAGCTCAATCTAAATTAGATGGTTATCGTACCTTTGTAATAAAAAATAAAAACCATTCAATAATTAAACAATATAATGGTACTAATATATCGAAAGGCGATAATTTATTTTTCTTATCGCGAAGAGGTATTAATAAAGGCGGTCCAACGGACATCCCCGTTAAACAAGAAATAATTAATGTAATAGATTCATTAAATTTACCAGATAATACAATGCTTGATTGCGAATGGTTATGTCGTCGTACTATTGGTGAATGTCCTGAGAAATTATTTATTTTCGATGTCATATGGCTTAATGATGAGTGGATTGGTAAAAAACCATTTATCGATAGAAACAAAATATTATTAGATTTAATAAATAAAAAATTATGTGATTGTGTTGGTATTCCTGATTCTACTTCCACTAATTTCGAAGAATTCTTCGAAACACAAACTAAGATACCATGGACAGAAGGCATTGTCCTAAAACACCATACTAGTACTATTATAGGCGATAATTTAGAATGTAAAAAGAATCCACTTATAATCAAGATTAAGTGGCGAGGGTCAAGCGATGGGCGACAGCCAATAAAAGATATAGAAGATAGATCAGTTTATCCCTGACAAATCCTTATATTCAATTGTTCTTATTGAGTTTTTATTACAACCATATTTTAATATCCAACGGTGTTTTAGATTTATATGCTTACAAGGTCCAATATATAGTAAAAAATCCATCATATAATCAGTTAATATTGCGATATAAGGAAGTTTATTGGCAAATCTTATTTTAGCTTGAACAGGAAACAATGAAATTAGAAATTCAACATATGCAGGATCGAATCCTTGTGTACATAATCTCAATTCATTTTTACAAGTAGTCCCATCTCCTAAATACCACCAGTAACATACCAATGGTGTTAACCTAATATCTGATGGTACTATTTTAATACCTTTTGGATACCACTTATCATATAAAACAGCTAATTGTTTATAGCCATGAGTATTAAGATCATGATTTGCTGATAATTCTCCATTTTTCTTTGGTTTTATTCTTGTATAAATTGGACAATATTCGAATGGTAATCTGTTTTGTAAGTCTTCTACAATCGATTTATGTTTACAAGTATATGAGAAATCTGCAACGAATTTTCTTCTAGTTAAACCACCATCTCCTAATAACGCGCCATTAATTATTTGTTGTTGTTCATGTGTTATAATTACATTTTCTCTAATATTTAATTCATTGCCTTCCGAAAAACTCCTGGTTTGTATATTTAATAATCTAAATTGTTTACTTATTTGTCCAACAGTACAACCAAATTTTTTTGCTATTAATGGTTGTGATAACTTATTATTGTGATATTGATTAATTAAATTTTCACGTAAATCTGTTTCCGTTTTAAAACCATAAATTTCATAGAATTTTGATCTACCATATCTCATGGTTTGAGGTGTTTTGGTTATTTGACGTTTTTTTATTTCACATTCTTTAAGTAATGATCTTACTGATGAATACGATAATTTCAATTCGTTACAAATCATATTTATACTATATAATTTGTCATTATATAAGTTTGTTAGCTTAGATTTTAATTCTGATTCTGTGAGATTTAGTTTTCTACAAGCAATTTTCATTTTCTATCTCCATTTTATTTTTGCTCCCATATTTTATTTTAAACAAAAATAGATAAGACGTATAAGTAAGCAGATGGAAGAGAAACGTTTAATCTATGATGCCAGATATTATCTCGTTTCCTTGTTCTCCATTATTACTTAAAAGGTATAAATATGTTGACAAAGGATTTCTAAAAATAAAGATAGTAAATGGTTGCGAATTGATCGGCAAACCAAACAATGAGAAACCTGCGTAGAGCATGGAAGAAAGGGAGGGTAGTATGAACGCAAAAGAACTAGTAGAAGTACTAAAGAAAGCATCAGAAGCATACTACAATACCGGAGAAACTATTATCTCAGATGCTGATTTTGATAATAAAGTAGAACAATTGCGTCAAATAGTAGAGCCAGATAATCAATTTTTGAAGACTGTGGGTGCCCCACCGGTTTCTGGTAAAACAATCAAACACAAAATACCAATGGGTTCCCAAGAAAAAATCAAAGACAAAACTGAATTCGATAGATGGTGTAAACAAGTTCTTAATATTAACAAAATCTCTGTACCATTCGTAATGCAACATAAATTAGATGGTTCTAGTATAGCACTTAATTACGAGAAAGGAAAATTAGTTAACGCAGTTACGAGAGGAGATGGAATTACTGGAGAAGATATCAGTGGCAATGTCGTTAAGATGCAAAACGTTAAGCGTCTGCTGCCAGTATCGTTTACAGGTTCTATACGCGGCGAGATTATGTTACATATTAGCACCTTTAATGAGTTCTTCAAGCCATTAGGTCATAAAAATCCACGAAACACAGCTGCGGGAATGTCCCGCAATCAAAAGTGTAATGAACTAGTTAAGCATTTTAAGCTATATTACTATGACGCAGCTAATGGAGAACCATTCGAAACAGAAACACAGAAATTAACCTTCATCGATAAGCTTGGTCTCGAAACTGTCTTCACCAGATTAATTGACTCTCCTGAGAAACTCATGGAAGCTTTCAATGAGCTAGCAAAAGAACGCGCAAGCCTAGATTTTGAAATTGATGGGGCAATTTTCCGCGCAAATAGTTTGGTGGTACAACAGGAACTTGGGATGAGCAGTGATGGGCGTTGTCCACGTGCTCAAAGATGCTATAAATTTGAAAGTTCTGGAGCTATTACTACACTTAGGAACGTAGTCTTAACTTTGGGCCATACTGGGGCTATTATCCCTACAGGTAAAGTTGATCCAGTTGAAATTGGTGGTGTAACTGTTTCATCTGTATTATTGAATAATTTCGAATTCATTGATAGATTGGATATTGCTATCGGCGATAAAGTTCGAATTGTTAGAGCAGGTGATGTTATTCCATATGCCGAAGAAGTTATAGAGAAACCAGCAAATCGACAGCCAATTGTTCCGCCAGATAAATGTATTGTTTGTAATAGTAAACTCGTCAAAGACGGTGCCCATATCTTCTGTCGTAACGAGGACTGTGAGGGGCAGGAATTCCAAAGGCTAAAGTCATATGTCAATAAGAGGAATATTAAATTTCTTGGAGAAGAACTTCTTCTAGAATTATATAAAAATCATAATATCAAGACTGCACCTGATATTTACAAGTTGACGCAAGAATATCTTAGTAAAGTTGAGCGTGGCGCTGGTGTAGTTGGGTCTGCGTCTAAGCAAATCTTCGCTGAAATAGAAAAATCAAAGACTTGTTCTCTTGCTGACTTCTTTGGTAGTCTTGGGTTGAAGTTGCTTGGTCGTCGTCAAGCGGAAATTTTGATTGGGGCTGGTATTAATACTTTTGATAAGTTCATGAATCTTGAGGCATCGGATATTAAGAATATTCCTGGATTCAGTACATCAGAACTTGAAGGTAGTAAGGGAGATGTTATCGTAGAAGGCTTGAAGAAGATTAAACCATTAGTACAGGCTTTGCTTGATGCTAATGTGTTGATTGTTGAGGAAGAGAAGGCTGCGCCAGTTGAGGCCACTTCTGGTAAATTTAATGCTTTGTGTTTCTGTTTCACGGGTAAAATTAATAAGGAAGATAAAGACGGCAATCGTTACACCCGCAAGATGATGTGGGATATCTGTCAGGAGAATGGCGGGACGTACAGCGAGGATGTCAGACCTGGGGTTACGCATCTGGTCCAAGCAGACGCAGAAAGTACATCATCGAAAACTAAAAGAGCTAGCAAAATTGGCGTGAAAATAATTGGAGAAGATGAATTTTTCAAAATGATTATGTAACCATATTACATGACATACATCTACATTCTAGTCCTCTAAAATCCCAGTGTTATGTTCAGGTTCTTTGTTGAAAATAACTTGACAAAACGCGTCTTATGTGATAAAATAATGGAACCTAGCTGCATCTGTATAATTTTTTCACGTGCACCGACAATTTGAAGAAGGGAGAGGAAATGCCACAAGAGATAACCTCTGTGCTTCAAGGCACAGAGGGTAATTTGTCAAACATGATTAGTCAAGGATTCAGTGAAAGAAAAGCAAAAGTACTAGTAAATTATGGGATCAAAAAGAAATTTACCACCCAAGGACAATGGGACACCTTTATCGCAGAGTACCATGCGCTAGAGGACAAAATCAGAACTGAGTTGACAGATATAGGCGTCCCAAAACGCAATATCGATATATTCCTGGAAATTGAACGAAGCATTGCAACATTGCGCAAACTAGAAATACCAACAAAAGAAGAATGGGAAAAATATTCCAAACTCCCAATGGATTTGGACTCGCTCAATGTCATAAAACACCCACTTCTATATGAATGGACAAAAGACCAGATCGTAGTTGCAATGGAACCATACATTGGCGATAATGTAGCCAAGTATATGACTTCAAAGAGCGACAACGAAGAATGTACAGCTAATGGCAAGATCGGCTTGCTGGAAGCTATACGGACAGACGCAGGTATAGCGCCATTTGCTACCTATGCCTACGACCGTATCAGAACAAGGATCAGACGGCATTCGGCGCAATCTGGCCTTATCAGGAAACCGGAGAGACGCCCATCACAGACAGAAGTTAGAAGGCTGATTACATTTTGGCTACAGGGTAAAGTGGGCCAATATGAAATTTGCCAGATTACAAAGCGTAATAAGATGAAATATACACCAATATTCTTTATATGTATAGAAGCAGAGGATCTTGAGGTTGAATCTAGTGAAATAATTAAGAGAGTTAAGAAGAATATGAATTTGATGATGAAGAAACGCATCGTCAATTTCGTGCCTCTTATCGAGAGATCTGATCTACGAGAAGTTAAGGTCCAGAAAACTGGATGCAACAATTGGATGGAATACTTTGTGAGATCTGATTTCCAACTTAGAAATCTACCGGAAGATGTCGTTGGAGATCTAATCAAGTTCCTTGAGCATAAGTATGCTTATCTGCTCAAAGGACGAAATACGAAGATAAAAAATCCAACATATTTCCAAGCTAATATGAAGATAATCCCACAGATTACAGCTAATCTGGATAGATGTGTCACCATAAATGATATGGTTGAGATCATTGCATCCCCGCCTGATTTTATTGGGAAAGATATTTCAATTGATCAATGTGATGATGAAAAACTAAAGTTGTCTAATATAACTAGCGATAAAGATGCACCTTCACCAGTTGATATTGTATCAAAATTCGAAGATGGAGAATATCAGAAGAACCTCATTAATAACACGATAAATAGGATGAAATTGTCCAATAATCAACACGTAGTCTTGAATAAGCTCTTTGGATTAGATGGTCTGGAACCGATCAGTGGTGTAGAACTTGCCGAATCGTGGAGAAAGCATGGTGGTGAGGGTCCCACGCAAACAATTACTA
>Ga0247727_10015325_pt1 | contig 12590 bp, 10 predicted proteins | sample WisWelCaveWW1625_FD_202498 | JGI IMG/M metagenome (GOLD analysis project Ga0247727, IMG submission 202498) | Biofilm microbial communities from Wishing Well Cave, Virginia, United States - WW16-25 | ecosystem: Environmental > Aquatic > Deep subsurface > Groundwater > Cave microbial mat | place... | reverse complement strand
AAAACGAGCGCCCATCTACGCCGACGTTCCCGATGAAAAGTGGAACGACTGGCGCTGGCAGCTCAGCCATCGCTTGAACACAGTTGAAGATTTTGAAAAGATCATCCCGCTGACAGACTCTGAGCGAAAAGCGCTTCAGGTTAAAGATATATTCCGCGTGGATATCACACCCTACTTCATCTCATTGATTGACCCGAACGACCCCGATGACCCCACTCGCAAACAGATCATTCCCCGCGAAGAGGAGATGCAATCCTTCACCTCGATGATGGAAGATTCACTTGCGGAAGACCGCCACTCTCCCGTACCCGGGCTTGTCCATCGGTATCCTGACAGGGTCCTCATGCTGGTAACGACTCAATGCGCGTCGTATTGCCGTTACTGCACGCGTTCGCGCATCGTTGGCGACCCCGGGCAGACCTTCTCGCGCCAGGAATTCGAGATGCAGATCGAATATCTCAAACGCACGCCGCAAGTCCGCGACGTGTTACTCTCCGGTGGCGACCCGCTTGTGCTTGCGCCAAAAATATTGGAGGAGATTCTCAGCCGCCTGCGCGAGATTCCGCATATTGAAATTGTCCGCATCGGCACGCGCGTCCCCGTCTTCATGCCGATGCGCGTTACCCAGGAATTGTGTGACATGCTCGCGAAGTATCACCCATTGTGGATGAATATCCACGTCAACCACTCGAATGAGATCACCAAGGAACTCGATGAGGCGTGCGACCGTCTTACAAGGGCAGGCATCCCGCTTGGCAATCAGTCTGTACTGTTGGCTGGCATCAACGACAACGTCCACATTCAACGCAAACTCGTGCAGGATCTGGTCCGCATTCGTGTACGTCCATACTACCTCTATCAATGCGATCTCGTGGAAGGCGCAGGACACTTTCGCACACCCGTTGCAAAAGGCATCGAGATCATGGAAGGCTTGCGCGGGCACACCTCCGGCTACGCAATTCCGCAATACATTGTGGATGCTCCCGGCGGCGGCGGAAAGATACCCGTCAATCCGAATTATTTGTTGAGCATGTCTGACCACAAAGTCATCCTGCGCAACTACGAAGGATATGTCACCTCATACGAAGAGCCAACCGATTACATGCCGAGCGACGCGGCAAAATTCAAAGGCGAGAAACGCATGGAACCCGGACAATCCGGCGTGCTCGGTCTTCTGGATGGCGAGCAGATGTTCATCAAACCCGAAGGCTTCGATGAAGTTCACGATCGTCATGGCATTCAACACCGCCTGAAAGATGAAAAGAAATGGCAACCCCTCGGCATTGGCGACGGAACCTCAAAACCTGGCGAGAAATAAATAAACGAAGGAGAATACAATGACCCAGCACACAAAACGAATTTTATTTTCTGCAATGGCTGTGATCGTTCTGCTCACGGCATGTCTCCCTCAACAACAAGCCACACAAGACCCGGCAGATGCCGCGAATCAAGTTGCGACTGCTGTTGCGCTGACCGTCGCCGCGATGAACGCGCAGACTGAGGCCGCTCAACCCCTTGCGACGAACACCACGCTTCCGACCCAGACCGAAGCTGTTCCTGCCACTGAAACTCCCATCATCCCGACAGCGACTCCGTTTGTCATCGTCCCGCCGACGGCAACAGTCGTAGTCAGTGGCGGCGGTGGAGGTGTCACAGTCAAACCGGCGTTGGACTGCACGCCTATTCTCAACAAGCCGCGCGACAACACGGTCTTCAAAAAGAACGACACCTTCGACATCAAATGGACGATTGTCAACACTGGCACGAAAACCATCCCGGCGAAACTGGACGTGAAATACTTCAGCGGACCGAAGATGATGGAAGATCCCACAGATACCCTCCGCGAACTCCCGGAAATAAAACCAGGCGATTCTACTGAGATCATTATTGACGCAATCGCGCCCGCTGAAAAGGGATTCCACGTAATGACGTGGGTGGTGGAAGGTAACATGTGCTATCCATACATCGCGATCATCGTGGAGTGAACACGGTATTCGCGGTTCGAAAATTCTGATGCGTAGACAAAACCTGTTCGTGTGGCTGGTTGCGCTGATTCTGATTCTGGCATGCGCCCCCTCCGCTGCAACACAATTTCCCACAAGCGACCCCGGCGCGATCAACACGTTCATCGTGCAGACCGCCAACGCCGCCGCCACACAGACCGCGGCGGCTATACCGTCCGCGTCACCAACCTCGACAGGCACACCCACTCCGCGCAACACCGCATCTCCATCGCCCACGCCCACGATAACCTTTATCTTCATCCTTCCCGGTGTCAACTCCTCACTCACCGCGCCAACCCATGCCAGCATCACCAACGGTACAAGCAATTCAGACTATGGATGCAGCATATTCAGTATGGAACCGACGAACGGCACTGTGTTCCCCCCGCGCACCGATTTCGTCGCCACGTGGGGGGTAAAGAATATCGGCAAAAAGGACTGGTTCCGCGCCACCATGGATTACGCATACGTGAGCGGCGACAAACTGCACAAAGTAGCCTCGTACGATATTCCAAAAGGGGCTGAGTCGGGCAAGAACGTTTTCCTGACTGTGGAAATGGAGGCCTTCAAGAATCGCGGCACCTACACCACCAAGTGGGCGCTGGTGGAAGATAACAACTACTTCTGCCCATTGATTCTGACCATTGTTGTGAAATGAATTGCTAAAGCACAAACAACAGCGGCGACCAGATTGGTCGCCGCTGTTGTTTTTGGTGCAGGCTATGCTGATGGGAGTTCGCCCTCGACAGTTTCGGGTTTCTTTCGCAATGTAAAGAACCCGACCGCAACGGGGACCAAAATCAATAACAGCGACAGGCACAACAACATATAACCGATGGTGGGCGGAAATGTTTGTTGCGAGGTAACGCCATTGCTGGTCACATCAATTGGCGTGCCGCCTGCAATGAGGAAGCCCCACACACAACTGAAAATGCCTGCGCAACCGCAGGCAAATGCGGATACAACCGTAAGTACAATTCCAAGAGTTCGATTCTGCATGTTTTTCTCCTTGATGAATAATGTTTAACTTCTCAACTTCGCGCTGACTTCCTGCTCCAGCCGTTTCACGATCTTGTTGCGGATCGCCGCGGCTTCGGCATCGGTCATCGTTTTCTCCGATTGATACGTGAGACTGTACGCCAGCGACTTCTTCCCCGCGCCGATTTTTTCATCGCGGTAGACATCGAACAAGCGGATGTGAGTCACGGTCTTTCCACCCGTCTGCCTGATGAGGCTTTCGACGCGCTCCGCCGCCACTGACTCGTCAACGATGATGGCGATATCCTCATACACAGGCGGAAATTCAGAGACAGGTGCGATTCCATACGTCAGAGTTGAATTCCGCAACGCATCCAGATCAAACTCAGCGACAATGACAGGCGAATCGCCGAATTCAAATTTCTCCTTCACCAACGGATGCAGTTCACCGAAGACTCCCACAATCTGCCCGTTGACTTTCACATCCGCGGCTTTGCCTGGGTGTAAGTGATTCGCGCTGAACGGAGGGTTGAGACGCGAAGCGTCGAAACCCGAAGTCGAAGCGTCGCTTGCAGTGTAGGAAACGTCTGTGTAACGGAGCCCGCTCAACAGGAGTCCGATGCGTCCCTTCATGTCGAAGAAGTCGAATGGTTGGGAATCCTTCACATCCCATGCTGTGGACGCGCGTAATCCAGTCATCGCCATTGTCAGTTTACGCGATTCGTTGGGCAGGTCGTTTTTGTTCGGCTCGAAAACAGGACCAATCTCAAACATCGCAACGGATTCGGCGCGCGCGTTCTTCTCGACATTCTCAAGAACAGACGCCAGCAAACTTCGTCGCATCACGCGGCGTTCGGGCGCGATTGGGTTTGTAAGCGCGACATAATCGTCGTTCGCATCGGGTCTGAGACCCGATGCAAGCAGGCGGCTCTCGCGTTCTGGCGATGTCATTCGATAACTTACAATTTCCTGCAAACCAAGATTCGCGAGAATATCGCGCACACGCTCCTCCCATTCGTGGATGGGGTTGCCAATCTGCGGCGGAAGTGAATCAGCCATGCGCGTTTCGGGGATGCGGTCGTAGCCATAGACGCGCGCAACTTCTTCGAGCACATCCGCGAGACCGATGACGCCTTCGCCAATATCCACGCGATGAGGCGGCGTCTTTGCCTTGACTGAATTTTTATCAACCGTGCATTTGAATTCGAGACGCGTGAGCAATTCAGCGATTTGTTTCGCGGTGAGTTCGATGCCAAGCAATCGCTTCACATCCTTCGGCGTGACGGTGATGGTCGGGTCTTTCGGCTTGAGCGGATATTCATCAACGAGTCCAGGCGCGATGTTTCCGCCCGACCATTGCGCCATCAATTGAAGCCCGCGCCTCACGCCCTGTTCTGCCATGGCGGGATGCACACCGCGTGAGAATCGGAACGACGCCTCGGATGGAAGGTTATGTTGCTGCGCCATCTTGCGGACGTTCAGCGGATTCCACGCCGCGCCTTCGAGCAGGACATTGATGGTGCTTTTACCGCGCATGCTCACTTTGCCATACGGTATCTTTCCATCAGACTGCATTTCAACACCTTTTGCGTCGAGCACTTCCTTTGACGCGTCGTACACTTCACTTTCCGCACCGCCCATCACGCCTGCAAGAGCGAGTGGTCCTTTTTCATCGCAGACAAGAACGTTGGCAGAAGTAAGTTTGCGATCAACACCATCAAGTGTAGTGAGCTTCTCGCCATCCTGTGCGGCGCGGGTGATAATTTTGACATGGGGCGGGATGGCATCCCGCTTTACGGGCGGATTGCCAATTCGCCCCACGAGGACATCGTAATCAAACGCGTGCAGTGGCTGACCCAAGTCAAGCATGGCGTAATTAGTCGCGTCCACGATGTTGTTGATGGGGCGCATCCCTGCGAGCCGCAATCGCCGCTGGATGTGATACGGGCTGGGTTTTATTTCAACATCACGAATCAAGCCGAGAACAAAGCGTGGATTGAGTTCGGGTTCGGTGATTTCGATTTCAACAAGGTCGGTGATAGATTCACCCTCACCCCTAGCCCCTCTCCCTGAGGGAGAGGGGGACTTTATGGTCGGCTTCTTAAGTTCACGTCCTGTCAGCGCGGCGAGTTCGCGGGCAATGCCGATGACATTTGCATTGCGTGCCATGTTTGGCAGGATACTAATGTCCAAAACCGCGTCGCCCATGTAATCGGAAAGCGGCATTCCAACAGGAGCGTCGTCGTCGAGCAGGATGATGCCTTCATGCTCCTCTGAAATGCCGAGTTCCATTTCCGAGCACACCATTGAATAAGACTCGACGCCGCGGATCTTTGTCCGCTTGAGGGTCATTAATTGCAACCCCTCCGCGTGACCATCGTAGAGGGTAGTCCCCTCTTTGGCATACGCGGCTTTGATCGGCTTGGCAAGTTTGCCTGTGCCTTTCAAGTGAAAGATATTTGGCGCGCCCGTCAGGACTGTCTGGTTTTCTTTGCCATCGAAGAGATCGAGCAGAGTCAACCTATCCGCGTTGGGATGCGGCATCACCTCACGGATTTCAGCCACGACAATTTTTTCCTTGTCCCATGCAATGCCATTGGTTTTGAATTCATGCTTCTCGCCGTCTTGATACGTCGGCATTGGCAAGCCAACATACTTGATCTCATCCACCTCGAGACCAGCCAGAGTCAACTTACGCGCGATGTCTTCGACGGAGAGACCGTCTAAATCAATATAGTCACGTAACCATGAGAGAGGTATTTTCATAATTTGTATGCCATTCTGCGTAGTGCGCGTTCTCTAACGCGCACATCGGCGTTAGAGAACGCCTGCTACACAATTAGAACTGCTCCAAAAACCTGAGGTCATTGCCCCAGAGGTAACGAATATCATCAATCTTGTAGCGCAACATCAACTGGCGTTCGGGTCCCATGCCCCAGGCGAAACCTGAATAGCGCGCGGGGTCGTAGCCGCCATTCTGTAACACAACAGGATGCACCATGCCGCAGCCAAGAATTTCGAGCCAGCCTGAATTTTTGCAAACACTACAACCTTTGCCGCCGCAGACGAAACATTCCACATCCATTTCAGCGGATGGTTCAGTGAACGGGAAGTACGAAGCGCGGAAACGAGTGCGAACGTTCTGCCCGAACATGCGGCGGGCAAAATCAATGAGCGTGCCTTTCAGGTCCGCGAAGGTGATGTTCTCGCCAACGACGAGTCCCTCCACCTGGTTGAATTGAATCTCCGAGCGAGCGGTGATCTGTTCGTAACGGAAACACATTCCGGGCAGGGCAATGCGGATCGGCGGCGGGTTGTCCGGGTTCTTCGCGGCACGCACAGCGTCGCGCATCGCGTGGATTTGTCCCGGCGAAGTATGTGTCCGCAACAGGATTGGATTATCGCCGCGCCCCTCCGCTTCCACAAAAAATGTGTCCTGCATGTCACGCGCGGGATGATCCGGCGGAAAGTTGAGCAGTTGAAAATTGATCTCGTCCGTTTCCACTTCGCGCGACGTGTACACTTGAAAGCCCATGTCAGCAAGAATATCGAGCACGCGGCGCAGTTGTTGCGTGGAGGGATGCAAGCGCCCAAGGTGAACGCTTCGTCCGGGCAATGTCACATCCAACGCATCTTCTTCGAGGGATTTCGCCAACGCGGCATTTTTGACCGCCTTGACTCTTTCCTCCAAAGCGGATTCCAATGCCACCTTCACACGGTTCGCCGCGGACCCGATAACTGGTCGCTCCTCCTTGGAAAGTTTCCCCAACTCAGCAAAGACCTGCATTAACGGCGAACTGCGCCCAACATGTGACACGCGCCACGCCTCCAGCGCGGCTTGATCCGTGACGGATTGCAGGGATTCCAATCCTGCTTTTTCGATTTCGTTCAATTTATCCAACATACACACCTCTATGATTGTCGAGGCGGGGTCTCCCCGCCCTGGGCGAGAGAACCCTTCGACAAGCTCAGGACACCGCCTCGCCCCTACGGATATTGCAAAACAAAAACCTCCCGTCCACAAATGGGACGGGAGGGAAGTTTCCCGTGGTACCACCCAAGTTGATCACTCTCGCCATTTAAGGCTCGTGATCCACTCATTGCTGACCTTCGTCAGCCTCTCCGCTAACGTTGAGAAAACGGCTCGCACTACTTGGTAGAGCGAGATAGTATCTCGCTTTACGTTCACGCGAACGGCTCGAGAGGGAACTTCGACTGGTTTCGGACGAGTGTAATTTTCAGCACCTTCGGGATTACACATCTCTGGCGGCTTCTGCCAGTCTACTTTCCTCTGTCATTGCTTTGAATTGGGATCGCCTGTTACGCTTTATTATCTGCGAAAACGGAACAATGTCAAGGCTTGGATTCTGTTTTAAGTTCTTTGGGGTCTGAGACCCCAAAAGAGCAGATTCTATTTACGAACTAATTGATAGACTCCGCCGCCATCATCAAGCAGGTAGACTTCGCCGTTTTCATCCTGGCCAAATGACGTGATGAGGAAATCCGTGTCGAACAACAACTGTTCCTGCCAGCCATTTGTCCCTTCGGGACGAATTAACCCCCAAATCAATCCCGTGCAATAGTCTCCATAGAGATAGACGCCGTTCCATTCAGCCATCGCGCCGCGATAGACATATCCGCCCGTGACAGAGCAACCACCTTCGCCATGGCTATACTCTGCAATCGGGTCAATCATCCCGTCGGGTCCGCCGCCTTCGTAATCGTGCGCGCCTTCGCGGTAATCCCAGCCAAAGTTTTGCCCTCCTGCCGAGCCAGCCGGAATGAAATCAATCTCCTCCCATTCGCCCTGACCAACATCGCCGATGTATAAATCGCCTGTGGCTTTATCAAACGATATGCGCCAGGGATTGCGAAGCCCGTATGCCCAAATTTCATTGCCGAATGGGTTATCGGCTGGAATGGCATAAGGCTGTGCGGAATCAACGTCAATTCGCAATATTTTTCCGAGCAGCGTATCCAACGATTGCCCATTCCCAAACGGATCGCCCACCGCGCCCCCGTCACCAAGACCTGCATATAAATAACCATCCGGTCCAAAGTTCAATGTGCCGCCGTTGTGATTTGGAAAAGGCTGGCTGACGGTAAGCAATAACAATTCACTGTTTGGGTCGGCAGAATCTCCGTTGGCTTGAATACGCGAGATGAACGTGTCGCCGCCATCGCCGGTGTAGTTGACGTAGAAGAATCCATTCTGCGCGAAGTCGGGATGAAATGTCAGCCCGAGCAATCCCATTTCATTGGAAATATTATTGACGCGGTCTTCGATGTTGAGGAACGGTGTTTCAACCAATGCGCCATTTTGGAAGATATGAATGTGTCCCAGTTTTTCAACAATGAACAGACGACCTGAACCATCGGCTTGCAAGTCCACGGGGCGGTCAAGATCAGACGCGATCAATTGCCACGAGTACGCGCTGGGGTCGGGGAAGTTTGTCGCGTTCAGTGGCGTGTCGGTTGGAGGAATCTGAGTCGGCGCGGGGGTGGCAGGATCCGATGTCGGTGGAAGGGAAGTTTGGGTAACAGGATCAGGCAGAGGCGTGGAGGGAGGCGGTGTGCTTAATCCGCTGCAAGCAAGAATCGGCAATAGCAACAAAGTCGACAGGCGTTTCATTTGTCGTCAACATCGGATGATTCGGCATCCACAACATCGTCCGAAGAATCATCGTCCATATTGCTGGCAAGTTCATCCATGTGCTCCTTCACCACTTTGGGAGGGCTGAGTTCAACGAACAGCACTGAGCCAATCCAAAGAATCGCGGCATCGTCCAACGCTCCGATTACCGGGATGACGGGGATGACATCGGCGGGCCAAAAAAGATATGCCAGCGAAGCTAAAGGTAATAGTTTGACGAAAACATTTACGCGGCGGTCGCCCATGAGTCGCGCGATGAGTTTGAGGCGCGTGACGAAATCACGCATCATGCCGCCTTGCGGAGGCACCAGTAATTTGGAAGGTCGTTTGTCAGCCATGTCAGTCTCCTTTGATGGAACGTATCGTGCTATTATATACGAAAGAACATACCGAGAGATGCAATGCCTTACCTGATTGACGGGCACAACCTGATTCCCAAACTCGGACTGCGACTCGATTCGATGGATGACGAAATGGAATTGATCGCCATCCTTCAGGAATTTTGCAGGCTCGAACGCAGGCAAGTTGAAGTTTATTTCGACGGAGCGCCCACGCCTCAAACCCGGACCAGGAAACTGGGCGCGGTTACTGCAACATTTGTCCCGCTGACGGGGACCGCAGACAACGCCATCCGTAATCGTTTGAAAAAATTGGGCAAAGCCGCAAAAAACTGGACTGTTGTTTCCTCCGACCAACAGGTGCAATCCGATGCGCGCGCAACGCAGGCGCAAGTCATTTCATCGGATGAGTTTGCAAAGATAATCAAGCAAGCGATGAACTCGCCAAAGGTGGCAAAAAGCGAAAGAGTCGTTTCGGAAAAAGAAGTGGCGGAATGGTTGCAGGTGTTTGGGAAAAACAAATAACCCGTCATTGCGAGGAGGGTTGAGACGCGATAGCGTCGAAATCCCGACGACACTTGCACCCGATTTGCCAAGCAAATCGTGCGTTCGGTGCAGTGCAGGTGAGCAATCTCCGTCATCGTATTGGACGCCTCGCGGCTTCGTCAGCCCTTCGGGCTTCCTCGCAATGACGGGTAATGTTTTGGGGCGTATAATTCCAAAATGTCCACCACCATTTACACATTCGTCCCTTCGTCGAATCATATGTATCCCGGTCATCCTGAAAGACCTGCGCGGCTGGATATGTTACAGCCGCGCTTAAAATTGTTTGATGCAGAGTTGATTGAAACAAAGCCAGCCACTCGTGAAGAGGTTGTATTTGTCCACAACCCAAAACTTGTCGCATCATTGGAAAAAATTTGCCGCGAAGACGCGCCAGGCATCATTGACCACGCTCCCACATATGTGACTCGATCATCATTTGACGATGCCCTGCTCGCGGCAGGCGGTGTGATAACTTGCACGCGCGCAGTATTGAACGGCTCGGCAAAGAACGCGTTTGCGATTGTCCGCCCGCCCGGGCATCACGCGGAACCGGATCGGGCGATGGGATTTTGTTTGTTCAACAACATTGCCATCGGCGCGAGGGTTGCACTCCATGAAGGATTGCAACGCGCGATGGTCATTGACTACGACGCGCATCACGGAAATGGGACGCAAGCCACGTTTCTGGACGATGAGCGCGTGGCATTTTTATCCGCGCACCAGTGGGGGATTTACCCGGGGACAGGCTGGATCACCGACGCGCCTCATGCAAAGAAGCGAATCGTGAGTGTTCCCTTGCCAGCACGCGCCGGAGATCAAGTGTACGAAAGAGTTGCTGACGAAATCTTCAAACCGTTCGTCGAGTCATTCAAGCCGCAGATGATTTTTATCTCGGTCGGGTTCGACGCGCATTGGAATGAACCCATCACGTCGCTGGGGTTATCCACAAAAGGATATTTGATTCTGGCGAAGAAAATGATCTCACTCGCGGAGGAACATTGCGATGGCAAAATCGTTTTTGTTCTCGAAGGCGGCTATGACCCTGTCAACGTCGCCAACGGGGCAGAGGCGGTCTTTGTCGCCGCGACAGGCAAAGGGGAGATTGACGTGCAGGATCCGAATCCGCACAAAGAACCGGATTGCGAGTCACGCATTGCAGAGATACGAAACTGGCATGGATATTGATTCCTGCTTGAGCCGCCGTCCTCGGCGATGGGAGCAAAGTTGTAAGAGTGAAACTGGTATGGATTTTCGCGAGTCATCTTTTATAATCCAGCCAGATGTTCGGGATGCAGTTGCACTGCATCCAGCTCGCAGTATAACTGCTCGCAAACATGGTACGTGAAAAGGAGAAATCATGGCACGGAAGCGAACTGTTGGCTACGTTCAAAACGAATGGACATGCCCGAACTGCGATACGCGCAACAAGGGCGGCACAAAAACCTGCGAAAATTGCGGCGCGCCGCAACCGGAAAATGTGCAGTTCAATCTTCCCTCTGAACAAAAATTGGTGACGGATGAAAACGCGATCAAATCTGCTAAATCCGGCGCAGACATCCACTGCGGATTCTGCGGCACGCGCAACCCTGCAACAGCAGAAACTTGTTCGCAATGCGGCGGTGACTTGAAAGAGGGCAAGGCGCGCGAGGCGGGACGTGTGATGCAAAAACCCGTGGCTCAGCCCAAAGTTGTGAAGTGTGACAATTGCGGAATCGAAAACCCAGGTAGTAACACCGTCTGCTCGAATTGCGGATCGCCGTTACCGAAAATCGCGCAAGCCGCAGTAATCGCACCGCAAGCAAAAAGTGGAATATCTCCCGCCGCGCCACTGACTGCTAAGAAGTCATCGCGCGCCACATGGTTGATCGTTGGTGCGGCGCTGGCTTGTCTTGCGGTGATCTGTATCGGGGCAATTGCATTGTTCGCGCCTACGTCATCCGTTCAAGCAACAGTTGCGGATGTGTATTGGAAAACGTCCGTGCCGGTGCAGGAAATTCGCGCAGTAAATTATTCAAACGAGAGCGGCAGTCCGCCGTCAGATGCTTACAATGTATCCTGTTACGACGACAGCCAAGAAGTATGCGAAACAAGAACAATTGACCAGGGCAACGGGTATTCAGAGGTCGTGGAGGAATGTCACACCGAGACGGAGACATATTGTTCTTACACCGTTGATGAATGGAGTACGATCCAAACCTACACGCTGGATGGGAATAACTTACAACCGGTTTATGATGATCCTAATCTGGCAAGTGACCAGCGCGTTGGGGATGCTTCTGAAACGTTGACGATTACTTTCTCGACCGAAGACGGCGGGCATGAAACCTACTCACCGAGTACAGTTTCGGAATTCCAACAATTCTCGGTTGGAAGTACGTGGACGTTGAATATGAATCTCGCGGGCGGCATCCTCAGTGTGGAGCCGTAGTCGAAATATTCAGCATGATATTAAAAACACGTACACAGTTATTGTGTACGTGTTTTCTTGTATGCGTGTCTACTACTTACTGAGCAGGTACAGTTTCTTCCGTGCCATCGAAGACGATCAAACCATCCTTGACGACCGTGAGTCCGTTCGTGCCCTGATCAAGCACGTTGCCGCCTTGCAAAACCTCGTAATCGTAAACGATGGTTCCGTCTGTGTTGCGGAAGTTGCTCAGGTCGAAGGTGATGCCGTCGGTGTTCAAGCCTTCCAATGACGCACGGATTGCCTCTGCGCCTTCGTAGGTGCCTGTCGGGTTGATGAAGAGCGCGTCGCTGGCGATGAAGGACATGGCGAGATCAAGGTCTTTGGCGTTGACCGCTTCGTAATACTTTTGCACAACCCAGACCTGCTCAGCTGATTCAAGCCCGTCATAGATGATCTTGCCATCCCGAACGTGAGTCACATTGCCACAACCTTTATCAATGGATGTGCCGTTCTCGAACACTTCGTAACAGGATGTTACACGTCCGCCACGTGGGTTCTTGAATTCGGTCTGATTGAAGCTCAAACCGAAATCCATCACAACCGCCCGCCACTGCTCTGCCGCGCCAGCCCGGTCGTACGTGCCGAACGGATCGTTCATCACG
>Ga0247727_10015324_pt1 | contig 12590 bp, 6 predicted proteins | sample WisWelCaveWW1625_FD_202498 | JGI IMG/M metagenome (GOLD analysis project Ga0247727, IMG submission 202498) | Biofilm microbial communities from Wishing Well Cave, Virginia, United States - WW16-25 | ecosystem: Environmental > Aquatic > Deep subsurface > Groundwater > Cave microbial mat | place... | reverse complement strand
GTATCTCGACGAAAGCGTACCGCTGATTCGCGCCGATTCCGTGTGGCATAAATACGGAACGCAGGGCGACAGCGTTGTGGTCGGCGTTCTCGATACCGGTATCGATTACCGGCATCCGGCATTAGGTGGGGGAATCGGACCCGGTTTCAAAGTCATTGGCGGCTACGATGTGGTTAATAAAGATGCTGATCCGATGGATGACGAGGGCCATGGAACTTATGTTGCCGGCATTGTGGCGGCAGATGGCGATAGCATCAAAGGCGTGGCGCCCAAAGCTTTGCTTATGGGTTTTAAGGTGCTCGATCAATTCGGTAGAGGAAAAGACTCCGATGTTATTGCGGGCATTGAGCGCGCCGTGGATCCGAATGACGACAACGACTTTTCGGACAAAGTGGATATTGCCAACATGAGCCTCGGCGGGAAAGGTCATCCCGATGACGCCGTTTCCACCGCCGTCGATAATGCCGTCAAGCTGGGCGTCACTTTCTGCATTGCCGCCGGCAACGAGTACAATTTCAGAACCATCGGTAGTCCCGGAACCGCGCGTCTGGCCATAACGGTTGGCGCGAGTGACAAAAGCGACCAAATGGCCAATTTCAGCTCAAAAGGGCCGAATGCAAGAATCTATTCGATCAAGCCGGAAGTGGTAGCCCCGGGTGTTGACGTCCGGTCATTGTTTTTGAGCAGTGGCTTTCGAAGGGCCGACGGAACTTCTGCGGCCGCACCACATGTTGCCGGTGTATGCGCCCTGCTCAAAGCTTTGCATCCTGAATGGAACCCGGCACAAATCAAATCGGCGCTCATGACTTCAGCGGTCGATCTGGGTGAAGAAGCGATGGTGCAGGGCGCCGGCCGGATCGATGCTTTGAAGGCCGCGGCAACAGGCGTCTTTGCCATTCCGGCCCATCTGAGTTTTGGCCTGGCCGATACCCGGCAGCTCAACTGGACGGTTGTCGATACGGTCAGGATCGTTAATCAATCTTCCATCCCACAAAGTTTTGAACTAGTGGTCAATGGCCTTCGGCCTGGCATTCAGCTCACAGCCGTGCCATCAAGCTTTAATCTCGCTCACGGCGATACACAGATCGTTATCATGACCCTGAGAGTCATCAACGATTTAGTGCCCGATCCTGAAGAAGCCTCACTCACATACGCCGGAAGCGTTGACCTCAACGGAACCAGCGACCATCTACATCTGCCCTGGGCCTTTGTCAAAGCCGCCAAAGTTATCTTGACCTTTAATGAGCCATTCGCACAGTTCGCACTCAGCAGCGACAAAAATGTCGTCACTTCCTCGCCGTTTTCTGTTGCCGAAGTGATAGACCCGTATACGTATGAATTTATTGCGCCCAAAGGCCATTACGATTTGCTCGCGATGTTTCTTGGCAATGCGATAAAAATTGTCGTCAAAGAAAAGCTCGCCATTGCTGGATATACGAATCTTGTAGTCAATTCCCAGGATGCCATCCATCAAGTAGAACTGAAGGGAGTTGACGAAAAAGGCCGTCTGCTTTTTTCCCTTCCCAATGCGCAAAAAAACTACCTATTTATTTTCCCGGATTCTTCCAAATTTTACTTCTGGGGATTATATCGCTTCACCGAAGAACAACTGCTCGTTTCCAATGTGTCAGACCGTTTTGTGATCGGCACTGCAGAACATCAAGAGGGCCTGGATACCGATGCCAGCATACGGGTCGTTCAACATCAACCCCTTATCGGCATCAAAGCGAGCGTCAGTTTGGCTAACGCGCCGTCTGATTTTGTTAGGCAAAACCTTCGGATTCAATATCCACCCAACAGCGCCTATCGCGCGATAAATTTTGCCAACGCGGTAACCGGCACGGCGTATGGAGACGTTTTTCTTGTCTTTAAAGGCATTTCTGATCGACACGTTCGTGTCCGTTCGCGTGAATGGAAAGGCACGGTGTACCATACCCCGGATGTCAGCCAAAAGTATCGTTTCTCCACTGCGGGACACGCCGCGGATAGCGAAGACTTTTTTGATGTCGGCTATTGGATTGCCCCGGGACCATTTAAGGTAGTCGGAGACAGCATTGGCAACATCTCCTTTGGCTCCGGTACAACCGCGGCAACTTATCTCTCGCCGGATGGCGGCGAAATGTTTTACGGCGAGCCGCCAATTTATGGCGTTGCCCGGCATGCAAACAACCAGTGGGGTCAATCAAATATTGCTGCGTCGGTAAGTTTTTTTGGCCCATTGAATGAATGGAGAAGCGCGGATTTTTCTCGGTCGCAATATGCGATTTATGATGACCAGAATAACTTGATCAGAGCCGAGGCTTTGAGCAAATTTTTTCCTTTGGACGTCGCGCCCGGCCGCTATCGCCTGGAAGTAACCAACAAGAATTACTTTGTCGAGGGGATGCGTGGAGCGGCAAAGCTAACCACGCAATTTGATTTGCGACAGCAGGATCCTGATCCGGCTTTTCTCACCTCATTAAAACTTCTTAATTCCAAGAAAATACCGGCTGGCAGGGTTGACACCGGCGAATCCGCGAAACTGTTTTTTTCCGCTGCCGATTTTTTTTATGTAAAAGTTAACGATTCCTATTGGCCGCGCTATCAACCCATTGCCGTTGATTCCACCAGGCTTTATTTCAAAAAATACGGCACGAGTTCATGGCAGAAAGTTGCGCTCACGCGCGTTTTAGAAGATACAACCTTTGCCTATTTGGGTTTTGCCATCGGCTATCTCTACACCGCCGATCTTTCGCACACCACCAACTTTGATTCGGCGGCCATCGATCTCAAAATCAGCGTGCAAGACCAAAGCGGCAATATAACGGAATGGGCTTTAGAACCGGCTTTTGCGGTGGGGAAGTTTGGAACTATCGTGAGCGTCGATGATCGAACGGACGATGGAAATTCCGTGCCATTCACGTACAAGCTCTATCCCGCTCATCCCAACCCATTCAATCCCAGCACGGTGATCACCTTTGATTTGCCCCGAACCGAGAAAGTTACTTTGAAAATTTACGATACTCTTGGCCGCGAAGTTGATACTTTACGCGACGAGGTCATGAAAGCCGGAAGGCACAAAATCGTTTGGAGCGGCGCCAGTAAAAGCGTAGAGCCTCTTGCCAGCGGCGTTTATATTTACCGCTTACACGCCGGAAATTTTATTGCTGCTGAGAAACTGCTGCTGCTGCGTTGACCAGCCAGATTTTGTCAACTGTTTCTATGAGCCAAAATTTTTTGCTTAAAGGCCGTAGGCCTTTAAGCAGTGCACCAATTTGTTACAAAAAAACTTCACTTGACGAAATCAGTTGCTTTTGTTACATTGCCATCACTAAGGAAACTGCTGTTGATCCGAAAAGCAGAATTGCAGGATGAGGTGGGGAAGCCTCATCGCACATCGCGCACATCGCACATTTTCCCAGCAGCAATGGCAAACCAGTTTCGAGCAATTTTTGCTTAAAGCCAGTTGCGTTTTCCCCTTTTGAGCAATTTTTGCTTAAAGCCAGTTGCGTTTTCCCCTTTCATGCCGCCAGAAAAGGTTGTTGAATCATCCCCAAACAAAGTGTGAAGTTATGAAATACTATTTCTGCGGGCGTTGCACCTTCGGCTAATTTTGGCCGGACGAAATTTTTCAATTCACCCCAAAAAAGAAAAGCTTTGGCAGCCTACAAAGAGACCACCAAAGCTTCTCATGCATACAACATCTTAAATATACAAATTTGATGTTGGAGAAGCAAGAGTTTCTTGCAGGCTGCCTCCTATCCTTTAAGTGTTTCGTCTTTATGAATGTTCAAACTTTAACCGCATGGAGGCAGTATGAAACATTTTATCGTATTGCTTGGTCTGGCGTTTTTGTTGCTGGCGATTGCCTGCGATAAAAACCCGAGTGAATCTATAGTTGACACCTCGGAACAACTCAGCGAGCAAGCGCCACTCAACAAAGTGCTGGGAGACAGATTGCCCACCACTATCAAGTTGAAGGGCAGAATCCGATTTAGTGATGGCACGGTATATGAATCCGCCACAGAAACAGTGATCGAATTGCCGCAACATTTGTGGGCAAGTTTTGAAGAAAATACAAACCTGGAATTTATCGAGACAGATTATTACGTCGACAGTCGGGCATTCAGGAGAACGAGCTGTGGCGAGCCGCGCGCGTGACGTTGCTAGAGTGATCAGGCGGATTTTCTTCGTTTGTTAAATCGAATCCTATCAAACTGTCGATCAAGCTGGCGCAGGCCTGTTTGGTTTGGGTGGAATCGGTGAGGGCAAGATCGACGATGCGCAAATGCTCCGTCATCGGCGCATTGATGGGATTGAGGCGCGTATAAAGATGGCTGATGGTGCGGTTCAAATAAAGCAGCGGCTCGTTCAACGCGCGGTCAACGAGGCGGATCAAATCGACCGCATAAAATGCCGCAAAAAAAATCAGCGCGCTGAGGCGCGGACGGCGCGAGGCGTCAAAAATTCCGGGGGCAATTTTTTGTGCAACAGGGCTTGCAATCACATACTCCAATAGAGCAGGTCAACGAACGCATATCTTCGAGCGCGGGATTCCTGCCTTTGCCGCGGCCGGAAATCGAGCGGCTTAAAGCGGGATCGGCCGGCCATTTCAGGCGGTTGCTCATATAACGCACGAGAGTAAAACCCGCGCGCTTGGCGCGATCCAACAACGCCGGCGAAATTTTTGGTTTGTTCGACGACGAAGCGCCGGGGCGTTTCTGGATGGCGCCAAGCTGCCGCGACGTATCGGGAAGAAAAAGGCCTTGCAATTGTTCGATCGCGGCGCCGGTAATTAAATACGGCGCGTCGCTGTCCTGATACAGCGCTTCGACTTTGCGGCGATCGCGCTTGATTCGCCGGCGCGAGGCAGCCAATTGGAATGGCGCGTTTTTATGTCTTAGCGCACCAAACCGGATTTGCCCGTGCCGATCCAAACGAAACGATCATCCTGCAACAACAAGGCGTTGAAAAATTGTTCGGGCAATGACAGGCCGAGCGAATCTTGGTTGATAGAATCAAAACGAACGTTTTGGCGAATGTCATCAATGCGCGCCGACCAAAGGCTGTCGGTACCGCCCAACCAAAATCGGCTGTATGGCAATTTAATGATGGTTTTGAACAAATTGCTGGAACCCGGACAATCGTCAACAATGCACCTAATCCGGAAGTTTGCCATGCCGTCATAAGCGGCGAGTTTTGAACTTCCGCAACCGAAATAACTGATCAAGAGAAAGCCGCGAGAGTCGTGAAAAAAAGATTGTGCGCTGAGGCAGCCCGGCAGAGGTGCTCTCGCTACATGCCAAGCTCGATTATCGCCGCGCCCCGGGCTTGCTCAATTTCACCAGCAAATATTCCGCAGCGCTCTTAGAGGGTGTTTGAAAAATACAAAAATGAGACTGCCCGGTCACTTAAAGCGGTTGAAATGTTGAACATTTTGTGCGTAAGAAGTGACCGGTCAGCTTTCACAACAAACAGTTATTGCTTTAATAATCGGAAACGCCTCAGCAGTTTCCTAAGAGTGAGGCATTACATACGGTGCATCACACCCACGCTCGCAATTTCCGGCAATCATAATCCCTGGCCTGAATGCCGCAAAGATCGCAAAACTCATCTGAAGCGGCGTGGCGTTGTTGTTTTAAGCTGGACCGTTCGATCACCAATACCACCGGATAACTACGGCGATTTTTGCCGTCAAATTCGGGCGGTTTATTAATTTCCTCGCGTTGCGCTCTGGTTTCATCCATCCAATAAAATCTGAATAGCGGCTGCTCTTGAAGACCATTCAGAAAGGCGTGGAGCGTGCGCGCATAATAATACCACTGCCGGGCCGATTCCACGCTGCCAATGGGAAGGATGCGGATGACCTGCAGCGGCACGAGCGGTTCACCGGCAACGGCGCGGGGTTTTTCTTTGAAAGAGCCAAACAACCGATTTAAAGTGAAATGAGGATTCTGGCAAGAAATATCTTTGAAATAATCCACATTGATCACCCAGTCCTTTTCCGGATCGCCGGTAGCCGGCTGCGGCCTGATATTGGAGCGGAAGAGCAGCAGATTCAGCACGAAGGCAATGAGACCGGGTTTATCTTCTCCGCGACAACAACAAAAGATCCGGGCATGCGCCGAGTCGATGTTAGGAATTTCTTTTGTGGTTGCCCTCGGCGCGCCCGCACAGCAGTAGTAGTTGCGCACGTGCAGGAGCTTGTCGTTTTGATAAGAAGGATTGGTCCGATCCGCCGCCAGCCGCTGCAAGCGCAAACTGTTGCTGGCCACGACGTAATCTTGAAACGCCGCGATACGGCATATCGTCATTCCGGGGCAAGCATATTGGCCATTATATTTGTTGGGTTGCGGATCAAGCATGATCCGATGAAAGCCCTCCACCGAATTATGGCTGCCGGCAGGTTTTCTTGCGGTTAACCGATCGATGACCTGTGGAACGCCGGGAGGAAGAGGCTCTATAATGGTATCCAACACTCGTTTCGGCAGCGCCTTGTCGATGGTAAATTTTTTGGCGTCCGGATCGTCTTCATGCTCGCTATAATGCCGGCCGTCATTTGCAAAGACCCGCGCCACGAGCGGCAAATTTTCATTTTCTGCGCTAAGGGAATTTTCCGGCGGCGCCAGCGTGGCATAACCGGACAATCCAAAGCCCACTTGTTCCGGATCAAATTTGACATAACGCAGATATTGATAAGAAGGCACCAGAGCCTGGCTGTCATCATTCAGCCCATTAATTTTCCGCCATAACGAATCAATTTCCGCATTGGATTTTTGTTCATAGTCAATACCGGCCAGGCGCGATATGTAAGTCGCCAGCGCGCCGGGGCGATTGGGCAAACAACCATTCACTTCGATGAATTGAGGTTTTGCCGGGCGTTGGCTTTTGCTCGCCGGGCTTTTCACCATTGGCGGCATCAGCAAAGGGCGCAACGTGGCGCGCGCGCCGGCAATCATCTCTTCGACATCGGCAAGAGAATCGACAATACTTTCTCCGATCTGCTCGCGCTGAAAATGGTCGAAGTGGGCATGCTCCGGATAGCTCAAATCAACGATGAGATCCTCATTGTGCAAATAGCAGAGCGCATTGTAATAGCGGGAAGCATCGCCGAGGCTGAGCCGTTCCCAATCATTTCCGCGCGTTGCGGACAGCAGGATGAACGGCAAACCGAAATTGGCGGGTCGCCGGGTTTTAATGCGTTCCAGCGCTCTCATGCAACGCGAGAGCATGATCAACGATTTATCCACCTCTTCGTGATTGATGACGAGTATCTCCGGACGATGTTCTTCAAGACAATCTTCGAGGGCGCGGATATCCGAGGCATTCACCATGCGCGAAGGCACATTAAACTTTTCCTCCGGTTCGATCTCGGCGGAAGAATAGGGATAACGTCCACCGGTAATATAAGTCGCGGGCCAGCCCTGGTCGTAAGTTTCCTGGCTGGCAATATTCTTGAGGACCGGATGCGCTTGCGCGCCTTCGGTTGCCGTCACGATAAAAGCGAAGTGGCGTTTAAGTATTTTATTGCGGCTGCGGTGATCACCGGGCAGATTGATCCATAGCCTTTCCAGCATGTAATGATTGGCTCTGTTGTTGCCGACCACAAGAACTCGCGGCCACCACTTGCCGGTCATTCCGCGAACCCCGCGCACTTTTAAAATGGCCGCCCACAGGCGCTCGCCAATCGCGATGCCTTGATTGTGTTTAGGGTAGACCAGAATAATGGGATGATGCCGAGAGCGATAAGTTAAATAAGAAATCTGATCGCTGCGCGTGACACAGATAATGGAGCTGATATTGGATTTCGTGGCGCGCTCGAAAACGGTTTGCACGCTTTCTTCATCGGGCACCATGCTGATGACCAGGCTGGCGCGCTCCAGGTTGACCCGCGAACTAATGAAAGGCTCTTTGGCTTCGCCGATCACAACCGGAACGAGCACGCGTTTTTCCGGGTGAATGATGTTGCCGCGGGCATCACGGCTGCGATATCTCTTCTGGCATGCACTCACCACGCCGAAGTTGCCAAGCAGGTTGTTTTGGCCGGAATAAATGATATCTTTGGGATCGTGCTCGATGACGATCGCCTGGCTGCACAGTTTTTCCAAACGCAGATCCGGACTGACAATTTCGAAGAACATCTTTCTTGGTTGCGGCAAAATCTGCATTTGATTGATCTCGCGGTCCAGCGCCCGCCTTCCCAGGTCACCGTAGCCGATGAGAACCGTGTGTCCTTGCACCATCATGATATGATTGGCTAAACGATGATCGAAGTATTCGCCAAAGGTTTCATCCGGTTTCACCGCCGCCAACGCGATTGGAACGAACCACGCAATAAAAACGCCGAGCGCAAAGATAATTTCGTCGGCCTGCATGATCTGGGCAAGCATGTTAGTATGACCGGCGCGAGTCAGAATCGTCGGCATGGCGAGAAAAAGCGCTGTTAAAATAACGCCGCCGACCAGCAGAATGGGATGTTTCAGCAACATGGCGGTGACGAAATGGCGGAGATAGCGATGCGATTTAAAGAGCAAACCTTCCACATCGCGTTCGTGAAAAGTAAGGGGCGCCAAAGTGGATTTCATGAGACGGTTCGGCAAACAAGCCCATAAGAAATAAATCATCGCGCACAAAATACCGGCGCACAGCCATGATAATTCCGTCATGTCCGGCTGAGCCCGCATAAAGCGTTGATAGGGAAAAAATTCAAATTCGCCGTTGCCGATGATGGCGAAAATCCAAATCTCAATAATAATGACGGCAAACAACACCAGGACCTGTGCGCCGGCGTCGAACCACAACCAGCGCTCCGAATATTTTCGGCCTTGCGGCGCCGTCGCCATGCGAACATCGCGAAATGCCGTTCGGCGATTGTTGAAATAGGCAAAGACTAAATAGATTCCGATGCCGGACGCAAAAAAGATTTTATATAACGTCCATAAGGGTTGCGGCGCCTCATCTCCTCCGATGATGAACTCACGGATGAGCGCGTGGGGAAATAAAATAACCATCGCTGCAACCAGAATCGAGGTTCGGGCTGCGACGATGCTCGTTTCTATCCAATCGGGCCAGTTTAAAATTGTCAAAGCCATCGGCGTCCACAAGAGCAAGAGAAAAAGGCGTAAAACAAAATAGTGCAAAATCGAGATGGCGAAAATATACTGGATCGAAATCTTCGGGAAGAGCAGCCAGGCGAATAAAAATGCTATCGCCGCCGTGAAGAGAGCCGGAATGACGATTAAATAAAATGAAAATTTGAGGGAATCCCAGTTTTGCCGGAGAGGGTATTCGATTCCTTCTTCTTGAGTCAAGTCTTTCTGAAACGCCTGCTGATTATCTCGATTCATCATGACCTTCGGGATTGGTAGATTCTTTGTTCGAGATTGCTGGAAAATTATACTTCGACTCTCGCGCCTTTCCAAAATGCAATATAACCGGCAATGTTCTTCGCCGCTTCTTTGGGAGAGGGATAATACCACGCCGCGTCTTTATTGGCTTTTCCATCGACTTCGATGTGATAATAACTCGCGACGCCTTTCCAGGAACAGGTCGTATGCGTGTTGCTTTCTTTAAAATATTGGCGGTTGATCGAATGCGGCGAAAAATAATAATTGCCTTCGACGATTTCGCAGTGAGCGCTTTCGGCTAAAATCGCGCCGTTCCAAATGGCTCTGGGCATAGATAACTCCATTTTTGAGTAACTCAATGTAAGCAAAACCATCCTCGCAAACAAGTGATTCATTCAACAAAAAAATCGCCTGGCAAGCTCACTCGGCATTAATGCCTTCCCATAATTCAGACACCGGCTTTGTTTCACTCGCCAGTGCTTCTTTCCAACCCTGGCGGAAACTATCCTCAGCGGATTTCAGTTCAAAATTTTTACGGAATAGCCGTATAAAAGCAAAATGATTTTTCACTCCATACACCATTTTTCCTTCCGCCTTCTCTAAAAACGACTCGATCACTGGCGGCGAAGATTCTTCCTCATAAACTTGATAAACGACGCGTTCATTCTCTCGCCGCAAAAGCCGCATTCCAAGCAGGCGCGATTCATCAAGCAACGCCCGCGTCAACCAACTGCCGATCTCTGCTTCAGTAAGTTTGTGCGAGAAAGTGTAAGTCTCGCCGGCTTGCGGAGTGAAATCGGGAAGATGAGGAGAAGATAACAGGTCTCGCAGCATGAATGCTGCGCCACTCGGCTGCGCATCCAAACGCGATTTGATAAAATTCAAAAAGCGCGTGAGTTGAAAAAGCGTGACGAGATCGCGGCGGGAGAAATGTTTTGTTTCAACCGGAAAACACGTCGAGCGTTGCAGGGCTAATTCCGATGAAGGCAACAGGCCGCGTTCGCGGCATTGACGATAACTCTCCGTGCCGGGCGTGGCGTAAAACACGCTCGGGCCGATGAGCACGGGGCGTTCCATCAAATGTATGATGGAGTCGAGCATCTCGTTAATCGTGGAATCCGGCAAGCCGAGAATGAGATAATTCACCATTTCGATGCCAACTTCCGCGCCTTTTTGCACGACGCGGTCGAAGTGGCTGGTGGAACCAGGGCGTTTGGTGGCGCGTTGTTGCTGCTTGTCGCTCGTGACCAGCGCGAGATTCAGCGCGCGAAAGCCGGTGCGCTTCATTTCATCCACCAACGGCTCGCTGATATTCGCGGCGGAAATGCCATTCATCGCCAGCAGCTCGATTTGTCCTTCGCCAAATTCTTCGCGAATGGCGGCGAGAATTTGTGCGGCGCGTTTTTGATCGAAGCTGAAATTGTCATCTTCAATATCAAAAATTTCCGCGCCGAATTTTTCGCGACAAAACTTCATCTCAGCAATAATGCTGTTAATCGAGCGCGTGCGAAATTGGCGACCGGCGGTGAGAAAGATTGAACAAAACGTGCAATGATAAGGACAACCGCGACTGGTGACGAGCATCGTCAATCTTTTGTCGCCGAGCTTATACCGCGCCGGATCAATTAATTCGCGCGCAGGCAACGGCAAGGTTTCGATGTCGTCGATGAGATCGCCATGTTCGGGAAGGTGAAGTTTACCATTTGTTTTATAACCGATGCCGCAAATCGAATCAATTGCGGAGAAGCGGCTCTCATCAAGTGCATCAACCAATTCCGGCAACGTGCGCTCGCCTTCGCCGAGCAAAACAAAATCGACGTTGGGATTGGCAAGCACTTGTTCGGGGCAGGCATTGACATGCGCGCCGCCCATAATCACGGGGCGCGTCGCGTCCAACTCTTTCGCGATTGCCGCAACGCGAAACGCTTCGCGATAAAACGGCGTGAATAACGATGAAACGCCGATGACACCAGCATTGGCGAGACGAATGCGCTGGCGAATTTCTTCCCATGACAAACCATAATGCCGATAGTGGCTGAAAAGCTTAAATGGACTCAAATTACCGGGACGATAATAACTTTTCAAATACGCAAACTCCGGCGGCATTTCGATGGTTTGCTTTTTATCCGTTGCTTGACAATCGAGAATTTCGACCTCGATGCCGGCTTGTTGCAACGACGCGGCAAGATAGAGCAAGCCAACCGGCAATGTGCGAATCGTGGTTTGATAAAAATCCTCGACGGGAGGCTGAATCAAGAGCGTTTTCATGGGACATTCCAACGGGAAACTGCGTTCATTGACCGGATGAAGTCAAGCCGGCTTGCCACGCAGCTTTTCCAATTCAGCGCGCAAACGGGCGTTTTCTGCTTCGAGAATTTTTCGGGCTTCGACTTCAGCCATAGCACGGGCTTCGGCGCCGCGTGCTAAGTCCGCAAATTTTTCCCGTTCTTCCATCGCCTTCTCCGGATCGATGACCATTTCGCCGGTATGCCGATCAAAGAAGCGTAAAATATAAGGAATATCAGGTTTGTTGGTTGGCATCGCGCGTAGCTCGAGATTCAGCTTGTCACTGTTGAGGCGCCAGCCATTGAATCCATTCATGGGGTTGTCGGGAACCAGCGCAAAGGGTTCGATTTCGCATGGCACGTACTCGCCGCCGTCGAGCCGGTAAGCGCGGATAGGCGGTTTGAGATATTGCCCAAACGGATCGAACAGATAGTATTCCGCCACGCCAATTTCCGCATAAATGAGACGTTTGCGGCCCAAATCGACTTCGCGGGTTTTGGGAGAAGTAACTTCGAAGACCACTTGTGGCGCCTGCTTTTCTTCCCAAATCTTATAATTACGCCGCTCGCGTTTCGGAACGCCCCAGGCGACATAAAGGTCCGGCGCAATGCGTTTTTTCGGATGGCCTTCGCGATAGTACAAAAACATGTTGGCGCCAACATTGATCTGCGGCTCAGCGCGGAACCACCAGCGCAAAGCGAGATACAGATAAACGATTTGCAAAACGTGTATACTGGTTTCAGCCATGGGTTCTCCATCTGAGTCGGGGTACTCGATTCCACGCTGGCGGCGAGGGGGTACGGTAAGGAATGTTGACATGGCCTTCTCGCTGTGACAAATAGTGAATTTATAGAAAATATAAGCAAAAACGTATTTGTAAACAAGGCTTCTTTAAATCGCAAAATCCGTTAGCCAAATCCGTGCTTATATATTCAAATATAAACGAACGAGCGCGGCGATTTTTTCCGGCGAATCTTC
>Ga0247727_10015323_pt1 | contig 12592 bp, 9 predicted proteins | sample WisWelCaveWW1625_FD_202498 | JGI IMG/M metagenome (GOLD analysis project Ga0247727, IMG submission 202498) | Biofilm microbial communities from Wishing Well Cave, Virginia, United States - WW16-25 | ecosystem: Environmental > Aquatic > Deep subsurface > Groundwater > Cave microbial mat | place... | reverse complement strand
TGGCGCACATCGTGCCGCGCTTCTCCGGCATTGCGCAGTCCGTGTTTATGAATTTGGGAGACGACGTTCGATCAGGCGAAGCGCTGGCCGTGATCCAGAGCAACCAAAGCGTGGCGCCGTACGAGGTGAAGTCGATGGTCAGCGGAACCATCATCGAGAAGCATGTGACTTTGGGGGAATTCGTGCGCGACGATGCCGACATTTTTGTGGTGGCTGACCTGTCGACGGTTTGGGTTAAGATCAGCGTTTACGCTAAGTACCTTGGCGCCGTGAAAGCGGGTCAGCGTGTGCGTTTGACTGCCAGTGGAATCGACGAAACAGCCGAAGGCGTTATTGACTACATCGGACCTATTGTCGGAGAGCGCACTCGCACCGGCCAAGCGCGCGTCGTCCTGAAAAATCCCAAGGGTCTGTGGCTTCCGGGACTTTTTGTGACAGCGAAGATTGCCATCTCTTCAACCGAGGTACCACTTGCCGTGCCTGATGATGCAATTCAAACGGTTGAAGGTTCTACAGCAATATTTGTTCGTGAGGGGGACCAATTTGAAGCGCGGGTCATCCAGATCGGACGGAGCGATGGCCGAATGGTCGAAGTGGTCGCAGGACTACAAGCGGGCGAAGAGTATGCTGTGTCGAACAGTTTCCTGCTAAAAGCGGATTTCGGTAAATCTGAAGCGGCTCACGACCATTAAGGAAGATACCATGAAAGAAATCAAAGCTACCATTCAGCCCCACATGCTTAGCAAAGTCATTGCGGCGTTGCACGAACTGCCGAGTTTTCCGGGCGTGACCGTTTTCAAGTGCGAAGGGCAAGGTCGTGGCAAGGGTTCGAACGGCACCTATGTCGCCACTGGCGACGGCCCGTTCTACAGAGCCAAAGAACGTTTGGAGATCGTGTGTCCCGACGAACAGGTCAATTCGATCGTCGCGACTATTGCTCAGCACGCACACACCGGAAATCCCGGCGATGGACTTATCTGGATTGTAAGGTTGGAAAACATTGTGCGGATTCGCACCGGCGGGGAGTATCAAGATGCTCGATAAGATTCTTAGTTTTTCGATACAACAACGCTGGCTCATCGTTCTGGCGGTTGTAGGCATGGCGGCGCTCGGCATCTACAACTTCAGCAAGCTACCGATAGATGCCGTTCCCGACATCACCAATGTGCAGGTGCAGATCAATACCGAGGCGCCGGGGATGTCTCCACTCGAGGTTGAAAAGCAGATCACATTTTCTATCGAAACCGCAATGGGTGGTATTCCGGGAGTCAGCTACACACGGTCAATCTCCCGCTATGGCCTCTCACAAGTGACCGTGGTCTTCGAGGATGGCACGAGCATTTATTTTGCCCGCCAGCTCATCAACGAGCGTTTACAGGAAGCGAAGGCCGCGCTCCCACCCACCGCCGAAGAGCCGACGATGGGTCCGATAGCGACAGGTTTGGGCGAAATCTTCATGTACACTGTAGAGCCCGAGCCGGGAGCGATTCGGCCGGATGGTCAGCCGTTCACATCGACAGATCTTCGGGAGGTGCAGGATTGGATAGTCAAACCGCAGTTGCGGAATATCACCGGTGTGACCGAGGTAAACACCATCGGGGGGTATGAAAAGCAATTCCATGTCACGCCTGACCCCGCGAAATTGGTCTCATACGGTTTGAGCTTTCACGACATTATGGCCGCTCTCGCCGGAAACAACGCTTCGGTCGGCGCAGGGTATATCGAGCACAAGGGCGAGCAATACCTGATTCGAGTTCCAGGACTGGTGTCTACAACCGACGACATCCGCAACATCCTCGTCGGCGTCGACGACGGCACACCCATTTACATCCGCGACCTCGCCGAGGTCGGTCTCGGGAAGGAGCTTCGGACCGGCGCCGCCACAGAAAACGGCGAAGAGGTCGTTCTCGGCACCGTTTTCATGCTCATGGGCGAGAACAGTCGGACCGTTTCTCAGCGGGTTGCGGAGCGGATTTCCGAGGTGAACAAATCATTGCCGGAAGGAATCACGACGCGGACCGTATACGACCGCACCAAACTGGTTGATGCAACCCTCGAAACCGTGCGGAACAATCTGGTCGAAGGCGCGGCGCTGGTGATCGTCATCCTGTTCTTGCTTCTGGGCAATTTTCGAGCGGCTCTGTTGGTTGCCATGGTGATTCCACTTTCCATGCTCTTCGCGGTCACCGGCATGGTCCAGAACCGCATCAGCGGCAACCTCATGAGTCTCGGAGCCATTGACTTCGGCATCATCGTCGATGGCGCGGTGGTCATGGTGGAGAATATCATTCGGCGATTCTCGGAGCGCCAGAAACGCTATGGCCGACTACTTAGCCGCGCTGAGCGGTTTGAAGAGGCGTTCGAGAGCGCTCGCGAAATGGCCAAACCAACCTTGTTCGGCGTAGGAATTATCATGATTGTCTACCTGCCGATTCTGACGCTCGCCGGGATTGAAGGTAAAATGTTTATCCCGATGGCTCAGACGGTGCTCTTGGCCCTTGGCGGGGCGCTCCTGCTTACTTTTACCTTTATTCCGGCTGGAATCGCCCTCTTTTTGCGCGGTAAAGTTTCTGAGAAAGAGAGCTTCATCATACGGGCGGCCAAGGTTGCGTACGCACCCATGATACGGTCGGCGCTGTCTTACAGGTGGCAATTTGTCGCTGTCTCTGTCGCGTTCCTGCTGTTCAGTTTCGCCGTCGCGTCCCGCATGGGAAGTGAGTTCATTCCATCTTTGGATGAGGGTGACATTGCGGTACACGCGCTACGAATTCCATCGACAAGTTTGAGCCAAGCGATCGTAATGCAACACGATCTTGAGAAGACAATCGTGGGCTTCCCCGAAGTTGAACGGGTATACGCGAAGATCGGCACGGCTGAGATCGCCACCGATCCTATGCCCCCTTCGGTCGCGGATGTATTCGTCATGATCAAGCCAAAGACGGAGTGGCCGAACCCCAAGAAACCCAAGAGTGAGCTTGTTAATGAGATTGAGACGGCGGTCAAGAAACTACCAGGGAATAATTACGAATTCACACAACCGATCCAGATGCGGTTTAACGAACTGATCTCGGGGGTGCGTAGCGATGTCGCAGTCAAGGTGTTCGGAGATGATCTCGCCATCATGCTCTCCGAAGGGCAAAAGATGGCCGATATCTTGCGTGCCGTGCCTGGCGCTGCTGACGTCAAAGTGGAGCAGGTCACCGGTCTGCCACTGCTGACGATTGAGATAGATCGTGCGGCTATCGCTCGATATGGACTTAATATCGCTGATGTTCAGGAAGTGGTGGAGGCGGCCATCGGCGGAAAGTCGGTTGGGCAGGTCTACCAAGGCGACCGACGCTTCGACTTGGTGGTCCGGCTTCCCGAGGAAGTTCGGCGGGATGTTGAAGCCATTGAATTCCTTCCGATTCCTCTTCCTGACAGGGATCGCACCGCGCGTAGCGCATTCGAGATGGTCTCATACGCTGTCATGGATAAAGACGACGCCGCTTATGTGCCTCTCGGAGCTCTGGCAAGTGTTAAAATTTCCGAGGGGCCAAACCAGATCAGTCGCGAGAACGGCAAACGTCGGGTGGTGGTACAGGCCAATGTGCGGGGGCGGGATCTCGGTTCGTTTGTCGAGGAAGCCGAGCAGAAGATCAACGAGCAGATCAAACTGCCCGCTGGGTACTGGATAAACTGGGGCGGACAATTCGAGAATCTGATTGCCGCTCGTGAGCGGTTAATGATCGTTGTACCCGTGGCGCTACTGCTAATCTTTCTGCTCTTGTTCGCCACATTTAACTCAATGAAGCACTCGATTCTCGTATTCACGGGCGTGCCGCTTTCCTTGACTGGAGGTATTCTTTTTCTCTGGATGCGAGACATTCCACTGTCGATTTCGGCGGGAGTCGGGTTCATCGCGCTTTCAGGCATTGCGGTACTTAACGGCCTTGTCATGGTGACTTTCATCAACAAACTGCGCGACGAAGGAATGCCTCTTGAGGACGCCATCACGCAAGGCGCTTTGACGCGTCTTCGGCCGGTGCTGATGACCGCTCTTGTGGCGTCACTCGGCTTTGTGCCAATGGCCATTGCAACCGGGTCCGGCGCCGAAGTGCAGCGACCACTCGCAACCGTAGTTATCGGCGGAATTCTCTCATCAACATTTCTGACCTTGGTTGTTCTGCCCTCCCTGTATCGCATTTTCCACCGCGAGCAGGGAAGCGAGCAGACAGAACTTGCAACTCATCAGTAAAGAGGCAGGATGCAACAAGCGCCTTTGACTACCATCGACGCTATTCAGGAAACTCCCGGACAACTGGTTCGACGATTCCCTCTGGCTATTGCGGTAATTACATCAGTCAAGCTTGCCGGATGTTATTCATCCGGCAAGCCGACGTAGAATTCTCTATAGCGCCCGAAAATTGAAGCGACCGTGATGGCACCGAGTAGAAAACGACCACCCAAAGAAGAATCGTAAGGCGATTGCATTGAGGTAATGGGTATCTTTATTTAATTGTCACAGTGTCCGAATTGTCAGACGACATTTACATCGGCTACATGGCCGAAGAGCTTTCGTCACAAAATTGGCGGGCTCTACGCGACGAGTTCCGCAACTGGGTGATGTCGGCGGCATGATCCGAAAACTGCCCTGCACACTGAACTTGTGGTACGGTCCTGAGCGCGGCTGAGACCGTAAGCCGGTCGACGGAACAGGTAAACACGAGGGTAGCGCAAGAACCGCCTTTTGGCAATAAATCGAGTCCGCCCCCGGCCCCCCTTCGTTGATTTACTGTAGATGAAGGGGGAAGATTTTTTCAGATTTTCTGCTTTACGCACATTTTTCCCTTTGTGGACAAATCTGGAGGTAGCTGTATCACTTAATCTGCGGCTGTTGTAGAGCTTCACTTGTTCGTCAGGCAATCTGGCCAGGCGGTGTGATCCGATAAGCGCCTGGCTGTTCTATCACCCTGTCATCTATACCAAACATGAGGGGAGAAGGATTCGTCCTGACCACTCGCGCTTGGCATTTCAAGTAGCCAGATATGAGACACCCACGCGTGGCCTCTGGGTCTGATCGGGCCAGAAAGCATGCTTTCAGGACGCCACCCCGCACACACCCGAGACACGCTCCTTCTTGGCAAAAAACAGACCCTCCCGGACGCTCACTCGCGAACTATTTTGAGACAAATCACGGCTACCAAGCGGGTATGGTGTGTGTTCATGTTACCGAACAAGTTAGAATTTGAAACACGGCCGCAAGTACCTACGCTTGCAGAAGATCATCCCAACTTGTCGTGAAGGTCTGAGAATTGTAATCCTGCTTCATTTTCCAGTTCCTTGCAATACCGCTGGATAGTGGGTGAATAGTATCTGACCCGAATTTACCGTTAACTGCATCCACTGCCTGGTAGAGCCGCTCTTCCTTACTCATATCTCGCGGGGAAAAAAGGTCGACCTGCCTCGCTTGTGTGGGGGATAATTTGCTCATCTCCACACCTGCTTTGATATAGCGAAATCCCGGCTTGAACGCCTTCTCCACTGCAATCATGGCCAGTCGAACCAATTCCCCAGAGGCGCTTGTCGCAGGATGGACACTAACCGATACAGTCGCGGAGTATTGTGGAGTTTTGGAGTACACATTCGTCGTGACAAACGCTGAAAGCTGTCCAGCCACTGACTTGTCTTGCCGAAGCTTCTCTGCGGCAATGGTTGTGTGCATGGCAACCGATTCCCGAATGTCGGCCATTTCTGTCACGAACCGTCCGAACGAGCGAGATGAAATGATATTCTTGCGCGGCGCGATAATGGAGCGAAGTTCGATGCAGGAGGTTCCGCGAAGCTCAAGCACCGTCCGCAGGCCAGTGATTCCAACCCGCTTACGGATGACTTCATCGGGGATATGCTTTAGGTCAAGTGCGGTAGTGATATTTCGCTCATACAGCCACTCGGCTATTTTCGTTCCGATTCCCCACACATCCTGCGCTAGTGTGTCCTTGAGAATAGCGTCTGGGTCAGAACAGTCGGATAAGTCAAACACATGACAGCAATCCTCGTTGGATTTTGCATATTCAGCGGCGATTTTGGCGAGCGTTTTGGTTGAGCCGATGCCGACCGTTATTGGGATGCCGGTGCGGCGCATGACTTCTTCCCGGATGCGGTGTCCGGTATCGGTGCCGTCATTTTCAAAGAATTCGACAAAGGCCTCGTCGATGGAATAGATATCAACCGTCGTCAAGTATTCACGCAGAACCTCCATGACCCGGTAGGACATATCGGCATAGAGGGTGTAGTTTGATGAGAATACCTTCACGCTGTTTTGTTTGATGAGGTCTTTGGCCTTGTGGAACGGCGCTCCCATCCCGATTCCAACGGCTTTTGCTTCCTTAGAGCGTGCGACGATGCAACCATCATTGTTGGAGAGCACAACGACGGGGCGACCTTTCAGATTGGGTTGAAAGACCCTCTCGCAGGAAACATAGAAGTTGTCGCAGTCAATTAGTCCGAAGCGACTACCGGGTTTTCTTGATGACATAGGTGACAACACCCCAAATCTCCGCATCGGCATGGTCAGTCAGGGGAATTAGCTCGTACGAAGGATTTTCTGGCTGGAGAGCAACCACCTTCCCGGTGATCCGGAGACGCTTGACGGTGAAATCGCCACTAATGCAAGCGATAACAATGTCCCCGTGCCGGGACTTGAAAGCTCGATCGACAATCAGAAGGTCGCCGTCACTGATACCGGCGCCAATCATGGACTCGCCACGAGCACGGATGAAGAATGTCGCTGACGGATGAGATAAGAGATACGCGTTCAAGTCGAGCGTTTTTTCGACATAGTCGGAGGCTGGTGAAGGAAAGCCAGCCTGTACAGACGCCTCGACGAATACCGGATGTGTTCTTGCGGTAGCCATACCGACAAGGTATAGCTCGGCGCCAAAGAGAAAATCACCTTTGTATCACATTAACGACGGCAAGGGTTCAATGCAGATCGGCGAGTCATTGCGGGGAGAATTAACGACCGTTGACACGGGATGCGCCACAAGGTTTTCCGAAGAACATGGCGCGAGGAGATTTTGTAGCTCTTCCTTCCCTGAATCACCGCTCAGCCACATCTTTTCAGATTCAAGGGATAGAATAACCGGCATTCGGTGATGGTATGTCTTCATGAAGTCATTGGGTTCAGTCGTGAGAATTGTGTAAGTCAACACGTCTTCACCCTTGGCCGGGTCTTTCCAAGACGACCACAGACCAGCAAATGAGAAGATGTCCTGATCCTTGGTTCGAATGTACACCGGCTGTTTGCCCTTCCCAGTCGTGGCCACCTTCCATTCAAAGAAGCCAGTTGCGGGTACCAAGCATCTCTTACTCTTAAACGCCTCCCGAAAGCTGGGCTTATCGGATGCGGTTTCTGAGCGGGCATTGATCAGGGATGTACCGATAGACCGATCCTTCGCCCAGTGGGGAATCAGCCCCCAGCGCATACCGCGTAGCGTCGCTCCAGCGCCGTTTGTGATGACAGCTGCCAGTTGTGTCGGAGCTATGTTGTACCGGGGAGTTAGCAGAAGTGGTGACATTTGGTCGTCATTAAAGCCAAAGCGAATTCTGAGCGCTTCATGTTCTTGAGCAAGTGCGTACCGGCCACACATGCCGAATAATACCCGAAAGTTGCTCTCGTGAACAATCTCAGCCCTTGAAGAAGTTCCGGCGAAAGCTTCCGCCCACGCGTCGCCTCTCGGCCTGATTGGGCAAGAAAGCATGCTTTCAGGACGCCATCCCGCACACACCCGAGACGCGCTCCTTCTTGGCAAAAAACAGACCCTCCCGGACGCACAGTTTCTGGATCAAAACTGACACGCTGGCGGTTCTCTTCTTCTTTCCGCTTGAATTGTCGACCGGACAAGATTATAGTCCTCAAGTCAGGCGCAAGTGACATCGTTAAACCTCGCTACCTCCGGGGCTCTCGATGGGTTTCTTTGAATTTCCACCTAATCTTGAAATCGCGAAGAATGTCCGGCTGTTCGTACAGGGCGGCCGCAGTCGAAATGTGGTGACTCCACTCGTTGAGGGAGGGTGTCAGGTAATCAGGAAGTTTCTTAGTCGGAAGGTATCTGCCGTTGCGTGGAAGCACCAGCTTGACGAACATGCCGTCCGCGTGGCCTCTCTCGCGCAATTTTTCTCTGGAGTAGGGGCCGAATCCAGAATGGCGCGACATTTTCAGGGATACTTGGACAAATGTGACAAGGAAGTCGAAGACCGGTTCATAAAAGTAGCTTGGCAAGATGGTTCCGAGGCCCTGCGGGCGATGCTGGAGCCTGAAGATGTGTGGATTAAGCATTTTCTGAAAAAAATCAAAGGGACTTTCCTCACAGATCCTCGCATCCATGCCTTCAAGCCGTGGATCAAACTTACTTCCGAAAAGGAAATACGTCCGTCAGGCCCGGAGTGGACTATCACTGAATTGAACGCTTTTCTTTTTGAAATCCAGTCGCAAGGAGAGCATCGCAAGAACTGGGTATACCAACTATTAGTGATTGTGAGTGGTGATGAGCGACGGCCCAACGTACTACGAATAGATTTTCTCCTGACGGCGATCCAGTCCGTTTTGCGCGAGACACTAAAAGACAACCAGCGGTCGTGGATGCAGAAAAGCGCTTCGCGGCAGGATCGCGCCTTCAAATTCCGGCGGGCTTATCAGAGAACGTGCCAATATGTCGTGGATCGTCTCACCAAGAGCCGGGAACGGGGAGGACTTGACGAAGTAACTTTGCGGAGATTTCGTCACGGGCTTTTCACTTGGTTGCTCGAGTTTAGGTACTCGCCCCAAGAATTAAGCGCGTATCAATCTCTGGAATGGCATTGGCCGGGTTTGACGCGGGAATATTACAACGAAAACCTTAAGGGCTCGTACGAAGAACATGTACGATGCGTAAAGAACAAATTTATAGAATATTTGAAGGAAGAGCTTGAATGATTCCGGCAAAATGAGTCAACCTACCCCATCTCTTCTGCAGGGGGAATACACGATCGGGTAGGAGTGCAATGAACTGTTCAAAGAAAGAGCGATACTAAAGCGTATGTATCTTCGCGATTGCCCAACTGAGACGGAATGGGATCTGTATCTGTTTGATCCTGAGAGGGTCGAACGGGAACGGCTCGAAAAACACCTCGAAGAGTGTCACTATTGCCATTTTATTGTAGAGACCCGGCGTGCTGAGCTTGCCAACGAGACAAAGCCCTCAGCCGCGCACATTCCCCGTGAGCCCTTTCTCCTACGCCCGTTAGAAATTGAGTCAATTCCAATGCCCCATCTGTTGGCGGCGCAGGGGGAAATGGCGGCGACGCGTGAGGCGGTAACTTTGGCATCACGGAACAAGGAGATTCACATCCGCATATTCCGTGAAACGACCACTGGCTCGTTGTTGCTGTACTTGTTCAGTGACAATCAACGTGAAGTCGCCAATGCCATGGTCAAGTTGAGCGGAATCGATCATGAAATGGTTGCCGATTCGCAGGGTATGATCGACTTGGGAAATATCTCCTGGCCGCAAACAAGAACACTAGAGGCCGAGGTACGGTTGGCTCGCTCGGCTTTTGCACTATCGCCGCTACGCGATCAGTCGGACAAGGGTGGTGAAATCATTTTGACATCCCGAGCGGGAGATCAGATTCGAGTGGTCATTGACCTCACTGTAAAAGGGAGAAGGATCACCATTGAACCTTTGTTCATCGCCGGATTAGAGGCGACGCACGCCCTCAAAGTCGGTGTGCGAGAAGCGGGGAACCCCATAGTCATCCTCGACAGCGGTCCAAACATCAATGAAAGAGCCACGACCGATGTAAGCGCCCGCGTCCCGATCCACATTTACCTGTTCGAATGAAGAGTCCGGACTTTGCCATGCCTACCCTGAGCGACATTGAATTGGCGGCAGTTCGTTTGCGAAATCAACTGCACTTAGCGGGAACTCCGGAACTTCGTGTCATCTGTATCGCCAGATTCTTTCAAATGTACCAGAGCAACCACTCTATGAGTTTGGAGGCCAGCGTACGAGAGTTTCTGCCGCGTTTTGTGTCCGATTGCGTTGCCTCCAGATCTTCGGAATTCCTCCCGGAAGATCGTGAAGCGCTCGGGAGCGCGCTCGAAATCCTTTTGTTGAAAGCTAAGAATCTTATTACTCCGATTCACATCGATACTATTCGCGAAACAATCGCCAAAATCAGCCGAACGCTCGATGTAAAATGACCACCCCGCGCCTTTCTAAGACATTCTCTGATGAGATCTACAGTCACATTTAACGCCCTTTTTGTTGAGCACTTTCCGGAATTGGGGATTGAATCGCGTGGCGCGATTCTGAAAGTGACTGTTACGGCCACGCGCGTTGATCCCGACGAACCGGAAGACAAGTTTGATATCATCAATCTGCTCTCCAAGCCCGACGACAAATTCCATTCACAAACTCGTGATTCAATACAAGCCGCGCGGTCGGAGGCGCAATCTCGGCTGGGGATAGCGACCAACCGACGCTATTCTTACCGCATTGAAATCAAGGGAACCGGCGCTCGGCTCACGGGTGACTCCATCGGTTTGGGGCTGGCGGTCAGCGTCTTTGTGGCGCTTGCCAATCTGGAGGTGTGTCGTAGCGAATACGAAATCCCAAACGACTGCGCCTTTACGGGAGTCCTTTCGTCAGAAGGACAGGTCAGCGCAGTCGACGCGAATGGACTCGCGCTGAAAATCAAGCGGGCCTTTTATTCATCGTTGCAATTTGTGGCCATTCCGGCCGCGCAGTTCGATGAGGCCCGCGCTTGCGCGGCAGAGTTGGGTCGCGAAAAGCCAGACAGACAACTGCATTTAAGTGACGCGCATTATCTGCGAGATGTTCTTGAAGATCCGCGCTTCGTGCAGATGAGACGGCGATCATTGTGGGAGTTTCTGTGGTGTGTTTTTCAGAAATACAAATTGTCATTGCGCGTCGCCCTGCCGTTGGCGGTTGCGATTGTCGCCGCCACAATCATTTCCCGTGTGCCGCCGCAGTACTTGCCTGGGTTTGACAGAAACCCCGCATACCTCGATTTCAGTCCAACCGACAACAGTATAAACGCCTACAACAAGGATTCGGTGTCTCTTTGGAGCAAGGCCTTGCCCTGTAAACTCAGTTCATTTACCCCATCTTTTTGGAAAGTGTTTGATCTCGACGGCGACGGCCGTAATGAGGTTCTTCATCTCATTCCCGCCCAAGAAATGTGCAACGAGCGCAGTTGGGTGTATTGTCGCAATTTTGACGGAAGTTTACGCTTCAAGCGATTCTGCGCCATTCTGGGGCAATACCCCAATGACACACCCGGCGTTCTGTACGACCCGACATATGTCAATGTCGTGAGAATCAAAGGAAGACCAATTATTGTCACCGAAGTCGCGCAAAGTACTCCCGCACGAGGACATATTCGCTTGTGGGGTCCAACCGGGGATTCATTGGGATGGTACATCAATGCCGGCGGGACGAAGTTTTGCGCCGCGCTGGATTTCGATCAGGATGGGGCGGAAGAGCTGTTGTTCTTGAACTACAACAACAGAATGAAAGGAACCGCTTTACTCGCGCTTTCCCCGGATTCGGCGTATGGGTGTTCTCCACCATATGTGGACCCTTTTTGGGATCTGAGTAAAATCACTCATGGTAATCAGCCAAGATATATCGTCTTTCCCACGACCGATCTTGGCAGGATCGACACGCGATCGGGGTACAATTCGCCCGCCACGAAAGCGATTCGCATTCCTTCAGAGGGACTCATCTCGGTCTATGTGAATGAGGGAGAGGGGCCAATCGAGGTCGTGTATTATCTGGATCGAAACTACCGCGTGGTTAGAGCGCAGGTAAATGACCAGTTCTTGAAGAAACGGAACGAGTTTGTCACCGCAGGCAAGCTTCCGCCAATCGATTGGGACACATACCTTTCGCGCCTGGCTGATACGGCGTTGTACTGGACACCGAACGGTTGGGCAACCCGCAAGTAATACTCTTTCCAAACTCTTTCTCAAAAAAATTTCTCGAAAACTCACAATCCAAACCTGCGCGGGGCGGGAATGGCGCCCAATGGGTCTACAGGAGACATGCGTGAGTAGGTGATACTCATCTTTTCCGCAAACTTTATCGGAGGAGCAGGACGATGCATGACTTCAAAAGTTTTCAACTGCATAGAGACCTCTTGTTGATGGGTCTTGTCATACTGACACTCAACAGACCCACTTTTTCACAAACCCCGTTTATTGATGACTTCAGTGCAGGTTTATCGGGTTGGACGAATGTGGAAGGTGAACAGGCAATTGTAAGTACTCCCATACATTCAGGCGCTGATGCTGTAAAGTTTCATGGTGGCGGGGCACAACCGAATGGATGTCATTCGAGCATGTATCGTACTGGATTTAGCGCATCAATAGGAGAATATTCAGCTTGGGTCAACCAACAGAACAATGCAGCGGGATTAGGAATATTCATCCAAGTTCAGCCGGGCGCAAGCTCATCGCCCTATTTCCGGGATGGATATCATCTGAGGGCACACGCCGCGGACGCTCAAGCTCCACCCACATTTAGTTTTGATCGCTATCAAGACG
>Ga0247727_10015322_pt1 | contig 12592 bp, 12 predicted proteins | sample WisWelCaveWW1625_FD_202498 | JGI IMG/M metagenome (GOLD analysis project Ga0247727, IMG submission 202498) | Biofilm microbial communities from Wishing Well Cave, Virginia, United States - WW16-25 | ecosystem: Environmental > Aquatic > Deep subsurface > Groundwater > Cave microbial mat | place... | reverse complement strand
CGAATATTGGAAGTTTTGGCTGATGCGAAAAAGGCTAAGGAAATGGGCTTGGTTGGCCAGAAGCTTGTGATGGAGAAGTTTGATCCTGAGAAGAATTTGAAGGATTGCCTTGATTTGTGGAGGCAGGTGGTAAAATAAAATGGCAAAAAGATTGCTGATTATAACACAAAAGGTTGATGTTACAGATCCTTTTCTCGGATTTTTTGTAAAATGGTTAAAAGAACTTGCCAGGCATTTTGATGAGCTGCGCGTGCTGTGCTTGGCCAAAGGAAAATTCAAATTGCCTTCGCATGTCAGAGTAATTTCTCTTGGAAAGGAATTTAAGGCTAGCAGATCGATTATATTGCAGAATTTCTTGAAATTGATAATTCCAGAAGCTTTGCATGCTGATGCTGTTTTTGTGCACATGACGCCAATTTGGGTAATAATTGTAGGCCCCATTTTCAAAACGCTTGGAAAACCTGTTTTTGTTTGGTATGTTCATAAATCTATTCCGGCTTCATTGAGAATTGCGGAGCCTTTTTGCACAAAGATATTTACTGCTTCGCGGGAGAGCTGCAGATTAAAATCAAAGAAAGTTCGTGTCTTGTCGCATGGAATTGACGTTGATTTTTTTAAGTTCCACAGGCGTCTAAAGCGCAGTTCTTTTAACATTCTTTCTGTCTCACGAATTACTCTTTCAAAGAACATCCATTTATTGATCAGCGCATTCGCAGAATATCATAGACATAACGCCCGTAGCAGTCTTGTTATTGTTGGAGGCCCGCTTACCTCTGTTGATAAGCCTTATTTTGATGAAGCTAAGGTTCTTGCAAGGAAGGCCGGCGTATCTAAGGCAGTGGTTTTTGCCGGCGCTAAAACTCAGGAAAAATTGTTGCCATATTTGTATAAAGCTGATTCGTTCGTTAATCTCAGTACAACAGGAAGTGTGGATAAAGCTGTGCTAGAAGCAATGGCTACGGGTCTACCGACGATTACTTCAAATGAAGCGTTCAAAAATATTCGGGGAGTAATAAATGTTAATAATAAGGTGGAATCAGTTGTTGAAGGCTTTGAGAAATGTGCGAATATGTCGGACTCCACGCGCGTTAAAATTGCCCATTTGTCTAGAAAGTACGCTGAAAAGCACAGTCTGAAGAAATTGATGAAGCAGATATCAAATGAAATTAAGAAAGCAATGAAATGAGTTTTATCCGTTCTATTTATGAGTTTAGAATATTTTTAATATCAATGACTTTATCTTTTACTTTTAACAAATCCTTAACATATTCCTTGTTTTTATTCATGATAATTATACAATTCAGCTCCTCAAAATTTTTTATTGGCTCTATTTTGAATATCTTCCTTATTTCATCATCATTATACAGAGGGTCTATACCAAATACTTCATAATTTTTGGCCCTAAGAGCATCTGTCAATGGTATAGAACGAGTGTAGGCATGTTCTTTAACGCCTTCTCTAAAGCTTAATCCAACTATTCCTATTTTTCCAGACTTGCCAATTTTCTGAACTAATTTATTAACATAATAATCAACCATTCCATCGTTTAGTAGTCTGGCTGTTTTCATTAGAGGCACGTCCATTTCGTTAATTACAAACCACGGGTACACTGGTATGCAATGCCCTCCAACATTTCCGCCTTCAAGTATGTTGCAAAAGTCATGGTTTGCTTTTGCTCTCATTTCCCAAAAATCTACATCAAAATGATCGCAAACTTTGATTAATTCATTGGATAATGCAATATTGCAATCCCGGTAAATGCCTTCAGCAACTTTTACAAGCTCAGCTGTTCGCGCATTTTTCACAGGTTTAACTGCTTTGCAAAATTTTTTATACAATTGAACTGCTTTTTCTGTAGCACGATTTGTTATGCCTCCAGCAACTTTAGGAAACTCCTTATACCTGCTGATGGAATAGCCCGTCATGATTCTCTCAGGTGAGTACGCTAAATAGAAATCTTCCTCAGCAGTTAATCCTGATGCGTTTTCAAGAATGGATCGTACAAAAGTTTCTGTTGTTTTTGGTGGTACTGTAGTTTCAAGTACAACTAAATCATCTTTTTTAAGAACTTTTCCAACGTTTAAAAATGCATTTTCCAAAATAGAAAAATCACACTTCTTATTTTCATCTATAAATAAAGGCACTATAACGATGTAAACATTACAGTCTTTTACTTCATTGTAATCTGTCGCAAAGGAGAAGTTTTTTCCAACTGTCCTCTGGAGAATTTCGGATATTCCTGGCTCTTCAGGAATCGGATTGATCTTTTTGCGTAACTTTGTCACCTTTTCAGCATCTATATCAAGCCCTACAACTTCTACTTCTGAATCCGCAATCACGCAAGCCAGAGGCAACCCTGCTTTTCCAAGTCCAACAACACACACTTTATCCAAGATTTAGGACCTCCTTATTGTTTGCTGACTTAATTATCAGCTCTGCCAACATCAATGCTCGTAAACCATCTTCCCCAGTAACAACTGGTTCCTTCTTATTTTTAATGCAGTCAATAAAATTTTCGATTTCCGATTGCAAAGGTTCCTTTTTCTCTATAAAATATTTAATCATTCTGCCTTCTGATATGGAAAATGGCGAATCACCACCAGTGGCCACATAAGAATTCTCATAATATCGCAAACTTTGATTAATATAGTCAACTTCAAACATCCCCTTTTCGCCAACAATACATAATCTTCTTTTTTTCATGGGTGTCAGCCAGTTTACGTCCACCACTCCGAGAACATTATTATCGAATTTCAATAAAGCCAATAATAAATCTTCATTTGTGGAATGAATTCGTTTTTCTGTTTCTGCATGAATGCGAGTAACTCCAGCATCCATTAAAAATCTAAAAATATCCAGATCGTGAACAGCTAAATCTATAACAACGCCACTGTCTTTAATTCTTCCCAAAGGATATGGTCCTAAACGATCGGCTTCTATCTTGTAAACAGTTCCGAGCTCATTATTCATTAACTTTTTTTTCAATTCAAGGACAGCTGGATTAAATCTTTCTAAATGCCCAACTGTCAACAAGACATTATTTCTCTTAGCAGCATCAATAATCTCCTTAGCTTCTTCAGAATTTGAAGCAATGGGCTTTTCAACCAACACGTTTATCTTTTTTTCACAACAGGCTATTGCTACTTCTTTATGCAAATTTGTAGGAACTGAAATGCAAATAAAATCCAAATTCTCTTTATTTATCATTTCCTTATAATCATCGTAGGTCCTTATTTTGTATTTTTTCTCTGCATTTTCCAAACTTGACTTGTTTTTATCAGCAACACTTATCAGTTCGACTTGATCTAGACCGCTTAGAATTCGCACATGATGCATTCCCATTGAGCCAATTCCGATAACGCCTGCTTTAAGCTTCATAAGCAATTCACCATGCTGCTAATGATTTTTTGAATATCGTTTTCACTTAATAGAGGATTGACTGGAAGCGAGAGAATCTGCTTAGAAATTTTCTCTGCAATTGGAAAGTCTCCTTCCCTATAGCCAAATTTTTTAAAGTGAGGCTGAAGGTGAAGAGGCACAGGATAAAAAACGCCACAACCAACACCAGTTTCTCCCAGGCCTTTTACAATATTTTCCCGCTTTTCAGCAGGGACTAGAACGCTATATTGGTGAAATGCGTGTTTCGTATTTTCAACAACATAAGGAACAACAATTCCACTAATCTGCTTTAACCCTTTTGAAAGTAATGCCGCGTTTTTCTGCCTTTTTTTTGTAAACTCTTCAATGCGCCTAATTTGCTCAAGAGCAATTGCGGCTTGCAGGTCCATCATGCGATAATTATAGCCGATATCCAAATATTCGTATTTGACGTGCTCATTTTGGCCATGCTGCCTGAACCTTTTGGCCCTTTCAGCATACTTTTCATTATCGGTTGTTATTATTCCTCCTTCACCGCACATCAAATTTTTTGTTGCATAAAAGGAGAATGCGGCCATGTCACCGCATTGTCCTGCCTTTTTTCCATCACGCTCGCCACATACTGCTTGACATGCATCTTCCAGTATTACTAAGCCATATTTTTTGGCTATTTTTTGAATTTTGACATGATCGTATAAATGACCAAACAAGTCAACAGGAATAATTGCTTTGGTTTTTTCAGTGATTTTTTCTTCAATTTTATCAGGATCTATATTGAATGTTTTGTCATCTATATCGACAAACACCGGACGTGCATTCTGCATTAAAACAGCATTGGCTGTAGCAACAAATGTAAAAGGAGTTGTAATAACTTCATCATCTTTCCCAACACCCAACGCATATAATGCAGTATGAAGTGCTGATGTTCCTGAATTTGTTGCGACAGCATACTTGGTTCCACATAGTTCAGCAAATTTTTTCTCTAATTCCTTAACTTTAGGACCTTGAGCTAACATGCCTGAATCAAGAACTGATAAAACGGCTCTTTTTTCCTTTTCGCCGATAAATGGCTTTGAAAGTGGAATCATATAGTGCGCCCCCTGTAATTTAAAAAAAGTTAACCATTTATAAATGTTATTACGTTGCAAAGGTAATTTTTCCGAAAAGTATAAATGCACTGATTTAAGAGAAAGACGTGTGGAGCAGAATAAAATTCGTATTCAGTTGACAAAGCCTTGGATTGAAGACGCGGAATATCGCGCAATAGAAGAGGTTCTTAATTCAGGTTATCTTACTGATGGTCAAGTTACTCACCAATTCGAAAAAGAAGTGGCTGATTACGTGGGTGTACAGCATGCTGTTGCTACAACTAGTTGTGCGACAGCATTGGATCTGGCCTTAAGAGCACTTGGCGTTACACAGGGCGATGAAGTGATTGTTCCTGATTTTACTCATCCGGCTACAGCAAACGTTGTAAAATTAGTTGGCGCTAAACCTGTGTTAGTTCCTGTTGATCCAAAGACATACAATGTTACTCCAGAAATACTTGAAGCTGCTGTTACCGAAAGAACAAAATGCCTACTTCCTGTTTCACTTTTTGGCCAGCCTTTAGATATGAAAAGAATAATGAAATTGGCTAAAGAAAAGGGCTTATTTGTAATTGAAGATGCTGCATGTAGCATAGGCGCAATTTTTGATGGCGTTAAAACAGGATCACTTCCTGATGTTACTTGTTTTTCATTCCACCCTAGAAAGGTAATCACAACTGGGGAGGGCGGGATGCTTGTTACGAATAATGAAAACTGGGCAACTCTTGCTCGTTCAATGAAACACTTTGGAGTGTCCGGAACTTGGCCTGGAACAAAAATTGCCAAGTTTACGACAACAGGAACTAATTACAAACTAACAAATATTCAAAGCGCCATTGGGCGGGTACAGCTCAAACGAATCGAGAAAATTATTTCAACAAGACGCCAAAAGGCAAAAATCTACGATGAACTATTAGCAAAACTGAATTTTATCAAGGCACCTTTTGTTCCTTCAAAGGCACACCATATTTATCAGACTTATTGCACTCAATTGGATCCGTCAATTAATAGAAACGCTGTGATTGAAGCGATGGCTGAAAAAGGAATAGAAACGCAGATAGGCTCGTATTGTTTGCACATTCAACCGAATTTTGCTAATGAAAAAAGGCACGGTGATCTTTCCAGTTCTAAGCGAGTTTATGAACAAAGTTTAGCGCTCCCATTGCATAAAGATATAACAGAAGAGGATCAAAAGTTTATTGTGCAAACTTTAAAAGAAATCTTTAATAAGCATCAGGGTTCTTCTTAACATCCTCAACAAGCATCTTTAGCCCCTCCTCGATGCTTACTTTAGGAACTACGCCCAGTATGCTTTTAAGCTTTGAAATATCTGCTCTTCTTCTTGTAACAAGCACCTCACGTTTGACAAAAGTAGGTTTCATATCAGAACTCATAAGTTGTAAAATCAATTCTGCGATTTGTTTTACTGTTGTTTCTTTGCCACTGGCTACATTGAAAACTTCGCCTGATATTTCAGAATCGAGCGCCGCCATGTTGGCCTCAACAACTTGAGACACGTGAGTAAAGTCCATCGATTGTTCTCCTGTACCGTTTATAACAGGCGCCTCTCCTTTCAACACTTTCTTAATAAAAGAATTTATAACAGATGTATAGTAGGCGTCTGTGCTTTGTTTGTTGCCATAGACATTAAAATAGCGTAAAATAATCCATTTTGTTTTTGCATTTTGCATGAAAAAACGCAGCATGTGTTCGGCACATAATTTTGAAGACTCATAAGGCGTGATGCAGTTTGTTGGATGTTTTTCATCCATTGGCAAATATTCTGGTTGGCCATACACACTGGACGTAGAAGCAAAAATTATTTTTTTAACACCATTACTTATAGCAGCTTGGAAAATATTCATAGAGCCTATCAGATTTACTTCGACAGCTTCCATTGGAAACTCTTTACAACGGTTAATGCATACGGCTGCTTCATGAAACACATAACTAACTCCGTTCATTGATTTTTTTACAACATCTAAATTTTTAATATCTCCTTTAATTAACTCAATCAGTCCTTTTTCAACAAGAACTTTAACATTATTGCAACTTCTTGAAAAATTGTCGAGAACTCGAACTTTATAGCCGCGTTGAAGAAGTGCGAGAACAATGTGATAACCAACAAACCCTGCGCCGCCAGTTACTAAAGCCAGCTCTTTGTTTTCCATGAGTCTGCCAGAAAAGAGCGTATATAAAAAGTTTCGTATATCGACCTTAATCTTTAAATATCTGGCCCTGTTATAAGTTTCTGTGGAACAGACAGAAAAAAAGTCAAGTCCAAATCGTGTAGGCAAGGAATACAACGATTTTTGCATAATTTCTGGAAACCCTGAAATTGGCGAAGGCACTTGGATAGGATATCATACCGTTATTGATGGCACTGGAGGCTTAAAAATTGGCAAAAACTGTTCAATCGCTTCAGGAGTGCACATTTATACGCACGACTCTACACGAAGGGCCGTCCTTGGTTTAAAGAGGGATTATGAAGGATATTCGCATATTGACCGAGCGCCTGTAGAAATTGGGGACAACTGCTTTATCGGCGCAAATTCAGTCATACTGAAAGGAGTAAAAATCGGAAATCGCGTTGTAATAGGAGCATTATCGCTTGTTAACAAAGACCTTCCAGATGATTGTATTGCGGCAGGAAATCCGGTAAGAATAATTAAGATGAAGTCTCAACTTGATTCTTCCCGGTCAAATCCTTGAAGATGCCAATGAGATTGTTAAGAAAAGCATCTGAATCAAATTTTTCCACCATTAACGCCCTTAAATATATGCCAATTTTCGATATTTCTTCATCACTTTTTTTGAGCATTGATTCCATTTTTCCTGCCAAATCCTCAACATCATCGGTTTTGAAAAATAAATCTTTTCTGTATTTATTTATTACATCGTCGAATGCTTTGGAACAAGTTATTAATGGCCTTCCACACGACATGGCTTCTAAATTTGTTTTTCCGTATCCTCCTGCCTCAACCATGCTGACTGCAAATTTTGCCATATTGTAATAATCAACGGCTTTGACGTTAGGAATAAATCCTGTAAAATTGAAATTTTTCTCAAGACCGTATTTCTTAATCAAATCTATTAACTCTGCTTGGTATAGGCGCGTATCGTTATTCCAAGGTCCTCCGCATATCATTACTTTAATATTCTTCATATTTCTTTTATTCACCAAAATATTTACAGCTTCTACAAGAAGTTCAATTTTTTTTATGCGGGAAAGACGGCCGAGCCAAATAATAACATTTTCATTAGTTTGCTTTAAGGGTCTAAATTGTCTTGTATTAATACCGTAACCAACATAGCGAACTTTTTTGCTTGGTAGCAAACATCCTGTTTTATCTGATGTCGCAATCACATTGGTAAGCAAATTCATTAAACGCAGTTTAAAGGAAACTTCAGGATGCCCATACCAGCTGACAATCGGCTTTCCAAATAATTTGGCAAATGGTGCGATCATAAGTGTATATTCTGGATTCATGTGGCAAAAAATAACATCCACTCTTGGAACTGTTCTGAAAAAAAGCTTTGGAGCGCGCAATAACAATCGCAGTTTTGAATACTTTTTTTCCTTGCCAAGAGAATGAATCTCAACATTTTCAGGGAATTGTGTATTGCCTTTTTCTAAACAGATAATAATTAACTTATCTACTTTTTCTGCGAGTTTTTTAACATGATCATGTACTGCACCAAGCATATCATCATTCATTTCTAATTTGTTTGTAAACATTAAAACTTTCATTTTGATATTTGACCATAATCCTTTTCAGGAATCGGTATTTCTTTGTTGCATCCAGAACAAAACATTATGACACCACTTCCAGTTTTTTTTCTAAACTCTAACTCTTTCGCGCAAATGCATACAAAATTTTTTATTCTTGCTGGGCATCCTATAGCCATGGCGTGCGAGGGAATATTTGTTGTCACAACTGCTCCTGCTCCTATCAAAGCATACTCCCCAATAATCCTATCTCCACAAACAATTGTAGAGTTTGCACCAAGCGATGCACCTTTTTTCACCAGGGTTAAAGAACGCTTCTCATTCGGATCCCAAATAAATGCTCTGGGACGAACATCGTTAGTAAAAACTACACTGGGACCAATAAAAACGTCATCCTCAATAGTCACGCCATCGTATAATGAAACATTATTCTGAATCTTAACATTATTTCCAATTTTAACATTTTTATCAATAAAAACATTCTTGCCTAAAGTGCAATTTTTTCCGATTTCAGCTGAGGCTCTAATATGACAATGATGCCAAATTTTGCTTCCATCGCCTATTTTGACATCTTTTTCAATAATGGCTGTCTCGTGCACGAAAAAGGACCCCTCCATATCTTCGAACGGATTAGGTACGCTATATAAAATTTTCTAACAAAAGTATTCAAATTGGCAAAATTGGCGCTTGGATTATCTCAATCGAGACTCTTCCATGCAAATATTAGATAAATAGCATTCGCAATTGCTTTTGCTCCGACAACGCCGTAAATACCATATAAAGGAGTGAGTATTAGTAAGAATACTATTTCAGCGCTTGCGTATGTTGTGTTGATTATGTACAATTTCTTCTTTTGCCTTTGTGCTTCCTGCACTCTCGCTAATACCGCAGCTATTGCCCGTGGAATAACAATTAGCAATAATAATTGTGCAATTGGGACTGCATCTTTATACTGCTGTGAGAAGAAGAATGGAATTATAAACGGCGCCGCAAATATTCCTACTACTGCCACAAGTACGAAGAACATGACCAATTTTGTCATTCGCCTTTTTACTTCATAGTATAATTTTTCTTTTCTATGCACTGCCATTTTTGGAAATGACAGATTGCTTATGCTTTTAGAAACCGCATATAACTGTTCTGCCATAGCTGCAGCTATCGTATACGTAGCTGTTGCCACAAATCCTAGAAAATATGTAATTATAATTTTGTCAAAATAGAGTTTGATATAAGTTACAAAGTTTATTACAGTGAAGTGTATGCTGTACGAGTTGAACTCTGGATCTTTTTTGCTGTTCTGAATTTTCTTTCTTACAAACAAGAATGCTAAAATATAACCGAGAGTTTGGATTAAAAGATATATTGCTATTAGTGCCACGAGGTTTCTTGTGAAGAATAATGCTACCAGTACTGCAATTGCTCCGCCTGAATCTCTTAGCAATTGAAAGAAACAGCCCCATTCAAATTTTTTCCTTCCTCCAAAAAATGCCGTTGTGATATCCAATGTGTATAATATTGGAAAAAAGATTATTGCTACCAGAAGAGCTTGCCAGACTGCTTTATATCCCGTATCTTGTTTGAAATAAAAGTATGCCGCTACTGCTAAAAGCCCTGCAATTGAAAGAATACTTGATTTGAGCTTGAGCTTTATTCCTTGCCATATCGTTCCTTCTTTTTTCTGTGAGACGCCGATAAAGGCCGCTATGTTTGCTCCTGGAACTGTTAAAACCGCTAGTGTGCTGATGATGGCAATTATGAATTGGAATTGCCCGAATGCCTCTTTGCTTGAGAGATACGCAAATCCTATAGACAAGCCGAAGCTGCTTAGCAATAAGAGGAATTGAGTTGAGAATAAAACCATCCCTCCCTTTAAATAATATAGAATATCAAGTTCTGTCCACTTTTCTAAAAATGATATGAAGTGACTTAACTCTTTTTTAATTTTCATGCTCCTGAAGGATTATTGTGTTATTTATAAGCTATTTTATTTTGGAAAGCTTGTTCCTTTGCCTGTGAAGACATTAGAACGCAGCTAGACCGGAAATCTTTTTAACCGAAAACAACTACCAGGCTGTTATGGGGGATGAAATTGAGAGAAAGTTCTTGCCTGCGAAATTGCCTGAAGGTTTGAAAAAATGTGAGCATGAAGAGATTTTGCAGGGCTATCTGGTGACTTCTGACACTGCATCTGTACGTGTTCGTAGTAAGGGCGTTAATTATTTTCTCACGTTCAAAAGTGGTAAGGGCCGCAAGCGGCAGGAATTAGAACCGGAATTGTTGCGGGATCAGTTTGATGAATTGTGGCCTGGAACAGAGGGAAAGCGTGTGGTGAAGAGCAGGCATTATGTTCCTGAAGCACCGCACACTGTTGAAGTTAATGTCTATCATGGAAAGTTGGAGGGGCTTATTCTGTTCGAGGTTGAGTTTTCTTCTGATGGGGATAGCGAGAAGTTTGTTCCTCCTTCTTGGTTTAGTAGGGAAGTAACTGATGATCCTAGGTTTTTGGACATGAATCTCGCAGAACATGGTATTGAGAGAATAGTAGGGCTTCCAAAGTTTCCTTATGAACTAGAGGACGGTCTTCCCAGGCTGATTCAGGCAGTGGAAGAAAGGCTTCCTTGTCAGGAGAAGGTTGTTGTTAATGTTGCTGGTGGCACTTCCTCAGGCAAAACCACTGCTATTGCAGCCAAGTTGAAAGAACACTTTGGCCGTGATGCGATTCTTATTTCAATGGATGATTATTATCGCGGCAATACGTATATCAATATGCAGAGAGCACATGGAAAGGAAATCAATTGGGACATGCCTGCTGCATTGAATTTAGAATTGCTGGCAGAACATTTGCAGATGTTGAAGATGGGTAAACCCGTACAAAAGCCGATATACGACTTTAAGACAGGTGACCCGTGTGGCAGTGAGGACGTGCAGCCTGCGAAAGTGATTATTGCAGAGGGTTTGTTCGCATTGAATGAAAGAGTTGTTTCTGAGGCTGATGTGCGCGTGTATGTTGATATTAGCATTCATGGTATGCTTTTGAGGAGATTATTGAGGGATATTCATCGTACAAGTCTTAAGCCAGGAGAAATTTTGAAGTATTTCGCAACCACAGTGCTTCCAATGCATGAGCAATATGTAAATAGTACCAAAATTCAGGCTGATTTGGTTATAAGCAATGAATTTCGCCCTGAAATTGAGGCTCAGCGCGCTGGGATGTACGAGGTGCAGGTAAAGGTCAGGGCTTACCCTCATTCTGAGGACCTTAGAAAGTTAGGTGCAGAATCGCTTGGCTGCGTATTGCAAACTGATCGTTATTTCAGACCGCAGGACAGGGTAACAGATGAGAGTATTCGCATTAGAAGAGAGAGCGGACGCCTCATACTGGGCTATAAAGGCCCGAAAATTGACTCTGATATGAGAAAGCGACCGAAATTTGAGTTTGAAATTGATGATGAAACCGAAAGGTACGTCCGTTCTATGTACGACATGACAAAAACTATTTCAAAAAAGAGGACTTTGTATCAGTTGGATGGAGCAGTGTTTTCTGTTGATGACGCATCCAGGTTAGAGAATGGAGCGATGAAACATCTTGGCAGTTTTGTCGAAGTTCGTTCCACTGATGGTGGGGAAGAAAAAATTTATGCTGTGCTGGAAAAGCTCGGTCTTGACAAGATGGAGAAAATAACAAAATCGTATGTTGAGCTGTAGTTTACTTTCTAGATTTTATCTTCTTCGCTGGCACCCCTGCGATGATGTCGTAAGGCGCAAATTTTTTTGTCACAACGCTTCCTGTGCCAACCACCGAATGATCAGCAACATCGGCAAGAATTCTTACTCCTGCACCTATCCAGCAATCTTTACCGATAATCATACGTTTAACTATTCCTTCTTGCAACCGCATTGGAATGTCTAGCTTTTCTATACCGTGTTGAGCTCCACCACTCATCACTAATGTGTGTCCTGCTATCATTGTATCGTCGCCTATGTCAGCTAAGCCTACATAACTATTCATTCCTATGTACACGTTATCTCCAATTGTACTTTTGGGAGTTCGGATCGCTCCTAGAAAATCAACTGTCAGGTTTTTCCCGCACTTTTTGAGTGCACACTTGTACCATACTCTTCTTAGCATTATGCCAAAAAATCCTGGGATCAGGCACAATAAGTGCCCAATGCTTTGAAATGAAAAAAATCTTATTAAATATAGTATGAATATGGGTATCAGTAAAATAAAGCAAAAAACTGCTGCCATTGCTTTTATGATTTCTTTCATCATAGTATTTCGTGCAGCGCCTCAGCTACATATTGTATATCTGCTTTTTTAATATGTGGGTATAATGGCAGTGCGAGTGTTCTTTCATAATATTCTTCTGTTATGGGAAAGTCTCCTTTCTTGTAT
>Ga0247727_10015321_pt1 | contig 12592 bp, 11 predicted proteins | sample WisWelCaveWW1625_FD_202498 | JGI IMG/M metagenome (GOLD analysis project Ga0247727, IMG submission 202498) | Biofilm microbial communities from Wishing Well Cave, Virginia, United States - WW16-25 | ecosystem: Environmental > Aquatic > Deep subsurface > Groundwater > Cave microbial mat | place... | reverse complement strand
TTGGCCGTGTCATAGCCGAACAGTTCCCATTTCTCCGGCGTGGCGCCCATGCGCGTGCGAAAATCATTGCGAAATTGTTTGTAGCGCGCGTTTTCGGGATCGATAAAATAATCACTCGCGAAAATCACGCCGTCAACATAACGCTGCAATTCTTTGTTCTTCGCCAAATCCGTCAGATACCAGTGCTCGCCGCCCATCACCACACTCTGCAAATTGAAGTACGCCCGTTGTCCCGCCACCAAGCGAATATCGTCTTCATGCAGCGGCATGAAAATCGCGTTCAAATTCGTCACCGGCACATTGACTTCCTCAGCATCCGCCAGCTTCGGCGCAGAGCCGGGAGGAGCAAGCTTGAGGCGCAAGGAGTCTTTGTAAGCGCGCCGAAACGCCGCGGCGCGAATCGCTTTGAACGAACGGCCAAGATCCTGCGGCTCACCGTAGTACCATTTTTGCGCCAAAATTTCGCCGCCCAGGCTATCGACCGCGGCACTGAAGGCGTCGGCCATTTGTTGGCCGTAATCATCCTGCGGCGCCACGGTGGCGAACGTGCGCGCATTCAAAAATTTATACGCATATTCCGCCAGCGTCTGGCTTTTGCGCTCGCGGTCGGCATTGAGCTGGAAAACATTTTCACCCAGCGCGCCGATCCCGTTCTCCGTTGCCACCGGCGCCAAAAACGGAACCCCCTTCGCATTCACCAGCGCGGCTATAGCCCCGGTCGTAGCGTTATCCACTTCGCCGACAATCGCAATCACCGCCGGATCGTCCAGCAAATCCTGTGTCACTTTCAAACCGCGCAGAATACTGCTTTCCGAATCACGCACTAACAGTTCGATGGCCGGGCCGCCGTTGTTAACGCCGGCCGTAAGCTGGGCGTATTTGATGCCGCGATACACGCCCATGCCGGCCTCAGTGTCGATGCCGCTCAATGGCAGCACCACACCGATGCGCACCACACTCGCAATCGTTTCGCCGCCGGTTTTGCGCAACTCTTCCAGCTCAGCGCGCAACGGGGTGGCGGGATTCGCGCGCAAAAAATCATCCAGGAGTTTTTCGCCGGTTTCACGATTGCCCGCCGTCATCTCGTCGCGCGCCAGCGCCAGCATCACATACGGCGTGCCCTTCGGCCCGGTGTAACTTTTGCGCAATCGCCGCAAATCGTTGAGCGGAAGATAATCCTCGAGCACGGGGCGCAGCCATTCCGTTGCCTGTTGGCGCAGCGTCGCATTTTTTCCGATTTCAACGACGAGCAGAAACTCGACGGCGGCTTCCAGATACTCTTCATTCTGAAAGGCCAGCATGCCAAGCAGCGCATGGCCGTACTGCATGTAATGGCTTCTGGAAAATTTTCGCTCCAGTTCTTCCAGCGCCGTTCGCGCGGCCTCGCGGCGGCCAAGCTGATACGCCGAACGCCCCCGCAAATAAAGCGCCGCCGCCACGCGGGAATGATTGGCGCCGTTGGACGACAAATCCTCAAAACTCGCGAGCGCTTCTTGATAACGTCCGGCATTAAAAAAATCGACGCCCTGCTTGAATTGCGTTTCCACTGACACCGGTTTGCTCTGCGCAAAAACCGCAGCAGCCGATAGTCCCAGCATTGCTGCAATCAATCCCCATCGCCGGAGGCGAAAAAAATCGTTTTCCATTTATTGTCAAACCCTGGCAGAATTCCTTTTAACGAAGTCCGCGTTTATTAAGCAGTCCTCATGAGCAATAAAAATCTTTGCAAAAAAATTCCACAAAAGCGAGAACATGCGAAGATAAATTGAATTGCAATGTCTTTATGAATACGCAAGATGATTTAAAAGTTTTTCAATCATCTTGCCACAATCATCTTGCTAAAAATAACTTTGCGATCGCCTCGCTTATTCCACCGTCACGCTTTTCGCGAGATTGCGCGGTTGATCCACGTCACAATTGCGCATAATCGCAATGTAATACGCCAGCAATTGCAGCGGAATGATCGTCAGAATCGGCGTCAGCATCGGTTGCGTTGGCGGAATATAAATCACATGATCGGCGCGCTTCTTGATCTCTTCGTCGCCCTCGGTCGCGATGGCAATCACTTTGCCGCGGCGCGCGCGCACTTCTTCGATATTGCTGACGACCTTTTCATAGGTCGAATCTTTCGTCGCGATAAAAACCACCGGCATGTTGTCGTCGATCAACGCAATCGGGCCGTGCTTCATTTCCGCGGCCGGATAGCCTTCGGCGTGAATGTAAGAAATTTCTTTCAGCTTCAAGGCGCCTTCCAGCGCCACCGGAAAATTGTACCCGCGGCCGAGATAAAGAAAATTGTTGCTCAGATGATAAAGCTGCGCGATCCTTTTGATCTGCTCGCTCAGGCCGAGGATCTTTTCAACTTTTTCCGGCAACGCCGCCAGTTCCTGCACGATCTCCGCGCCTTTGGCCGCCGACATCGTTTTGTGCCGCGCCAGAAACAGCGTAATCAGCGCCAGCAGCGTCACCTGCGAAGTAAACGCCTTCGTCGAGGCCACGCCGATTTCCGGGCCGGCGTGCAGATACGCCCCGGCATGCACTTCGCGCGCAATCGTCGAGCCGACGACGTTGCAAAGGCTGATCACCGTCGCGCCCTTGCGTTTCGCTTCACGCAGGGCCGCCAGCGTATCCGCGGTTTCACCGGATTGACTGATGACAATGACGACATTATTCTCTTCGATCACCGGATCACGATAACGAAACTCGCTGGCGTATTCGACTTCCACCGGCACGCGCACAAATTCTTCCAGCATGTATTCGCCGATCAGCGCCGCATGCCACGAGGTGCCGCAGGCGGTGATGAGAAAACGTTTCGCATTGAGCAACGCTTCCATGACTTCGCGCATGCCGCCGAGCCGCGCCATGCCTTCATCTTTGATCAACCGGCCACGCATCGCGTCCTTGATCGTGCGCGGTTGTTCCATGATTTCTTTCAACATGAAATGATCATAGCCGTCTTTTTCGATGCGCCCGAGATCATAAGCAACCTGCTCAATCTGCTTTTGCACCGGCAAATTGCTGATGGTTTTAATCTCGATACTGTTGCGGCGCACCACCGCCATTTCATCGTCGTCGAGATAACTGACTTTTTTGGTGTGGTCGATAATCGCCGAAACATCCGAGGCCACGAAGTTTTCACCCTCGCCATGTCCGACGACCAGCGGACTGCCTTTGCGCGCGGCGATGATCACGTCCGGCTCGTCGCTGCAGACCACGGCAATGCCGTATGTGCCCTCCACCTGCGACAGCGCGGCGCGCACGGCCTCTTCGAATGACATGCCGTGCTTATAAAATTCTTCAATCAAATGCACCAACGCTTCGGTGTCGGTTTGCGTGCGAAACTCATGGCCTTTGGAAATCAAATCCGTTTTGATCACACCGTAATTTTCAATAATGCCGTTGTGAATCAGCGCGATCTTGCCGGCGCAATCCGTGTGCGGATGCGCGTTGGTGGAATTGGGCACGCCGTGCGTCGCCCAGCGCGTGTGCGCAATACCCATCCCGCCGTTGATCGCGCGATCGTTCAACAGCGTTTCGAGATTGGAAATTTTTCCCGCCTGTTTAACGACGTTGACCTGCCCGTTGTAAAAGGTCGCGATGCCGGCGGAATCATATCCGCGATATTCCAGCCGTTTGAGTCCTTCGAGCAGAACCGGAACGATGGGCTTTCTGCCCAGATAACCGACGATGCCGCACATGGTTGATTTCTCCTTTGGGTTATTTCATTTTGTTATTTATACCAAGAGAAAGCTTGCCATTCCGAAGATCAAAGAATCATTGCCCAATACCGCTGAACTTTATGGCTTTAAAAATTACCATGCCAACGAAGATAATAAAATATACAATTAATCCTAAATTGCCGGGGGCAAAAGGCAAGTCACTTGATTTTAAGAAATTTTTCAATGACAACCTGAATTCAACTGACTGACGTTCGGATTTTTTCCCCTCCGTATTTTTGAAATTCCATTCTACTTCTTCAGTAATGACCTCGAATAAGACATTGCCTTTTGATCTAAAATAATTGAAAATAAATAAGCACAAAAACCCTATAAAAGAAATCACATAAACAATGAAAACATTTCCGTCATTTAAGTCGAACGACGATGAGTATTCACGTTTCTTAAAAAAAACAAGGCTAGTGGAAAAAAAGGACGCCACCATAATATCTATGGCCAAAATAGTCGTTAGCGAAAACGACGCTACTCTTAAAATCAACGTTATGAAATCTAACTCGCGCAAATAATCGCGAAGTTGATTGCTTTTATGAGGCCCAGACATAAACATAGGACACAACTCCTACTCAATTTTACCGATTTTGCCGAGCGAATTAAGAAGAGTGCTTTGAAAGTGCGTCTGCAAATTTATTTTTGCCGTCATTCCAAAACGGCCGGAGGTTTTAATGCCATAAAAAGGCTCGATCGTAGAACAATAAGGCAATACGACGTGATTGAGCGGCTTATTCATCTTATTAATGATTTTTCCATATTCGCCATTTTCATAGTAATTTTCGATCTCCAAAAGATCCTTGTCCCACCAAATATCGGCTTTATTAACCAAAGTGATTATCCATTTTAAATTCGACAGTTCGACAAAAGGAACCACGTGGCAAGCTGTTCCAGCTCCTTTTGCCTTCGTGCTGACAAATAACCCTCTTTAACATTTTCACCATCCATAACTTGCTCGATTTGAGAGACCGGCCCTTCATGATATCCGTAAGCGACGACATTGATAATTCCCGCACAATCATTCTTAATAATCTTTCTCACTTCCTCGTCACGAAACGATCTTCGCAGGTCGTCTCCGGGCGTATCAATCAATAATACGGGGATTTTATCAAAAGACAAAAACGACTTTTCAACGGCCTTCGTTCTATTGCTTCGCGAAACAGAGATTCCCTGTTTGGTTTTAAACGATTTGACAAACTGTGTTTTCCCAACGCCGCTGCTTCCAAATATAACAATTTTCTTTTTGGATTTGAAGAACGCTTTAATTTTTTCAAAAAGCCCGGACTTAATTGCGATTTCAATTCCTTTTTGCGCTATAATTTCCCAACCCATAACGCCTCCGCTTTGTTAAAAAAACAGTTAAAGAAACTCATCCATTAATTAGACGATTTTAAAATTCCTGCATACAAATATAGCACAAAATTTTAATGATGCAACGATTGTTTTGCCGGCCTTGCTTTTATACTAACGCGCCGGCCAACCAGAAGGTTTTATTCCTGCTTCTTTTCAGCATTTATTTCCAGGATAATCTTGACATCTTTTCGCACATTGGCTTTACGCACAAAGCCGATGGCCCGGCCGTTGCAGCGACTTTCCCCGACAACTCTTCCTCGGAATTCATGGCCTCCGGAGGCTCGCCTTCGCCTGACAGCAATTTTTTTAACCAAACGGATTTCATTCTGGAAGAGCTTTTTCCCAGATAGTTGTAAAATGCCGTCTTCACTTCACTCTGTGCTTTCAGGTCAAAAAAACTCTTAATGGCGTATCTTCGCGCTGGGCGAAGGAGTCAGAACCCGCAATCGACAGGAGCAAAAAAGATATAAAGGTATTGAATCGGCTCATTGGGATTATGATCGCTCAGGGTTTAATCAGCAATTGGATTTCATTTATTTTTTACCCGCTTCAAGTTGCTTGATTCTTGAGTCGTCCGTCAAAAGTCTCATCTGCTGGATGGCGATCTGGTTCAACTTGCGCAGCCGTTCTGCCTGCGGCGTTTTTTCTTGAATGAACAGGGCATTGAGATTTTCCAGATTCGAGAGGCAAACAAGCTGAGACACATTCGCGTAGTCGCGAATATTGCCCTTCTCACCCGGATGGCTGTCGCGCCATTGCTTCGCGGTCATGCCGAACAGCGCCATGTTCAGCACATCCGCTTCAGAAGCGTAGATCAGGCTCATCTGGCCCGGAGTCAGTTCCGGCGGGATTAGGTTCTCTTTGATGGCGTCGGTATGAATCCGGTAGTTGATTTTGGCCAGATTGCGCCGAATATCCCAGCCGAGTTGTTTACGTTCATCTTCTTTTAACCTTTGGAACTCCTTGATGAGATAGAGCTTGAATTGCGGTGAAAGCCACGAGGCAAATTCAAACGCAATATCACGATGGGCAAAAGTTCCGCCGCCGTAACGCCCGGACTTTGACAATATACCGATAGCATTTGTTGCCTGGATCCATTTGCGGGGTGTTAGGTTAAAACTGTTCAAACCGGCTTGACTTTTAAAGGTAACGAATTCGTTACGGTTAAAATTCGGATTATGGAGTTCCTACCAGATCCCGATAAACTCAAGCGTGTTGCGATTACGCATCCAACTGTAAATCATCGTATCATCGCCAAAGCTTTTAACCATATCAGTCAGCGAGATATAGTCTTTTTCATTTTTCTGATAATAGGAAATTTCCGTTCCAAGAACATTGACTTTATCCATATAGCAACTCCGCAAATATCATGGCAAACCGGTCGAATCCGGCCTGTTTTCTAAACCCATCGAATTCGATGGGATTAAAAACAGTACGACCGGCAATTATCGCACAGACTGGCAGTCTGTGCTACTCCCACTCAATCGTGCTCGGCGGCTTCGAGCTGATGTCGTACACGACGCGATTGATGCCGCGCACTTCGTTGGTAATGCGCGAGGAAACTTGCGCCAGCAGATCATGCGGCAATGGCGACCAGTCGGCGGTCATGCCATCAACGGAATTTACCGAGCGCAGCGCAATGGTCATTTCGTAGGTGCGGTTGTCGCCCATCACGCCGACGGAATGAATCGGCAACAACACGGCGAAAGCTTGCCAAACCTGATCGTACCAATCACTGCGCCGCAGCTCGTCAATAAAAATCGCGTCAGCTTCGCGCAATAAACTCAGACGTTCCGGCGTGATTTCGCCCAAAATGCGCACGGCCAAACCGGGACCGGGAAACGGATGGCGGCCGAGAATATGTTCCGGCAGGCCGAGCACGCGGCCACAGTTACGCACCTCGTCTTTGAACAGCTCGCGCAGCGGCTCGACAAGCTGCAAGTGCATTTTCTCCGGCAAACCGCCGACGTTGTGATGCGTTTTGATCGTCACCGACGGGCCGCCGCGCGGGGAGACGCTTTCGATCACGTCGGGATAAAGCGTGCCCTGCGCGAGAAATTTGACGCCGGGGATTTTGCGCGCCTCGGCCTCAAATACGCGAATATATTGCTCGCCGATGATTTTGCGTTTCATTTCGGGATCGACAACGCCGCGCAATTTCTCTAGAAAAAGATGGGCAGCGTCAACGCCGATGAACGCGTCGCCGAAATGCTCGCCGAAAGTCGCGCGAATCTGCTCGCCTTCGTTTTTGCGCATTAAACCGTGATCGACGAAAACACAATGTAATTGCCTGCCGAGGGCGCGCTGCAAAAGCTTCGCGGTTACCGCGGAATCCACGCCGCCGGAGAGGCCGCAGATCACCTGTGCGTCGCCAACCTGTTCGCGAACTTTTTGTATCGTGGTTTCAACAAAATTTGCCGGCGACCAACTTGCCGAACAGCCGCAAATGCCGAAAACAAAATTGCGCAAAATCTGCCGGCCCTCGACGGTATGCGCGACTTCGGGATGAAACTGAATGCCGAAAATTTTTCGCTGGGGATTCGCGATGGCCGCGTAAGGCGAGTTGGAAGTGGCGGCAAGAGCAACAAATCCGGCGGGCAGTTGCTCGACAAAATCGCCGTGGCTCATCCAGACCGTCGTGCTCAGGCTGACGTTGTCGAAGAGCGGGGCCAACGCGGTGATGGTGAGTTGCGCCGAGCCGTATTCACGCTCCGGCGCAGCAACCACTTTGCCGCCGAGCAGGTGCGTTATCAACTGCTGGCCGTAACACATCCCGAGCAGCGGGACGTCCTGCAGAAAAATTTTGGGATCGATACTCGGCGCGCCGACGTCATAAACCGAATTGGGCCCGCCGGAAAAAATAATCCCCCGCGGTTGCGGCCGCAACAACTCGTCAACCGGTGTGTAACAGGATTTGATCTCGGAATACACGCCTAGCTCCCGCACCCGCCGGGCGATGAGCTGCGTGTATTGCGAGCCGAAATCGATGACGAGAATCAAATCACGAGCAGGCATGGGAGAAGTTTCATTAATTTTCTTTTTTCCGCTTTCCCCTAGCATTCCACTCGAGGAAAAGGACGGTAGCAATGGCCACAAAAACGAGAATTCCCATTGCCAGAAGATAACCTTGTTCAACTGTTGACATAAATTACGCTCCGTATTTGTCTGCATTGTTATGAATATGCAGTCCTATATAGACCAGCAAAATACCGCCGCCGATGCCAATAAGAGACACGCCCAAACGAACAAGACCTTGAACAAAAAAAGTTGCACCGCCGCCAATGATTGATGCTTCACCCAGATGAATGAACACTTCGCTCAACTTTTCGACCGTTGCGACTTTAAATTTTGATTTCATGATGGCGACCTTTGAATTTATGGCTATTCCCCCAATGCTTCAATTTCACATGTTCCCTACAATCGCCTTCCCAAATTCCGAGCACTTCACTTCTTTCGCGCCGTCCATCAAGCGGGCAAAATCATAGGTGACGATTTTTTGCTGAATCGTTTTTGCCATCGCATTCTCGATCATCCGCGCGGCTTCGGTCCAGCCGAGATATTCGAGCATCATCACGCCGGAGAGAATCACCGAGCCGGGATTGACTTTATCCTGGCCGGCATATTTCGGCGCGGTGCCGTGGGTGGCTTCGAAGATGGCGTAACCGTTGTCGTAATTGATGTTCGCGCCGGGCGCGATGCCGATGCCGCCGACCTGCGCCGCCAGCGCGTCGGAAATATAATCGCCGTTCAGATTCATCGTCGCGATGACGTCGTATTCCGCCGGGCGCGTGAGAATTTGCTGGAGAAACGCGTCCGCGATCACGTCTTTAATCAAAATTTTTCCGGCGGGAGGGTTGCCGCCCGAAAGGGCTTTTGAGCCGCATTCTTCCCAACTGATGACTTTATCGGAAAATTCTTCTTTTGCGAGCTGATAGCCCCAATCACGAAACGCGCCTTCGGTGAATTTCATGATGTTGCCTTTGTGTACCAGCGTGACGGACTTACGGTTGTAGCGAATCGCATATTGAATCGCGGCGCGAATCAGGCGTTTGCTGCCTTCGCTCGACGCCGGCTTGATGCCGATGCTCGAAGTTTCCGGGAAACGAATTTTCTTCACGCCCATTTCGGTTTGCAGCCACGCGATGATTTTTTTCGCTTCCGGCGTGCCGGACATGTATTCGATGCCGGCGTAAATATCTTCCGTGTTCTCGCGGAAAATGATCATGTCGACTAGTTCCGGTTTTTTCACCGGCGAGGGCACGCCGTGAAAATAACGCACCGGCCGCAGGCACACATACAGATCCAGCATTTGGCGCAGCGCGACGTTCAAGCTGCGAATGCCGCCGCCGACCGGCGTGGTGAGCGGGCCTTTGATGCCGACGAGATATTCTTTCATCGCCACGAGCGTGTCGTCCGGCAGCCAGGCATTCTCGCCGTAAACCTGTAACGATTTTTCGCCGGCATAGACTTCAAACCAAACGAGGCGGCGTTTGCCGCCGTAAGCTTTCGCGACGGCAGCGTCAAAAACCATTTGACTCGCGCGCCAAATATCCGGGCCGGTGCCGTCGCCTTCGATAAACGGAATGATCGGTTGCTCCGGCACGGCGAGCCGGCCGTTTTGCATTTGAATTTTTGCGCCGTTTTGCGGCGGGGTCAAACGTGAGTATTTTTCCATCGCTCCTCCGAAAGATTTAAAACACAAGAAAACAATTCAATATGAACGACTAATAAAAGACATAAAGTCAAAATAATTTAAGTCAAAATGATTAAGCCGCTTTTAATCATTTTGACTTAAATTATTTTGACTTATAGAGCTTTCAGCGCTACGCCGGCTATAAAATCAAAAACCCCCGCTCTCGGTCGGTGGTCACGATAGCAGGGGCACAACTCATCAGCATAAAATTTTTATTTTTCACGCGCTGCGAAAATAGTCCAGCCGCCTGGCTTTGGAATCGAGGCCAAGATCCTTCAGGCGCTTGCGCACGTCCCACCAGCTTATTTTGAAACCGCCATAGCGCGAAGAGTTGAGCATTTGCTTGATCTTCAGCGTTCCGACTTCGGGATTTTCGCGCACCACCTGGCGAATTCTTTCTTCGAGATTCGAGCCGGCTTTCGGCTCCGGCATCGGCGTGAAAATTTCCGCCGTCGAGATCTCCGGGCGATTCATGGGCGCCGCCGCGGCATGGCGGCTGCGAGGGCCGTCACTCTTGGCTGCCGTGTGTTGTGACATCGCCGCCGGCTGAGCTTGCGACCGATTGAACCCGCTCGGAACCGCGCCGCCACGGTCAAAGTCGTTCACGGCTTCTTCAATCGTATCGAACGCGCGCAGGATATAATGAAATTCCAGCAGCTCGAAAACCTCATAAACATCCGGAATCATGCGGACCAGTTTCAGGTCGCCGCCTTTTTCGCGAATGCCTTTGATTTCGCTGATGAAAATACCCCAGCCCGCGCTGCTGATATAGTCAACGTTGCCGAGATCGATGACGATGTTGTACGTTCCCGCTTTCAGCAGGGCATCCAAAGAATGCTCCAACTCCGCCGACGTCGTTGTGTCGATGTAGCCGCCGACTTTGATGATCGCGATATTGTTGTGCACGCCTGCTTTTTCTACAGACACCTGAATACCTTCCATGGTTCACTCCTGAGGCTTTCGAACCATACGCAAACCCGATTTAGCAATATACATGGGGAATGAGTAAAAGTCAATAACAAATTTAAACAACGGCTTTGCGCGTCAACATACGGCTGGCGCGCTCGATTTTTTTGCGAATATCATCGCGGCCGGGATCAATCTCCAGCACGCGCTGCCACTCTTTCAACGCCTGCATATAATCGCCATTATTGGCGTAAATCACGCCCATATTTTCATACGCCGTGGTGTCGTTTTGATCCAGCGCTTTGACGCACTCATAAGCCCGGCTGGCTTCGTCATACATGCGATTGCGGAAGTAAGCGTTGCCGAGAATGCTGTAAGCTTCTTTGAAATCCGGAAACTGCCGAATCGCTTTCTCAAATTCCGCAATGGCCTCCTGAAAACGCTGGTTTTTATAATGCCGCAATCCCGCCACCAGCAACTGCTCGCGTTCATCGGCTGCGCGCCGGCTGGCGGCCAGACCGTTTGGCCCGTTCGACCGCGCCGGCGCCGCGCGGCGTTGCCGGTAATCCCCGTCAAGACCGTGATTGGCCTCATAACTTGGCCGGTCCACTTCACGGTTCACGGGCGGCACTGCGCCGGGCGGCGACTCACCGGCAGTGCTGTTATCTTCAATGAGACGCACACTGGACTCGCTGCCATCGTGCTGCAAAATCTCGTGAACATCAACATACGGCACCTCCATATCCGACGGCGGCGGCATAACGTGCGACGAGCTTTCCCGAGGCGGCGCTTTCATTTTTTCATGCGTATCCGTCGCCGGCAGCGTGGTTGAACTGCTGAAACTGTTTTCCAACTCCTGCCGCAAAATATCGTCAACTGCAAACAACGAAGCTTCGTCTTCGCTGGATGTGCCTGACGCCGATGGATCGTCGAGTTGCACGAAATTTTCCGGGGTCTTCGTTGCGCTCTGTTCTTCCCAGATTGATCCACCCGCGAACAAATCTTCAAAACTGACATTGAGCATGCCGGCCGGCGCTTTTTCCGCCGGCGCGTCCGAAGTGGTCATGGTCGCAAAATCAAATGTCGCGTCGTCGCCGGATCCGCCGCCCAAATTCACTTGCGGCAACGAGAATGGTGACGCTTCGGAGGATTCGACGTTATCGAAATAAGATTGCGGCCCGATTTCGTCCGATGCGCTTTCCAGCGGCGGGGCGTCTGCATCTGGGGTGGACGCCAACGGCACTTCCATCATCTCGCGCTCGTCCGGCACAGTCGGCGGAAACTCCGCACGGCTGCGTTTTTTCGCCAGCAAATCTTCCAGCGGCGTTTGCAGCGTGCGCGCATCGATTTCGGATTTTGCCGCATCTTTGCGCGGCCTCGTCTCGGTCGGCTCGTCGCTGCGAGCCATGGCCACAGCCGGGTCGTAACGGATGGGCAACGGGCGCGACGTTTTCTCAATCGCCGGCTCTTCGCCCGCTTCAAGCTGGCGCGGTTTGCGGCGTTCATCCGGCGGCAGCATAAACTCGTCCGCTCTCGGCAACTCCATGCGGCCGCGATCGAGAATGATCTTGCCGTCGAGCGTCAACATCGGCGTGCCGGGCTGCTTCATCGGGCGGCGCGTGCGGCCGCCGCGGGCGACGAAGGCTTCGCGCAACTGCCTGGTGTTCAAGCGGCTGCGCACCAGCTCGTCATAAATCTTGCTTTCGGAAATTAAAGTAAAGCCATATTTATCGGTGTTGATTTCTTCGCTGATTCTTTTGGCGCCATACTCCGGATGATTTTTAATGATGTCGTAAATTTTAACTTTGTCTTCGATTGCAATATGCTTGGCTTCGACCGAGACTTCGGCTTCAACTTCAAAATTCTCGGCGCCTTTTTCTTCAAATTCTTTTTTGTATTTGTTATAATAAGTGTA
>Ga0247727_10015320_pt1 | contig 12593 bp, 14 predicted proteins | sample WisWelCaveWW1625_FD_202498 | JGI IMG/M metagenome (GOLD analysis project Ga0247727, IMG submission 202498) | Biofilm microbial communities from Wishing Well Cave, Virginia, United States - WW16-25 | ecosystem: Environmental > Aquatic > Deep subsurface > Groundwater > Cave microbial mat | place... | reverse complement strand
ATCCAGCGGGGATCGCGTCGAGGGCACGGTAGGTAAGGGTGTGCTCGATCTGGCGATCGATCGCGAGGGGCGGCTCTGGGTCCTCACCATGGACGGCTACTCGGTCCACCCGCGCGAGCCGCGCTAGCCGGCGATGCCCGCCGCGCTGCACGTCTTCCCGAGCCCCGAGTGGGTCGCAGCCTACCGGGATGCAGTCAACGCCTCGGAGGCCTATCGCAAGGCCGGCGCCGCGTGGACGCACGGCGCGGTCGCGCTGATCGTCAAGGCGGACGAGACCATCGGTCTGCCCGATCCGATAGGCATCTGGCTGGACCTGCACCAGGGGGTCTGCCGCGACGCGCGCCAGGTCTCTCCGCAGGAGGCCGGGCTCGCCCCGTTCTGCATCACCGGCGAGTACCTGCGCTGGAAGCAGGTGCTGCGCGGGGAGCTGGAGCCGATCTCGGGCATGATGCAGCGCAAGCTCGAGGTGAAAGGGCAGATGACCACCATCGTGCGCTTCGTCGAGGCGGCCAAGGAGCTGGTCCACGCCGCGGGCCGGGTCCCCACCTGCTTTCTCGGCGAGTGACGCGGTGATCCGGCCGTGAACCCGTTCACCTACGTCCAGACGGCGCGCGTCGTCTTCGGCGCGGGCGCGGTGCGCGACGTGGGCGTCGAGATCAAATCCTTGGGCCGCGGCCGGGCGCTGATCGTCACCGATCGGTGGTTGCGCGATCAGACCGACCTTTGCGCGCGGGTGGAGCGTGCCCTGGGCGCTCGCCTGGCGGGCGTGTTCGACGAGGTCCTGCCCGACGCGGCCGCCGACGTCGTCGACCGCGGCGCAGAGCGGGCTCGCGAGGTCGCCGCCGACTGCCTGGTCAGCGTCGGCGGCGGCAGCGCCATCGACACGGCCAAGGGGATGGCGCTGTGCCTGGCGCTGGGCGGGGGCATCCGAGCGCACCAGGGGACGCAGCTGCTCGATCGGCGCGCCATCGCCCACCTGGCGATTCCCACGACGGCCGGAACCGGGAGCGAGGTGTCGATCTACGCGGTCGTCAAGGACGATCGGTCCCGCGAGAAGCTCCATTTCATGGATGAGCGGCTCGCTCCGGATGTCGCGCTGCTCGATCCGGAGCTGACGCTGACGCTGCCGCCCGGGCTCACCGCGGCGACCGGGCTGGACGCGCTGACGCACGCGGTCGAGTCGTACACCTCGGTAAACGCCGGACCTCTGTCGGACGCGCAGGCGCTGCACGCCACCCGGCTGATCGCGCGCGCGTTGGTGCGCGCGGTCGAGCATGGCGCGGACCTGGCGGCGCGGGCCGACATGCTGGTGGCGGCCAACCTGGCCGGAGCGGCGATGTCCAACGCGGGAGTCGGGCTGGCGCACGCCATCGCGCACTCCGTGGGCGCGCGCCACGGCGTGCACCACGGCACCGCCAACGCCATCGTCTTGCCGCACGTGATCCGCTGGAACTCCGATACGCTCGCGGCACGCTACCGGGATCTGGGCGAAGCGCTGGGCGTCGCCGATCTGGCCGATGGCTGCGCGGCGCTGCTGGAGCGCTGCGGGCTGCCCGGGCGGCTGCGCGACGTCGGCGTGCCCGCGGCGGACCGGCGCGCGCTGGCCGAGACGGCGGTGGCCGACGGTGCCATCGCCTACAACGGCAAGTTCGCCGGCGATGCGGAGCTGGTGCTGGGGGTGATCGAGGCGGCTTGGTGACGCCGGTCGTGCTCGACGAGAGCGCCCGCGACCACGGACTCGCGCTGATGCTGGCGCAGCTCATCGAGGAGAACCTGCGCGAGCATCCCTGGAAGCTGGCTGATCTACGTGCGCTCGGTCCGCTCGCGGTGGGGATCGTGGCGCCGGAGGCCGATGTGCGATTGACGATGGTGTTCGACGCCGGCCGGCTCACGCTCTTCGCCGGGCTCCGCCCGGCCTGCGATCTGCTCATCCGCACCGATGCCGAACGGGTGGTGAAGCTCAGCCACCTGTCGATCCGCAAACTGTGGGCGCTGCGGCTGCCCGACTACCTCGGTGCCGCGGGGCGCCGCCTCATCGCCGACCTGCTCCGCGGGCGCCTGCGCGTCAAAGGACTGCTTCGCCATCCGATCAAGGTGGCGCGCCTGCAGCGCCTGCTCTCGGTGAACGGATGAGGGATGTGCGCATTTCTTCGCAGCGCCTGGTTTATGCGTTAGCCTTCGTGCTTCCGCTCGTGGAGCCCATGACATGAACGTGCTCAAGCCCGTGCTCGATCTGTTCGGTGGCGACTGGCTGGTCTTCCTGCTGCTGCTCGCGTGGTCGGTGGCCGGAGTGACGGTGATCTTCGAGCGCATCTACGCCCTGTGGAGGATCGCCGATCGCTCGTCGGAGTTCGCCGAGCGCGTCTTCGAGCGCATCCGCAAGGGCGAGGTCGCGCAGGCCTCGGTGCTGTGCGAGGAGTCGAGCGCCCCGATCGCCCGGGTGTTCGAGCGCGGCCTGCGCTTCCATCCGTCGCAGCCGGCCAAGGTGGCCGACGCCCTCGGCTCGCAGCGCGCCGCGACCCTGCAGGACCTCAAGCGCAGGCTCTGGCTGCTGGCGACCGTGGGATCGAGCGCGCCGTTCGTGGGGCTGCTCGGTACGGTGATCGGCATCATCCGCGCCTTCCAGAGCATGTCCACGCAGGGCATGGGCGGGTTCAAGGTGGTGTCCGCGGGCCTGTCGCAGGCGCTGGTGGCCACGGCGGCCGGCTTGATCGTCGCGATCTACGCGCTTGTCGCCTACAACTGGTTCGTCGCGCGTCTCAACGCCTTGGCGCAGCGCTACCGGCTGCTCTGCGACGATCTGATCGTGGTTCTCGAGGGGAGCGGGCGTGGCGACCCGGTTTGAGGAATCGGGCTCCGCCGACGAAGATGCGGTCGTCGCGGAGATCAACATCACGCCGCTGACCGACATCTTCCTGGTGCTGCTCGTCATCTTCATGGTCACGTCCACGGCGGCGATCGACGCCGCCATGGCCGACGCGCGCGGCCTGCGCGTGGATCTGCCCAAGGCGTCCGGGACGGGGCACATCAGCCGTGGCGACCCGGTGCTCACCGTGGCCAGCGACGGCAAGCTCCAGCTCGACGGCAAGCCCATCACGCCCGGAGAGGTGCGCGCCAAGATCGAGCAGGCCTTGCGCGACAGCGGCTCGGATCGCGTGGTGATCCGCGCGGACAAGGCGGCGCTGTTCGGCCGCGCGGTCGAGATCATGGGCGAGGCGCGCAAGGCCGGCGCCAAGAGCATCGGCGTCGTCGCCGCGCCCGCCGAAGGCGAATGACGTCGAATCTGCACGCGCACGAACCGGCGCGATGTTTCCCTACCGTACTACCATGACGGAGCAGCGCGCGCGGCGCAGGACCTTCTCGGCGACGCTGCCGAGCAGCACGTGGCGGATGCCGGTGCGGCCGTGCGTGGACATCAGGATGAGGTCGCAGCTTCGTTCCTCCGCGTGCCGCACCACCTCGTCGGCCGGATCGCCGTGGCTGACCACGCAGTCGTGTGGCACCGCGGCCAGCTCCGCTGGGACACGCGCGCGCAGCTCCTTGAGGGCGTTCTCCTCGGCGCGGTGCGCGACCTCGGGCTTGAACAGCTCCGTGGGGTAGTAGTGCGCGTAGATCGGGTTGGGCGGGCGCACCGCGTCCAGCACGTGGCAGAGCGTCACGCGTGCACCGTGGTCCTCGGCCAGCCGGAAGGCGACGGCGACGGCGCGGTCCGCGTCCGCGGAAAAATCGGTGGTTACCAGGAAGTGCTCGAAGTGCTGCTTCACCGCTTTCTCCGGCCGTGGTTTCCGAGCGCACCATAGCGCCAACCCGGGGAGCAATGCCATAGTCGCCGGCCGTGAAGCGCGAAGCCTGTGTGGCCGCGTTCGTCGCCGTGGTCGCGACCGCCCTGTTCCTGGAGCCGTTCTGGAAGCGCTGGGACTGGCCGGGCGCGCGCGACTGGGGCATCTGGATCTTCTACGAGGTCACCGCGCGCAAGGCCGTGCTCGAGCACGGCGAGCTGCCGCGCTGGAATCCCTACGCTTGCGGCGGCCTGCCTTATCACGCGCATCCCTTTACCCGGGCGATTGCCCCGCTTGCCCCGTTGCACTGGCTCGTCGGGCTGCCGCGGGTGACGCTGCGCATCGAGGCGGGGCTGCTGCTCGCGGCGACGGCCTGCTTGGCGTTTCTGCTCGCGCGCAAGAGCGGGGTCTCGCGCAGCGGCGCCGCGCTCGCCGCCGTGCTGACGGCCTACGGCGGCGCCGTCGTCGGTCGTCTCTGGGCCGGCCACCTCGGGCTGCTCCAGCTTCCCTGGGTCCTGATCGCCTTGATGTGCCGCTCCATCGAACCGGAGCGCCGGTCCATCGCGCTGGGGGCGCTGGCGCTCGCGCTGGCGGTGCTCTGCGCGGGCAACTACCTGGCGGTGTGCGCCGCCGTGTTGCTCGGCCTCGAAGCCGGGTGGGACGTGGCGGCAAGCCGTCGTCCGCGTGCGTTGGGGGTCGTCGCGGGGATGGTCTCGCTCGGCTTCATGCTCGCCGCCGTCAAGGTCGTTCCGACGGTCGACTTTCTCTCCGACTACCCGCGCCTGACCAGCGGGCACGACCCGTTCGCCCCCGGAGGCCCGTTGCGGGCGCTCCTCGCTCCGCTGGGCGTGGCGATCCCCGGAGCGGCGTTCGGGTGGCACGAGTACGCCGCTTATGTGGGGTGGTTGCCGCTGGGCCTGGCGGCGGCGGCGCTCTGTCTCGACCGGCGCCGCGCGATCCGTCCGGCGGTGATGTTCGCCGCCGTCGTGCTCATCGCCTGGGGCGACTTCGCGCCGCTGTCTCCATGGTCGCTCTTGCACCGTCTCCCCATGATCGACTCGATGCGTATTCCCGCGCGCTTCCTGCTCGTGGCGATGATCCCGCTGGGGCAGCTGGCGGGGCTCGGCCTGGATGCGCTTGCCCGCCTCGTTCCGGGGGGCGCGGCGCGATGGCTGGTGCTGCTCGTGCCCGTGGTGCTGCTCGATCTGGCGCTCGAGGCCAGGCCGGTGCTGGGTGCCGCTTTCGTTCGCCCGCAGCCGCCGTCGTTCCTCCGCGCCGTGCCGCGCGACGGTCGCTTCCATCAGGTGCGCGGCGCTCCGGAGCGCATGGCCGAGGCGGCGGAGCACGACCTGGGGACGGTGCGTTGCGCCGAGGGCGTGCCGGTTCGGCGTTCCAAGCGGCTGCGCACGCCCACGCAGCGCGGCTACCGCGGCGAGGCGTGGATCATGGGCGAAGCGGGCGCGGGCACGGCGCGCCTCGCGACCTTCTCGTTCGATCGCCTCGCCGTCGACGTGGACATCCATGCGCCGCGTGGGGCCACGCTGGTGATCAACCAGAATTTCGATCGGCGCTGGCGCACGAGCAGCGGATATGCCGTGCGCGATTTCGAAGGCGTGCTCGCGGTGCCCTTGCCGCCCGGCCGGCGGCGCGTGGATCTGGAGTACCGGCCGGTCGCGCTCGCCTGGGGCGCGGCGTTGACGGCGGCGGCCGCGCTGGCCCTCGTCGCCTGCCTCTGGCCCCGACGCTCAGCCTGAGCGGTCTTTATCGAGCCGTCGCATCAACTCGCGCTCCCGGGCGCGCATCCGCCGCCGCTGGGCGGTCTTGTGGTGGTCATGGCCGAAGAGGTGCAGCACGCCGTGGACCAGCAGGAACGTCATCTCGCGCTCAGGCCGGCGCGGCGACCGCCGCAGCGCGGTCTGCGCCGAGATGACCACGTCGCCGAGCATCGGCCCCCCCCCCATCGGGAAGGAGAGCACGTCGGTGGAGCGATCCAGGCCGCGATAGCGCCGGTTCAGATCGCGGATCTCCTCGTCGGCCGTGATCAGGACCGAGAGCTCGGAATCAGCCGAGCCCAAGGCGTCTAAGAGCGCCTCGGCCTTCCGCCGCATTCTCTTCGGTGACGTCCCAGTCAGGTAGCGGCGTGCGGGGCCGCGGATCTTGAGCTTCACGGGCATCGGGGACCTCTTTTTCGCCGCCCGGCTGCGTCCTGCGCCGCTCTCTCTTTTGCTGCTGCTCCTGCCAGGGATAGGCGGGCCGTTGATGGTAGATGCCGCGCAGCACCTGCAGGAACGAGCGGGCGATGACGTGCAGGTCGCGCAGCGTCAGGTCGCACTCGTCGAGCTGCCCGTCGGCGAACTTCTTCTTGATGATGCGCTGGACCACCTCGGTCAGACGGTCCTCGGACGGGTCGGCCAGGCTGCGCGCCGCCGCCTCCACGCCGTCGGCGAGCATGAGCACGCCGGCCTCGCGGCTCTGCGGCTTGGGCCCGCCGTAGCGGTAGTCCTGCTCGCGCACGTCGTCCTCGCCCGAGTTCTGCTGCGCGGCCTTGTGGTGGAAGTACTCGATCAGCGTCGTGCCGTGATGCTGTGTGGCGGTGTCGACGACGATCGCCGGGATGCGGTGCTCGCGCAGGATCTCGTGGGTGTCCTTGACGTGGTTGCGGATGATCAGCGCGCTCATCGAGGGCCGCAGCCGCCCGTGCGGGCTGCCCGGCTGGTCGAAGTTCTCCGCGAAGTAGCCCGCGTTCTTGGACTTGCCCAGGTCGTGGAAGTAGGCCGCCACCCGGGCCAAGAGGCCGTTGGCGCCGATCTCGGCGCAGGCCGTTTCGGCCAGGCTGCCCACGATCATGCTGTGGTGGTAGGTGCCGGGAGCGCGCAGCACCAGGTCGCGCAGCAGCGGGTGGTTGAGGTTGGCCAGCTCGAGCAGGGTGACATCGGTGGTGTAGCCGAGCAGCTCGAGCAGGGGCAAAAGCCCGGTGGTGAGCAGCGCCGCCAGCAGGCCGCTGACCATGCCCAGGCCGGCCAGCGACGCCCACGCGCGCGCGTCGACGGCCTCGCCGGTGCGCAAGGCCAGGACCAGGCACGCGGCCGTCGCCACCAGGCCGGTCAAGAAGCCCGCCCGCAGCACGGCGCGGCGGGACTGCACGGCCGAGACGCCGGCCGCGCCGGCGATGCCGGTCAGGATGTAGTAGGCGGCAAGCTCGGTGCCGCCGTCGACCGCCAGCGCGCCCAGCACGCCCAGCGTGAGGGCGAACAGCGCCGCTCCCCGGGCGCCCAGGATCATGCGCACCAGCATCGCTCCCGCGGCCAAGGGCAGCGCGAACGGATAGAGCGGCGGCCCCTCGATGCGCGGCGCCCAGAGGATCGCGGCCCCGCGCGCGAGCCCCACGAAGGTCAGCAGGAGGAGCCCCATCGCCACCAGATCGCGCGCCCCGAGGAAGAACGGGCCGAGCCGCTGGATGGCGAAGCGCAGGGTCACGCCGATCATCAGCGCGACGAGCAGCGCGGTCCCGAGCAGCGCGCGCAGCGCCCGCGGCGTCCCGCCCAGCGCGCGCATGGTCTGCACGGCGGCGACGTGCTCGGCGGTCACCAGATCGCCCTCGCGCACGATGACCTGTCCCAGGACGTAGGGCACGGCCCGCAGCGTGATGGCCTCGCTGGCCGCGGCCCGACGCTTCTCCGTAGCGGCGGGGTTGGGGGTGAGGGTGGGGACGAGCAGGTCGCTGCCCAGTATGGCCAGCGCGCGCCGCAGGTCCGGATCCATCCCCGCATAGTGCGTCTCGACGCGGCCGCGCAGCGCCACGCGCGCCTCGTCGAGGCCGACCATATCGCCGAAGTCCGAAAGAGTGTGCTCGCGCGCCGCGGATCCGGCGCCGACGTGGCGCACCACGACGCCGGGAGCGACGTGAGCGCCCGCGTCCACGACCATGCGCTCCAGCGCGCTTCCCACCAGGTAGGCCAGGGCCGCGCGGATGTCCGCTGCAAAGGCCGTGCGATCCAGCGGCGCGAACGTCTCGGGCGCCACGGCGACGCCCAGGATCGACGCGAAGCGCGCTCGGCGCGCGTCGACGCTCAGCGCGCGGACCGCGGGAGCGTGCATGGCCGCAACCGCATGGTGGATGCGGCCCAGCACCTCGGTCTCGGCGCCGACCGCGTAGTCGTAGACCGGCGGCACCCGGCGCGCGGCTTCCTCGCGCGCTAGCGCGAGCGCCGCTTCATGGGGCTGGTACTCGAAGTTGCGGGTCGCCTTGATGTCGCGCGGGGCGGCGCGCCCCACGTCGCGGGCGCTCAGCGCAGGGGCCTCCTGGCGCGGCCCCGCTTCGAGCAGGACACCGGCGACGGCCGCGCAGGCCAGCACGAGCACGACCTGGGTGGCACGCTTGCCCAAAAGGCCCGCGCGAGAGCGCATGGCGGGGAATCCCTACCACCCCCACCCGGGGGGGTCAAACGCGGAGGGGCTGCGACCGGGATCACTTCGTGGCGCTCTCACGTGTGTCCAAGCTGCAGGTCTTCCGCGCCGGCGTGCCGTAGGGCGAAAGAAGAGAAGCAGCCGGTCGTGGTGCGTTATGGGTCAAGGCCGAGGACGGCCTGACGGACGCGGCGCGCCAGGTCCAACATCGACTCCGACACATGGATCGCGTCCTGGGCCTGGGCGGCGTCGATGAGCTCCGAGGGCAGTAGATGCTTGGCCTCGTCCCCGTAGCTGGTCTGCGCGTGCTTGTGCGCGCCGAATCCCCAGACGCGCGCCAGCAACCCGCGCGCATCCTCGCGAAGCGGCACTGGGAAGGCCGCCTCTCCGAGCGCCGCGCGCAGCAGCTCGCCCGGCTCGTGAGAACGCCCGATCGTGGTGAAGCAGGCCAGGGCGGCCTTGGCGGCGTTCTCGATCGAGCCCCGCGCCAGGAGCACGGCGGTCGCGGGATCGCCGGCGCCGGCCCGCCGTGCCCTCGCCAACTGGTCCTCGGCCAACCGCAGGCGGAAGCCGGATTCGTCCGGCGCGGTCACTTCCGTACTCCCTCCCAGGTGATCGCCCAGTCGCGCCGGGAGGGCGGCGTCCGCCAAGTCCAGAGCAGGTTGGGACCACGGACGAGATCCGCCTCCGAGACCAGCTCGCGCAAACGCGCCAGATGCCGCGTCAGGAACCCGTCGCGCTCGAAGAGCACGCGCGCGTCGAGCGCCAAGTCCAGGTCCAGCGGAGCGACGTCGGCGAGGAACTCCTCGGGCGTCCGCAGCAGCAACGCGAGGGGGGGACCCGTGGGCAGGGGCGGTTCGTAGAGCGGAACGTCCCTCGACATCGGATTGGCGTCGAGCCCGCCAGCGACGACGAACAGGTCCAGGTCGCTGTCCGACTTCGCGTCACCCCGTGCGTGCGATCCAAAGAGCGCCAGGCCCACGAGGCGCTCGCCGAAGTGCGCCACGATCCGCTCGCGCGCCGCGTTGAGCCGTCGCGCGGTCCCGTTGTCCAACGTCGGGGCCTCTGTGGCTTTGGGAGCCTCCTGACGACCCAGTCGTGGCGTCATGCGCCCACAGGATGTCCCAACTCGGACGCCCGATCCAGGGGGCCGGTGTCCGAAGCGAACGTTCGGCGAGGATTGCTAGACGAGGGTTCGCAGCAGCTCGAGCGCCGGCGCCACGCGGATGCCGTCGGGCGTCACGAAGTCCTTGGTCCCCTTTGCCGAGACTTGCCATGCGGCGGCGGACCGGAAGCGCTCCTTGAGGTAGCGGATTCCCCGGTCCACATCGGCGTCCGACCACTTGGCCTCGACCATCACGAGCGGCCGGCCCCGCTCGACGACGACGAAGTCGACCTCCCGGCCGTCGACGTCGCGGAAGTAGCGAAGCTCGACGTCGCGTCCCTGCGTGTCCTGCTCGAAATGGACCCACTTCAGCAGGTGCGATGCAATGAGGTTCTCGAAGGCGCGTGGTGGATTCGAGCTCGGCATCTCGCGCCGGAGGATGCGCTCGCGGTCCTCCGCGATGTCCCAGTTGAGGTATCCCGCCTTCGCGCCGGGCAGGCCCTTGGCCATCGTGGTCTTACCGACCTGCTGGGCCCGGCAACCAAGACCATCTTGCGGGAAAGATCCCGCCGGATCTGATCGGCGAGATACCTGGGTGCCGCCTCACTCGGGAAGCCTACGAGAATTCTCCCCTACGGTCAAAAATACTCGCGAGTGATTTCGCCCCGGGTGGGAAACACTCGCGTGCCGCCCCGCCGTCCCTGGACGATCAGCGAACCGCGACCTCTACCTCCACGGTCCCGACCGTCAGCGGAAGCCCCTGCTCCGCCCGGGCGATTGGTAGGACCTTCACGATCCGTGGCGCCCGCGGGAGTTCCGGGCCGGGCAGCGCCTGCCCTCCCCGCGTTCTTGCGACGTCGGGAGAGTCTATCCGTCGGCCGCGGCGCGCCGGCACTCGGCGCGCAGGTCATGGAACAGCGCGTCGATGTGCTCCAGGCGGGTGCGGAAGTTCACGGGGTTGATGCGGAACGACGTCAGGCCCTTCATGACGGTCGTCGAGATCCAGAAGCGACCTGCCTCCTCGATTCGCCTGGCCACGAGCGCGTGGAGCGGGCCCAGGCGCTCCTCGTCGAGGCCCACGGGCGCGTAGCGCAGGCAGACCGCCGACATCATGGGTGGCGTCGCCGGACGGAAGTCCGGATCGGAGTCGGCCAGCGCGAATAGCCGCTCGGCCTGCTCGACGTTCCCGTCGATCCAGCGGCCGATCTGCCGCGTGCCGTAGCGTTTGAACGACATCCAGACCTTCAGGCTGCGGAAGCGCCGGGACTGCTCGAAGCCGTGCACGTAGTACTGGTAGCGTGCCTCGTCGGCGTCGGCCTCGTCGGTAAGGTAGGCTGGCTTCATGCCGAACGAGCGCGTGAGCCGCGCGGCGTCCTTGACCAGGATCGCCCCGGCGTCCAGGGGCGCGAAGAACCACTTGTGCGGGTCGAGCGTGATCGAGTCGGCGCCCTCGATCCCGGCCAGGATCCCGGGCCGCCGGCCAGAGAGCAGCATGCCCCCGCCGTAGGCGGCGTCCACGTGGAGCCACATCCCCTCGCGGTCCGCGATGCGACGTAGCCCGACAAGGTCGTCCACCGAGCCGGTGTTCGTCGTCCCCGCCATGCCGACGAGGCACAGCGGCCGGACGCCCGCGGCCTTGTCGCGGGCGATCGCCTCCTCCAAGGCGTCGAGGCGCACGCGGAACGCCTCGTCTGTCGGGAGAGCGCGCACTGCCTCGCGGCCGAGTCCCACGGCGTCGACGGCCTTGTCGACCGAGACGTGCCGTTCCTCCGAGGTGTAGACGGCGAACCGTCCGGAAACGCCCGAGTGCTGCGCGCGATCCTCCGTGACGGCGTCCCGCGCGAGCTTGAGCCCCAGGAAGTTGGCCGTCATCCCGCCGCTGGTGAGGTTGCCGCCGGCCGCCGGACCGTAGCCGGCCAGGTACGTGAGCCAACGGACCGTCTGGCGCTCCAGCGCGGTGGCCCCGGGACCGATGGTCCAGGCCCCGACGTTCTGGTTGAGCGCGGAAGCGATGAAGTCGCCCAGCACGCCCATCGGCAACGGGCTGGGCGTGATCAGCCCGAAGTAGCCGGGATGCCCGACGTGCGTGCAGTGCGGGAGCAGCTTCGCCTCGATCTCCTGGAGGACCGATTCCGCGTCGACTCCGTCCTGGGGCAACGGTTCGTCGAACAGGGCCCGGAGCGCGGCCGGATCGGGGCTGGAGAACAGCGGCCTGGACTCGAGGCTGTCGAAATAGTCTGCGAGCCGATCCACGACCAGGTGTCCGGCCGGTCTGAACTCGCCGGGATCCATCCGGACCCTCTAGCACGGCGCGCGAAGTAGCGAAACCGCGTGAGAGGCGACGGGACGCGGAGGCGCCGAAGGCGGTTGCGACCGCGCACCTATAACATCTGTTCACGCGCACTGTTGCACATCATCGAGCGTAACCGGGCGGAAACGCATCCGCGGCGCGGTGGCACATGCCATGCTAGCCATCGACCGCATGACCATTCGCGCATCGCGTGACGTAACGCACAGGGGGGGGGTAGCCCCTTGCTGGGCTCGGAAGCGCTGGCCGCCGCGTTCGATGCGCTGCCGCTTGAGGCCTACCTGATCGACGGCAACGGTCGCATCGTGGCGGCGAACGCGCTGGGCCGGGCCCGCATCGGCGTGGGCGCGTCGGTGCCAAGCCATGCCGCCGTCGCGGCGGTGCCGGCGATGCCGGGCCTTCATGTGCTCGTCATCACCCCGGCACACGACGCGAAGGCCCGTCTCGCGGTCGCTTCGCTGCTTTGGCACTTGACCTCCCGCGAGCAAGAGGTGCTGGATCTCGTCGTGCGTGGCCAGTCCAACAAGGAGGCCTCGAACGCGCTGGGCTGCACCGAGAGCACCGTCGGCGTCCACGTCAAGCACATGACCCACAAGGCCGGCACCGATCGCAGGGGCCTGGTCGCGCGATTCTGGTCGCTGGGAGGCGAGGAGGAAGACGCGTCACGTAAAGATCGCGGGTATGGAGACTCCCTCCACGGCTTGCTACGGTACGCTCCGGTCGGAGCGCCGCGAAGCGCCCGGCGAGCAGGAGGGACCCGATGAGTCTGCCATCCCAAACGACCGTCCAGAACCTCTCGTACGCGTACAAGCAGCCGACCTGGTACCCGAAGGGGCTGCTCGATCAATTCGTGCGCAAGGTTCCCTTCGAGCACGTGGACCAGCCCAGCCCGTCGCTGGACTGGAACCGCGCGACGGTGTCGATCCCGGCGCTGGCGGTGGTCGCGGCGGGCGGCACGCTGACCGCTACGGCCATGGATACGACGAAGGTGACG
>Ga0247727_10015319_pt1 | contig 12595 bp, 10 predicted proteins | sample WisWelCaveWW1625_FD_202498 | JGI IMG/M metagenome (GOLD analysis project Ga0247727, IMG submission 202498) | Biofilm microbial communities from Wishing Well Cave, Virginia, United States - WW16-25 | ecosystem: Environmental > Aquatic > Deep subsurface > Groundwater > Cave microbial mat | place... | reverse complement strand
ACACGGAAGTTAAGCCCTCCAGGGCCGATGCTACTGCTGCTGTGAGGCAGTGGGAAAGTAGGACGCTGCCGGGTTATAAACAAAGCCCGCTGGTCGAAAGATCAGCGGGCTTTTGTTTTTCTGAACAGCGGATCGGGCGGCCTGGGTAATCCCCTTGCTCGCGCAACGCGCGGCCTCAGAAGGCCCTCGTTGGACGCGCGCAGTTGGGGATCACCCAGACCGCCCTTTTTAATTTCCCCTGCAGCGTTGGGGAGGGAGAGTGGCCGGTCGCTATTCGCTGTCGCATGGCGACCGGCTGTTGACATAAATCAATAGGAAAAGTAGCCTACTCCTATCTACGCCCCGAATGATTTAAGCCCAATAAGCGTTCGAGTTCCATTGCCCGACGAACAAAGAGCTATCGCGGAGGTGCCGACGACATGAACGCTGAACTGGCGGCGTTCGAGCAGCGGCGGGAGAAGACCTGCGCCCTCAAGTAAGCCATGATGCAGGAACTCCTTACTGGGAGAACCAGATTGATATGACCAGCACAGAAACATTCGACTCCCTCTGGGCCTACTGTACGGTCAATAATCGCATCGTGCCGATGCCGTCACAATGGAATGACCTTTACGGAATGCTCAAAAACACCCGACAAAACCCATCCGGTGGCTGGCAGCCTCCGCTGCCGCTTATTCTGGCTGCTTGGCACGATTCGATGCCCATCGAGAAACAGCTTCGATTCAAAGAGCATCTAGAGTGGGCACAAGCAAACGGGCAGCTTGGTGAGATAGGGCGATTCCTTCGAGATCTTCCGGAGGATAAGTGGTGCCACTTTGGCGAAATCTAACGAGGGTGAATAATGAAAAGCTATTATCGCGTCATGCTGGGACAGGGAAGCATTCATGCCGAGGAGTGTTTTGCCGGTAAATTCATCGGTACGGATTTCAGCATCCATCAAGACCTGACGAAGAAGTTGCCGGAGGAATGGCGAGCATTTAACAGAGAGTTCATCCCCATTTATCTCACCGCCCATCCCGACAAGACAAGGATTGGCGCAGGGCTTGCCTGCGGCGCTTTGTGGACGGTCTCGAAAGGCATTCAAATAGGGGATGTTGTACTGTGCCCGGACGGCACGGGCAAGTATCGGGTCGGCGAGGTGAGCGGTGGCTATTACTACGAGCCAGGCAAGGTTCTATTTCACCGGCGGCCCGTGACCTGGCTGAACGTGACCGTTGACCGGGCGGCCATGAGTGAGGCTTTGCGGAACTCGGCCGGCTCGATTGGTACGGTAAGCAACATAACGCAGCATGGCGTCGAAATCGAGAAGCTCATCGGGGGCGTTTCCGCCCCGAAGCTGATTTCGACCGATGCGTCGGTCGAAGACCCTTCATCTTTTGCGCTCGAAGAGCACTTGGAGGATTTTCTGGTCCAGAATTGGGCGCACACGGAATTCGGTAGAGACTATGAGATCTACGAAGAAGACGGTGAGAAAGCGCAGCAATACCAAACTGACACTGGACCGCTCGATATTCTGGCTATCAGCAAAGACAAAAAGCGCCTGCTCGTGGTCGAGTTAAAGAAAGGACGGGCGAGTGACGCTGTGGTCGGCCAGACGCTTCGTTATATGAGCTATGTTCAAGACGAACTGGCCGAAGGGGGGCAAACAGTGCGGGGTGTGATTATTGCGCATGAGGATGATCAAAGAATACACCGCGCCCTGAGCATGACGTCGAACATCGATTTTTATCGGTATCAGGTTAGTTTCAAGCTTGTCAAAGGATGACATGAGAGGAGAAAATGGGGACATTCACAATTTCTGAGCGGCCTGGATCATGGTGAGGTAGCGTGACCGTCGAGAAGATCTCGACGCGTTGCTGCATTGCGGGTGGCGGGCCGGCGGGGATGATGCTGGGCCTGCTGCTGGCCCGCGCCGGCGTGGATGTATTGGTGCTGGAGAAGCACGCCGACTTCCTGCGGGACTTCTGCGGCGACACGATCCATCCCTCGACGCTGGAAGTGATGCACGAGATGGGGCTGCTGGATGATCTACTCAGGCTCCCCCATCAAAAGGCGCCGCGAATGCGGGCGCAGTTCGGCGATCTGGCGCTGACTGTCGCGGACTTTTCCTCCCTGCCGGTACGGTGTCCCTACATCGCCTTCATGCCTCAGTGGGACTTCCTGAATTTCCTCGTCCGGCACGCATCCCGCTATCCAACGTTTCAGTTAAAGATGCAAGCTGAAGTCGCTGAATTAATTGATGAGAACGGGCACGTGGTCGGACTTAAGGCGATGACGCCAGACGGCCCGTTGGACGTGCGCGCCGACCTTGTCGTCGGAGCCGACGGCCGGCACTCAGTCGTCCGGGCCAAGGCCGGCCTCACGGTCAAGGAGCTTGGCGCGCCGATGGATGTGCTCTGGTTCCACCTGTCCAGGCAGATTGGAGATCCTGAGGACCCCATGGGCCGCTTCGACGCCGGGCGAATCTTTATCATGCTGAACCGGGGCGACTACTGGCAGTGCGGCTTTGTCATTCCGAAGGGGACCCTCGAACAGCTTCGCGGTAAAGGACTGCCGGCATTCCGTGAGAGCGTGGCCCGTCTTGCACCGTTTGCGGCCAACCGTGTCGGCGAGTTGCAGGACTGGGAACCGATCAAGTTGCTCACGGTCCAAGTGGATCGGCTTTTACAGTGGTCCCTGTCCGGTCTGCTCTGTATTGGGGATGCCGCGCATGCGATGTCGCCGGTCGGCGGGGTGGGGATCAACCTGGCCATCCAGGATGCGGTGGCTGCCGCAAATCTGCTGGCTGCGCCACTGCACGAGGGCCGGTTGACAACTGAGGACCTGCGCCACGTGCAGCATCGGCGTGAATGGCCGACCCGTGTCACGCAACGGATACAGCTCGTGGTCCAGAATCGCGTCATCCGAAGCGTGCTGGGCAGCACGGAGGCGCTCAGGCCGCCGGTTGTCCTTAAACTGCTCGCGCGGTTCCCATTCTTGCGTCGGATTCCCGCTCGATTGATCGGGATGGGCGTCCGGCCCGAGCATGTCCGGTGAGGTGCACGATGAGACAGAAAGCCCTGTTGGTGCTGCTGTGCAATCTGGTGTTAAGCGGGTGCGCGCTCAATCCGGAGGTGCGGACGGCGGCCGACGACAATTCCTCGCTGATTTTCGGTTTTTACGATATGTCGGAGGCGCCGTTCGAGTTGGGGTGCGTGCGCATCACGCAGGACGAGCGGGCGGGGATCGCCTACAGGCAATCCTGCATGACGACGCTCTCCAATGGTCTCTTCTTTCTCGAAAACGCTCCGGCCATGAAGTACCACATCCCGTTTTTTTATGCGGGCGGGCGGCTTCACATGATCTCCTCGGACCGGAAGGACCTCATTGATGTGCCGGCCAGGTCGCTCTACTTTCTGGGGTCGTTCAAATACAAGGTCCTGTACCGCAATCTGGGCGAGATCATGCAACTCACGTCGGAGAAGTACGGGCTGAGTCCCGTGAAGAGCCCGGACGAGGCGGCAGTGCTGAAGATGCTATTGGAAAAGGTTCAGGACCCTCGTTGGAAACAGCGTATCCGTGAGCGACTGGCCAAGCGGGGAGGGTGATGCACGACGATCTGCGCATGGCGGATCGCCGGCGGTTTTACGTGTCGCGCTCTAGATGGGCATAGGGCGGTAGGGTAGTAAGGCGCGAGTCTTCGACCGGGCCGCCGACGGTGAAATGATAGAGTGATTGGAAGGTGTGGTCTTTAAGCGCGATAATTTCATGCACCGGGTCGTCGAAGAAACAGCCGATCCCGGTCGCTCGCACCCCCGCTGCTTCCGCCTCCAGATAGAGAACCTGCCCGACAAGACCCGATTCCCAAAATAGACGGGGATACCACCAGGCGCCTTGCCGCAGGCGCCCTTCAAATTCAGCCAGCATGCCCAGCGAAAAAGCGCTGTCGCCGGCGATGTCCTGATGGCAACTGACTTGCGCGGCGACCCGTTGGGCGTCTCCTTCAAGAATTCCGTACAACGGCAAGTCCTCTGGGCAGCCGGGAGCGAGGACCCATTCAATATGGGGGTTCATTGCATTCTTGAGGAGCTGCAGCTTGGCAGGATCACGAACCAGGACGTACACGCCCGGCGTCAGTCCCTCCACGCGATGGACAAACAGCAATAAGTGAATCGCCGGCTCCCAGGGTAGCGCATCCCAAGGCATGGGACGTTCTGGTTGAGGCTGATCTGCGTTTGGCATCACACGGGCCAGCATCCGATAGAACGTGGCCGCAGTAATCGAAGTCTTTCCATCTAATGAAACGGCGCTCCGCCGCTGCCTGATAATTGTTCCTGCTTCGGGGATCTTGTCAGACACTTCGGATAGAGTTTGGTCAAGCCTGTGGCCGGGGAATGTCACGGACCGATGCTCGATGCTGGTTTTTCGCGTGGCCTCGGCTACGTCGTCAATAATTTCCCATGGGACCGGAGCATCATGGCTCAGCCGATTGGCTCGTCCATGCCAGCGGCCATGCGACAGGGCTTGGATCAATGCGGGGTCGAGCCAGAGTGGAATTGTGGCCGCGCCGCCCGCAGGCCAGACAATCGCCGCGCAATCCGGGTGTTCGCGCTCGGCCTCCGCAAAGTCTTCTTCACGGTCCACGCCAAGCAGCGCGGCCAGCGTTGCCTGGTCCGTTCCATCGAGCAGCGTGAGATTCCATCCGAGCGCGGCGGCCGCGATGCGAGCCGCGCCGATGGCATGGCCGACATCATGATGGCAGTAGCGAAAGGCCCGTTCGCCGTATTTCCAGGCTTCCCGCCAGATGATGGACGTGAAGGCCAGCAAACAGGCGTTGGCGGGAAAAGTTCCGAGGAGGCGAGTCGCTTCCTCCGTGGGAAACTCCACCCGCAATTCCAGCCCATGGTCGTGCGGCGCGTAGTGGTACAGGCCGTGATGAGATGAGAGCCCGCTCATCGGTGGCAGTACCAGATAGCCTTCCGTCGGGTGCAGATTACCCGATGACGGGTTGCTCCGCAGCGCCCATTGAGTTTGCCCGGCCCGTTTCCAGGCGGTGATTGCCAGCGCGAACTCAAGGAACCGCGAGAGCGTCCTGACTGTCACCGGCTGAGACGGGATGATTCCGCGCTGATAGATTGCTTCGTAGGTCGGGGACAGAGGCTCCTCTTCCGGTTTCAACAGAGGAAGGGGATAGAAGGGAGCGTCCGCAAACCGCCGAAAGGGATTGGGTTGGTTAGCCCAATCCAGATGACCCAACGATCGGGCATAGCGAAAGAAATGATGCTTGGTCTGGTTATGATAATGGATCACCCGATTGACGGGGTCAGCGGGTGATGAGTCGGTGGCTGTCTCAGTGGATTGGGGCGTGTGGGGATCCATGGTCCGGTGACATCAAGTCTACAGGGCCATCCGAAACATTGTAAACACGAACAGCGAGTGGCTCGATTAAAAAGGAGCGTGAGAGGGGAGGATCGAAGGGAGAACTAGTACAGCGGGTCTTGCGGTCCCCAGTGGAGTCCGGCCAGATCCGGGTCTTCGCCCTCAGGCCGCTGAGGCCGCTCGGCTTTCTCCGCCTTGCGCTGTTCGCGGCGCGCTTCTTTCTCGCGCTGCTTCATCTGCTTCGACTTTTCACGGTCGCGTTTGGCGAGCGTCGTTTTGGCTGGCCGTCCGATAGCGTCCTCCTTCCTGGCGTACGATCACCGATAGTGTACCTAAAAACGGGGTCTCCGTTGAAGAAAAAAATGACGAACGGTGTCCGGGTCGATCACGTCAGCCTGTTTGCAGGGCGGGGGAAATATAAATCCGCATAGAATCATGCCCTTGCGCGCTGCCCACGGTCCCATGCATTGACACGATGGCGTTCTGCCTGTAGGGTGGCCGCATGACGTATTGTGCCGCGCCGACTGTCCTATCTCTCGCGTATCCCGATTCCTCCCTGCGCGTCTGATTCCCCGGTCTCCGTCGCTGCTACGCCGAAGTCGCTCCGTCGTTCACGGGCCTCGATTGTCCGCTGATCGGACTAGGAAGCAGGTCTTCCTCGGTATGCGACCGAGAGAACACCGCCAGGGCTTCCGTGAGTAAAGGGGAGGTAGTAACAGAGGAGTCATTCCCGGAAAGGGTCATCCATGAGCTATATCCAGACCATGGTGTACTGGTTCACTCACAATCCGTTGTCAGCCACCGCGGTGTTCTTTGGCGGGGCCGTCGTGGCGGTGACGCTGTACACGTATGTCTATGACTACCGTACACTGGAGAGTCAGAATTAGACGCTGAAGCGATCAGGTGTTGGCCGAAAAGCAAAGGAGGGCGTGATGAACCAGGAACAATTCGGACAGTTTTGGCGCCAGCTGGAAGTGCCTCTCAAGAATCAGTGGGGAAAGTTTACGGACGATGATCTCCAGCAGATCGAGGGCAATCTGGACACATTCAACCGCACAATTGAAACGCGTTACGGCGAGAAGAAGAACGAGGTCAGTGCGTGGGCGAATCGACGCTATGCTCATTGGACCGGCTTGTATCAGGGGTACGCAGATCGCAAGCCGGTCGCCTAACTCGTTCAAATGGGACCACCAGCAATCAGACTGCCGGATCCCGGCAGTATCCACGTGGCGTTAAGAGACAGAGATGCACATTTGGCGCGACATAGGAGTTGAGCTCTCGCTCGGACTATTTTTGCTCTTCATGGCAGGCGCTCTGCTTGTCACATTCTTTCTCTCGAGGTAAGCGCTCTGCGAGGGAAGACTTTCCTGTGATGTATCGGAGTTGACCCTGGCCACGAAGGTCGCGGTGTCTTCGTTTCACTGAGGCGACTCGCACACCCTGAAATGAAAGCTTGACGCCAGGGGGTTCATGCGGTACAGTGGGTCCACGTCATCAGCGTATGTGGTCCGGCGGTGATGATGCTCAACCATAACGGACTTCGCGATCGCATCGCGATTAGGTCCAGGCTAGAGCGGATTCCTACCTGATTCTGTCTCCCCTCGGTTCTCTGATCCCGTTTAAATGCGATCAAACTGAAAGGATAGTATTGTGCAGACGACTGCTTCGTCTACGTTTAACACCCTTGGTGTGTCTGAATCCCTCTTGCGGGACCTGACCAAGGCAGGCTTTATCAACCCCACGTCCATCCAGGAGCAGGCCATTCCGCATGCGCTGCAGGGACGTGACGTTCTGGGATGCGCGCAAACCGGCACCGGCAAGACCGCCGCGTTTGTCATTCCGATCATCGAGCGGTTGGCGACCATGCCGAAAGGCCAGCCGCACGCGCTGATTCTGGTGCCGACTCGTGAGCTGGCCATCCAGGTGCAGGGCGTCATCGATCAGCTCGGCCGCAGCATGCGTATTTTCGCCACGACGATTGTCGGCGGCGCTGATATGCAGGCGCAGGTGCGAGGCCTCCGTCAGCGCCCGGATGTGCTCGTCGCCACGCCGGGGCGGCTGTTGGACCACATGTGGAACGGCACGGTCAATCTGGCGCCGATGAAGATTCTGGTGCTGGATGAAGCCGACCGCATGCTCGACATGGGATTCGCGCCCCAGATCAATCAAATTCTTGAAGCCATGCCGGAGGAACGGCAAACGCTGCTCTTCTCGGCCACGATGCCGGCCGATTTGAATCAACTGGCCCGTGCCAACGTGAAGAATCCCGTCTCCGTGATGGTCTCCCGGCCGGCCACGACGGTCACCGGCGTCACGCAAGCGGTGCACCACACCACCCATGACAGCAAGGCCAATCTCCTGGTGTCGCTGTTAGGGGAGAACAAGGACTCTGTGCTGGTCTTTACCCGGACGAAGCATCGGGCCGACAAGCTGGGGCGTGTCCTGGGCAGCGCCGGGCACAAGGTGGCCGTGATTCACGGAAACCGAAGCCTCCCGCAACGGCGAGCGGCGCTGGAAGGGTTCAGGCGCGGCACGTTCCGCGTGCTGGTGGCGACGGATGTTGCCGCCCGTGGCATTGACGTCGCGAACATCGGCCATGTCGTCAACTTCGATCTGCCGAATTGCCCGGAGGACTATATTCATCGGATCGGGCGCACGGCGCGCATGCATGCGACAGGGAAGGCAACCAGTTTCGTCACGGCGGAAGATCACGACCAATTGCGCGCGATCGAAAAGCTGCTTGGGAAGTCCGTGCCGCTTGCGACAGGGAGCCCTGCTCCTGCGGCGTCCCAGAGAGCGCACCAACCGGTGCACCACCGGCCTGCTCACGGACGTCCGGGTGCCCGGCATCAATCGGAGCGAGGGGCCTGGCGGGGGGCCTCACCGCGATAAATTGCGGCTGCGACGCTGAAACGCGTTGTGAAACTGAACGCCTGCCGGCTCTCTGCCGGCAGGCGTTTTTTATTGTGCGCTGACGAACTGCTTGCGGAACGAGGTGACTTTCACCAGGTAGTCGCGTGTTTCCTGGTAGGGCAGGCTCTGGCGCAGTGTGTCGTAGACGGCCGGCGGTTCGAGGCTGTTGATCTGGTTGACGGCAGCGACCATATCCTTCGAAAACGTCTTCAGCACGTTGCGCAGGCCGGTGTTGTAGGCGGAGATGACGCAATACTCGCGCGAGACGGTGTTGTCCACGTCTTCCAGTTGTTTGTAGAGCAGGACATTCAGCAGGGCGGTTCCCAGTTCGATATTGTTGTCCGCGTTGAACAGGTAGTCCCGTGAAGGCGTGGTATCCGATCCCTTGGCCCGCCGGTAGGCTTCGCGGCCGCCGCTCGTCGGCACGAGCTGCATCAGGCCGTAGGCCGGGGCGCCGCTGACGGCAAAGGGGTTGAAGTTGCTCTCCGTTCGCATGATGGCAAAGACCAAATTGGGGCTGACCTTGTACTGTTCCGCGAACCGACTCACCTGGGGGCGGTATTTTTCCGCCTGCTTATTGGAGAAGTTGGGCACCATTTCCATTGTGACGGCGTGCGCTGTTTTAGATCCGCCATCCTGTGAGATCGTGCGCTGATTCGATTTCTTTTCCAGGAGATAGGTTGCAAAGGCGTCCGCGTCGGCGGGCGTGCGGACGGACTTGCCGCTCTGATCCTGAACCAGTCCCAGGAGATACGGGTCTTTGTCGCTCGTCAGTGTCACCCCTTTATCGGAGAAGAGATCCACCGCGCGGGGATCGTCGGGCGTCAGAAGGGTGGTCACGATCGCATTTTTCAGGCTCCCCTGCGGATCTTTGGCGTCCAGGGTCTCCACGAGGATTTCGCCCTTGTCGAAGTCCACGATCGCGCGGCTTTTGTAGTTCTGGGTGTATTTGACATAGTGGGTGCGATCGGGGAGTTGCACCTCATTTTTGCCCCAGGTTTTGCTCACCTTGCCGGTCAGGGCCGATTTGAGCGCTTCGTAGTCCCGTTGAGCCGCGCGGATGTCCTTGATCAGTCGCACGGGATTGTGCGCGTAGCTTTCCAGGCGTTTCCTAATTACGGCCTCAGGGGATTTGCTGGTGACGATTCCGACGACGGTCCTGACCGTCGGGCTGACCACGGCTTTCTCCGCTGTGTTGAGCGCACGGTCGGTCGTCTGGCAGCCGGAGGAAATGAAAAGAGTGATGGCAGTCAGAATCAGAGCGACGCGTGTCCGGTGCATGCTCACAGTGTATCAGACGTGCGGGGAAGCGAGGATGGGGAGCGAAGAAACAAACAACCGGGAGCTATTCTTCTTTCATGGAATACTGCAGGGTGACGCCGGCCACCTCGATCAAGTCTCCCTCTTTGAGGGCCATCGAGCCTTGAATGGGCTGGCCGTTGACGAGGACTTTTTTCCCTTCTTCCGACATGGTGACGGCATAGCCACTGCCCTGGCGGTTCAGGAGCGCCGCCCGTTTCGGGGCGAACCAACCGGCGATTTTGACAGTGGCGTTGTCCTGCGAGCCGATAATGCACACCGGACCGGTGAGCTTGTATTCCTTCTGGTCCGTCGTGCCGGCCACCACCTTGAGGACAATGCCCTGCTTGGATTGGGCGGCGGCTGCCGCTTTGCCGCCTTGCGCCTTGAGCAATTCGCGCTGGAGTTCCGGCGTCATGACCACGGTCTTGTCTGCATCAAAGGATGGCTTCGGCGGCGCAGCGACGGATACCTTACTGTCCTCTTGGTAGAGCAACGCGTGCTCGCCGATGGCGACCTGGTCGCCGTTGACCAGTTGCTTCCGGTCGACCTTTTTGCCGTTTACAAAGGTGCCATTGCTGCTGCCCGCATCTTCGATAAAAAAGACCGATTGGATCTGGATGATGCGCACGTGGTGCCCGGAGGCCGATTGGTCGTCCAGGACGATGTCGTTGTCCGGCTTGCGGCCGATCGTGAGACGCTGCTTGTCCAGCTTGATTTCTTTGATGACGGCGCCATGCGCTTTGAGCAGTATTTTTGGCATCCCGGCTTCTCCCCAGTTGGGGATGTAGTGTACTTAGGTATGGCCCTGAGCGCAAGCCCGTAATGCCTGGGCCATCTCTGCCGCCCGCTGGTACCGCTGGGCCGCATCCTTCTGCAGGGCCTTGTCGATGATGGCTGCACACGTTGCCGGCAGATCGGGGCGGACCGTGAGAATGGAAGGGTGCGGCTCCTTGGCGATTTGAAACATGAGCGTGGCCGCATTGTCGGATTGAAACGGCTTCTCGCCCGTCAGCATTTCGAACAATACGATACCCAGCGAAAAGATGTCGGCGCGTCCGTCCACCTTGGTGCTGGTAATCTGTTCGGGCGACATGTAGCTGGGCGTGCCCAGCAGTACGCCGGTTTGGGTTTTTGACGAGGTGGTGATCCGGGCGATGCCGAAGTCCGTGACCTTCACCGTGCCGTCTTTCTGCATCATGATGTTGGCTGGTTTAATGTCCCGGTGCACAACATCCTGGCTATGGGCGTAGTCGAGCGCCTCCGCCACATCGGCGACAATTTCCAGGACCTGTTTGACAGGCAGGAGATTGTCTTTGCGGCACCACTCCTTGAGGTCCTTGCCGTCCAGGACTTCCATCGCGATGTAGCCCAGTTCCTGTTCTTCACCGGCGTCGTGGATCGTCACGATGTGTGGATGGTTGAGGCGTCCCGCTGATTCGGCTTCGCGGAAAAACCGCTCCTTCACCTCGGCGACCAGTTCGGCGTCCACTTCATCCAGGCGCAGGGTTTTGATGGCGACGAACCGGTTGATTTTGGGGTCCTTGCCCAGGAATACTGTGCCCATCGCGCCGCGGCCGAGTTCTTTCTCGATTTCGTAGCGGCCGAGCGTCGGGCGCGCGGCGCCCCCGGTGACGATGACGGTGCCCTCCGCGCTGGTGCGCTTGGAGCCGCTCCCGAACGTGATCGTCGCTTCGGCCTCCCTCAGGCGGGCGGTGCGCTCTTTGATGTCCTTAAAGGCCGGGTCTTGTGTCGCGATGTGCTCGTAGACGGCGATGGATTTGTTGAACATGCGCTTGCGCTCGAAATCCATCGCCAGGTTATAGAGCAGGTCCATGACCGGCTCGTCCAAAGGGCATTTTTTGAATTTCTCGAACGCCATGTCCAGCATGCCCTGTCCCTGGAACGACAGCCCGAGCATTTTGTTCGATTCAATGCCGTCCGCCGCCACCATCTCCTGCTGCTTGGACGAGAGCAGGAATCGGCGCGCGCCCAGCGTCGCAAAGCCGAGGACCAGGAGCAGGCTGGGATAGAGCGCCGTCACCAGATACCCGTGGCGGGCATAGGCCAGCGTGGTGCCGACCAGGCAGCCGGCCAAGAGAATGCCCGTGATGATGCCGGCCACGAGTGTGCCGAGCCTCGGCAGGCCCAGGGTCAGGATCAATCCGAAGCCGATGAGCATGCCCAATTCCGCGGCGAACGCCCAGGGCGGCGTCGAGAGGAGGTTTTTGTTGAGGGCATTCTGCAGGACCGTGGCGATGATTTCCATGCCGGCCATTCCGCGGGACGCGGGGGTGGCGAGGTGTTCGGTAATATCCGGGGCCACCGGTCCCAGCAGGACCAGCTTACCGCGGAATGTTTCCGGCAACACCTGTCCCGTCAGCACCGCGTGGGCCGGCACGGCCTTGAACGTCCCCGCCGGCCCGTTGAAGCTGATGGGCATCCGCATTGCGGCGTCGACCGGAATCCGGACAGCTCCCACCGTCACGGCGCGCTCCGGCTGGATCGCGATCTGGCCGGGCGGGATCTTGAGATACATGCTGAGGATGCGCAGAGCGAACGACGGATACAGACGTCCACGGTGCTCGAGTACCAATTGTTCCTGGCGGACTTTGCCGTCACGGTCTTCGGACATTGTGAGATGGCCGACGGCCACGCCGTCGGGCAAAAACGCGGGCAATGGCTGGATCAGCTTGCGCGTTTCGAGTTGGAGGAGCGTGTCGGTGCTCAAGGGAGGCGTGGGGGGTGCGATGGCGTTCGCCAGCACGGGCTTCGAAATTTCTTCTGCTTCGCCACCTGGTTTTCCCGGCTCCATCAGCATCGGCAAGACGACCTGCGGTGTGCGCTGGAAGGTGGCTTTCAACTTCGCGTCATGGTCTAGGCGCACCTCCGCTTCACCGAGCAGGTCGAGCGCCATGCGGAGAATTTCCTGGGAGCGGGCCTCGCCTTCGCGGGGCTTCGAGCCCGGTTTGGGTCTCGGTACAGATTGACCCTGGAGGGACAATTCTCTCCGGATTGCCCGCAC
>Ga0247727_10015318_pt1 | contig 12595 bp, 11 predicted proteins | sample WisWelCaveWW1625_FD_202498 | JGI IMG/M metagenome (GOLD analysis project Ga0247727, IMG submission 202498) | Biofilm microbial communities from Wishing Well Cave, Virginia, United States - WW16-25 | ecosystem: Environmental > Aquatic > Deep subsurface > Groundwater > Cave microbial mat | place... | reverse complement strand
TTAAATTGCTTCAGGAAAAACCCGATGCCAATTTAGTTGCCCAGATTTTTCGCGCCATCACACGGCTGGGCAGCATTCATAATCCGACTGACTCGCCCTCCGCAGTCTAATTTGGCGAAGGTATTAGTACTGTGACAGATTTTCGACGCAATAGATGTATCCGACGCGATTGTGCTATGCCACGCGTGCGCGCTGGATGACGCGTATGATTAGAGACCTGACAGGTTTTCGACGCGCGCGCGTCATCCGACGCGATTGTGCTGTACCCCGCGTGCGCGATGAGTGTCGCGGATGAGATAGAAACCTGTCAGGTCTTGAAGAATATGACTGATTCTGATGCGCTTCCCATTCGCGTCGAGCCGATGACGGTCTCCGATCTCGGCGAGGTGTTGCAAATCGAACGGCTCGCGTTTCCTTCGCCGTGGTCGTCGCGCGCGTACGAATATGAATTGCGCTATAACGAAATGGCGCATTATTTTGTTGCGCGGACAAATACCGTTTCGAGCAATGGCGCGCATCCTGATCCGTTCGGATGGCTCAAGCGTTTGTTTCGTCCCGCGCCGCCAAACGGCACGCCGATGCTGATTGGGTATGTAGGGTATTGGTTGATGGCAGGCGAAGCGCATATCAGCACTCTGGCGGTGCAGCCAAATTATCGCCGGCGCGGCTTTGGTGAAGTGTTGTTGGTGCACACGCTTGAAGATGCGGCGCGGCGCGGTTCGCATGTGGCGACGCTCGAAGTGCGCGTGTCAAACACTGTCGCGCAAGAGTTGTACTTGAAATATGGATTCGACAAAGTGGGGATGCGAAAGGCATATTATTCGGATAACAACGAAGACGCGATCATCATGACCACACCGTCCCTTGGTTCGGGACAATTTCAAACCAAGTTGCAGCGGCTCAAGACCGCGCTGGAAATGCGTTTGCGTGAACCGCAAGGCGCGCGCATCGCGCGGGCGGCGTGATTGGAGACGTTTCACCGAAACGTCTCTACACGCGCCAAATTTTCTTAACCGCGCATCATTTCCATTTAACCCCAAACAAGTAATGTACACCTGTCGCGCAAGCATCCGCGTCGACAGACATTTCGTAACTAAAGGAGCAATCTCATGGCTGTCAGCGCAGAACTTTTGGAAATTTTACGGTGCCCGAATTGCGTTCGTAATGGCGCAGACGCGGGCATGTTGGATTTGATCCGCGCCGAGAGCGCGGTGCCATTTTTGGTCTGCCGCGATTGCGCGCGCAAGTATCCGATCAAAAATGATATTCCGATCATGTTGATCGAAGAAGGCGACAAGTATACTAGTACGGCGATTGAACAATTGCCGACGAGCGTATAGCAAGTATCTGTCATTTGTTTTCAAATTTTAGAGAAATTTGAAAACAAATGACGCGCGCCAAATCCCTCCGCGAATTGTTTGGCGCAAATTTTGCATGAAAAAATTTTTTATCCCGTTGTGTGTCGTGCTGCTTTTGGCATTCCTCGTCATGCCCGCGTTTGCGGAGGATGCGATCACGGTCAAAAAGCAAGATGTTGAAATGGATTTTCCAAAACAGATGACGTTCACGCTGGACGTATCGAGTGTGAGCGACATTCAAGAGATCGAACTCGTCGCGCGTTTTGCCAAAGTGACACGGCGGCTCAAGGCGAAATTTGCGCCGGCGAAAGATGTGAACGCGAAAATCGAATGGAATCTGGATACCGATCATTCGGGCGCGGACGGCGGCTATTTGCCCCCGGGCGTTTCCGCTGAATACACATGGATTGTCAAGGACGCGGCGGGCAATACGCTGGAAACCGCGCCCCAAACCTTCACGGTGGACGACAACCGCATTGATTGGGATATCGTCGAAAATGACGATTTGGCGATTCACTGGTACGGCACAGGCAAATCGTTCGGGCGCGATATTTTTAACGCGGGGATTGAAACGTTAGGAAAAGTGCGCGCGGAGTTGGGCGCGGGCGCGGGCGGCAAAATGCACATTTGGTATTACACGGACGATTCCGATTTTCAGACTTCGATGCCCGATATTGACGCATGGGTGGGCGGACGGAGTTTCGGCGAATACCGAGTGATCATTTTGAACAATTCGCCCATCAATGTCCAAGAAGCGATTCGCGGGGCGCGCCACGAATTGACGCATCAGGTTATCTTTGATTCGTTGGGCGGAGGGTTGGCGCGGCAAGCGTTCCCGCATTGGCTCAATGAAGGGTTTGCAACCTACAATGAACATGGGGATGCTTCGTTGGCAGACTATTTGGCGAACCCACTCCGCCGCGCGATTTCAAATGATGCGCTGCCGCGTTTGAAAACGCTCAATGGCGCTTTTCCACCCGATTCCAATGAAGCGCTGCTTGCTTACGCGGTGAGTTATTCGATGGTGGATTTGTTGTTCAAGGAATTTGGACAGACCAAAGTGCAAGAGATGTACAAATTGTTCCAGCAAGGGACACAAGCCGACGATGCTTTTCGGCAAGTGTTTGGCATGAACATGGACGGCTTGGACAATCTCTATCGCAAATCGGTTGGCTTGCCCGAACGCGATCTTTCTCAAACCGGATTCTTTACGCCCGAAGCCGCGCCAACCTTCGCGCTCTCGTCCGCCGAAACGCCCGCGCCGAAAGGACAAGCAACAGCTACACCGCAACCCATTTCCAAAGCAAACACGCCCGCGCCCGCTGTTGCGACAACCATTCCTTCGAACGCGAACAATTCCAACAACGGTAACACGTCCACCGGTTTGTGCGGGATCGGACTCGGCGGCTTCGCGCTCGCCATGTTTGGCGCGTACGAATGGCGCAAGCGGCGCACACGGATTTAGGTTTGTGATTTGATCGTTCAAGGATTGTATGAACGCGAAACCTGCGCGCCGTATCCGTGAAGCTCCTGGTTTCTATGACGCGGCGGGGTCTCTCTCTTCCAAACGTGAGTGGCAGGAGCTGACGCGTCGAATTGTGTGCGCCGCGCACCCCGACATGATTATCCTCTTTGGTTCGCGTGCGTATGGCGCACCGCGCGCCGATAGCGATCTTGATCTCTTGCTGGTGATGGATTCGCGTGGCGCTCCCATTGACCCCACGCGTCAAATTCGCGCGCTATTTCCCGACTTGCCCTTGACTTTTGATATTCGTACGCAAACCCCATCGCAACTCACGCGGCGTTTGGCAATGGGTGACGCGTTTATGCAGGAGATTGTTGGACGCGGCAAGGAGCTGTATGTGAAACGCGCGGCGCACGACATAAAGGCGCAAGTCAACGCCGCGCTCCAACAGGGGAGAATCCAGCCAATGGAAAATGGAGAAGTGGTTCAAGAATGGGTTGCCAAAGCGGAAGGGAATTTCAAGACTGTTTTGGCTCTCGCGCGCCTCAAGAAAAATCTGAATCCCGATGATTTATGTTGGGCGTGTGAGCAATGCGTTGAAAAATATCTCAAGGCATTCTTGACGCGGCATCGCATCAAGTTTGAGCGTGATCACAATCTGGAGCGATTCTATACCCAGTGCTTGACAATTGACAATGATTTTCGGCTGATTCGCGTGTCGCTTGACAGTGTAACCATTTGTACGCCAAAGGCGCGTTATCCGGGAAGCGGTGTAACGGAAGCAGAAGCGCGCGCGGCAGTTGTTGCTACAAAACCAATTCGCAAATTTGTGCGCGCGAAATTGGGTCTGGGCAAGTGATGGGTTTGTGCAAATTTTTGGGCGCACTATGTACAACAAAATTTTTTGGGCAGGTGTGCTGCTGCTCTTTCCTCTTTTCTTTGCGCCCTCTACCTTCGCGCAATCTCCCATCCGTGTCACCTCGAACACACATCAAGTAGACTTTCCAAAATTCATGCGCTTTGCCATTCAAGCATCGAGCGACGCGCCGATCACGGTGATGCGCTTGACGGTAGGTCAGCGCGGCGTCGCGCTCAGTTCGCGCCATTCGCCCACCTTTACTTCGGCGAAAGAGGTGCGCGCGGTGTTTGATTGGAATTTTCAAGGATTCCGCGAAGGCGGCTATTTGCCCCCCGGCACGCATGGGGATTTTACGTGGCACATTGAAGATGCCGCAGGCAATGTGTACGACACGCCGCGTCAAAACTATGTTGTCACAGACAATTCGCAAAAATGGCAAGAGCTGTCGAATGATAAAATACGCGTCAGTTGGCACGCGGGCAGTCCGCAATTTGGCAAAGCGATCTTTGAACGCGCGAACGTGGCGCGCGAATTTTTTGCAAAGGAATTACAAATCAAAAATGTTGCGCCGCTCGAAATTTTTATTTACGCGGATCGTCAAGAATTTTTCGATTCGCTGCCCGCATTTTCAGCTGAATGGACGGGCGGGCGCATGTTTCCCGAATACGGCGTGATCATGATCAATTTTGGCGCGGACAATTTGGATTGGGGTTTGCGCGCGACAAGCCACGAATTGAGTCACGCGATCCTGCACGCGAAAATTCGCGGGATTCTCGGCGAACTCGCGCTGCCGCATTGGTTGGACGAAGGACTGGCGGTGTATAACGAAACGGACGATCACGCGCCTGACGCACAATTTGAAGAAGGATACCAAAACGCGCTGCGCCGCAACACATTGATTCCGTTACGCAAGCTGCAATTCCGTTTTCCCGAGGACACGGATCAAGCGCAGTTGGCGTATGGCGAAAGTTATGCCATCGTAAAATTTATGATCGACGCGTATGGCAGAGAAAAATTTGCCGAGCTGCTCAATGTGTATCAAAACGGCGCGCTACCCGATGAAGGATTGCAGCGCGTCTATGGCATGAATCAAGATCAGATCGAAAACGCGTGGCGCGCGAAAATCGGCGCGCCGCTGCGCGAGGTGGTGATCTCGACGCTGCCCACGCTCGAAGCGCGTCCCACCTTTGAAGTGTCTGCGCCACTCTCCAACACCGCAACGCCTACGCGCGAAATCGAACCAACGCTTGAACCCACGCGCGTTTCCGCGATCGAAACACCCCCCCCCGCAAACTCAATCCCCGCGCCGTCTGCGCCCGCAAGTGGTCTGTGCGGTGGAGTCCTCGCGCTCGGTGGCTGGATCGTTTTAGGGTTGGCACAGCGCCGCGTTCGACGCGTCGAGTGAGCATCCCCAGATGCGGAAAGTGCCACCCATGCCGCGCGTGGGCGTGCTGACTCGTCACTGTAGTGGGCGCGCACAAAGGAATCAAGAGATGAAAATAAAGCCATTCAAACTCGAACGTTTTTTCGGACGCTACGAATTTAGTGTCGAATATATGCTCGGTTCGTCCGATTGCGAATCGCTTTCGATTGGCGAATTGCTCGCCTTGGAGCCCGATGCGCGCGAACGCTTTGAGCAGCATTGGCTCGGCTATACGGAATCGGAAGGCGCGCCCTCTTTGCGAAAGGAAATTGCGCGCATCTACCAAACGATGCAGCCGCAAAACATTCTCGTTCATAATGGCGCGGAGGAAGCGATCTTTTTATTCATGCACGCGCTCTTGAACGCGGGCGATCACATCATCGTGCATACCCCATGTTATCAGTCGCATGTGGCAGTGGCAGAGAGCATCGGTTGTGAAGTTTCACGCTGGAATGCGCGCGAGGAAAATGGATGGGCGTTGGATGTGGAGGAAATGCGCGGGATGATCCGCCCGAACACACGCGCGGTCCTCATCAACACGCCGCACAATCCCACGGGCTACTCGATGCCGCGCGGAGATTCCTCGTCCCTCGGAACAAGTTTTCTGCGCGTGAATGAAATCGCCCGCGAACACAATCTCATTTTGTTTTCGGATGAGGTGTTCCGCGAATTGGAATACGACGCGGTGTTGCGCTTGCCAGCTGCATGCGATGTGAATGACACGGCGGTTTCACTGGGGGTCATGTCGAAAACCTACGGACTGCCCGGGTTACGGATCGGCTGGATTGCGACGCGCAACCGGGAGCTGTACGAACGGATGTTGACGCTCAAAGATTACACGACAATCTGCAACGGCGCGCCGGGCGAATTTCTTGCCGAGCTCGCTTTGCGTCATCGGGAAAAATTGGCGAAACGAAATTTGGAATTGATCAAACGGAATCTGAATTTGTTGGATAATTTTTTTGAACACCACGCGGATCAATTTTCGTGGATTCGTCCGAATGGGGGTCCCATCGCGTTTCCGAAATTATTGCGCGGGGACATTGAAACGTTTTGCGATGAGTTGGCAAAACGCGCGGGCGTGTTGCTTTTGCCGGGGACACTGTTTGACGATACGGGAAATCATTTTCGGATCGGGTTTTCCAGAAAAAATATGCCCGAAGCATTAGCGCGCGTGGAAGCATTCTTGGACAAATAAAAAAATCCAGATTTCTCTGAAATCTGGATTTTTTTATTTGTCTCTCTTTACCGTGAAGCGATCCAAATCCTCGCACGCAATCGTATTTGGAAAAATCGCGCTTGCTTCTTGCTGCACCGCGTTGCCATTGTAGCGGCGCGAAATGTGCGTGAGAAACAATTGTTTGACGTTTGCCTCGCGCGCGGCAAACGCCGCTTCGGCGGCGGTGATGTGTCCGTGTTTGCGCGCAATGTCGCGGTCTTGACTCAAATACGTCGCTTCCATCACCAAACCATCTGCATCGCGCGCGGGTTCGATCACTTCGTTGATGCGCGCCAGATCGCCGACGTACACAAATTTTGTGCCGGGGACAAGTTCGCCCAACACCTGTTCGGGCTGAATCACGCGTCCATCGGCAAGCGTGATCGGTTCGCCCGCGACGAGTTTTTTGCGTTCGGGGCCGACGGGAATGCCGAGCTCTTCGGCGCGTTCGACGAGAAAGGGACGCTTTGATTTTTCTTCAAAGACAAATCCAAAATTGCCCGTGCCGCGATGTAAAACGTTGAACGCGCTGACGACGAGATTTTTTTCGCGCACAAGCACACCGGGCTTGATTTCAATAAATTCAATTTCGATTTCCGCTTCTTTGCCGCGCATCACCACTTTCATCAAATCGCGCACGCGATCAATCGCCCAACGTCCGCCGTAAATTTCCAATTTGGAACCCACAGGCACATCCCATTGTCCTAGCGTCGAAGCGAGACCGCCGATGCCGAGAATGTGATCGAGATGTCCATGCGTCAAAAAGATGCGGCGCAGGTCTTTGAACCCGACGCCGCTTTTCAAAATCTGTCGCTGTGTGCCTTCCGCGCAATCGAGCATAAAGCGCGTGCCTTCGTGAATCAGCAGCGTCGAGGTGAGATTGCGCTCCGCGCTCGGCGCGGAGGCGGAGGTGCCGAGAAAAACAAGTTCGAACATGATTAACGAATTATAACGACAATCGCGTTCAAACAAAAAACGTGCCACGCATTCGTAGAGACATTTCGGTGAAACGTCTTTCGGCGTGGCACATTTTTTTATTTTGGAGAGGCGGAGCGAAGATTCACTCGTCAGAGTAAATCAATCAGCTCCGCCTCATTTTTCCAGCCGTCCGTTTAGGACAAGTGGCATGACGACTCTACCTTGAGTGTCAACGCGGGACGTCGTGGTCTGTTGGCGTGAGGACAATCGCGGAGATGATTCCATCACGGTGATTGTAGTTCTGGTTAGTACGATGGGCGCCTTGCACCAGAACGCGCCAACAAGCTCTGCCCGAGACTCGTCCATCACACGACGGCTGGATGTTAAACTTTCACCGCCGCTTGCGCGACGGTGAAAGGGTTTAACCAAGAATAAAAAGACCGCCCTGTAGAGACGTTTCGGTGAAACGTCTGCACAAGGCGGCAAAATCATGGCATTACAACGCGTTGAAAGGTCAAGCGATAATTGACGTGGCGGCTCATGGGTAAAATCATGCCGGACACTTGATCGCTGGGCAGGGCATCATCCACGCGCACACGGTACGCCGCGCCATACATATCAAAAACATAATTACACTCGCAGTAATCCCCCTTCGGTTTCTGCTTCTCGAAGGGAGAATAGCGCAGAACCTCAAGCGCCCCACTCTGATCCCATGACAATTCAACGCTTTTGTCATCAACCCGCTTGCCTTCTTCATCAAGCAGTGTGACATAAATATTGTGATTGTCACCCGATTCCTGTCCCGCGTTTTCGAATTTCATGCGAATCAAACGCCAGTACGATTGACCGCTGCTGACCGTTGCGTCCCTAACACCAATGCCTTGCAAGAGTGAGAGACCACCGGCACCGACACGCTCATCCCATTCACGCGGCGGTAGTGGTTTTGCCGGCGCAGCGGGGACAGCAAGCGCAGTTGTATCAACGACTTGGGCTTCCGGTTCTGGTGTTGGCGCGATTTTTTGCGCGACAGGTTTTACCACCGCTTTTTTGGTTGGACCAGGGGTTGGTGGAAGGGGGGTTGGGAAAGGCGTAGGCGTTGGAGTTTTGATCGATTGCGCGATTTTAAGCCCAAAGAGGGGTTCGCGGAATGTCCTCACAATTGGTAATTCGTCACTGGGCGGGGTATTGTTGCCATTCGAGCCGGAACTCAAAAGCCCGATCACAAGCGTAAGCGGCAGCATGACCGTGATCCACAATGCGAACAGAATCACCAGCCCCAACGCGATCTTGTTGCCGACGCTCAAATTCGAGAACCATGTAAAGATGCCCGGGGTTGTGCGGCGACGCGGCGTGCGATACGGATTCGCGCCCGACATTTGTTGCGTGGGACGCGCTGTCGCCGCGGGCATGGGACGCACCACATTGCCCGAACGTTCCCACGGTTTTGATGGCGCAGGACGCACGCCGACGCTTGTTCCGGGCAATGGCGCATTTTGCGCGCGCGCGGGTTGCGGCATTGGTTGGGGCATCCCTTGTGGTTGCCCATATTGCGGCGCGTACGGATTGCCTCCATTTCCACCGTTGCCATTCCCACCATTGCCGTTGGCTTGACGCGGCGCATAATTTTGCTGGCGCGCCTGTTGGGGCATCTGTTGGGGTTGCCCGTACTGTGGCGCAGGACGCATCGGCTGCGTGACATGCGGACGCGGCGCGCGTTTTGTCGCGCGATCCAATTCATCTGCCATGCGGCGCGTGACGCTCAATGCCAATGCGGGATAGGTTGCGAGCAAGCGATCAAAATCGGGTTTGGCAATTGCCCACACTTCGATTTCGCCAACACTTTGGACGGTGACAGGATATACGCTGTTTTGGACAACCGCTTGTTCGCCAAACGATTGCTGTGACCCCAAAAGATCGAGAACGATGGTTTGCCCGTTCGGTCCTTGCGCGATTTCGCGCGCTTCGCCCGCTTCGATGATGTACACAAATTGCGCGGGCTGCCCTGCGAAACAAATCGTCTCGCCCGCGCGAAAACGCATCGGTTGAACGTATTGCGACACTTGGCGCAGTTCCGTTTGCGACAAGCCATTAAAGAGATTCAATTGGCGCAAGTGGCGTTCCACCACATCGCCTTCGGCTGCGCCTAACTTTGAGCTCAACGCACGGGAGAGCGCCAGCGACAACGCGGGATACTGCACCGTCAGATCATCGTATTCCGTTTTATACAACACCCACACCGTCGTATCGTCAATCGCTTTCGCGGCTTCGGCGCGTGTGCGTCCCGTGAGCAATGCCATTTCGCCAAATGCTTCACCTGCGTTCACGCGTTCCAAAAATTCCGCTTCCGTCGCGGCATCGGAAACGAGCTTGACGCGTCCCGCTTCGCAAAAATACATGGCGTCGCCGGGGGTGCCTTCCGCGTAAATCAATTCGCCCGATGGGAAATGGCGCAGCACGAGCCGTTCGGCAATCGCTTGCAGCGCGTCGCGATCCGCGTCCGCGAACAGCGGCATGGCGTGCAAGCGTTCCAGCGCTTGCGCTTGATCGTCAACGCCCAAACGTTCCGCCAACGCGCGCGCGAACGTGAGTTTTAGCGTTGGTTGTTCGGAAATCAGATTTTGATAATCGTTCCGCGCGAGCATCCACACATTCAAATCGGTGACGGCAAAGCCCGTCGCCGCGTAGGGCTTGCCTGTAATCAACGCGGTTTGTCCGACGAGTTCGCCTTGTCCCAATTCATCGTACTGCTCGCCCTCGCGCGAATTGGTGATCACGCGCACAACGCCCTCTTCGATCAAGTACGCCGCTTCGGGCGAATCGCCCGCGTCAAACAACGTTTCGCCGCGCGGGTACGCGCGGAATTGCAAACGCCGCGCCAAGGCGCGCGCGTCCGAATCGGAAAGCGATGTGAGGAGGGGATGATTGTAGAGCCGTTGGGAGACGAGATATTCGTCGAGGTAAGCGACGCGTGTGCCGAGGGCGGCGCTGAATTTCAAACCGATGGAGGGATATTGCAGGATAAGGTCTTGGAGATCATTGCGCGCCAGAGTCAGGATAGTACAAGTAGTGGCTGCGCGTGCAGAAGTCGAATACGGACGGGCTAACAAAACGTCCACTTCACCGACAACACTTCCCGCGCCGAGATTGGCGAGGGCAATCGGTCCTTGCGGCGTTTCGCCTTCCAACTTGACCCAGCCCTGTACGATGACAGCAAGCATTTCAGCGGGGCGATTGGCGGCAAAAATCACCGTGTTGGTATTGTATTCGAGATGGCGAAGGCGACTGCTGATCTGTTCGCGTTCCTCTTGATCAAGGCGCGCGAATAATGGAACTTGGTCGAGCGGTTGTGGTATCACGTGCGGTAAAAATCCTTAAGGAAACATTTTGACCAATTCGTAAGACAAAGGCGATGACATACATCGCAGTAATTTGTCGTACAAAGTTCGTCAGCGCCGCATTGCGCCGATGTTCCCTTTAACCTGGGAGGCGGAGCGCCTCAGTTGGAAAATTGCCGGAAGACCAGGTACCAACCCTGCGTCGCTGAAGGGGTGGAGCCACATTCTACAACATTCGTGTCTATCCGCAAATCACCAAAAACTTCACTTTGGGCGTTTTCTACCAGATGAACCGAGTAGGTTCCCGGCACAACAGAGACATCTCCAAACCCATTGCCCCGTTCGGGCTTGAGTCCCGTGTAAAATTGCTCATTTCCCAGCGCGGAATTGACCTCGACGGCGATGCCCGCCAGCCCCTTGCCATCCTTGTCCTGCACCTCTACCTGAATTGTCGCCCCCCCCCCGACGCTCAAACAGTCCAGCGCGCGTTTTTCCTTTAACTCAAAGCGCGGGGCGTTGGGGTTCGGTTCGGACGTTGGCGGGATTGGCGTGGGCAGGGGTGTGGGCGGAATCGCGGTTGGCAAAATCGGAGTCGGTTCAAGCACAATGACGGTAATGCGCGGGCGGGGCGTGAGATCGCGCGTCGGGCGCGGGGTTGACGTTGCGCGTAGCAATGCGCTTTTTGGTCTGTCCACATCGAGACGCAGCTTGACGAGCGCCTGCTGTGTGAATGGATTCTGTTCGGCTTGCGCGAGTTCATTCAGCCGCGTCTTCATGTTCGGCAGCTGGAGCGCGTTGAGCCGTTGTTGGGCAAGCGCGAAATTGTTGTCAATGACGTAGGATGCTGCGATCATGCGTAAGAAATCATCCTTGTCCCGCGCGTTCAAATCAAAGGGCTGCGCTTCGGAATAGCTCACGGGAAAAACATACCACGCGAGAAATAAACCGATGCCGCTGCCCGCAATCAGAGCGAGCAGCCAACTGATTACAAGCGGACGATATGTGGAATCCAAAATCGAATCACTCTCGCGCCGCTTGTGCGCGTCCGCGAAAAAAATGGTGCGCGAAAATCAGGCGTGCGCGGAAACCGCGTGAAAACAATCTAGGTTAAGGAATCCGCGCGTCGGTGTGGGATGCCGAACGGTCTGCGGAATGATTGCGTCATTTTACAGGGCGGCGTGTGTGGGAGCCGCAATGACGCGGGGCGTCTTGGTTCGCGCAAGTGTGGGAGGAGTTGCGCGAGGTTCGTCTTGCCGACTTGGCGTCAGTGAGACGTTTTTGAGTAAGGTACTATTGTCGCTATAATCGTGCGAGTGCCGAGAGGGGGAGTCGAACCCCCATGCCCCGTTAAGAGCGCTCGATTTTGAATCGAGATCGTATACCATTTCGACATCTCGGCAGAAGTGAAATAACTATAGCGCGAAAAAAGGAAATGTCAATCTCGTGACAAGAAAATTTTTGCCTTGTCATACTTGCGTTCCAGACAGGGTAAATCTGGCGCATAGTACATCCAATTCAAAACCTCAATCGAATCATACTTGGCAAATTTCAAAACCCAAATCGGTTTGCGCCCGATGCGCTTTTTTTTCGCGATCATCGCGCCGCCAACGGGTATTTGTTTTTTGATTTGTGCATGAAGCCATTCCAGAAACGGCTGACTTGCAGAGACAACCGAAATAAAGAGACGCTCGTAAACGTATTTTTCGTTCTTGAACGTATTCCACCGATCGGTGTACACTTGAATCGAGCCATCGCCATCGAACTCGCCGCGAAAAAAATCAGCAAGATATTGATCAGGAATCGCAATCTCGCCAAGCCGATCACTCTTGGCGGGCATCAAGCCAATACGCATGAGCCAATCGTACATCGCGCGATTGCCCCATGAAAGTCTGTAACTCACGTTACGCACAAAATGTAAAAACGGGTGTAAAGTGGGGTCATGAATGACCAACTCCTCGACCTCTACACGGATTACTTGATCAGTTCGTTCAGTCTGGTCACGGCGACCGGACTTTCAA
>Ga0247727_10015317_pt1 | contig 12595 bp, 11 predicted proteins | sample WisWelCaveWW1625_FD_202498 | JGI IMG/M metagenome (GOLD analysis project Ga0247727, IMG submission 202498) | Biofilm microbial communities from Wishing Well Cave, Virginia, United States - WW16-25 | ecosystem: Environmental > Aquatic > Deep subsurface > Groundwater > Cave microbial mat | place... | reverse complement strand
CGCTCGACCCAAATTTGGTGCGGGTGTGGTTGCCGCGCCCCTTTGCGCCCGACGCCAACACGGCGGGTGGCCTGGTGCTGGCCGAGCAATTGGCGACGTTTCAAACCGAGCATCCGGGGATTACGTTGGATGTGCGGCTCAAGCAAGTAAGCGGGCCGGGCGGCCTGTCCACCGCGCTCACGGCCGCCTACAATGCCGCGCCCACCATCTTGCCGCATCTCATCGCCCTCAGCCCGGACGAGGTGGCCAGCGCCTATCGGGCCGGGTTGCTGGTGCCGCTTGAGGCTACGTTGGCCGACGAATTACTGGCCGATTACTATCCCTTCGCGCAGGCGATGAGCCGGGTGGATGAAGTGTCGGTGTGCCTGCCGTTTGCGATTGATGCGCGCGTGTTGGCCTATAACACTCAGATTTATGAGGCGCCGCCGCTGACATGGGCGGAGGTGATCACCGGCCCATTAATTTTGCCTGCCGCCGAAACATCAGGCCTGACATTACTGGAAACGTATTTGGCGTTGGGTGGCGCGCTGGCCTCGCCCTCCGGTCAATTGGGTCTGGACGCGGATGTGCTGGCGGAGGCGTTGACATTTTATCAAACCGCGCAGGCCACCGACGTGTTGCCGCTCTCGACGTTGACGTATACCGATCCTGAGGCGACCTGGCAAGTGTTCCGCGAACGACGCGCGACACTGGCCGTGACCTCGGCCCAGTGGTATTTGGCCGAACAGGACCGCGCCTCCAACACGGCCGTCACATTCCTTCCGACGCGCACCGGCACACCCTATGCGTTAGCCAGTGGGTGGTGTTGGGCTATGGTCGCCGCGCCGGCCACCCCCGAACAACAAGCCCTGGCCGCCGAACTCTTGCGCTGGCTCAACGCTCCCGAACAACTGGGCGCATGGTCGTTGGCCACCCATGTTCTGCCCGCGCGGGCGGAGGCGTTGCAACAAGCGGGCTGGTCCGACCGCTCGCACACCCGGTTCGCAAAAATCATTTTAGAAAACGCGCAACCTCAACCCGCCGCCGAAGTGCTGGCGCGCCTGGGCCTGCCCCTCCGCCAGGCGTTGGAAGATATGTTGAGCGGGCAGGCCACACCCCTGGAAGCGGCTACCACCGCGGCCCAATCCCTAACGAATCCATAAACGATGGCCGATCCTGAACCACCGCGCTTTAGGGATCATGGCGCGCATGTGGCGGCGCTGTGCGCGGCGGCCCTGCGCGCGGTTGACCCTGCGGAGGCCGTGCGGCGGAATTTATCTGTAAAGGATGTGAGTGAGGCCGAGCGTGTCTGGGTCGTGGGCGCGGGCAAAGCGGGCGTGGCCATGGCCCGCGCCGCCGCCGAAATTTTGGGTGAGCGCGTGAGCGCGGGCGTCATCGCCGTGCCACACGCGCCCGAAATCGCGCCAAAGCGAATTACATTTATTGAAGGCGGTCATCCACTGCCGACCGTCGGAAGCCTGGCCGCCGGGCAAGCCATCGCCCACTTGTTGGAGCAAGCAACAGCGCGCGATGTCGTCATCGCGTTGATTTCGGGTGGCGGCTCGGCCTTGCTTGAATTACCTCGCCCCGGCCTCACCCTCGCTGATTTACAAATTACCAATAACCAATTACTCCGCTGTGGCGCAAAAATTCACGACATCAATATCGTGCGCGGCGCGCTGTCGCACATTAAGCGCGGCGGCCTGGCCCGGCTGGCGCACCCCGCGCGCGTCATCAGCCTGATTTTGTCGGATGTGGTCGGCAACCCGCTGCACCTCATCGCCTCGGGCCCCACCTCAACGGATTTAACGGAAAAAACTTTAACGGATGGAACGGACAGCCCGGCCTGGGCCGTTGTCACACAATACAATTTACAAAACACTTTGCCGCGCGCTATTCTCGATGTGTTAAGCGCTTCCTCCGTTCAATCTTTTTCTTCATCCGCTCAATCCGTTGACAACCGCCTGATTGCCTCCAACCGCCTCGCCGGGGAAGCCGCCGCCGAAGCCGCGCGGGTATTGGGCTTTGACGCGCACTATCTTGGCGATGATTGGCAAGGTGAAGCGCGCGAGGTGGGGGCGCGCTTTGCCCAAACCTGTTTGAGCGTTACCCAAGCAGCCCGGCCGGCCTGCTTAATTGCGGGCGGCGAATCCACCGTGACCGTGCGCGGCCATGGGGTGGGTGGGCGCAATCAGGAAGCCGCCCTGGCCGCCGCCGTTGCCATTGAGAGTCTTTCCAATATCGTCATTTCCAGTTTTGCGACGGATGGAGTTGATGGGCCGACGGACGCGGCCGGCGCGGTGGTCACGGGTGAAACGGTGACGCGCGCGCGGGCCATTGGCCTTAACCCACAAGCGTATCTTGAGAATAACGACGCCTACACGTTCTTTGCGACGCTGAATGATTTAATCCTCACCGGCCCCACCGGCACCAACGTCAACGATTTGCTGTTGGGGCTGGTATACTAACGCTTGAAATCTAATAACCGGAGATTGATATGACCATCCACTTTGGCACCGACGGCTGGCGGGCCGTCATGGCGGACACGTTTACATTTGAGAATTTGCGTTTGCTGGCGCAAGGCATCGCCGATGCGGCCTCGGCGGATGATTGGGGCGGCGATGGAAACGAGGTTGACCCGCGCCTGATGGTGGTGGGCTTCGACACCCGCTTTCTCTCCGATCGCTTTGCGACCGAGGTGGCGCGGGTGCTGGCCGCCAATGGCTTCACCGTCAAGTTGACTCATAACGACGCGCCCACGCCCGCGGTCTCGTATGCGGTTCGGCATAGCCGCGCCGCTGGGGGCGTAATGATCACGGCCTCGCACAACGCGCCGCGTTACAACGGCGTCAAACTTAAAGCCGCCTATGGGGGTAGCGCCTTGCCCGAACAATGCCGCCGGGTGGAACTGTATCTGGCCGACAACGAAGCCCGCGCGCGCGGGCCCAACCTCATGGATTACGACAAGGCGGTGAGCGCCGGATTGATTCAACGCTTCAACCCCATCCCAGCCTATGCCGAACACCTGCGGACGCTGATTGACTTTGACCGCATCGCTCGTAATCCCCAGCGCCTGGTGGTGGATTCGATGTATGGCTCCGGGCGCGGCGTGATTAAGAGTCTCTTGCAAGGCTCGGGCTGTGAGGTCAGCGAAATTCGGGGCGAGATGAATCCCGGCTTTGGCGGCATTCATCCCGAACCCATCGCGCGTTACCTTGGCCCGACGGCTGGGGCGATTGCGGCGGGGCAGGGCGCGTTGGCCCTCGTCACCGATGGCGACGCCGACCGCATTGGCGCGATGGATGGACGCGGCCAATTTGTGGACCCGCACAAAATTATGGCGTTATCGCTTAAGTATCTGGTGGAGCAACGCGGCTGGCGCGGCGCGGTGGTGAAGACGGTCTCGACCACGCGCATGGTCAACCGCCTGGCGGAGTGGTATGGCCTGGAGTGTTTGGAAACGCCGGTTGGCTTCAATCATATTGCCGACCTGATGCTGGCGCGCGAGGTGCTAATAGGCGGCGAAGAGTCGGGCGGCATCAGCATTCGGGGCCATATCCCCGAAGGCGATGGGGTGTTGATGGGCCTGCTGTTGTTGGAAGTGGTGGCCGCCTCGGACGCGCCGCTGGAAGAACTGGTGGCTGACCTGCTCACTGATGTTGGCCCGGCGCACTATGCCCGCGCCGATTTGCGCCTGGCCCATCCGATCTCCAAATCGGAGATGACCAAACGCCTGACCGAGAGCGCCCCGGCCGCTATTGGCGGCGTGCGCGTCGCGCGCGTTGAATCGCTGGATGGCGTGAAATATATTTTGGAGGATGACTCATGGTTGCTCATCCGCCCGTCTGGCACGGAGCCGGTTTTGCGCGTGTATGCCGAGGCGCGCGAGGAGCGGCTGGTGAAAGAGTTGTTGGGCTTTGGGCAAAGCGTGGCGCGGGGGTAAAGGTATCTCTTCCAGACCCTAAAGGTTTCTTTGCAAATGAAAGCGCTTGGTTATCGGACACATTGTGCAAATTTTCGCCCCGTTTTATCAAGAAAAACCTTTAGGGTCTAACAATTACCTTGCATGAACGAATTCACTCTGCTACAATCGCGCCGCTCAATCAACGGCGTCGTCGCCAAGTGGTAAGGCAAGGGTCTGCAAAACCCTCATCCGTGGGTTCAAATCCCACCGACGCCTCAAATATCGGGTTTTCTCGCAGTTTTGGAGAAAACCATGCTCACCACACTCACCAAAAAACAAGGGACTCTTTTAGAAGCCGTTACCCCAACAATTGAACGTTGGATAGCGGCTTTTCTCGTTGCGCGTCGCGCTGAAGGGAAACGGGAAAGCACGCTCACGTTTTACCGCAAACGATTAGGGACTTTCGTAACCTACTGCCAGAACCACCATGTAACTGACATTGACGCGATTGACGCCACACTCTTACGCGAATTCATTTTGTCGCTGGCAGAACACCACAACGCGGGCGGGCAGAAGCAATACTATTCCGTCATCCGCGCCCTCATGCGCTGGTATGAAACCGAAGCCGCGCCCGATGGGTGGCGCAACCCGGTGAAGAAAGTGAAGCCACCGACAGTGCCACTGCCACCGCTTGAATCGGCTTCGGAAGCCAGTATAAGGGCTATGCTCACGGTAGCCGACGCGAGAGATACGGTGATTATTCTTACCCTGGCTGACTGTGGACTTCGGGCGGGTGAATTGTGCGCCTTGCGCGTGGCTGATTTTGATTTTGCTACAGGCGCTTTGAGCGTGCGCCAAAGCCAAACCAATGCCGGGGTGAGGGTGGTGTATTGCGGGCAGAAGACGTGCAAGGCCATTAGAACCATGCTCCGCTCACGTAGCGCGAAAGGTGAAAAACCGTTGTTTCAGGCAAGGGGGCAGAAGCCACTAACCTATATGGGCCTACGCTCTGTCATTGCCAGACTAGCAAAAGAAGTCGGAGTTAAAGCGCCACCACTTCACAGTTTTAGACGTTACGCGGGATTGTCCCTTGTGCGGAGTGGAGTAGACCTAATCACGGTTGCCCGCGTGCTTGGGCATAGTGGTATTGGTGTTCTTACTCGTTACGCCAAAATTGCGGGAACCGATATACAGGCGGCAATGGCGCAACACTCGCCCGCTGACAAATTAGGAGGAAGCTAAGCATGTCCCAAAAAAGACTGCCCATGCACTGGCCTCGCCCGTATATAGGGCGAGGTTGTGGGGTAGTCTCTTAAAGCGCAATTTATGCTTGAGGCGGTGGGGACGGCATTTCTCGCGGAAGGTCTATTGGCAATCCAATCCTCATAAACTGCTGTGCGAATGCTTGCGCCAAATGTTCACGATAGGGAGGACACAATCGAATCCGATCTATTGTGTTACTAACCACTCGCTTTACAAGTGCGAGCGGGACGCTAAAGATTTGCCGCAGGTCAACTATTTGATAGTTGAACGCATGACCTTGAATATCACATTTGTTGATAAGATGAACGCCAATTATTCGTCCATTGATAAGGCTTTTCCATCCCTCGGGGCCTTTAGTGGATTTTCGCTGCGGAGCTACTGCAAAATAGTCTAGTCGAGGACACAGGACAACTTGGTCGTTATCACTTAGTTTCGCAAAATCACAAGATTGCGTCATGACGACCACATTGAAATGCTCGACTCTCCCTGTAAGCTCAATTTCAGTACCACCCTCAATAGGAGCATCGGCGACAGCAATAGCCGGAACGACAACAGGAAAGTTGTCGAGTAAATCCCCCTGTTGAAGTCCAGCAGTGTTGGGGACTTGTTCGTACCAGGGGAAAGCTAAAGGCGACGGCACATCATTAGCGGGCATTTACTCTTCAAGGTCTTGAAGGACAATTTCAGCACCTCCATACAAACGGGGTGCGCTCTTACCAGCTACTACAAGCCGAAGTCTCACAGGACGAACATGGAGAGGAAGCCGAGGAAGTGGCTCGTCTAAAAGAGTTTCATCGTCATAAGTTAGAGAAGGACTTAGCTCAAATTGGGCGGCAGTGCTAACAAGCTGCGTAGGGTTGGGTAAAAATAATTCAAGAGCAGAAGCCAAATCATCGGGCAGGCTTCTGTAACGATACCCAATTTCTGCCAGTAATTTGGCAATGCCTACTTGCATGGATTGCTCTCGCGGTGTCACACTTGGCATTCCCTCTAAAGCAAGGGTGGCATTATCATAGTTACTGAGTGTAGCTGGCATTACAGTCATGATTACTCTCCTCCAGCCTGATACTCTTCCAACAGGGGGCCTTCAATAATAGAGAAGAACCATTCGTGAACAGTGGCATGAGCAGCATCAAGCCAACCTGTGAATTTTTCCTCATCTGCTAGACTTGGTGCATCAGTACCCCCGGATGCAACATCCAACTGCCACAATAACAACCTGTCTTGTGCATTCTCATCAGCTTTTGATGCGTCTGTGTTTCTGCGAGCGGTAGCGAATTGGAGAGTGCCTGTGCCTTTAGGTTCCAACAAATCAAACGTCAGAATGAGATTTGCACTTGTGGGCCTATCACTAGAGCTTACGCCACCAGGAATATGTGTGGGGAGCACAAAATTCGTATTGAGTTGCTCACGCAAAAATCCCAATAAATTCTCGGATGCAAAATCAAACCTCCTAGTATTGCGATAGCGGAGAGTTATTGTCTCTACTTTTAGCTCATTTTCACCGTAAGCATTACAAAGATTAGAGCGCAAATACATGGCTAGCTCTTGAAAATCAGTCCACGTATAAGGGCTTGTGAAGTTCACGGTAGCTACCCCAGGCCCAATTTGCAGTAGAGGCCATCCCCCCTCGTTTGGCCGAAAGCGATGACGAACAACATGAGGAAGCATTTCCGGAGGAACTTGGCTTACGTCTGTGTTTTCCCGATAAGGAAATCTATCGCGTATGCTGTTGTAGAAAGTTCCAAGCGCAAAAGCAAAGGCGTCATCTTTCATGATATGTGGAGGGTTGACGGGTTGCAATTGCCAACGAATATCAAGCCATGCCTCAGCTAGGGGACTAGATTTGAGCTTTATATCTTTGGGGAAGTGAAATTGAGAACTGGTTTCTGGCATATGAAAAGCAAGAGAAACAATGAATTGTATTTTTTTGGTAAGTTGATGCCCCGAATAGAGTAATAAAAGTCAAGAACCGTGATAACCATTTTAGGCCATACTATCAGCTAAGTCAACTTTGTAGGTTTATCGGGTGCATTCGCCAATAGTGGCCGACTTTCCGGATGGTGCGTGAAATACTGGCAGTGGAACATTAGCGACACGCGGTTAGGCCCGAAATCACGCTGGCCTTTATGTCGGCCAAAATACTCGAATGCACTCGGTTTATCTGGATAAAGCCGTAGGCTATAAACGACTGTGGGAAGTGTCGCAAACCTTATAGGGTTTCGCTTGCGCCCAAGTTTGGTAGGGCTATAATCTCCGGTATTCGTCTTCCGTTCGGGCCGTTCCCAATTCTCAAACAATCTATGCCACCCACCTTTGAACAATCCAAAGATGCTATCGCCCAACTGGTTAAGCACTTCGCCACTAACCGCGACGCCTACCGCGCCCCGGCCTATAAAGAAGCCCACGCCCGGCAAGAGTTTATAGACCCGTTGTTTGTGGCGTTGGGTTGGGATGTCCACAACACCGAGCGGGCCGCGCCCGATTCCCGCCAAGCAGTGATGGAAGACACCTTAGAAATTGAAGGGCAAAAGAAAGCGCCCGACTACGTTTTTAGGATAGGCGACAAACTCCTGAGCGGTGGGTGTGGGAGGCATATCGCGAGAAGTGTAGCCGGGGCGATGGATTTGTCAAACTAATTCTGTTGGTTAGGCAGGCGATCACCAAAGTCAGAGTCACCGAAAATCTCCATCAACCTTCGTGCAAATTACCGGAATCGTTGTGGGGATTTAATCCTTGACGCGCCTATAGCGGCGTGCTACTCTCTCCCCCATAACCCGATACCCATTTGGGCCATGAAGCCCACCCCCTCCCAAATCGAGGGCGTGGGCTTTCGTCTATCTGCCATGCACACCCTCACCCCCTCCGATTCGTTCGCCGCTCGCGCCGTGGATTGGCCGACCGCGCTCGGTATTTTGCGCGACGCGGGCGCAGAGATTAATCGCCTCGGCCCGGAGACCTCCCTGCCGGAGGCCCTGCAATTAATTGCCGAGACCGCCGTGCGCCTGCTCAATTCCGATTCGGCGTCGTCAGATAATGTGCGCGCGGTGATTTATACCTACGATGCGACGCATAGCATATTTGACCCACACTCGCGCGTCTCGGCCGGAGAGGGCGATGCACCCGCCCTCGGCGATGTGCCGCGACCCAATGGGGTCGGAGCTTTGGCCCTGGCCCGCCGCGCCCGCGTTTTGTCTTATGAAGAAGATGCCCTCGCCTTTCATCCCCTCAAATACCAAGCCGGCATTCGCACCGCGGCCTGTTATCCCTTGCTGGTGGCAGGCCAGCCCGTGGGCGCGCTCTACATTGATTTGCGCGCCGCGCGCCGCTTCACCCCGGATGAGTTGTTGATTCTGGATACCTTTGTGCATCTCGCCGCGGTCGCCATTTACAACACCCGCCAGTTCGAGGGCCTCACCCGCGCCCTGCAACGCAAGGTGGATGAACTGGAACGCCTCGAACATGCCGGGCGCTTGATTGGCTCCCGCCTCAACTTGCCCGACACCCTCCGCGAGATTCTGGCCGCCGCCCTGCGCCTGACTGGCGCGGAGCATGGCTCGATTCGATTGTTGGATAAAGCCGCCGGTATCCTGCGCCTGAGCGCCATCGAGCCAGCCTCTGGCGCGGCCCAACATGTGGAACTGACTCTGGATGAACGGGGAAGCGTGATGGGCTGGGTGGCCCGGCACCGCCAGCCCGCGCGCATTGACGATTTGCGTCAGCCGGAGTGGGCCAGCATCTATGTGCCACTTCATCCCGAACAAGAAATGCGCTCCGAATTGACCGTGCCATTGCTTGGCTCTGGCGGCGGGCCGGAGGGCGTGCTGAATGTCGAAAGCCCGCGCCTGGCCGCCTTCGACGCCGACGCGCAACGCACGTTGCAGGCGCTCGCCACCCAGGCCGTCATCGCCCTGCAAGAAGCCAAATTGCTCGAAGCCATTGAAGCCATGTCGGGCCAACTCATCGTCCGCCCACCGGATGAGTTATTTGCGTTATTGCTTCAACGCGCCTGTGACTTGCTCAACGTGCCGCATGGCGCGGTGTGGGAGATGGAGCGGGCCGCGCCCCAAACCTTGACACTGCGCGCCTCGACCGGCGATTTGCCCCGCCGCTATCAGGTGTCGGCGGAAGGTAGTTTGCTGGGGACGGCGGTGCAAACGGGCCGCCCGGTGATCAGCGCCGATATGCGCGCCGACTCGCGCCTCACCCGCCGCGATCTCACCGAGCGCATGGGTTGGGTCTCGGCCCTCATCGTGCCACTCGCCGCCCGTGAAGGCCACCCACGCGGCGCGTTTGGAGTCTATACCACCGAACCGCGCTCCTTCTCCGATTGGGATACCCGGTTGTTGGCGACGCTGGCCAATCATGCCGCCGTGGCCTTGCAACAAGCCGAAGCCCTGGCGCAAGTGAAATTGGCCGAAGAACGCCAAGCCGTGGCCGAAACGTTTGCCGTGCTGGGCGACATCGCCGCGAATCTTTTACATCGCGTCAACAACTTGATTGGCCTGATTCCGGTGCACGTTCAAGCCATCGGCGACAATCGCCCGGCGGCGCTGGAGGATGGGTATGTGAAAACGCGCCTCGACGACATCGAGGCCAGCGCCCGCGCCGCCCTCAAAGCCGCGCGCGAGACCATGTTGCATCTGCGCCCACTGCGCCTGCAAGCGGTGAGGGTCAACGAGTGCTATCATACGGCCGTCGAGCGGCTGACCCCGCCGCCGCAGGTCGAAGTCGCCATGCGTAACCTTAATCCATTGCCGCCCGTGTATGTGGGCGAAGAACAACTGCGCCTCATCCTGTTTAATTTGATGGAGAATGCGCTGGAGGCCATTGGGGACCAGCCCGGCAACGTTATTGTGAGTGGCCGGGTGGTCACCGATGCGCTTGACCGGGCGCGGCGCTGGGTGGAAGTGACCGTGGCCGACACCGGGCCGGGCGTGCCGCCCGATGACCGTGAGCGCATCTTCGCCCCCAATTTTTCCACCAAACGCTCGCTCAAAAAAATGGGCTTTGGATTGTGGTGGGTCAAGGCCTGGGTGCAACGCTTTGGCGGTAGCGTGGCTCTGGGGGAGGGTGAGACCGGGTGCAGTTTTATCTTGCGCCTGCCGCCTGCCCAAGCCGGAGAGTTGAATTAATGGACGCCACCCCCTCCACCGGCCAACCCGCCGTGCTGATTGTCGAAGACGAGCCGGGCTGGTGCGCGGTCTACGCCGAGCTGCTGGCCGACTACGCCTGTCACTACGCGGTCAGTTATGGCGAAGCGCGCGGCCTCTTGCAACGCCACACCTTCGCCCTCGCCATTGTGGATTTGCATTTGGCGAGTCCCGCCGCGCGTGAGGAAAACCGCGATGGCTTCTGGCTGTTGAAAGCGGCGCGCCAACGTGGGGTGCCGGCCTTGGTGGTCAGCGCCCTCGGCGCGCGCGAAGACATTGACCGGGCTTACGATGAATTTGGTGTCTTTGCCTTTATCGAGAAAGAACTGTTTGACCGGCGCGGCTTTGCCCGCACGGTGGCCGAGGCTTTGCAATAACCACCCACCGTGCCCCGCGCGCCCGTCGAATCCGAATCCGCGCTGGTGTTGAATAACCTGACCGACCGTGAGCGAGACGTGCTCGCCCACCTCACCAGCGGTGCCACCAATCGCCAAATCGCCGAGGCCCTGCACATCACCCCCAACACGGTCAAGAAACATGTGGATCACATCCTGCAAAAACTAAACGTCAGCAGTCGCGCCGGGGCGGTGGCGGCGGCCTTGCGCGCGGGCCAGCCCGAGTCCCCGAATGAGAGCGCCCACTAAACCACATAGGAGTTACGCAGTTGAGCGTGGGAGCGGTTTGTAACCGCGAGGCTATCGGGCTTGCAAAGCCCTCCCACGCTGACCAACTGCGTAAGTCTTATCACTATGACCTCTTCCGCTCTCCTGGCCCTCGCCGATGGCACGCTCTGGCCTGGCCTGGCCTTTGGCGCGCACGGTGAACGCATCGGCGAAATTGTTTTTAATACCAGCCTCACCGGCTATCAAGAGATTCTCACCGACCCTTCTTATCACGGCCAAATCGTGGTGATGTCCCAACCCCACATCGGCAACTATGGCACCAATGCGGAGGATGACGAATCACACCGCGCCTGGGCCGCCGGACTCGTGGTGCGCTCGGCCAGCCCGCTCGCCAGCAATTGGCGCGCCATCCAAACCCTCGACGACTATCTGCGCGAAAAAAATGTGGTCGGCATCACCGAAGTAGACACCCGCGCCCTCGTCCGTCACATCCGCACGCACGGCGCGCAGAACGCCGCGCTCTCCTCAACGAACACCGACCCCCATCACGTTATCGCCCTCGCCCGCGCCGCCCCGGATATGAACGGACTCGACTTGGCGAAGGAAGTGACGTGTGCGGAACTGTATCAATGGGAAGTAATTGGTAATTGGGGATTAAGTAATTACCAATCCCCAATTACCAATTACCATGTTGCCGCCTATGACTTCGGCCTCAAGCGCAACACCCTCCGCCTGCTCGCCGCGCACGGTTGCCGAGTGACGGTCATTCCGGCCCAGACATCTGCTGAAGCTGCGCTGGCCCTCAAGCCCGATGGCGTGTTCCTCTCCAACGGCCCTGGCGATCCGGCGGCCTGCACCTATGCGATTGAGAGTGTGAAGCGACTCCTGAGCCGTGTGCCGATTTTTGGCATCTGCCTCGGCCATCAGATTTTGGGCCTGGCCCTCGGCGGCACAACCTACAAACTCAAGTTTGGTCATCGCGGCGGCAACCAGCCCGTGAAACATTTGCTCTCGGGCCGTGTGGAAATCTCCAGCCACAATCATGGCTTCGCCGTGCGCGCCGAGACGTTGCCCGCCGGAGTCGAAATCACACACGTTAATCTCAACGACCATTGTGTGGAAGGCTTGCGCGCCCCTGCCCTCCGCGCCTTCTCCGTGCAATATCACCCGGAAGCCGCGCCCGGCCCGCACGACGCCCGTTATCTGTTTGATGAATTTGTTGATTTAATGAAAGCCGTCTGAGTAGGATGAGTTATCAACCTGACAGTTGCGTGGCGATGATTTCGTTCAGCCGTCCATCATGCAGGTGATATTTGCCTTGCAGAGCCAAGGTATCAAAATATGGATAGGATTGCAAAACCTTCATGCACCATGCAAAAAGTGTTCTGAGGTAAGCGCATGTTTCTGGACGGGACAGTACATGCTCAATGTCAATCAGCCCAAGTATTCTCCCGCCATCTGCTTTCTCATCAAAACCGGGATATAAGTTTTTGAGATCGTTTTTTGGATGACGAATTTCTTCCACATCACCAGCGTAATCATTCAGGGTATTTGTTTACCGAGTCATTTCACGGCGGAGCCAATGTGAGAGGGTGTTCGGGCTTCTGAGCGACTAAGTCAATCAGCATGGTTTCTGCGTTTTGGAGCAATTGCTTGAGTACTTGTACGGGGTC
>Ga0247727_10015316_pt1 | contig 12595 bp, 12 predicted proteins | sample WisWelCaveWW1625_FD_202498 | JGI IMG/M metagenome (GOLD analysis project Ga0247727, IMG submission 202498) | Biofilm microbial communities from Wishing Well Cave, Virginia, United States - WW16-25 | ecosystem: Environmental > Aquatic > Deep subsurface > Groundwater > Cave microbial mat | place... | reverse complement strand
GGAAGTTTCAATCCCTCAATCGGGATGGTGTTCATTCGCGCTTGGGACGGTCATCTCGCAAAGCCTTTCAGGATGGTTTCAATCCCTCAATCGGGATGGTGTTCATTCGCGCTATCACTCTCTAATGCCTTTGCGATGGCGGGAAAAGTTTCAATCCCTCAATCGGGATGGTGTTCATTCGCGCCAATTACAGACGCAAACCAAGACGCTGATTGAACAGTTTCAATCCCTCAATCGGGATGGTGTTCATTCGCGCCTCGGCGATGACGGCCGAGATGAAAGGCCCGGCTGGAAAAGTTTCAATCCCTCAATCGGGATGGTGTTCATTCGCGCGCAACGCCCCCGACCTGCGCCCGGCCATGGAGGCCTGTTTCAATCCCTCAATCGGGATGGTGTTCATTCGCGCATGGCGATGGCGCGGGCGATGGCCGATGAGCGGCGGTTTCAATCCCTCAATCGGGATGGTGTTCATTCGCGCCTCGGCCCGAATTGGGCGCTGGATAAACTCACTCCCCGTTTCAATCCCTCAATCGGGATGGTGTTCATTCGCGCGCCACTGCCACCCGCGCCGCCATCGTCACCCAGCAGGTTTCAATCCCTCAATCGGGATGGTGTTCATTCGCGCATGGGCGGTGTTTGGTGTCAGGGCATTTCTGTGGAAAGGTTTCAATCCCTCAATCGGGATGGTGTTCATTCGCGCATACCCAAATTCATTTGGATACCCAAATTCAGGAGAGTTTCAATCCCTCAATCGGGATGGTGTTCATTCGCGCCTCATTGGCGCTGAACAACCCGCTGAACTGCGGCATGTTTCAATCCCTCAATCGGGATGGTGTTCATTCGCGCTATCCGGTGGGGATGCGGGCCGGGCCGACGCTGACGTTTCAATCCCTCAATCGGGATGGTGTTCATTCGCGCTTTGGCGCGGACAGGATTGCCCGCGTTCAATGGACGTTTCAATCCCTCAATCGGGATGGTGTTCATTCGCGCTTCTCGATTGGCCTTGCCCACTTTCCGCAGTAGCAAAGTTTCAATCCCTCAATCGGGATGGTGTTCATTCGCGCGAGACGGCCAAGGGTATGAGCGCCGATGTGTACCTGTTTCAATCCCTCAATCGGGATGGTGTTCATTCGCGCTGAGCGAACCGTGAGTGAAAGGATAGGACATGCAAGTTTCAATCCCTCAATCGGGATGGTGTTCATTCGCGCGATCCCAAGGGTCATCATCATCGTTGCTGATTGGGTTTCAATCCCTCAATCGGGATGGTGTTCATTCGCGCCCGGTATCAAGAAGCCTAGCGCCGACCAGATCGCGTTTCAATCCCTCAATCGGGATGGTGTTCATTCGCGCTTTCTTCGGTCGTCATCCAATCAATGCCAATGGCTAGTTTCAATCCCTCAATCGGGATGGTGTTCATTCGCGCCCGCGCCCAAGACGCTGGACATAGATGAGGTCGGTTTCAATCCCTCAATCGGGATGGTGTTCATTCGCGCGTGGAGGTTGTCTAAGGTGTTTGCCCCATCCGGGGGTTTCAATCCCTCAATCGGGATGGTGTTCATTCGCGCGCCTGTCAAGGGATAGCAGGAGTAATTGAACTGCTGTTTCAATCCCTCAATCGGGATGGTGTTCATTCGCGCTATAAAATTGACACACGCCAGAGCGACCGCGCCCTGTTTCAATCCCTCAATCGGGATGGTGTTCATTCGCGCGCGGCACTTGGATGACTACCGCTTCAATCTTCTAGGTTTCAATCCCTCAATCGGGATGGTGTTCATTCGCGCGTAAAGAAGATTAATGGGAAAGAGCAGACAGGAGAGTTTCAATCCCTCAATCGGGATGGTGTTCATTCGCGCTGCGGACATTCACTTGTAAATTCTGCCCCACCGGAGAAAGGAATTGGTGGGTAAATGGCTCTGGGTGTGGGCAAAGTCGCTTGGTTTGCGCCTCTCCATGCTCCCTTTCTCCCACCGGGCCCAGGATCACGAGCGCCGGGCGAGTTGGCCCGATTATACGCCATTTGGCGCGCGCCCGCCCCGCCCTCGCGCGGCGAGCGCCCACGCTCACCCACGCCACCACTTCACCACTCGCGGAGCGCGACCCAAAAATAAAAGAGTTCATACGATGATGGTTACCTCCTCCTCGGGCCGGGCCGACCCCACCGTCACCACTTTTTCCACGCACCCGGCGCACAGAGAATAAAAGCGCACGCTGTCCTCGTCCGGCCTCAAATGCTTGTCCAGCTTGCCCCGCAGGCCCACCAACTGCTTGTCGGTCAGGAACGCCTCGAACAGCGAGTATTGTGTCCATTTCCCATAGCCCGACAGCGTTTTGTGCACCTTCGTCCGCCGCCCGTCGTGGGGGATGTCGTAGGCAATCACATATAAAGTCGTCTGCTTCGTAGATTGGCTCATCGCACCTCAAACGCGGGATAGGCCGGGATTTCGCCCGTCAGCCATTTCGCCACCAGCCGCACCTGCAATTCCAGGCAACGCCGGTAGCTGGCCTTGTATTTGAACGTGGGATGTTGAACCTCGGTATTCAACCGTTCCTCAAACTTGGTCAGAAAGACCCGGCGCGCGGGGTCGGTCAGCCGGAACGCGCCCAATTCCTCCACAAAATCGGCCGGCTTAAGCATGGCGTTGTTGATAAGCGTCAACACCACCGAGTCGGCGATGACCGGCCGGAACTCCTCCATCACGTCCAGCGCCAGCGCGGGCTTGCCGTATTGGGATGAATGCAGAAAGCCCACATACGGGTCCAGCCCCACCAGGCCGATGGCGGCCATGACCTGGTGCATCAGCAGGGTGTAGGCGTAACTTAACAGCGCATTCACCGGGTCGGTGGGCGGGCGACGGGCACGGCGCTCAAAGGCCCAACCCTCGGCCAGCAATTTGTCGAACACGCCAAAATAATTCGCCGAAGCCGCGCCCTCCAAACCCAATAAGCGGCCCTGCGGGGTATCGGCTTGCGGGTGGCGTGGGTCAGGCGGCGGCGCGCCGGTGGGCCGCACAGCCGCCACCTGATCCAGGGCGGCCTTGATGCTCGTCGCCGCCGTGTCCAGCGCCGGGTCATTTAATTTGCGATTAGCGCGCATCAGAATCGTCCGCATATTGCCGAGTTTGCCGGACACACAGGCTTTGGCCAGCGTCAGCGCGCGGGCCGGGTCGTGGTGCGCCCGGTGTTGTTCCAGCCGGATCAGGCTGTTCTTGCTAAACTCGGGCGCGAGCCGCCCAAGAAACCCGCCATAGATCGTAAGAAAACAGACCTCGATGCGTTGGGTCAGCAACGCGGCCAGCGCCGGGCTGGTGAGGGTGCTGTCGCCATAGACCACCACCTGGTCCACCTTCATCAACGGCACCCGCACCTTGCGCGCCTCCAGCCCCTTCTCTTTATCTTCGGGGATATGCACCACCAGCGTGTCGCCGTCTTTCTTCACCAGCGAGCGCTGTTCGGTGAGGTACAAGGTCGTCATGGTTGGTCTGGCGGTCACATGGTCGCGCGTAGCGGTCGGGTGGTCAGGCAGGTGACGACCCGACTACCTGACTATTCGACAGCATGACTACCTCCTCCGGCAAACACACCGGTTGCAAACTGCAATCGTGGCATTTGGCGCGTTGGTCTTTCGGCAAAGGGGGCGGCATTTCCCCCTGTTCTATCAACTCAAACGCCAGCCGCACCGTGGCTTCCGTCCGCGCGCGCAACTCGGGGGTGAACTCCACCCGCGCCCGCCGCCGCGAGCCCCAGTAAAAAATTTCGCCGTACTGGATTTTGAAATTTGAATCTTGAGATTTGGAACTTTCCAGCCGTTCTTCCAGACAGAGCGCCTGCGCGCACAACTGGATGTGATCGTTAAGCCATTTGCCCATGCGCCCGTGCTTGTATTCCACCGGCACTAATACGGCGCTCCCCCTCTCCCGATGCGGGTTTTCATCGGGAGAGGGGGCCGGGGGGTGAGGGCGCAGTTCCACGACATCGGCCATACCCATCAACCGCAAACGCTCCGAGCCGACGTTCACCTGCCGCCGGGTCACGGCCTCGCCCTCGGCGGTGGCCGCGCCGCCGTGCGCCCGCTCGTGTTGCTGGGTGCCCTCCAACACCGGCGCATTCACCTCCATCTCCCCGCACACAAACATCAGCCAGAACCGGCGCGGGCAGTATTCCAACTGGTTGAGCATGGAGAGGGGCAAGTAGTCAGGTGGTCGGTTAGTCATTTGGTCAGATGGTCGCCATCAGCTACCCGCCTTAAGTAGCCGATAAAGGCGTTGTGAAGTTTCCTGGTTACCGCTCAATCGTCATCGCCTGACCACTTGACCGCTCGACCATTCGACTATTTGACGACTCGCCGAACCTGGCCCATGCCCTGAGTGGTCTTCTGCCCCAGCCCGGCATAGAAGGCAAAGTCGGCCAACAGGTTGAGTAGATGCAGGGTCGGCTCATCGGCCTGGCGAATGCGATAGGCAAACTGGCCGGTCACACCCAACTGCACCCGGTTCTCAAATTGCCAACGCACTTTTTGCAGGCACTCGGGCGTGGTCAGCATGTGATCCCAAAACCACTTGCGCTCGGGCAGGGGCGTGGGCAAAGGTGTATCGCACCACTTCTTCCATTTGCGCTTCAGGCCGTCGAACACCAAATCCGGGCGCGGCCACAGTTCCACATTCCCATCGCCGACACTGTAAGCCATCGGCGTCGCCAACTCAAAGCGGATGTGCGAGTCAGACATAGCCCGTGCGACCAGGTCTTCCGGCGTCGTGGAGCCCGCCCAGTCGTGACTCCCCGGCGTCACCAGCACCGCGCTCACCAGCACATCCGCCGCGCCAATCGTCAACTGCGCGCCAGATTGCCAGCGTGTAAAATTGCTGATGAACAGCCGGAAATAATCATCGCCCGCCACTGTCACACGCAACCAACCCTCATCGCCCGCCCGCAACAACACCTCGCCCTCCCGCCCTATGCGGAAACCGCGCAGGGGCGAGACGGTGAACGGCTTGCGCGCATTGGTATCGTGAAACTCGGTCGCCACTTTTGGGTCGGCGCGTTTCACCAGGTCCAAAAACGCTGCATTCGTCTTGTGGCCGTGCGCGGCGGGAACGATGGCATCATGCTTGGCGTGAAGGTGGAGGATCGTTGAGTAGAGGGTGGTCATGGGTGATTACTGAGTTTTGAATGTTAAATGCGACACATCGTGCTCTAAACCAGCACAAAATAAGGTGTTTTAGCAAACGCGTTGTCGCATTATTTATTCAAAATTCAGTAGAAGCGGTATATCATATTCGCGGGCACAAACATCATTCCCGTAGGCAACTCGGCTTCATACCAATCTGCTTCGAGGCGGGCGTTTTCCACTAAACTGGAAGGGGGCATGGAAATCAGGTCGTAAATCCTAAAGTCACCCTCCACATCCAGGGGGTTTAGCGGAAGACTTGCTATTTTTTCTTTGCTTTGAGAAGCAGGCTTAAGTTCGGCTTCGCCGAGTATTTGTACCAACGCCTTACTTCGCCACAATCCCATCCGTATCCAACGGGGTGTTTTTAGCGGCTCGCGATGAATAACCGCAAACTCAAAAGCGCTCCCTACAGCAACTTCCTTTGCTCTCCCAAAAGATGGGACATTGCGGCTGTTCGGCTCCATCTTTACTCGATAGGCATTGTCGGCAAATTTGAACGTAACCAGTTGGTAACGCACATCCACCCCGCGCGCCGGAGTGACATAGATGCCTCGCGCGTTGAGCGCGCCCAGTTCTTCCGCATACGCCGGAATTTGTTGCGCCTGAAAATACGGCGCGTGTACCAACCCCAGCGCGTATGTCAAAGCGTAGTTGTGCAGATACCGCCCGGTTTCGTACAGCCGCCCGATTTCGCGCGTGGCATAAAACAGGTTTTCGTGAAAAGTCAGCCGATAATGAGTCAGGCGCATATCGCCTCCTACTTTCCACTACTTTTCTTGCTGCTCTTCTTGTCTGCTTTCGCAATCCACGCCTTATGATACGCCTTGCTATCGGCAAAAGCCTTTTCGAGCAGGTTTTTCATCTGCTGGTCATCCGTGCTAATAGCCGTGACCTCGCTTAGCAAATCTTCTAATTCTTTGCCAGCAATTAATTGGTCAACCACCACGCCATCGGCTTTGAGCAAGTGCGGCACAATAGTTTGCGCGGCGAGCATCACAGCGTGTGGGTCAGTCGGGTCAGGCGGGTTGAGCTTGCCCGCATCCAGCAAAGCGTCATACAGTTTTTGGGTGAAAAGCAAATTAGAGAACACTTCGCCATCGGTTAAAACCACTGCCACAATCTGGTTTTGCATCCGTCCCGTGCGCGTGGTCTGCGCGCCGTAGCGTTTGGCGCGGTGGATGTTGTTCAGTACATACAGGAATAGGTTTTCCGTCAGATCACGGGTCGTAATGACCGAGGGGAAAACTACCTGGGGCGAAACATGATCTTGTTCATTGATGCGGCTGGTCGGTTCGCCATGCCGCGTCATCGTGCCGTCCTCATACGGCGCATTGAGGGTGAAGGCCTCGTGGCTATGCTCGTAACTGGTCAACGAGTAAGCCGTATCCGTGATGACTTTGGATTTTTCCGAACCCGCATCGCCGATGGCAAAACCATAGGAAATGCAATCGGGGCATTGGGTGCAGAATTGCACGTTGTAATCACAAATCGGCAATCCATCCGCGCCAGCGGCTTTTTTGTCGCTGGCTTCTTCGCCGCTAATCAAGCCATAGCGCCGCAAAAGTTCGCGCCCCACCAGGCGTTCCGGGGTGGATTGCTTGCGCTTGAAAATCGTCACGCGCGTCATCGGGTCAGTGTGTGTCGCGCCGCTATTGACCCGCGCCGTGTTCAACTCGCCATCGGTTTGGAACAGCGGGTAGGAGTCGGTAACGCGAATCGCAATGATATGCGCGTAGCGCCCCATCGGCTTGCCGGGAACTTGCTTGTTGAACCAATCGCTTTTCAAAGTGGACATGGAAGTTTCTCCTTATTTGAACAGGGGCGTTAGGCTTGGGATTCGGATTCTTCGATTTCAGCCAGTTCGCGCTCGGCTTTGTCTTTCGCGGCTTCAGCCAAATAAATGACCTCGCAGGCGTTGCGAAGCAAGTTCAACTGTTTGCCGCGCAAGGCGCTCTTATCCCCCCGAAAAACGCCATAAAAAATATCGTTCACAAAATGAGTAGCAAAGGCGCGCATCGCCGTTTGCTGGCTGTCGCGGGTGCTGCCTCTGGGTGGAAATGCCAATTGCTCACGATAAGCGCGGTCAATGAAGGCGTGTAACGCCCCATACGTGGCATCTATTAATGCTTCGGGAGCGCCAAACAGTTTTGTATCGGCGTCCAAAATGGCGCGGGCGGTCTTGCTCACGGGTTGCAAAATGCTGTTGCTGTTCCACCGCTTCGCGCGATAAAACTGGCGATACAGTTGGGTGAGTTCTCGGGCATGGTGGGTCATCGGGTCATCTCCTAAGTAAGTGACGTATTGCAGGTATTCGGCGGCTTTTTTAGCCGGCAGAGAATCCAACTTTTGTTTTCTCTGCCATTTTTTCAAGTAATGGAAGGCATATAACGGCGATTGCGCCAACGCGCGCGCGGTTGCCGGAAGGTCTTGCCAACGATAGTCAAATCCACCCGCGCCGCTGGTCGCGTTGGCATCTGTATGGATGAAGTACGCGCTTATCAAACGCCGCACGGTCGGCAAAATCAGGTTGATGTGCAAGCGTGTTTGCCCGCTACTTTGGCTGTGCGTCAGATAGTTAATGGCGGCATGGGGCGCATCCAAGAACATGGTTTCGTCAATTTCGCCCGCTTCTAACATCGGTGGGATAGACGATTCGCTGGCGACTACTTTAATATCCAGGCATAACGGCAACAACAGGCTCAACAACGCTGGATGCACCCATGCTTCGGCATCTTTGGGGTCGCGGCTCGGTGGTGGCACGCCGATAAAGTCAAATGTCACCGTCTCGTTTGGGGGAAAATGCAGGCGCACATAGCGGTCGGTGGCTGGGTCAGGTTCGCCGCTGAACATGAATTGTTGTAAGCGTTGCAAAGTCTTAGGTGATAAATCCACATGCCCATCCTTCCCAACCAATTGCGAGCGCAGTTCGGTGATGCTCAAGCGCTTAATTTGCGTGTTCATTCGGCGCACAATTTCCAGCGTTTCGGGCGTGAAAAAGTAGGTCGGGTAAAAGAACAGGTAGCGTACTCGCCGCCCTTCAAAATCACCGCCGCTGGCGGCGGAACGATTCATCAAAATCTGACGGAGCATCATTTCCATACTGCAAATGGCGCAAATATCGCGGATCGCGTCGGTGCCATGCAACGGACGTTTATTGCTATAGACCTGCGGCGCAAATAACACCGCGGCTTCGCGTTGTTTATCCACGCGGTACGACGATGAGCACAACGCGCAGACTTTGGTTACACCGTGTCCTTTGCGTTTGGCGCTGGTGTAACGACTTAGCTCCGTTCCCAACGCGGCGCGCAAGTCGGGCTTGAGCAAGCCGCCGCCAAGCGTCAGGTTACGGTGAATGTAGTCGCGCAAATCATCCCAATCGTTGCGCCCAGCTTGTTTTGCTTCAGCTGCCGCGACACTCACCGCCTGGCTTAAGTTTTTTGCCCAGGCCTCGGCTTTTTCACGCACCTCAGCGGGTTCAAGGTGCGGGTTTTGTTTGATGTAATTTCCGGCGGCAAAGTACCAGTGATAGCCCACACCACCGGCGCGGTTATCACGCGGCACGGTGTTAAAGTCATTTTCCAATGCGCCCAGCCCCATTTCGCCTAAAAGAAATTTCGCGGTATCAAAATCGGGCCGGCGTTCACCCACCTGGCTTTCGGCGAGATAACACCACTCGGCCAACTGGTCAACGCGAATGTCATCGGGCAAATCTACATTAACGTGGGCAGGCATCCACTGTCCGTCTTGCATTTTGGCAAAGCGTTTGCCTGAAGAAGGCTTCTTGCCTTCGTGAACCACCTTAAACGTCGCTTGCGCGCCAATTTTGATAAACTGCGGCAGTTCAAAAAACAGCCAGTAATAACCGGCGTACTTCATCCCTTTGCCATCGCGCTTAATGCCGTTTTGCGTGGTGGCGAGTTGTTGGCTCACCAGCGTTTTGATTTTCTCGATGGCGGCTTCGGCGACGGTTTCAATTGCGGGCAACGCGGGCGCGAGTTTTTTATGCTCCAAATACACCACCCCGCTCGGCGCATAAAGAATTGCCACGCGATAATCATCATGTGCCAACGCGTGAAGCGTGGCATTGTGAATGAAGTTTGTCAACACGCCGCGATTGTCGGCCAGGTGGTGATAATTGAGTTGCGCCAGGCCATCGCTCAAGGTCGTAATATCATCCCGAATGCCGGGGTTAATGACTTCCGGCGGTGTTTTGATGACATACGCCAGCAAATCCGACAGGTGGCTTAAATCTTCCGCCAGCGCCAGTTGTGTTGGGGCAAGCCGCAAGTGTTTGAGCAGGCTCAGGTTGCGGAGCGTGCCCCACTTCACCTGTGTATTACACGCCGTATAAATCAAGTCTTGTGTAACCGACACTAAATCGCCAATCGGTTTAAGAAAGTCATCCAAGCCAAGCGTAACGCACCACTTTTGGAAAATCGCTTCCAACGTGGGCATTTGCGCCACGCCGACTGCTTTATCGTGGCCAAAGCCAGCCGCTTGTAATTCCTGTTCAACGCCAGGCAGTTTTAAGAAGTCGTGCAAGACATAGCCCGCTATAAAAACGCGCCGCGTCACATCATCATAAGCGCGAAAATTGGGCGCACCCCATGCCTGCAACGTCCGGGCAATGTGCAAGACAGGGAACAATCCATTAATCAGATGGGCGCGCATGGATTGGTCTTTGATGTAATCCCCAACACGCTTTTTGCCTTCCGCGAGATGCCTTTGAGCAAATTCCCCGCCCTTGGCCGCCTCATGCCCTAACACATCGGAAAGTGGCATGGCGACATACACGACAAAATCCGCCATGACCGCATCGCCTTCCCACAGTTTGGCGACCACATCCCGGAGCATCGCTGCGAACAAAGGTTCAGACGCAATTTCTGCCTTTTTCTCCTGCTCGGCGGGTTCTTCCAGGTCAAACAGCAGTTCAATGGATTCTTCTTCTGCCATGCCTTCTCCTTTTAGATAATCACTGCTCCCCCACCACATGGCAGGGAACGAAAAAGAAGACTCGATTCCAGCATCAACGCGGTTCGTCCAAACGCCACCGTGCCGGTTCGCCCATCACGGCTTACAAATTCAAACAAGGGGAATAGCAACGGTAGCCGTAAACGGCGCTTCATCTCTAAAGGTGGTTGCCCCGCACAGAGCAACGTAGGAAGTTCACGTTGGTAAAGCCGGTTATTAATGTCTACCCTATCGGGGAAGTCAGCATCGAGTGTGAATTTGTGGCGTGCTTTGGCGACTCCAAATTCATTCGCGTCCCAGGCCATTAAATTTTCGTCCAAGAAAAACTTGAAGTTCTGCCGCTCATCGCTCACACCGTGTAAACGAAAAAAACCAAGCGGCTCGCGGTCTTCAAACTGAGCAACTTTTAAGCCCGCCTGTCTTGCGGCGGCATAAAACGCTTCTTTGCTCAGAGATTCCAAGTTGGAATTCGCTACCAGGCGGAGCAAGTCGGCGTTTTTAAATTGTTCCGGCTCGTGCTTTTCGTCAGGGTCAATGACACAACATGGAAACTCATCGCCGCCCCGGAAAGATAGCGCCTCTTTGAGCACTGGCGATTGGTCTTTGAATAACGCGGCATATTTACTAAAGTAGAACTTAAGCCCAAACGCCCCTTCATATCGCTTTTGAAGTCGCTCCCGTGTTTCTTTATATTCATCTCGAATAGGCTTGCTGGACATACCTTGCAAAATCCGAATGGACTGCATTTGCCCCCAAGTGCGGGCGTAGTGTTCAAACGATGTCACGGGCGGATAAGCCGTTTGGATAGCGCCATTGAACTGGCGGCGGTCAAGGGTCGCGCCCTCGATCAATAAGGCAGGTTCACCTTCTTTGCTCTTAAACAAACGAGCGGCAATCCAATCAGGCACGAGCGCATACGCCACATAGTCCTGAAAGTGGTAGGTTTGCCCGTTACGCTCGTAACCGTTATGCCGCCCCAAACGCCCAAGGCGTTGCAAAAAACTACCTGCATCGTGGCTTTCGAACACCAAAAAATTGATTTGAAAATCTACGCCCACATCTACGGTGGATGTGCCAATGAGCAAGTCGGCGTCATATGAATCTTTGCGCCGCGAGCGCCCTGTCATGCCCGTATTAAGTTCCACGGTCAAATGGTGTCGCTCAAATATTGGTTTGATACGGTTGAAAATGCGATACGCTGATGCCACCGAATTGACAATAATGGCACCTTTCGCATTAGGTCTGCGGTTTACAAAGAAAGGCAGAATGACATCATCTAAATGTTGCTCTACCCATGCTTCGGCGCGCGGTTCAGATTCAATATTAATTTCCGCCTGATGCAGGATTCTGCGCCATTCATTTTCACCGCCTTCGGTTGCGTATTCACCTTTAACTTCGCGCGTTTCTAAACCAGAGTTTCTCAAATACGCCAGCATCAATTCGTTTGGCGTCGCCGAGAGAAACAGAAATTTATGCGGGCGCACGCTGCCGCCAATGGCATGCATGAACAGCAAAGCGTTCAAGACGCTGACGATTTGCGGGGCTTCAAAAATGTGGAACTCATCAAAGGTCAATTGGCTAAACATTTGCGTTAACTCCCCTGAATACCTATCGGGCGCATCATTTTGATAGTTGTAAAACTGGTGCATGATGTAATGGAAAATATCCGGGTTACTCAAAACCAAATCGTTATTTTTGAACACGCGCATCAGTGCATCGCCCCGGCGGGTGTATTTGTCTTCTTCTACCATTTGGTCAAGAGTCGCGCCATTTAGAATTTCAGGCAGGGCATCTACCGCCCAACGGTCTTTAGTCTTTTCAAAATTCACGCGCTGGTCTTCAATCAGTTCATTGGTTGGATAGAGCGCCAGCGTTTTCCACCAAACGCCGCCCTTAACAATCATTGGCAACTGCGCCGCTAAACTCTTCCCATCCCCGGTCATCGCCGTATTGAACACCACCTCATGCTCGCCGCCGATCAAAGCGTTATACGTTTCAACTTGATGTTGCGAAAGCCGCCATCCCGTGGGTAATTTACCGCGCACCTTGAGCGGGATGTTGGCCTCGTCGGCCAGTTTGGAGTAGACGGGCAGGGTTGTGATCTTCATCGCTATTCCCATACTACACTGTTCACCCGACACTATTTGTCGTTTTCATACAACCTCCACATCTTCCTCACCACCTCCCCCATCTTGGCCCGCAATTCGGACGGCTCCAACAATTCGGCCTGCTCACCATAGTGGAGTAAGTCCTGGATGATGCGGAAGTCGCTATAGCCCTCGGCATCCACAATGGCGTCACCGTTTTCGTAGTGTGAAACGCGCGGGTTGAGAAAGCGCTCGCTTATGCCCCGTTGGGCGATGCGCGCGCCCAGCCGGTATTTGAACCGGATGGTCTGCCGCGCCCGCTTGCGCTCGCCTCGGCGGGTGGGCAACGGCTCCGCTTCTCGTATTCGAT